>CDZT01005066.1_pt1 | contig 125905 bp, 113 predicted proteins | sample 557531 | NCBI WGS metagenome assembly CDZT01 (sample SAMEA3182066, study PRJEB8094) | gut metagenome | biome: human; feature: gut; material: Stool; isolation source: human stools | place: Canada | collected 2013-03-05
ATATCCCGCATAATGGGATAGGACGGCGGCAACAGCTTCCGGGTCGCCCTCGCTTGCCTTAACGATTGTCTCATAGGGAAGTAGCTGGCTCATAGGACAAACCCTCCAACTCTGCCCGTAGCCGCCGTAAAATCATCTGAATACGCCGCCCGGTTGTGTTGCCAGCCCGTCCATATCTCCGTCCAATCTCCCTATGCGTCAATCGTTGGAAGTAGTACAAGAAAATGATTTCCTGTTCCATCTGTGATAGTGCGGACAGGGCTGCGGCAAGCTCTGGGCTTTCCAAAAGCACCATCTGACCACAGACGAAAAGCGGATAGCTGGTCATGCCGGATTGCTCCGCAAAGTATTTATCTGTGGTACTGAATGGATAGTGTTTTTCTTCTATCAGATATTCAAGCGAGATTTCCCGCTTGCGGCGGCTCCGTATGCTCCGGGCTGCGTCTATGGCAGCGTGGCGAATAACAGTCTTGCAAAAGGCATCGTGTGTATGCCGGATATGTTCTTGATACTTTTCGTGTTCGGTCATGGAAAATCCCCCTTTCTGAATAATGGCAGAGGGCGGCAGCATCTTGTGCTGTCGCCCTCTTGATTACCGAACAGCAAAGACGGGCGGGGCTGTCAACAGCGGCGCATTTCCGCCGTTCATCTTGACCGTTGACAGGCTCGGCTGGGTTTGCTATCTGCTCACGGCAATTCACTCTCATTGATAGGAATTGCTTCAAGTTCCGTATTCAAATTGTTCCAATAAGAGCCGATATCCGCACTTGTGAAATACTTAAAACCGCCTGCTGCTGACTTCAATTCGCCGTTTTTAACTCCATAGCAGGCGTAAATCAAATCGTAGCTTGTTCCATCTGAGAGGTTAAATCTAAAGCTGGTCACAGCTGCTCCGGCAGTTTCCTCAGTTGTTTTGTCTTTTAAGGATAAGCCCTTGAACTTATCATACAGGGTCTTTATATCATTTTCAGCAACAACTACTTTCTTTTCTGCTGATGCAGGCACTTCGTCATAGTGGTACATTTCAACGCTTTCGACATCTTCAACCTCAAATGGGAAGTCGATTTTGACAGGCTCATAAGCAATGTTTATAGGTAACAGAAAGAGAGCTGCAAAAATTGCAATGATACAAAGAGCGATGGAAACGAGAACAGCAATCGTTATCTTTTTTTTGCCTCTCTGCTTTTCTTTTGCCTCATGGCGCATAATAACGCTTTCGCTTTCTTCGTGAAGAACATCTTCGTTCGTGTGAGAAAGCAATTTCTGATAAATTGCGTTACAGTCAGCACAGGCGTTCAAATGCTCTTTTACCATCTCTGCGCTTGCTTCGCTGCAAGCACCGTCAACATACAGCGGAAGAATATCTCGAACAATATCGCATTGTTTACTCATGCTTTTCATCCATCCTTTCTTGAATTTTTAGCTTTGCACGATGATAAGTAACTCTCGCCCATGATTCTGTTTTTCCAAAAATTGCAGCGATTTGTGAAAAAGATAGTTCCCCGAATACGCGAAGCTGAAAGACTTCTTTGTATGGTTCTTCCAAACGGTGAAGAACGAGGTGTATGCGGAACGCCATGTCAGAATCTGCAACTGAGTTCTCAACATTTTCATTTGATGGCAAGTCATTGATTTCACTCACATCAGCTACTCGCTGACGGCTTCGCATTTCATCATGGTAAAGATTTTTTGCTATGGAGCAGAGCCATGTCAATTCATCTGACTTACCTTTGAATTGTGATGTTGTAGAAACAGCCTTATAGAATGTGTTCTGCGTGATTTCCTCTGCTATCTCACGATTTTTGGCAAGAGAAATAGTATACGAGTATACCTGTAAATAGTAGGCTTTATAGAGCTTTTCATAGTCCATACTTGTCATCACCTCCTTCAGCTTCATAGGTTAGACGGAGAAATCGGAATTTCGTTACAAAGAAGTTTGAAATTTTTATACCTTTACGATACTCTTGCTTTCTGCGGACTATTGGTAGACGCGCATTAACGGCAAGCAAAGAGATTGCTGTGTCAGCTTGATATGTTCAAATGCTAATTAAGTATAGCACACAGCTATGAATTTTTCTATTGCGTTCCCCTGACTTCGGAATAGTGGCAGGGCTGGCTGTCTTTGTTTTGCTTTGTGCTTCTCTACCGTACATGAGCATTCGTCATGGGCCTGTTCCGGCCCAAGATCTACCTGCCCTCCACCCTGACGGAAACGGAGCGGGGCTACATCCTGCGGCATGAGCAGTATCACCTCCGCCGCCGGGATCATGTGGTGAAGCTCCTGTCATTTCTGGCCCTGTGCGTCCACTGGTTCAACCCGCTGGTGTGGGCGGCGTTCATTTTGGCGGGGAAGGACATGGAAATGAGCTGCGACGAGGCAGTGGTAAGGGAACTGGGCGAGGACATCCGGGCGGACTACTCCGCCTCCCTGCTGAGCCTTGCCACCGGCCGCCGCATCGTGGCGGGGATGCCCCTTGCCTTCGGCGAGGGCGACACCGGCGGACGCATCCGGAACCTGCTGAACTGGAAACGGCCCCAGCCGTGGATCATCGCCGTGTGCGCCGTGGTCTGCGTGGGTCTGATCGCCCTCTGCGCCGCCAATCCCAAGGGGAGCGGCACCCCAACGGAAGATCCCCCGGCGGACCGGACGGAAACCGGCCAGTGGCCCAGCGTGGAAGCCTACGTCCAGCAGGTGATGCTGTCCCAGACGGAGGCGCGGTATTACACGGAAAACGCCGACGGCACTGTCAGCGGCCAGCCCCATACCGCCGCGGTGACGGATCGAAAGCTGGAATATCTGACGAAGGGCGGTGAGCTGGCCGGACTGGCCCTCGACGGCGTGTTGGAGGAATGGGAATATTTCTATCTGGTAAAGCTGGATGTGGACACGGCTTCGGTGGCGCTGGTGGGCGGACAGTATTATGACAACGAGGAATACTTCTCGTTAGATGATCGTCATGTAATAGTGGCCCTGCGGCACGATGACGACAGCTATGACATCCTCTGCGATGACCCCATCAATGACGGCGGCGATTTCTTCGGCTATCACAACACCATGGAGGAGGCCATTTACGACTGGTATGTGACGGATCGAAATTTAGATCTGCCGCTGTATGTGGAGGACTGGCGGAGCCAGATCGACCTGCCGGAGCCGGGCAGTCTGGGGAACTATCCTGTCCACCGCTATGATGTGGACGGCGGCTACCTCTATATTCCCGGCAGCGCATGGATCATGGCGGACGTGACGGCCCATCGCAGTCACGGTCACTGGGAATGGTATTCCGGCTATGATACCGGCTCCATCCTTACGGTAGACCGGTTCACCCAGACCTTGGAGGACGAATATATTACTTCCCGGAAGCAGGGCTTCGAGCCGCTGGACGATACCAAGCAGATCTGGAAACGGCGGCAGGGCGGCATAAACGAGCGGTACTACTTCTACCCCACCGCCGATGGGAACGGCTGCTGGCGGGTCTGGACTTTGTGGACGGATCTGGGCATCAGCGACTATCCCTACATTTTCATTGAGCCTCAGGTGATGTACCTCATGGCGGAGAGCTTCACGCCGACGGAGAGCCTTCCCGCCGCCGGCGCGTCCACCCGGACTACGATGACCTCCACCTACCGGGCGGAGGTGGACGGGCGCGCCGCGGATCTTACGGTCTCCTACACGGTGGAGCAGAAAAACGGCGAGCCGCAGCTCTGTTCTCTGGACAGCGCCCGGGCCAGAAACGTTCACGGCTGGGAGCAGGTGCATCTGGCAGCCACGGTGGAGCAGCATCAGTCGCTGTTCGGTTCGGGCCTATATCAGTACCTCGTTCCAGTATTCTACGAGGCCGACCGGGGCAATGGCTGGGAAACCTTTCAGGCCGTGGTGGAGATCTCGCTGACAGGGCAGTACAGCCCCCGGCACACCCTGACGCAAGAGGAGCTGGCCGCCTACAACGCCGTTATGGACCCTGCGATTCGGGATGAGAGCGGTGACATTGTGGACTTTCACATCCAGCCCTTCAGTTACTTCTTTTCCTCTTATTATGAAAATGTCAGGAACCTGAATTTTGAGGAATTTATCCGCTATTTCCCGGACAGCGGCCAGGCGACCGAGGCGGAATTTGAGGCATTGAAAAAGCTGGATAACTGGCCGTTCAAGCAGGTGGAGCGCATGGAGAATATGCCGGTGCCCATCCACCGGCACACGGTTTCCAGCATCAACGAGGTGCTGACCCGCTGGGGCGGCATCACCACGAGCAATCTGGACACCTCCGGCGTCTGCTATCTGGAGGAATATGACGCTTACTATACGTTTACCTCTGATTTCAATATGTTCTATTTTATAGCGGAATCCGGCGAACAGGTCGGAAACTACGTTTATCTGCGTAAATCTGTTGAAAACGGAAATATTGCAGTCCTGACCCTGCGCCTGATGCCGGGAACGGACGAATGGCAAATTGTGTCCCACTGGCGCTCGGGCAGTTGAACCGCATAAAAAGTCAGGCGTTGGAAAACCAACGCCTGACTTCAGCGTGTCGAAAAAGTCTTTTCTCCCCGCTGAGCCAGTTTTCAGAACTTTATAAAAGTTCTGAAAACTAAGGATTTCAATGGCGCAGGACACCCTTCTTGGGTTTCCCGCGCACACCCTTCCTTTCCGTTGCGGAGAATCTACCTCTTTATCGACAGCCTCAAGTCAGGCGTTGGAAAACCAACGCCTGACTTTTACTATGTTTGCTATGTTCCTTTTTATTCGTCAGTCCTTTCGGTACTCCGGCTTCCAGAGCAGTTCCTCAAAGCTCTTGATATACACGTCGCAGAAGGAGCGCATTTCCTTCTCGTCCCCGGCGAAAAAGCTGTCATAGACCCCTACCACCCGCATTTTGGCGCTGCGGGCGCCCTTGCAGGCGGCAAGGCTGTCGTCAAACAGGGTACAGGTTTCCGGCTCCACGCCGTACCGCTCCGCCACCCCTAACCACAGGCGCTTGTCCTTTTTCTCAATACCCAACTCCTGAGCAAAGGTAACGGATTCGAAGTACTTCATCAGACCCAGCTTTTCCATCGCGGTGCGGCAGTGCACCGGCACGCTGGAGGTCACCAACGCCATCCGCCGGTTCTCCGCCTTGCACTGCTTTAAAAACGCCCGGACGCCGGGTTTCACCGTCACATGGGCGTAGGCGTCCTTAGCCAGCTCCATCCACTCCGCCATGATGTCTTCCTCGCTGTCGGGCAGATTACAGAACTCCTTGGTGAACTTAGCCGCCAAGGGGAAAATGGTGTGGGCCACCCCCTCGTAATAGGCTTTTGTGTAGGGCAGACCCCTCCGGGCCAGAAATTCCCTGTCCACGTCCTTCCAGACATCGTTGGAATCAATGAGGGTGCCATCCATATCAAATAAATACATATCAGTTCTCCTTTTCCAGCCAGAATCGCCACGGGAAGTCCTTGGCCTCCTCCGCATAGTCCACGCCGATCCGTGGGCCGGCGCAGATGTGCTCCGGTCCGGTCACCGGGTCCGTCAGCCCCACATCCGCCATGGAATCGCAGAGAAACAGAACGTCTCCCTCCAGATCCAGCTTATTCTGGGCCGTGGTGAGGTCCAGCGCCTTGCAGACCTTGCCGGGACCGTTGAGAAAATTTTTCCGCCGGTAGGCGTTCATGGGCGCATCCCCGAACCGCAGGTGCTTCATGGTCTCTGCCCCCGCCGCCGGTTCCAGTCCCCGCAGCAGCACGGCAGAAGGTTCTCCCTCCGGCTCCGTGACGAAGTTCAGACAGTGGTACATCCCGTAGATGAAATAGATGTAGGCATGGCCCGGAGCCATGAACAGCGTTTCCGTCCGGGGCGTGCGGCGGTAGTTATAGGCGTGGCAGGCCTTGTCGCACTGGCCCACGTAGGCCTCCGTTTCCGTAATGCGGCCCGCCAGCAGCTCGCCGTTCCGGCTCCGCACCAGATACTTTCCCAGCAGCGCCTGCGCGATGGCAACGGTGTCGCCGTTGAAGAAATCATGGGTCAGCTTCGCCATAGGGCCTCCTTTATCAAATATGCAGAATTTCGCAGAAAAGCAGCAAAAATCCACAAAAACAGCCGCGTTTCCAGAACTTCCTTTGCGGCCTTCGGAGAAGTCGGCCAGCCCCCCTTGCGGCGGCGGCAGTTTTCCACTATAATCGCTATATTCGCTGCCTCTGCGTCAACCTTCGCACAGGGCTGATTCGATGCGTTGATCCACGCTGCCTGCCGTCCAAAATCGGCGGGAGAAATTTTTATCATCATACCACATCCGGTGGGGAGGAGCAAGTATATGAAGCAGGGTTCTCTGCGTTCGTCCGCCTATGCGGTTCTGACGGCTTTGATCTGGGGCACCGCCTTTGTAGCCCAGAGCGTAGGCGCGGAACATGTCCCGCCGCTGGCCTTTAATGCCGCCCGGTCGGTGATCGCCTTTGTGTTTTTGCTGGTGCTGTGCGCCGTCATGCGATCCGGCCGCCGCCGGAAGGGGCAGGCTGCCTCCGTCACCCGCTCCCGGAAGGATCTGCTGCTGGGCGGCTTCTGGTGCGGCCTGACGCTGGGACTGGCCTCCTTCCTTCAGCAAAAGGGTCTGGACACCACCTCTCCCGGCAAGGCGGGCTTCATCACCGCCCTTTACATCGTGCTGGTGCCCATTTTCGGCATTTTCCTGAAAAAGCGGGTGCCCAAGGCGGTGTGGGTCAGCGTGCTGCTGGCAGTGGCGGGACTGTACTGCCTGTGCATCACGGAGAGCTTTACCGTCGCCCCCGGCGACCTCTGCGTGATGCTGTGCGCCTTTGTGTTTACAGCACAGATTCTTCTGGTGGATCACTTTGTCACCGTGGTGGACGGCGTGGAGCTGTCCTGCTGTCAGTTCTTCTTTGTCACAGCGTTTTCCCTGATTGGCTCCCTGCTTTTCGAGCATCCCACCTGGGCGGGTCTGACTATGGCGGCGGGTGCCATCCTGTATGCGGGTCTCCTTTCCAGCGGCGTGGGCTATACGCTGCAAATTCTGGCTCAGAAAGGCTCCAACCCCACGGTGATCTCTCTGCTGCTGAGTCTGGAATCCGTGTTCGCTACTATTTCCGGCGCGGCGATCTTGGGAGACCGCCTCAGCGGGCGGGAATATTTCGGCTGCGCCCTGATGCTGGCAGCGGTGGTGCTGGCGCAACTGCCGGACAGGAAAAAAGCATAAACCCTGCGTGTTTTTTCGGAAGCGGAGCCTGTTGGCTCCGCTTTTTTCGTGGACATTTGCAAAGGTATGTGCTATACTTTAATTTGTATGAGTATGGAATCCATAACTGAGGTGAAAAATATGCGGATCGACGTATTAGGCGTTGGTTTTGATAATCTGACCATGACGGAAGCCGTGTCCCACGGAGCGGCGCTGCTGGAGGAACCGGGGTGCCACTATGTAGTGACCCCGAACCCGGAGATCGTAGAAGTCTGCCGGGAAAACCCGACGGCCATGCAGGCGGTCAACGGCGCGGATCTGGTGCTGCCGGACGGCATCGGCGTGGTAAAGGGAGCGGCTATGCTGGGAACGCCCCTGAAGGAAAAGACCCCCGGCATCGAATTTGCCGCGGGGCTGATGGAAAAGATGGCCGAGCGCGGGAGATCCCTCTATCTGCTGGGCGCCAAGCCCGGCGTGGCGGACATGGCGGCGGAACGGCTGCAAAAGCAGTACCCCGGATTGAAGATCGCCGGAACTCATGATGGCTACTTCAAGGAGGACGCCCCTGTGGTGGAAGCCATCCGGGAAAGCGGCGCGGACTGCGTGTTCGTCTGTCTGGGGGCCCCCAAGCAGGAGCTGTGGATGGCGCGGAACGGCCCCGCCACCGGCGCCCATTTGCTGTGCGGCCTCGGCGGAAGTCTGGACGTATTCGCGGGCACCGTGGAGCGTGCGCCGAAATTCTGGTCCGATCACGGTCTGGAATGGTTTTACCGCCTGTGTAAGGAGCCGAAGCGCATCGGCCGGATGATGAAGCTGCCGCTGTTTCTGGTCCATGTGCGGCAGGAGAAGGGAAAACGGAAATGAACGGACGTTTGATCGTATTTGAAGGGACCGACGGTTCCGGCAAAGCCACCCAGTCCCGGCTGCTGTGCGAACATTTGCAGCGGGAAAATATCCCCTATAAAAACATCACCTTCCCCCAGTACGGCAAGCCCTCCGCCGCCATGGTGCAGGAGTATCTGGACGGCAATTTAGGCAGGCGCCCCGGCGATGTGAACGCCTACGCAGCGTCGCTGATGTTTTCCATGGATCGCTATGCCTCCTACAAGCAGGACTGGGGCGCTTTCTATGAGGCCGGCGGGCTGGTGATCGCGGACCGCTACACCACGTCCAACGCCGTCCATCAGGTGTCCAAACTGCCGCCGGAGGAACGGACGGTCTTTTTGAACTGGCTCTTTGAGCTGGAATACGGCAAGCTGGGCCTGCCGAAGCCGGATCTGGTGCTCTATCTGGATATGCCCACGGAGATCACGGAGAAGATGATGCGCAGCCGGGAGGCCGCCACCGGCACCCATGCTGACATTCACGAGCAGGACGAGGCTTATCTGAGAAGCTGCCGGGAGGCCGCCCGTGAAATCGTGAAGGACTGCGGCTGGACCGTGATCCACTGCGCCAAGGGCGATGCTCCCCGAACCGTGGAGGACATCCACAACGAGGTGTACAAGACTGTCAAGTCGCTGCTGTAAGGCCTGTCCCCCCAGCGGGACGCGGTGCGTCCCCGCCGGTTCAGCAGCAATCGCAGCCGTTGTGGATACAGCCGTTTCCGCAGCTATATCCGCTGCCGCAGCATACCAATACCACGATCAGAACGAGAATGATCCAGAGCCAAGAGCTGTCATTGTTGTTGCAGCACATACCACTACCCCGCTTTCTGTTTGATAGGCTATCTTATGCCGCTGTCACCGGAAACCGGGCTTGGACCGGACAAAAATCCGGAAATTGTATTCCCCTCCCTGACGGGGACCGGGAAAGCAAGGAGGAACCAATGTCTGAATTCAGAAGAGATGATACTGCCAGCTGGGACGCACAGGAGGTCCGGCAGGCGCAGGGGGCGCGGCGGGAGCCGACACCCGCTCACCACAGCAAAAGCCGTCACCGCCGGCGGAGACGGAATTCGCTGGCGGTGCTGGTCGGTTACCTGATCTTTGTCCTGCTGGCTTCCGCTATTCTGGCGGGTGTGGGCTGGATGCTGGGCTCGGATTTCTGCGCCTTCAACCGGGGTGCTCTGCGGGAGACCTCGGTGGAGGTGACGGCGGAGGACAGCGTGTCCACCGTGGCGGATAAGCTTCAGGATGCGGGGCTGATCAAATACAAGTGGTTTTTCAAGCTCTACGCCGGGATCTCCCATGCCGACAAAAAGATCGGCATCGGCACCTATACACTGAATACGGAGATGGATTACCGGGCGCTGATCCTGGGCATGCACAACTCCTCCGGCAACCTGACGGCGGAGACTGTCACCGTCACCATCCCCGAGGGCTATACCGTGCGGCAGACCATCCGTCTGCTGGCGGAAAAGGGCGTCAATACGGAAGAAAATCTGCTGGAGGCCGTCAGGACCGCCACATACGATTACAGCTTCATCAACAACAATTCCGAAGACCCCAGCCGTCTGGAGGGCTACCTGTTCCCGGACACCTATGAGTTCTACAAGAATCACAATGCCAAGAATGCTCTGGGTAAGCTGATCGATGCCTTCGCTGACCGTATCGACGAGGATGCGTTCGCCTCCTCCAAGGCCAAATCCATGGGTTACAGCATGAAGGATGTGGTCATCATCGCCTCCCTCATTGAAAAGGAGACGGACGGTACGGATCAGCGGGATATCGCCTCCGTCATCTATAACCGCCTGCAAAAGCCCGGCGAGACCGTAGGACTGCTCCAGATCGACGCTTCCCTGCTCTATGGTCTGCCGGATCACACCGGTGCCATCACCAACGCGGACAAGGCGGTCGATACCCCCTACAACCTGTATCTCCATAAGGGACTGCCGCCTACGGCCATTGCCAACCCCGGCAGTGCGGCTCTGAAAGCGGCTATGGACCCCAACGACACGGATTATTATTACTACGCATTGGGCACCGACGGGAAGCACCACTTCTCCAAGACCCTGTCTGAGCACAATGCCTTTGTGGGGAGCAGCTCCTATGGTGGATAAACAGAAAAAACTGCCGGAGCTGCTGGCTCCGGCAGGGGATATGGAACGGCTGAAAATGGCCGTGCTCTACGGCGCGGACGCTGTATATCTGGCAGGTACGGACTTCGGTATGCGGGCCTTCGCCGGAAACTTTGAGCCGGATGAGCTGAAGGCGGCGGTGGCCTATGCCCATGCGCACAATGTACGGGTCCACTGCACCATCAACACCATGCCCCGAGGGGATGAGATCGTCCGTCTGCCGGAACATCTGGAACGGCTGAATGACGCCGGCGTGGACGCGGTGATCGTGGCGGACCTGGGTGCCTTTACGCTGGCGGGGAAATATGCCCCCAACTGCCAGCGCCACATCTCCACTCAGGCCAGCATTTCCAACTATGTCACTGCCAACGCCTGGTATGATCTGGGCGCTTCCCGGGTGATTTTAGCCCGGGAGTTGAGCCTTGAAGAAATTCGGACCATCCGGGAGAACACCCCGGCAGAGCTGGAGATCGAGGCCTTTGTTCACGGGGCCATGTGCGTCAGCTATTCCGGGCGGTGTCTGTTGAGCAATTATATGACGGGCCGGGATGCCAGCCGCGGCGCCTGTGCACAGCCCTGCCGCTATCATTACGCCCTGATGGAGGAAAAACGTCCCGGCGAGTATTTCCCCATTGAGGAGGACGAAAAGGGCAGCTATATTTTAAATTCCCGTGATATGTGCATGATTGACCATCTGGATGACCTGCTGGATGTGGGGCTGTCCAGTCTGAAGATCGAGGGCCGGGCCAAATCCGCCTATTATGCCGCCATCGTCACCGGCGCTTACCGGCACTGTCTGGACAATGCCGCTGCGGGCCGCCCCATCGACCCGGTGTGGCGGGATGAGGTGGAGCACGTCAGCCACCGGCCCTATGCCACCGGCTTTTACTACGGTTATCCCGGCCAGTACTACGAAAATTCCCGCTACATCCGGGAATGGCAGGTGGTGGCGCTGGTCACGGAATGTGACTCCGACGGCAACGCTGTCATTTCCCTGCGGAACAAGTTCCGCACCGGTGACACGGTGGAGCTGGTAGGGCCGGACCTGCGTCCCTTTTCCATGACGGTCCCGGAAATGCGGGACGAGACTGGGACCGTGATCGAAGAACCCCGAAATCCCCAGATGCTGCTGAAGCTCAGGCTGCCCCGTCCGGTGCCGCCTATGACGCTGGTACGCCATCAGGTAGAATTGTCAGCCAAATAAGGAGATAGGAGATATTATGAACGCAGATGTTGTTATCATCGGCGCCGGTCCTGCCGGCATCTTCACCGCCCTGGAAATGGTCAAAAAGGGCAGCAAGCAGAAGATCATCATGGTGGAAAAGGGTCAGGCGGTAGAAAACCGCCATTGCCCCAAGGACAAGACAAAGAAGTGCGTCAACTGCAAGCCCTACTGCCACATCACCACCGGCTTCTCCGGCGCCGGTGCGTTTTCCGACGGCAAGCTGTCCCTCAGCTATGAGGTAGGCGGCGATCTGCCCACCCTCATCACCCCGGAGCTGGCACAGGAGACCATCAATTACGCTGACCAGATCTATCTGGATTTCGGTGCGGACGAGCACATTGAGGGTCTCGGTAATGACGAGGAGCGCAAGGAGATCCGCAAGCACGCCATTCAGGCAGGTTTGAAACTGGTGGACTGCCCCATCCGCCACATGGGCACGGAAAAGGCTCAGGGTATCTACTACGCCATCGAGAAGTACTTACAGGAGCACGGCGTAGAGATGTACTTTGGCTACGAGTGCAGCAACCTGATTCTGGAAAATGACGTCTGCAAGGGCGTTTCCGTGTCCAACGGCAAGGTGGACATGGAGATCTACGCCAAGCACACCGTGGTGGCCACCGGCCGCCGGGGTGCCGACTGGCTGGAAAAGCTCTGCGCCGAGCACAACATCGCTCACGCCCCCGGCACTGTGGATATCGGTGTCCGTGTGGAGGTGCGCAATGAGGTCATGGAGACCGTAAACCGGGTCCTGTACGAGTCCAAGCTGGTAGGCTATCCCCGGCCCTTCAAGAACAAGGTCCGTACCTTCTGCCAGAACCCCGGCGGCTTTGTCAGTCAGGAAAACTATGATAACAACCTGGCGGTGGTCAACGGCCACTCCTACAAGGAGAAGAAGAGCGACAACACCAACCTCTCCATCCTCTGCTCCCACAATTTCTCCGTGCCCTTCAACCAGCCCATCGCCTACGCCCAGAAGGTGGGCGAGCTGACCAACATGCTGGCCAACGGCCAGATTCTGGTGCAGCGCTTTGGCGACATTCTGGACGGCAAGCGCACCTGGCAGAAGGAGCTGGCCCAGTCCAACATCCGCCCCACTCTGCCGGACGCCGTGGCCGGCGACATTACCGCCGCCATGCCCTACCGGGCCATGACCAACATCATCAACTTCATTCAGGCTATGGATTATGTGGTGCCGGGCTTTGCCGCCTATGAGACGCTGCTGTATTCCCCGGAGTTGAAGTTCTACTCCAACCGGGTGAAGATGGACACGGACTTCAACACCAGCCTCCAGGGCCTTCACTGCCTGGGCGACAGCTCCGGCTGGACCCGGGGCTTGATGATGGCCTCCGTCATGGGTGTCCTCATGGGCCGCAAGATCGCGGAGGAGGGCTGAGTTCCCTTCCGCCCGTAATATGTTCCGAATAAATACAGCCCCGCCGGATTCCAAAAGGAATCCGGCGGGGCTTTTATCATGTAGGAAAGGCATTGCGCTTATTCCTGCGGCTGATCGGCGGCGATGTTCACGCCGATGCCGTTGACCTCCACGCCGTCATCGGCGGGGATCAGGAGATACTTGCGACCGTCGATGATCCGGGTCTCGATGAGATAGCTGTTTTCCGGGGCGATGGAGATCTTCACCTCTGGGGTGGTGACCTGAAACTTGCGGCTCTCGATGATATTCACCGGATTCAGTGCGGCGTTTTCGCCGTACTGCTTTTCGCAGTTTGCTTTGAACGCTTCCACCTTTTCGGTGTCCACGCCGCTGTTGGCCAGTATGCAGCCCACGTCGGAAACCGTCAGCTCCAGCGGCTCCGGATCGTGGCTTTCCTTGTGGTCCTCGATCTTTGCCCGGATCTGCTCATGGACGGACTGCACCACGTCATAGCTGCAAGCCTCATCCAGCGCCTCCGTCAGCGCCGTATCAAAAACGTTTTTCTGTTCTGCCGCAGACATGGGCGGCTCCACCCGGAACAGCGCGTCAATGACCTCCTGATGCAGCTCCGCCGGGTTCTTGGCGTAGAACAGCAGGTCATAGATGTTGGCGGCGCGGCTGTCAAAGGCGGGGTACAGGAAGCCCAGCTCCGGGGCCAGCGCGATATGGCCGGTGGAGCCGGGATGGAATTCGTTCAGGTCATGATCGTACCGCAGCTCCAGAGTAGGGGCCTTTACCGGGCAGACGGCGCAGACAAAGTAGCGATACACCGTGTCCCCCGCGTCCGCCTGAAATTCATCGTCCCGGCTCTTGTGGGGCACATCGTAGGTGTCCGCAGCCAGCAGGATCAGGTAGTTGGTCTCTCCCATGTTCAGTGCGCCGATCAGCCGACGGCAGAAATCCTCCCGGGAGGCAGGGTCCTTCAGTTCTGTCTGCCGCATGGTCTGCAGCAGGCGATGCTCGTCACTGTCCGCCACCTGTGCCGTGGAAAATGTGATATCCACCAAGTTCTTGCCCAAGGCCCCGGAGAGGGCCTTTTTCAGAAGGCCCAGATACATTTCCTGCTCCTCCTGCTGCATGAGGCCCATAGAGGCGTCGATCCAGGAAATGATCTCCTTATTGCTGTTGACATAGCAGCCAAAAATCTTGGAAATGCTGTTTTTATCCAGCTTGAAGCGCCGGCGGATCTCGTTGAGTTCTTTTTGATTCATGGTTATCCTTTCCCTTCGGTCAATGCTCGTACAGGAAGAAAGTGTACCACGGAACCGGCCGGAGGGCAAGGGAAAAACCTACAAATCACACACAGCAAAACCGGCGGATACGCATACACGTATCCGCCGGTTATCTGTTGATCAGTCAGCCGATCAGGCGTTTTTCTTGCCGGAGCACAGCTTTTCCGCAAGGACGCACAGGAGAACGGTCAGGACCATATCCGGCAGGGTGTAGCCTACCGGGGTGTCCACGCCCATGAGCCAGCGATAGGCGATGAAGCCCACCAGCCAGATCACCAGATTCCGGCCGTCCGCCGCCACGGCAAAGCGATCCCGCTTGAGGAGGAAATGATCCGCGATCTGCACCGCGATCATGGGTGCAAACACAGAGCCGATCAGATACAGGAAGCCGGTGATATCATCCATGGGGAACAGAATGGCCCCCGCAGCGCCGATGACCGTCACCGCAATGGCGGTCTTTTTCCCGTTCAGCTTCTTGGAGAGGGACTCGGCAGAAATACCGGCGGACCAGGCATCCAGGAAGGTGGTGGTGACGGTGGAGAACACCAGGATCACCAGCGCGGCAATGCCGAGACCGGCCTTCACCATGATAACGGCAATGTCATACTCCCCGGTAAAGATCGCCGCGCCCATGCCGATGACATACATCCAGCAGGACACCAGCCCGTACACCAGAACGCTGACCCAGGTGGCCTGCACAGGTTTTTCCGCCTCGCGGGTGTAGTCGCTGATGAGGGGCAGCCAGCTCAGAGGCATGGCCACCGCCAGCTCCACCGCCGCACCGAAGGTCAGGGCCTCGCCGGAGGCCGCCATAGCGCTGCCGGAGAAGAAGATCACCTTGCACAGCACTAAGGTCAAAAGAAACAGGGCCGCCATGGTAAGCTTGTTGATCCAACCCAGATCTGTAATACCCACAGCGATCCACAGGATGATGAGGACACCGATGACCAGACACCAGACCCAATGTCCAAGATTGAAAATACCTCCGATAGCCAAGGCCCCGTCATAGATCATGATGGCAGTCCAGCCTACCAGCTGAAGCACGTTCAGGAAGGCGAACAGCAAGCCGCCCTTCTGTCCAAAGCTCATTTTCACGGTCTCCATGGCGCTGCGGCCGGTGCGGCCGCCGATGAGGCCCGCCAGAAGCATCATGGCGCAGCCGATGATGTGGCCGATGACGATCGCCACCAGACCCTTGGCCATACCCAAAGGCGCAAAGGCGGTGCCGGTGAGGATCTCCGCCAGAGAAACACCTGCGCCGAACCAGATCAGTCCGTTTTGGAAGGTGGATGTCTTTTTCATGCCTGCACCCCGCCTTCCGTTCCGAAGCGGTCCGCCATGTCCCAGAAGGATGCCTCATAGCGGGAACACGCCGTAAAGATCTCCTCCAGATAGCGGAGCTGCTCTTCAGTATAGTCCTTGGTCAGCCGCTCCAGCATATCCTTCAGGATCACGTTGTTGCCTGTGTAGCGGGGAGTGATGTAGCCCCGTACCCAACGCCCGTACATAGGGTGCTCGGGAGCGGAGGGGCACTCCTCCACGATCTTGCGGGCGATGACCTCATAGCTGTAAGCACAGGAGAAGATGGCCGTCAGAATTTCCGCCTCACCGCCCCGATAGGCAACGCTGAGCATATAGGAGGTGTAAGAGCGGTTATCCTGCTGGATAGGCGTGTGGTCCAGTTCCTCCTGGGTGATGCCGAAATCGGCCATATAGCCGTTGTGAACGTTGACCTCGCCGTCCAGGATCGCCTGGATGTACTTGGCAAAGAGTTTCATGACCTCCACGCTCTTGCTCTTGGCTACGCCGATGGCAAAGACCTTGGTATAGTCCATGAGATACCAGTAATCCTGAATGATATAGCTGCGGAATTTCTTCTGGTCCAGCGTGCCGTACTTCAATCCCTGCACAAAGGGCTTTTCGTGGTAGCTGGCCCAGATATCCTCGGTGGCTTTCAGAAGCCGATCAACAGTACCCATCATTTGCCTCCCTTCTGGCAATGGCCCGCCGCATAAGCGTCAGCGGCAGCACCGATACGATCAAAATGCTCAAGATCCCCTCCGGAAGCCGGGAGGACAGGTTAAAGGCCAGACTGTAACCCCAGGCGCCCCAGCCGTCCCATGCGTTCTGAGAGTAGAAGATCACGCCGCTGATCACATGACCGAAGCAGCGGATCGCCACCGCCAGCGCCATGCCGCAGATGGCCTTCCAGCGCTTGTCGCTGCCGAACACGCCGGCATAGCCCAAGCAGGAGAAGCAGACCAACTGCTGCACAAAGATCTGCGCCCAGTGGACCGCCTGCCAGCCGGGGATCAGGATCATTGCCAGAATACCGCACACCCAGCCGCTCAGCATGGACAGCCGATAATCATACAGCAGGGCCAGCAGCATCAGGGGTATCCAGGAGCCGCAGGTGATGTTGGAGCCGGTGGGCAGGGGGATGCGGATCGTGGCCAGCACCAACGTCATGGCGCAGACGATACCACCCAGGCACAGGTCCCGGGCCGTCAGCCGGATGCCCCGGCACAGCCAGACCGTTGCCAGCAGGTAGCCCACAGCGAATAAGATCGCAACCGCAGAGGTGATCATTCTGTGAACGCTCCTTTCAGAGCGAACATGTGGTTCATGGGACCGGAGCCGTGGCCCAGATCCAGCATGGCCGCCAATGCGCCGGAGATGTATTCCTTGGCCCGCTCCACGGACTCGTCCAGATCATAGCCCTTGGCCAGATTGGAGGCAATGGCGCTGGAGAGGGTGCAGCCGGTGCCGTGGGTGTTGGGATTGTCGATCCGCTTGCCGTGGAACCACTTGCCGAAGCCGTTCCGCCACAGGAGATCATCGGCATCGTTGACCTTATGGCCGCCCTTGCACAGCACGGCGCAGCCGTATTTCTCGCTGATGTACTTGGCGGCAGCCTCCATGCCGGTAGCATCGGTGATGGTCATGCCAGAGAGGATCTCCGCCTCGGGGATGTTGGGGGTCAGGACTGCCGCCAGCGGCAGCAGCTCCCGGCACAGGGCCTCCACCGCATCATCCCGCAGCAGCTTTGCCCCGGAGGTGGCCACCATCACGGGGTCCACCACGATGTTCTTCGCCTTGTACTGCTTCAGCTTTTCCGCGATGACCACGATGAGGTCGGCGGAGGAAACCATGCCGATCTTCACCGCGTCGGGGAAAATATCGGTAAAAATAGCGTCCAGCTGCTCACCCAGGAAATGAGGAGTGGACTCCAGAATATCTGTGACGCCGGTGGTGTTCTGGGCGGTCAGGGCCGTGACGGCGCTCATGGCGTAAACGCCGTTGGCCGTCATGGTCTTCATATCCGCCTGGATACCGGCGCCTCCGCTGGAATCGCTTCCAGCAATGGTCAATGCTGTTTTCATGTGAATACTTCCTTTCTCTTTTACAGCACGTTTTATAAAGCGATACAAGGTGGTGCCCCCAATGTACCGCCTGAACACAGGGCAAGGCCCTGAGCGTTCCGAATTTACTTGTTGAGCGGTTCCCAATGGCCGGGAAACTCCGTCAGGGACGTGAGATAGACCTCCGCCGCCTCTTTCAGCCCCGCCTGATCTGTTTCCCCGTGGGCGTCCAATACGCCTACGGTACGGTAGCCCGCCGCCTTGGCGGTTTTCAGAGCGTATAGGGAATCCTCGAATACCAGCGTTTCCGCCGGGGCCGTCCCCAAACTTTCCGCCGCCAGATGGTAGATCACCGGCTCATGCTTGCTGACGCCCACCTCGCCGGTGGTGAAAACTGCTTTCAGGTAGGGCAGCAGGCCCAGCCGATCCAACGCGGCGGTCACGTGCGCCCGCGGGCTGGAGGTAGCCGCCGCCATGGAAATGCCCCGTTCCGCCAGAAATGCCAGCAGCGCCGCCGCGCCGGGCTTGGCAGGGACCTCCTGAACATAGTAGTCCTTCAACATTTGGGCAATGCCGCCGCAGATTTCCGCCTCGCTCTGTTGAAGCGGGTAATGCGCTTTCAGATAGACAGCCCCCTGCTCCATGCTCATGGGAAAGAGGACCTCATTCAGTCCCGGCTCCGGAGGAATGTGCAGCCGCCGGAGATACCGGGCGCCCAGATCTTCCCAGATACCCATAGAGTCCAGCAGGACGCCATCTAAGTCGAAAATGGTCCCCCGGATCATGCCCGCAGCATTTCTTTCACGGTGGCTTTCAAATCAGCGGCGGCGGCTTTGACGTCCTTGGCAGCGTAGATAGCACTGATGACCGCCACGCCGCAGATGCCGCTGCCCGCCAGCTTGCCTACGTTCTCGCCGGAAATGCCGCCGATGGCCACCACAGGAATGGACACGGCCTTGCAGATAGCCTTCAGGGTCTCGTAGGACATCTCCCCCACATCGCTCTTGGAGCTGGTGGGGAACACGGCTCCCACGCCCAGATAATCCGCCCCCTGCTTCTCTGCCAGCAGGGCTTCCTCCACCGTGTGGGCGGAGACGCCGATGAGCTTGTCCGGTCCCAGCTTGGCCCGGGCATCCAGCGCCGCCATGTCATCCTGCCCCACATGAACGCCGTCGGCGTCCATGGCCTTGGCGATGTCCACGTTGTCATTGACGATAAAGGGAACATGCCGCTCCCGGCACAGGGCTTGCAGTTCCTTGGCTTCTTCCAGAAATTTGCCCTCATCCAGAGACTTTTCCCGGAGCTGGATCATGGTGACGCCGCCATCCAGACTCTCCTTGACCACGTCCACCAGCGTCCGTCCGTTCAGCCAGTGCCGGTCGGTGACGGCATACAGCAGCAGATCTTTGGGATCACATTTCATATTGAACACCTCTGCATCTTTTGAAATTCCGGCGGGCACCGCTCTTGTCTGTCCGGCACAAAGGACCGGATAGAAAACAAAATGCGGATATGCCTGAAAGACATATCCGCATTACGAGCTCCATGAGCGTGTCAGCGACGGTATCTCCCTACGTTGGCATTATCCAAATCAGGTTTACGGGTCTGGGCGATACATCCCACTCTCAGCCTGCTTGCGCAAGCTCCCCTGTTGACAAAGGGTATCATAGCACTATTCGCCCCGGTTTGCAAGGGATTTTTCCGGATACGGGGGAAATCGGTCAATTTTCCCTGCTCTGCGCGGACTGCACAGAAATTCTGGCGAAAATGCAGTGCGTTTCGCAAAAGCTCCGCACACCGAGGACATCTGTCTTTTCGATGACCACCGTTAAAAGACCCATTTGTGATCCTGCACGAAGTTTGTTCGGAGGGGTAGACAAGTTTCCGCCACGGGTGTATATATGTATACAAGTATACAGCAAGCGTATCGCTGGAAAGGAGCCCGCCATGCTTGAATTATCCGCCAAAACCAATCTGCTGGAGGAAAATGACTACCGTTATTCCCTTCAGGATGTGAAGGACCCGGTGCTGTACCGGGACGTATATAACTATGACGAGGTCCCCAAGGTGGCCTTCAACCACCGGCGGGTGCCTACATCCATGCCTGCCGATATCTGGATCACGGACACCTCCTTCCGGGATGGTCAGCAGTCCATGAACCCCTACACGCCGGAGCAGATCGAGCACCTGTTCAAGCTGCTGAGCAAGCTGGGCGGGCCTTACGGCCTGATCCGCCAGACGGAGTTTTTCATTTACAGCAAGCGGGATCGGGAGGCCATTGAACGCTGTCAGGCTTTGGGGCTGCGCTTCCCGGAGATCACTACCTGGATCCGGGCCACCCGGGAGGACTTCCGGATGGTGAAGGATCTTGGCATCAAGGAGACCGGTATTCTGGTGTCCTGCAGCGACTATCATATCTTTAAGAAAATGCAGATGACCCGCCGGCAGGCGTTGGACTACTATCTGGCCACGGTGAAGGACGCCTTTGACGCCGGGGTCATGCCCCGATGCCATCTGGAGGACATCACCCGTGCGGACTTTTACGGCTTCGTGGTGCCCTTCGTCAATGAACTGATGGAGCTTTCCCACCAGGCCAAGATCCCCGTCCGTATCCGGGCCTGCGACACCATGGGCTACGGTGTCCCCTACACGGAGGTGGCCCTGCCCCGCAGCGTTCCCGGCATCATCTACGGTTTGCAGCACTATTCCGGCGTGGAGAGCGAATATCTGGAATGGCACGGCCACAATGACTTCTACAAGGCCGTTGCCAACGCCGCCACCGCCTGGCTGTACGGCGCCAGCGGCGTGAACTGCTCCATGCTGGGCATCGGTGAGCGCACCGGCAATGTGCCGTTGGAGGCCATGGTGTTTGAATACGCCTCTCTCCGTGGCTCTCTGGACGGCATGGACCCCACCGCCATCACCGAGATCGCCGACTACTTCGAGCACGAGATCGGCTATCACATCCCCCCCATGACGCCCTTTGTGGGTCGGAACTTCAACGTCACCCGTGCAGGCATCCACGCTGACGGGCTTTTGAAGGACGAGGAGATCTACAACATTTTCAATACGGAAAAGCTGCTGGACCGGCCCGCCGCCGTAGCCATCAGCAAAACCTCCGGGCTGGCGGGCATCGCCTACTGGATCAACCAGAACTACCGGCTCCGCAGCGACCACCAGCTCAGCAAGCATGACGCGCTGGTGGAAAAGCTGAAAGTCTGGGTGGACGAACAGTATGCCGGAGGCCGCACCACCGCCCTTTCCAATGAAGAACTGGAAGAAAAAATCGCAGAACTGTCCGGCGGTGTGCTGAAGCCCCGCCATTGAGGAGGAACCCACCATGATGAGAGATCACAAGCCCATTTCCATCGCCGATCAGGTTTTTGAAAAGCTGGAGCGGGATATTCTGTCCGGTAAATACCCTCAGGGCGAGATTCTGAGCGAGCTGCGGCTGTCCGGCGAGCTGGGCGTCAGCCGCACCCCCATCCGGGAGGCCATCCGCCGCTTGGAGCAGGAGCGCATTTTGGAGGACTCCGGACACGGTCTGGTGGTCATCGGCATCTCCCGGCAGGATATGCTGGATATCTACGAGATCCGCCTTCAGCTGGAGGGTCTGGCCGCAAAGCGGGCCGCCGCCAGCATCACTGACGATGTACTGAGTGAAATGAAGGAGGTCCTGGACCTGCAGCGCTTCTACATTGAAAGTGAAAAGGAGCCGGGCGAAAATTCCGATCAGATCAAAAACCTGGACTCCCGGTTCCATGAATTGCTTTACAACAGCTGCGGCAGCCGTCCCTATGCGGATACGCTGATCTCCCTCCATAAGAAGATCATCAAGTACCGCAAGGCCTCCGTCACCCACCACAGCCGAGCGGTCCACGCCTTAGAGGAGCACACCGCCATCTACGAGGCCCTTGCCGCCCACGATGGGGACCGGGCTGCGGAGGCGTCCCTGCGCCATGTGGAAAACGCCCGGGCCAATCTGGCAGACATCATCCAAAAGGAGGGCTGAACCATGGGAAAGACATTGACAGAAAAGCTGATCGCCGCCCATCTGGTCAGCGGCAGCATGGAGCCAGGGGCTGAGGTAGCCCTGCGCATTGACCAGACCCTGACCCAGGATGCCACCGGCACCATGGCCTATCTGGAATTTGAGTCCATGGGCATTGACCGGGTCAAAACAAAGCGATCCGTGGCCTATATCGACCACAACACCCTCCAATCCGGCTTTGAGAACGCCGACGATCACCGGTACATCCAATCCGTTGCCGCCAAGCACGGCATCTGGTTCTCCCGCCCCGGCAACGGCATCTGCCATCAGGTGCATCTGGAGCGCTTCGGCGTACCGGGGCAGACCCTCATCGGCTCCGACAGTCACACCCCCACCGGCGGCGGCATCGGGATGCTGGCCTTCGGCGCGGGGGGCATGGACGTAGCCGTGGCTATGGGCGGCGGAGCCTACTACATTACCATGCCCAAGGTCATCAAGGTCGAACTGACCGGTGCGCTGCGCCCCTTCGTCACCGCCAAGGACATCAGCTTGGAGGTCTTGCGGCTCCTCTCCGTCAAGGGCGGCGTGGGGCATGTGATGGAATGGGGTGGTCCCGGCATCGCCGGGTTATCCGTTCCGGAGCGGGCCACCATCACCAATATGGGTACGGAACTGGGGGCTACCACCTCCATCTTCCCCTCCGATGAAGTGACCCGCGCCTTTTTGAAGGCACAGGGGCGGGAAGCCGACTTCACACCCCTTTCCGCTGATCCCGATGCGGCCTATGACCGGATTATCCACATTGATCTGGACACGCTGGAGCCGCTGATCGCCTGCCCCCACATGCCGGATAAGGTGGTGCCCGTCCGCAGTCTGAAGGGCGTCAAGGTGGATCAGGTCTGCGTCGGCTCCTGCACCAATTCCTCTCTGTACGATCTGCTGAAAACCGCCGCTATGCTGAAGGGCAGGACCGTGGCCCCCTCCGTCAGTATGTCCGTGTCCCCCGGCTCCCGGCAGGTCCTGACCATGCTGGCCAACTGCGGCGCGCTGTCGGATATTCTGGCCTCCGGCGCCCGGCTGCTGGAATGCGCCTGCGGCCCCTGTATCGGTATGGGCTTCTCCCCCAACTCCGGCGGTGTGAGCCTGCGGACCTTCAACCGCAACTTCGAGGGCCGCAGCGGTACGGCGGATGCCAAGGTGTATCTGGTGTCCCCGGAGACCGCCGTGGCCGCCGCCCTCACCGGGGAGATCACCGATCCCCGCGACTTGGGACTGGACGCTCTCTATGTGGACCTGCCGGAGCGGTTCCTCATTGACGACAGCGCCGTGCTGGCTCCTGCCTCCCCGGAGGATGCGGCCCAATTGGAGGTGCTTCGCGGTCCCAACATCAAGGAATTCCCCCAGGGCAAGCCCGTGGGTGACGCCATCACCGCCAAGCTGACCTTGAAGGTAGGGGATAACATCACCACCGACCACATCATGCCCGCAGGCTCTAAGATCCTGCCCTACCGCTCCAACATCCCCAAGCTGTCCGAGTTCTGCTTCGGCGTGTGCAACAAGGACTTTGCCAAAAAGGCCAAGGAGGCCGGGGAGACCATTTTGGTAGGTGGAAGCAACTACGGACAGGGTTCCTCAAGGGAGCACGCGGCGCTGGTGCCCCTGTACTTAGGTGTCCGGGCAATCATCGCCAAGAGCTTCGCCCGTATCCACGCCGCCAACCTCATCAACGCCGGTATCCTGCCCCTGACCTTTGCCGACCCCGATGACTATGACGCCTTGACTCAAGGTGAGACCCTGACCCTCACCGGCATCGACGCCGGCCTGGACAGCGGCACCATGACGCTTCACGCTGGAAACCGTGAAATCCCCGTCTGCGGCAGCTTCACCAAGCGGCAGGCAGCGATGCTCCGGGCAGGCGGTCTGCTGAATTACACGAAAGAAGGCAATGACTGATGGATCAGAACGCATATATCGAACAGGCGGCGGCGCATTTCCGCACCTTACTGACTGAGCAGTTAAACCGTCAGGCGCGCATGGCCCAAGGCTCTCCCGCTAAGGACTTTTCCCGCATGGAGCGCATCGTCATCGGCCTGATCCCCGGTGACGGCATCGGTCCCATCCTCATGGCCCAGGCCCGGCGGGTGTTGGAAAAGCTGCTGGCGGCAGAGCTTGCCGTCGGCCGGGTGGAGCTGCGGGACATCGAGGGGCTGACCATCGAAAACCGCACGGCCCAGGGAAAGGCCATTCCTGACGAGGTGCTGGCCTCCATCAAGGACTGCGACGTACTGTTGAAAGGCCCCACGGAGACTCCAAAGGGCGGTACGCTGGAAAGCGCCAACGTAGCCATGCGCCGGGAGCTGGACCTCTACGCCAACGTGCGGCCCGTGTCCGTACCGGAACTGGGCATCGACTGGACCTTCTTCCGGGAGAATACGGAGGGCGAATACGCTCTGGGCAGCCGGGGCGTTGAGGTGCCCGGTATGCTGAGCATGGATTTCAAGGTCACCACAGACGCCGGTACCCGCCGGATCGCCAAGGCCGCCTTTGACTTTGCCCGGGCCAACGGCAAAACCAATGTGGCCATCGTCACCAAGGCCAACATTATGAAAAAGACCGACGGAATGTTCACCCGCATCTGCCATGAGGTTGCTGCGGACTATCCGGAGATCACCGCCGAGGACTGGTACATCGACATTATGACCGCCAATCTGGTGAACCCGGAAATCCGGAGCAGGTTTCAGGTGTTCGTCCTGCCCAATCTGTACGGCGACATCATCACCGACGAGGCCGCCCAGATTCAGGGCGGCGTAGGCACAGCGGGCAGCGCCAACACCGGCAGTCAATATGCCATGTTCGAGGCCGTCCACGGCACCGCCCCCCGGCTCATCGCCGACGGCGAGGGGGACTACGCCAATCCCGCCAGCATTTTGAAGGCGGCAGAGCTGCTGCTGCGGCACATCGCCATGGCGGACAAGGCAGATCAGCTCGCCGCCGCTATGCGCCTCTGCACGGAAACGGAGCGGCGAGTGGTCATGACCGGCCACCGGGACGGGGCCTCCTGCGCCCAGTTCGTGGATTATCTGCTGGAAAAGCTGTAAAAGCAGCATCCCGGTTCACTGTCCATATCGTCAAAAAGCGGTCCGCAGATGTCTGCGGACCGCTTTCAGCGTGTCGAAAAAGTCTTTTCTCCCCGCTGAGCAAGTTTTCAGAACTTCATAAAAGTTCTGAAAACTTAGGATTTTAATGGTGCGGGACACCCTTCTTGGGTTTCCCGCACACACCCTTCCTTACCGTCGCGGAAAATTTATCACTTTATCGACAGCCTCAAAGCGGTCCGCAGATATCTGCGGACCGCATTTTAGTATGTTAGAACAAATCATCAACATGACAGAAAACCAGCAAACTAGGACACAATTTGCGCGGGACACATTTCTCTTGTTTTCATGCAGATATATCCGGCGGTGGACACAGGCGAGACGCAAAAAGAGAGGGAACCGGTTTCCCGATTCCCCCTCAAAAGATTTTGGTTTTTGCGGAACTTACTTGTTGAAGTAACGCTTCAGCATGCCCTCCAGAGCCTTGCCGTGGCGGGCCTCGTCGCGGGCCATCTCATGGACGGTGTCGTGAATAGCGTCCAGACCGTTCTTCTTGGCGCAGGCGGCCAGCTCAAACTTGCCGGCAGTAGCACCGTACTCGCAGTCCACACGCCAGGCCAGATTCTTCTCAGTGGAGGCGGTCATGTTGCTCTCCAGGTCGCTGCCCAGCAGCTCGGCGAACTTAGCAGCGTGCTCGGCTTCCTCATAAGCGGCCTTCTCCCAGTAGAGGCCGATCTCGGGATAGCCCTCACGGTGAGCGATCCGGGCCATGCACAGATACATACCCACCTCGCTGCACTCGCCGTTGAAGTTGGCCATGAGCTGATCGAAGATGTACTTCTTATCCTCCTCGGAGATGTCGGCGTTGTTCTTCACGGTCTCTGCATAGATGCCGAACTTGTGCTCAGCAGCCAGCTTCAGCTCGCCCTTGACCTCTTCAAACGCATTCTTGGCGTGGCAGACGGGGCACTCGACGGGAGCCTCGGGACCCTCATAAATGTAACCGCAAACCTTGCAGACCCACTTCTTCATAGTTATATCCTCCTTAAATAATTACCTTATCTTCGCTCTTTCCCTGAGCGTTTTTTGCTTTGTGAGTGTAGTATATCAGGAATCGTTTCTATTTGCAAGTTGCAAATGCAACTTTTTAAAAGAACCTAAAATTGTTCACGCTTTGTTAGAGTTATTGAACTGCCCTGGGACTATCCCACACAGATACAGCGGCCGGGGAAGCGATCGCTTCCCCGGCCACACTGGTTGATCTTATTCCTCGTTCCGGGCCTTGGCCTCGGCGATCGCCTTCTCCTGCGCCGCGGGAGGGCAATCCTCATAGCGAACAAAGTGCAGGGTAAAGGTGCCGCGGGACTGAGTCATGGAGCGGAGGTCGATGGCATAGGTGCTCATCTCGCCCATGGGGACCTCAGCGGTGATAACCTGCTCGCCATTGCCAGCAGGGTCCATACCCATGACGCGGCCGCGGCGCTTGTTCAGGTCACCCATGACATCGCCCATGTAGCTGTCAGGCACGGTGACCTTCAGCTCGCCCACAGGCTCCATCAGGCAGGGGTTGGCCTCAGGCAGAGCGGCCTTGTAGGCCAGCTGAGCGGCGGTCTTGAATGCGATTTCGGAGGAGTCAACGGGGTGATAGGAGCCATCATACAGAACGGCCTTCAGATTCACCACCGGATAACCGGCCAGAGGACCGTGGACGCAGGCCTCCCGCAGGCCCTTTTCCACAGCAGGGAAATAGTTCTTGGGCACGGAGCCGCCGAACACTTCCTCAGCGAAGATCATGTCATCCTGCTCGGTCTGGGGCTCGAAGCGGATCCACACGTCACCGAACTGGCCGCTGCCGCCGGTCTGCTTCTTATGACGGCCCTGCTTCTGCACGGTCTTGCGGATCTTCTCACGGTAAGCCACGCGGACAGGGCTCAGCTCCACTTCCACGTTGAAGCGGGTCTTGAGCTTACTGACCAGCACATCCACCTGCATATCGCCGGCGCCGGAGAGGACCATCTGATGGGTCTCGGCGTTGTTGACCACGGAGAAGGAGGGGTCCTCCTCATTGAGACGGTTCAGGCCCTGAGCCACCTTATCGTCTTGGCCGCGGGTCTTGGGGGCGATGGCCACAGAGTAGCAGGGTTCAGCGAAGGGGATGCCCTTCAATGCCACGACCTTACGGCTGTCGCACAGGGTATCGCCGGTCTTGACCTTATCCATCTTGGCGATGGCGCCGATATCGCCGCACACCAGCTCCTTGACCTCGGTGGCCTTCTTGCCCCGCATGGTATACAGGCGGCCCAGCTTCTCGTTGTCGCCGGTGCGGGCATTGACCATGGTCATATCCGGCGTGATGCTGCCGGAGAGGACCTTCACGAAGGAGTACTTGCCGTACTGGTCGGAAATGGTCTTGAACACGAAAGCAGTGGGCACACCACCGGCGGACACCACGAATTCCTCGGTGGTGCCGTCAGCCAGAGTGGCCTTATGATAGTTGCCCTGCTCGGGAGAGGGCAGCAGCTCCATGATGTTGTCCAGCAGCATCAGAGTGCCCATATCAGCCACGGCGCTGCCGCACAGCACGGGGAACACGCTCAGCTCACGGACGCCCTGACGGAGGCCCTGAGCCATTTCAGCGTAGGTGAAGTCCTCGCCGTTGAAGAAGCGCTCCATGAATTCCTCGCTGGTCTCCGCCACGGATTCCTTCAGCGCATCGTTGAACTCGTTGATGACGGCCACCTTTTCCTCAGGCAGCTCGATCTCCACACGCCTGCCGCCCTGCATCTCATAGGCGCGCTTATTCAGGATGTCCATGAGGCCGGTGACTTTCTTGTTTTCGTCCAGCGTAGGCACCACAACGGGAGCGATCTTGTTGCCGAAGCGCTCACGGAGCGCATCAAAGGTGGCGTTATAGTCGCTGTGATCCTCGTCGATCTTGGAGATATAGATAAAGCGGGGCATATTCCGCTCTTCGCAATACTTCCACGCCTTCTCAACGCCCACGGACACACCGTCCTTAGCGGAGGCCACGATGATGGCGGCGTCGGCGGCCCGGAGAGCCTCCATCACTTCGCCGGAAAAGTCGAATGCGCCCGGAGTATCCAGCACGTTGATGCGGCAGCCCTTATAGTCGATAGGCGCCACAGCGGTGGACAGAGAGATCTGACGCTTGACCTCTTCGGGATCATAATCACAAACGGTATTGCCGTCCGCGACTCTGCCCATACGGTCGATGGCGCCGGTCATAAACAGCAGGCTCTCTGCCAGAGAAGTCTTACCGCTGCCGCTGTGACCCAGCAGGCAGACGTTACGGATGTTCTGTACTGAATAGCTCATGTTTGTTCCACTCCTTATGTTGATGCTGTTGACACGGCCCGAATGGGCCGATAAAAGATCTGTCAACCATTGAGACTCACTCAATGTGTTAATTATACCGCTTTTTCATGGGCAATACAACAAGAATTTTGTGAGATCTTACATTTTGGAGGGGTAGGCAAAAAGGGTCGCCTATTTTTGTGGGGTCCCGCAAAAATCATTTTTCTTGAAAAAAAGTCTTTTGGTCCCGGACAGCGCAAAAAAGTACCGGGAGGCAGGGAAAAAGCCTGCCTCCCGGTACTTTATTCTGTCAAGTGTCAATATCGGCCGGTCCAGTCGCTCATCAGCAGCACCGGCAGGGTCCACAGCAGCAAAAACACCGTCAGGGACAAGGGGGTGAGCAAATCGAACTTCCCCAGAGACACCAGATACGCCGTCAGCAAAACGCCGGCGGCGCTACCCGCCAGGGACAGCCAGGTTGCCCGGCGCACCGCCGTCCGCAGACGGCGGCTGCCCACCACTGCTTCGGCATAGGGCAGCAGGCCCTCCCGCAACAGCAGCGCCCGGGGCAGGCCCCGGTCCTCCTCCGCCTCGCTGAGGGCCACCCGGTCCGTCAGCTGCGGATACTCCACCTTGATCTTCTTATAGAACTTCCGCTTCAGCAGCGCCGGGGTGATGTTTGGGTCCCGCACTGCCAAAATCGGCGTGATCCGGCTGCGGCGCAGGGTCCGCAGCGCGTAATCCACATTTTCCGACGCCTCGTACTTCACGGCGAACACCGCCGCCAGCTGATGATCGATGGCCAGGAAAATGCCGGTTTTCAGATTGATGTTGCTGGGCAGACGCACATCCTGCTTCCGCAGGAAGGAGGCCGTCCCCAACAGGACGGATTCCCCGTGGATCGTGCAGCCAAAGCCGCCCTGCTCATAGAAGCTCAGGTCCTGAGCCGTTTCCCGTGGGGCGTTCTCCCCCACCGCCAGTCCCTCAAAGACCCGCTCCAGGCCGCAGCCCGCCGCACGGGCGGCTGCCGCCGCATAAGCCGACACCTTTCCCAGTTCCTCACCGTAGACCTTCACACCGTTGAGCCGGATGGTCCCCGGCGGGAACAGGTCGGTATCCGTCAGGATCATGCCCCGGCGCTTTCCTACCCGGGCCGCGCCGTCCCATCCCGCCACGGCACAGCCGCTTTTCTGCTGTCGGCGGGTCAGCCGGGACCATGGCAGGCTCCAGCACAGCGGCAGGGAACAGGTGGCTCCCGCTGTCAGGATCACGGACCAGTTCCGCAGGAAGTCAATTCCGTGTCCACGTCCCAAAGAGGTCAAGCCCGCGAATACCAGCGCGGCCATAAAAATCACCGGCAGGAACACCGTCTGAAGACGGGAGGCATAATCATCCCGCATGGCGGTGGTGTAAAAGCCCCGCAGGTCTCCCCTCTGCTTGCAGGCACCCCTTGGAGTTTCCGTGACCAAGTAAGGGGGGTGATCGTCCAGCGATGCCAGACGGAAGCTATCATAGCTGCCCCGGCTTTCCCGGCTGATGCCCCACTGGGCAAAGCACAGCGCCAGTCCCGCCGCAGCGGTATAGGGAAGCGCTTCTCCCCGCCCCGGAACAAGCAGCCACAACGCGCAGTCCACCACCGCCGCCACCACCGCCAACGATACCAGCAGTGCGCTGACGCAGCGTTTTTCACTCAGCTTCCGGATCGCGTACACCGGCACGTGCCAGCACAGCACCAATTCGATCAGCAGACAGGCCAGCATGGCAACGCCTTGGATCTGCCGGTCTCCGGTCCAGAAGGGGACCGTGACGCCGGACTGCTCCGCCGCCATAGCGGCGATAGGCACCAGCGCTGTAAAAAAGGCAAACCCCAGAGACCGGTGACGGCTCTTATAGGCTTCCCGCTCCTCAGACGCGACCTCGCTAAGCTCCGGTTCTTCCCCGATGCTCTCTGCCTCGGTAAGAGGCTTTACCGATTCCTCCGGGGCTTCCATGGAATCGTAGAGCTGCTCCGTTTCCTCCTGCCGCTTCCGGGAGAACAGCCCCCATTTCGGCTTCAGCAGCGTTTCGTGGTGCTCCTCCATCACGGCCCCTACCGTTGTCCCTACCAGTTCTTCCAGACTCAGGAAGCGGGTAGCCTCCGGCTCCGGGCCGTCATCTGTCCGTGGTTCTTCCTCCGGGTCCGAATCGTCGGCAAGGGGGGCCTCCCCGTCCTGTTCCAGCGCCGCCGCAGCGATCCGTTCCTCCCAGAGGGCCATCGCCGATTTGGGCGTTGGAGATGGGGCCGTCTCTGTCGGTTTAGGGGCGGAAGGCTGTTCAGGAGCCGGTGCCTTGGGCGTATCCGGCTCTGCCGGAGCGGTCTCACGCTCCACCTCTTCCATGATTTTCTGCTGGCGGCTGGAGCCGTACTCCGCCAAAATTTCCTCTAAGGTGTAATCCTCGTCAGACGGCGGCGTATCCCAGGTGCCTGTGCCGTATTCTGTTTTCTCGACATCCTTTGACACCGTGTTCTCTCCAAACTTCTCAGTTCATCCGCTGACGCACGGCCTCATACAGCAGGATCGCTGCCGAGGCGCTGGCGTTCAGGGAATTCAGATCACCCTTCATGGGGATGCTCACCAGAAAATCGCAGTTTTCGGCAGCCAGACGGGTCATGCCGTCCCCTTCGCTGCCGATGACGATGGCAGCGGCGCCCTTCAGGTCCGCGTCATACAGGCCGGTGGTGCCGTTGGCCGCCGTGCCGAATACCCAGACCCCCTGCTTTTTCAGGTCCTTCAGCAAGGAGGGGATATTGGGCACCCGAGCCACCTTCATGTGAGACACCGCGCCTGCGGAGGTCTTGGCCACCACGCTGGTCAGGCCCGCACTGCGGCGCTTGGGAATGACCACGCCGTGAGCGCCGGCGCAATAAGCCGTCCGGATGATGGCGCCCAGATTGTGGGGGTCGGAGATCTCGTCGCACACCACGATCAGGGGCGGCTCGTTCTTGGCGGCGGCATCTGCCAGAATATCGTCTACACTGACGTACTCCCGCACCGCTGCCAGAGCGATGACGCCCTGATGGGCGTGGGTGCGGCTCATGCCGTCCAGCTTCCGCCTGTCGGCCTCCACCACCACGATGCCCGCCGCCCGGGCCTTGGAGGCGATGTGGCCCAGGGTCTTGTCCACCTCACCCTTCTGGATGAAAATTTTGTCGATGCTGGCCTCCGTCCGCAGGGCTTCGATCACCGCGTTGCGGCCTTCAATGAGGCCGTCGGCCTCGGCGGTCAGCTGGTCTTTTCTTTCGTCTGTCATATTGAAATCCTCTCATAATCGGAATTTGTCAAAATCTGCGGGGTATACTTTTTATAGTATATCACAGAACCGGTCCACAATAAAGATGAATTTGAAAAATCGTTCCGCCTTAGCGCGTCTGAATTTACAGAAAGTTTATGAAAAGGCAGTCTCTTTTCCTTGTGGTTTCAAGGAGGTTGTGCTATACTGCTTTTTAATTTCACACACTCTGAAAGGAGTTCTCAATGGACCAGAACGATAAAAACAATAAAAACCGACGGGGCAACCGCAATCTGCTGGGCGCTGTCAAGCTGGTGGCGTGGGCGCTGGCGCTGACGGTGGTCTTCTACTGCACCAACAGCTACATGGGCACCGCCGGAAAGCAGGCTTCCAGCATCAATATCAAATACAGCGACTTTGTCGCCATGACGGAGGCGCGGCAGGTGGAGGACGTCACCGTGGATTCCTCCGAGGGCCTTTTGTATATCACCCCGGCGGATGGCTACGTCTATACGGACGAGGACGGTACGGCCTACACAAAATCCACGGATAAGGACGGAAAGACCGTTTATACCTATACGGATTCTGACGGAAAGACGCAAACGGCGGCGCTGCGGCTCTTTACGGTGAAAATGGAGAGCAATGACACGCTGGTGGAGCGGATGCACGAGGCCGGAAAAACAGACTATGACACGAAGTACGAGCCTCAGATGAGCCCGCTCCTCCTGTTCGCCATCAACTTCATTCTGCCCTTTGTGTTCATCATGCTCATGTTCTCCCTCGTCATGCGGATCATGGCGAAAAAGGGCGGCATGGGAGGCATGGGCGGGATCGGCGGCGTGGGCAAGGCCAACGCCAAGGTCTACATGGAAAAGCAGACCGGCGTCACCTTTGCCGATGTGGCCGGTCAGGACGAGGCCAAGGAATCCCTGACGGAGATCATCGACTTCCTGCACAGTCCCAAGAAATATACCGATATCGGCGCCAAGCTCCCCAAGGGCGCTTTGCTGGTAGGACCTCCGGGCACCGGCAAAACGCTGCTGGCCAAGGCCGTGGCCGGCGAAGCCAATGTGCCCTTCTTCTCCATCTCCGGCTCCGACTTTGTGGAGATGTTCGTGGGCGTGGGCGCATCCCGTGTCCGCGACCTCTTTAAGGAGGCCGCCAAGGTAGCCCCCTGTATCGTATTCATCGACGAGATCGACACCATCGGCAAATCCCGTGACTCCGGGCGCTTCGGCGGCAATGATGAGCGGGAGCAGACCCTGAACCAGCTTCTTGCCGAGATGGACGGCTTTGACCCCACCAAGGGCATCATCCTTCTGGCCGCCACCAACCGGCCCGAGGTGCTGGATCAGGCCCTTCTGCGGCCCGGCCGGTTCGACCGCCGCATCATCATCGACCGTCCCAATCTGGCAGGCCGTCTGGCCACCCTTCAGGTCCATACCCGGAACATCAAGCTGGCCGAGGACGTCAATTTGAAGAAGGTGGCGCTGGCCACTGCCGGCTGCGTGGGCGCCGACCTTGCCAACCTTGTGAATGAGGCCGCTCTCCGGGCCGTCCGAAAGGGCCGCAAGCTGGTGATTCAGGAGGACCTGCTGGCCGCTTTCGAGCTGGTCATCGCCGGCACAGAGAAAAAGGGCAGCGTCCTGACGGAATTTGAGAAAAAACTGGTGGCCTACCACGAGGTCGGTCACGCCATGGTGGCCTACAAGCAGAAAAATACGGAGCCTGTTCAGAAGATCACCATTGTCCCCCACACCCAAGGCGCGCTGGGTTACACCCTGCTGATGCCGGAGGAGGATAAGACGGAACTTCGCACCCGGGACGAGCTGATGGCGAAGATCGCTGTGTCCATGGGTGGCCGCGCCGCCGAGGAAGTGGTGATGAACACCATGACCAACGGCGCCTCTCAGGACATTCAGGAGGCCACCGGCGTGGCCCGGAACATGGTTGCCATGTTCGGCATGAGCGACCAGTTCGGCATGATGGCTCTGGCCTCCCGCCGCAGCCAGTATCTGGACGGCGGCTACGGTCTGGACTGCGCGCAGGACACCGCCGCCGCTATGGACAAGGCCGTGAAGGATATTCTGGACAAGTGCTATGCCGACGCCGTGAACATCATCCGGGAAAACCGGGAGGACATGGACAAGGTGGTGGCCTATCTGCTGGAGAAGGAGACCATCACCGGCGCGGAGATGGTGGCTATCATCGAGGGCCGGGACCCCTCCACCGTGGAAGACGCCTACGCCTCCACGCTGGCCCATGAGAACGGCTTCCGCCCCTCTCAGCCGGAGGTCATCGAGCCTGCCGCCCGGAAGGTCCACATGATCTCCGAGAAGATCGAGGCTCCTGCCGACGGAGAGACGAACAGTGCGGATAAACCATCCTCTGACGAAACACCGTCTGACGAGAAACCTGAATCTAAACAGGAAAACGACTCCAGATCCGAATAACCACCAAACAGGCGTACCGTCCGGTACGCCTGTTTTTGAAAACGAGAGAAAAGAGAGGAAACACCATGATCCGTATTGCCAAGGAATCCGACCTGCCTGCCGTAGCCGCCGTCTATGAGGCTATTTTAGACCATGAGGACGCCACCGGTCTGCATTACACAGGCTGGAAGCGGGGCGCTTACCCCACCGCCGAAACCGCCCGGAGCATTTTCAACGCCGGGACCCTGTATGTAGGCGTAGATGAGGATGGCGCGATCTGGGGCAGCATGAATCTCAACGGCGTCCAGCTGCCGGAATACAAAAACGGCGGCTGGTCCATCCCCGCCGAGGACGATCAGGTCGCCGTTATCCACACCCTGACCATCCATCCTGACCGGGCGGGGCAGGGCTTGGCCCGGCAAATGGTGGCCTTTGCCGAGGACACCGCCCGCAGTCAGGGCAAGACCGTCATGCGGTTCGACACTGGCGTGAGCAACGCCGTTTCCAACCACCTCTACCCCGCCATCGGTTACCGCTTCGCCGGGACGGTGGACACCTTCTTCATGGGCTACGTCCACTGCCCCCTGAATCTCTACGAAAAAAAGCTGTAAAACCCCTGTGTAAACCAACGGTTTACAAATTTCGCCGGGAAGTTGGTGGCGATTTTGCCCGCTTTCGGCGATACTGTTCCCACGAAAGGATGTGACGCGTATGACCACAGGCCAGCGGATCGCCCTGAAGCGAAAAGAGGCCGGATTGTCCCAAGAGACACTGGGCGCGGAGCTGGGCGTTTCCCGGCAGTCCATTTACAAGTGGGAATCAGATACTGCCTTACCGGAGATCGACAAGCTGGTGGCCCTCAGCCGCCGGTTCGGTGTGACCGTAGGCTGGCTGTTAGGAGTGGAGGAAGCGCCGGAGACGGCCTCTGCCCCGGACAGCGGCGAATTGACGGACGCCCAGTTGAAAATGGTGGAGGAGATCACGGAGCGGTATCTCGCCGCCCAAACCGCCCCGAAGCCCCGGAAAAAATGGCCCTATGTGCTGGCAGCGCTGGCGGTATTGTGTGCCGCCTACAATATCTATGATTCCATTCGGACAATCGGCCGGCAATTCGATGGCGTTTACAACCGGATCAACCAGATGGAGTGCAGTATGTCCAATCAGGTATACAGTATCTCCGGTCAGGTGGAGGAGATCCTCAAACAGCAGAACGCTTTGACAGCAGACTATGGAACGGAGCTGGTATCCGCCGATCTGTCCAAAAACGCCGTGACCTTCTCCGTCTACGCCGTCCCCAAAACATACGTGGAGGGTATGCGCGTTGAATTTTCAGTGGACAACGGCCACAACTCCAACAGCAAAACCGTCCTGTCCGAGCCGGATCAGAATGGGCAGCCGGTCAGCGAGAAATTCTCGGCGGAGCTGACCTGCGAACTGACGGATGACATCGCCATCACCGCGGTATTCGTCATGCCGGACGGCACCCGGCAGACCCAGCCCCTGCAAACGTATTCCGGTCTGTATTCCGGCTCCCTGCCGGACGTTGCCAGTCTTGTGGATGCGGATCTCCAAGGCCGGGCGCAGATTGAAAACGGCAAGCTGACCCTGCCGGACGCCATGGAGTATGCCCTGACGCTCAATACAAAGCTGGACAATATTCTGATCCCCCGGGCGGAGGCCGTTTCCATTCGGGTAGGCCTGTTCAAAAACCAGCATCTGATCGCCTGGGCGCGGCCCATCAGCGCCGATGAGCAGACCAGCTACCGAGGCTATGACAACGCCACCTTCTATCGGCTGGAGCCTCTCTCCTTCCCCTTTGCCGCCGGGGATATTCTGGAATCAGCGGCTGTTCTCACCGATGAGTACGGCCGGGAGGTCATCTGCCCTGATTGGTTTCCCCTGACGCTGGACAGCGACGGCCAGACCCTCATATTCCCCGGCAGCACCGGGTCGGATACCGTTGACGCTTACAGCATCGATACGGACATTTCCCACTGGACATTCTAATAAGCCAAAAGCCAGCCCGTAGGGGCTGGCTTTGAGGCTGTCGATAAAGTGATAAATTTTCCGCGACGGTAAGGAAGGGTGTGCGCGGGAAACCCAAGAAGGGTGTCCCGCGCCATTAAAATCCTAAGTTTTCAGAACTTTTATGAAGTTCTGAAAACTTGCTCAGCGGGGAGAAAAGACTTTTTCGATACGCTGAAAGCCAGCCTTTACGGGCTGGCTTTTGATTTCTCCCTTCCACGGTGAGAAAGATTTTCGCAGCTTTTTCATCAGTTTTCAGGGCACTCAGAGCCTCTCCCCATACGCAGAGAACAGCCGCCGCGGAGTTTCCGCAGCGGCTGTTCTGTGATTCAGTTCTCTGTGCTGCCCAGATTACGGTGCAGAAGCTGATGGGTCTTGCCCTTCAGCAGGCCCTCGTACAGAGCAAGGACCATGGGATTCTCGTTGGACTTTTTGATCTGCATATTGACGTCGGTATCATACAGTCCCTTGGCGCGGGCCTTCCGGGTCCGGGGACCGGCGCCGACCGGCTGGCCACCGCCCATGATACAGCCACGGCGGCAGGCCATGACCTCCACGAAGTCATAGCTGACCTCGCCGCTCTGGATACGCTTGATGAGCTTGTCGGCATTGCCCAGACCGTTGACCACCGCGGCGCGGATCTCCTTGCCCATGTAGTCAAAGGTCAGTTCCTTCAAGCCGTCATCGCCCCGGACGCCGCTGGTGCGGATACGATCCATTTCCACCCGGCTGTGGCCGGTCTGAAGGCGGCGGAGCACCGCCTCCGTCACGCCGCCGGTAACGCCAAAGATAACGCCGCCGCCGGAACCGATGCCAAAGGGCATATCGGTGGACTCGCCGTCGATATTCTCAAAGCGGATACCGGACTTGCGGATCATGGAGGCCACCTCGGTGGTGGTCAGCACATAGTCCACGTCCTGTCGGCCATTGGTCATGGACTCAGGGCGGAGGATCTCCTCCTTCTTGGCGGTGCAGGGCATGATGGACACCGACACCAACTTCTTGCCCTGATTGATCTCAGGATTGCGGTAGTATTCCCGGATCACCGCGCCGAACATCTGCTGGGGAGAGCGGCAGGTGGAAATATTGTCCGCCAGCTCCGGATACCGGGTCTCGCAGAACTTGACCCAGGCAGGGCAGCAGGAGGTGAACAGGGGACCCTTGGCGCCGCTGGAGATCCGCTCCAGCAGCTCCTCCGCCTCCTCGATCACGGTGAGGTCCGCGCCGTAGGTAGTGTCATAGACCTCATGGAAGCCCAGTCGGTGCAGGGCATTGACCAGCTTGCCCATGACGTTTTCGCCCTTGGGGATGCCGAACTTGTCGCCCAGCGCCACACGGACCGCCGGAGCCACCTGCGCCACCACAATGGTGTTGGGATCCGCCAGCGCGTCCCAGACCTCATCGATGTTGGTCTTGATGCTGATCGCGCCGGTGGGACACACCACCCGGCACTGGCCGCAGTTGACGCAGTTGGTCTGAGCGATGGTCTTGTTGAAGGCCGGGGTCACCAGCGTGCTGGTGCCGCGGTAGGCAAAGTCGATGGCGTTCACGGACTGGACATTGTCGCACATACGGACGCAGTCGCCGCAGAGGATGCACTTATTGGGGTTGCGGACGATGGCGGGAGAGCTTTCGTCGATGGGGTACTTGGCCTCCCGGTTCTTGAAGCGGATCCGGTCCACGCCCATGCGGTGAGCCAGCTCCAGCAGATGACACTCGCCGCTTTTCACGCAGGTGGTACAGTCCCGGTCATGGGCTGCCAGCAGCAGCTCCAGGATCGTCCGGCGGTAGCGCATGAGCCGGGGGGTATTGGTGTAGATCACCATGCCGTCCCGGGGCGGCTCCGCACAGGAGGCAAAGGTCTTGCCCCGGTCATCCTCTACGGTGCACAGACGGCAGGCACCGTAAATGGACAGTTCGGAATGGTAACAAAGGGTCGGTATATCGATCTCCGCATTGCGGATCACGGTCAGAACATTGGGTTCGTTGGTAAATTCCACCCGCTGACCGTCAATGGTCATAAATCCCATAGCAGCATCCTCCTTACTTCTCTACGGTGATCGCGCCGAAGGCACACTGCTCCACGCAGCTTCCGCAGCGGATGCAGGCGTCCTGATCAATGGTGTACGGCGACTTCAGCGTGCCGTGAATGGCCGACGCCGGGCAGTTCCGGGCGCACTTGGAGCAGCCCTTGCACTTGGCGGGGTCGATGCTGTACACCCGAAGCTTGGAGCAGACGCCGGCGGGACAGCGGCGGTCCCGAATGTGGGCCACATACTCGTCCCGGAAGGCGTTGAGGGTGCTGATGACCGGCTTGGGCGCGCTCTTGCCCAGGCCGCACAGGGCGGTATTCTCGATCATATCCGCCAGATCCCGGAGGGTATCCAGATCCTCCATGGTGCCCTGACCGGCCACAATGCGCTCCAGGATCTCCAGCATCCGCTGAGTGCCCTCCCGGCAGGGAACGCACTTGCCGCAGCTTTCACGCTGAGTGAAGCTCATGAAGAACCGGGCCACCTCCACCATGCAGGTGTCCTCATCCATGACCACCATGCCGCCGGAGCCGATCATGGCGCCGATCTTGGTGAGGGAGTCAAAGTCCATGTGGCGGTCCAGATCCTTTTCGGACAGGCAGCCGCCGGAGGGGCCGCCGATCTGGACGGCCTTGAACTTCTTTCCGTTGGGGATGCCGCCGCCTACGTCAAACACGATGTCCCGCAGAGGCGTGCCCATGGGGACCTCGATCAGACCGGTGTTGCACACGTTGCCGGTAAGGGCGAACGCCTTGGTGCCGGGGCTTTCCGGCGTACCGATCCCCCGGTACCACTCCGCGCCGCGCTGAATGATCATGGGCACGTTGGCGTAGGTCTCCACGTTGTTGAGGACCGTGGGCTTCTCCCACAGGCCGTGCTCCACAGTGCGGGGCGGCTTGACGCGGGGCATACCTCGCTTGCCCTCGATGGAGGCGGTCAATGCGCTGCCCTCGCCGCAGACAAAGGCGCCGGCGCCCCGGTTGATATGCAGACGGAAGCAGAAGTCCGTACCCAGAATGTTGTCACCCAGGAATCCGGCTTCCTCCGCCTGCGCAATGGCCAGCTTCAGGCGTTCAATGGCCAGAGGATACTCTGCACGGACATAGATATAGCCCTCCTGCGCGCCTACGGCATAGGCCGCGATCAGCATGCCCTCGATCATCCGATGGGGATCGCCCTCCATGATGCTGCGGTCCATAAACGCGCCGGGGTCGCCCTCATCGCCGTTGCAGACCACATAGCGGACGGTTTCCTTCTGGGCAGCCACCTGGCTCCATTTTTTGCCGGCGGGGAAGCCCGCGCCGCCGCGGCCCCGGAGCTTGGAGTCGGTAATAGCCTGAATGACAGCCTTGGGCGTCATTTCAAAGAGGGCTTTTTCAAGGCCCTCGTAAGCGCCGGCGGCAATGGCCGCCTCAATGCGCTCCGCGTCGATATGGCCGCAGTTCTTCAGCACCAGGCGGGTCTGCTTGGCGTAGAAGGGGATCTCCTCCTCAGAGGGATAGACCTTGTTATCCTGACGGAACATCAGCCGCTCCACCGGCTGACCCCGGAGGACCGTTTTTTCAAAGATCTCGCCGCAGTCGCTCTCCTGCACCTTTAAGTAGAGATAGCCGTAAGGCTCGATCCGCATCAGGGGGCCCATTTCGCAGAAGCCGTGGCAGCCGCTTTTGTGGACGCCGATATGGGCGATCTCCGGGCCGATCTCCACCTGAACGTTTTCATGCTCCGCAGCCAACTCCTTCATGTGCTCATAGAGCTTGGCGGAGCCGCCGGCCAGACAGCCCGTGCCGCCGCAGATCAGCACCCGGCACTTTTCCTGCTTGGTCTCAGCCTGGCATTCCGCCCGGACCTGCTTGAGCTGGAACCGGTTTTCAATTCTGATCATCGTTCCGCCCCTCCTCTTCCTTGGCCCGAAGCTCCTTGAGCAGCTCCGCCGCCTTTTCCGGCGTCATTTTGGGATGGACCTGCTCGTTGACCATCATGGCCGGGGCCAGACCGCAGGCGCCCAGGCAGGACACCACTTCCACCGTGAACATCAGGTCATCGGTGGTCTGCTTGGTCTCACTGAGTCCCAGTTCCTGACGCAGGTACTGCAGCACCGGCGTGGATTTGCGGACATGGCAGGCCGTTCCGTCGCAGATCTTGAGCACATACTTTCCCTTCTGTTCAAAGGAGAAGTTCTCATAAAAGCTGGCCACGCTGTAAGCCTTGGTCTCTGTAATGCCGATCTTTTTGGCCACATAGTCCAAAAGATCCGGCGGGAGATACCGGTAGGTCGCCTGGATGTCCTGAATAATGGGGATCAGGGATTTTTCCTCCAGAGGGTACCGGCTGATAATTTCGTTGGCAGTTTCGTAATAACTCTGATCCAACATCGTCGGTTTCACACCTTTCCTTCGCTTCTTCCTATCTTCGTCATTTTGCACTTGCAAAACAATCATTATTATATATTTTTTAGTCACTAAACTCAAGTTAAGAATTTCGCAAGGAATCAATTCGGCATAATTGACAAATTTCAGACAATTTGGTGGTGAGAACCGCCTTCCTCTCCCGTCCTTTTGCCGAGGCTTTACAAATCAGACTTTTATCTGTTATACTATCTGTTATACGAAAGGTTATCAGCCGGTCGGATCGGCCGCGTGAAAGGAACGTGAATGTCATGCAGAAACTGGAAAAGCAATTTCATATTCACTGCGTCCCCGGCGACGTAGGCCGGTATTGCATCCTCCCCGGAGATCCGGGCCGGGTGCCCGCCATCGCCGCCCTGTTTGATGACGCCCATCAGGTGGCCTACAACCGGGAGTTCAACGTCTGGACCGGCACGCTGCTGGGTGAAAAAGTCACCGCCTGCTCCACCGGCATCGGCGGCCCCTCCGCCGCTATCGCCATGGAGGAACTGCACAAGTGCGGCGCGGACACCTTCATCCGCACCGGCACCTGCGGCGGCATCGACCTGAACGTGCAGTCCGGCGACATTGTGGTGGCCACCGGCGCCATCCGCTTCGAGCACACCAGTCTGGAATACGCCCCCATCGAATTCCCCGCCGTGGCGGACTGGGAGATCACCAACGCATTGGTAGACGCTACCAAGGCGATGGGTTATCCCCTCCACATCGGCGTGGTCCAGTGCAAGGACAGCTTTTACGGCCAGCACAGCCCCGACGCCTCCCCCGTCAGCTATGAGCTGAAGGCCAAGTGGGAGAGCTGGAAGCGGCTGGGCGTCAAGGCCAGCGAGATGGAATCCGCCGCTCTGTTCGTGGAGGCCGCCGCGCTGGGCTGCCGCTGCGGAAGCTGCTTCCATGTGATCTGGAATCAGGAGCGGGAGGCCGCAGGTCTGGACCAGAAAATGAGCGAGGACACCTCTGCCTCCGTAAAGGTGGCCGTGGAGGGTCTGAAGCGGCTCATTGAGGCCGACCGGAAGGCCGGACGGTAACGGAGATACGATTGCATGAATATTAAGCAAATTCTGAACACCGCCGTAGGGGGATACAGTCTCAGCAAGATCCTCTCCGCTCTGGTGACACTGCTGGTCTGCCTCATCGCCGTGCGGCTCATCATGAAGGTCGTCACCCGTCTGCTGAGCCGGATGCAGAAGGTCAACGAGCGGCTGCAAAAGGTCATTCGCACCAGCGTAAAGGTGCTCCTCTATGTGCTGACGGTCATCATCACTGCGGAAGCACTGGGCATCAACACCTCCTCCCTGACGGCGCTGCTGTCCGTCCTGACCCTTGGCATCACCCTTGCGGCGGAGGACATTTTAGGCAACGTGGCTGGGGGACTGGTGATCCTCTCCTCCCACCCCTTCGCTCTGGGGGACTTCATCGAAGCCGGCGGCACCTCCGGTACTGTCCGCGAAATCGGTCTGAACCACACGAAGCTGGAGACCGCCAACGGTCAGATGATCCTGATGCCCAACAAGGACCTCTCCTCCTCCAAGATCATCAATTATACCGTTCTGGGCCGACGCCGGATCGTCCGGACCGTCACTGCCTCCTATGACGCGCCCACGGAAACCGTCATGACCGCTTGTATGGAGGCCGTGGAAGCCACCGCCAACATCCTGCCGGACCCGGCCCCGGCGGTGCATCTTACCGACTACGGCGCAAGCTCCATCGAATACACCATTTACTGCTGGTGCACCGTGGAGAACTACTGGCCCGCCTACCACTCCATCAATGAGAAGCTGCGGGACACCTTCGCCAAGCACAATGTTGAAATGACCTACGATCACCTCAACGTCCACATACTTGACAAATAAAATCGCAACTATCAAAAAAAGCGTTGGGAACATATTGTTCCCAACGCTTTTTTGATTCGATTCGGGTCAGTCCTGCTGCTCCATCCGTTCCTTGACGGCCTTGCCGGTAGGCGTGGCAGCCAGACCGCCCAAAGCGGTCTCCCGCATCTCCATGGGCATCCGGCGGCCTACCTCACCCATGCAGTCGATGACCTCGTCCACAGGGATCCGGCTTTCCACGCCGGCCAGCGCCATATCCGCGCAGCTGACGGCGTTGACAGAGCCTACCACATTCCGCTTCACGCAGGGGACCTCCACCAGACCCGCCACCGGGTCGCACACCAAACCCATCAGGTTTTTCAGGGCCATAGCCGCCGCGTGGCCGATCTGCTGAGGATCGCCGCCCCGCAGGGAGGTCAGCGCGCCAGCCGCCATAGCGGAAGCCGTGCCGATCTCCGCCTGACAGCCGCCGGAAGCACCGGCGATACAGGCCCGGAAGCTGACCACCGCGCCGATGCCGGAAGCGGTATACAGAGCCTGCAAAATCTCTTCCTCGGTGGCGCGGCCCATCTGGTACAGAGGCACCAGTACCGCAGGCAGTACACCGCAGGCGCCTGCGGTTGGTGCCGCCACGATCTTCCGCATGCAGGCGTTGGACTCGCCTACGCTGAGGGCCGTAGCAATGACCTCCTGCACATAGGGACCGCTGTATGTAGTATCCGCCGCGGCGTAACGCCGCATCTGGGCACCGTCTCCGCCCACAAGGCCGCTGCGGGAGCGCTGGTCGCCCTGATAACTGATGACAGATTCCAGCATAGCATGCCAGGCAGCCCGCATTTTTTCCATGGACTGCTCTTCCGTTACCTGCCGCTCCTCCATATCGGTTTCCAGAACCACCCGCCAGAAGGGGATGGACCGGGAAGCCGCCTTTTCAAAGATCTCCTGCATGGAATTCAAGGCCATATCAGTCATCCTCCTTCTCGTAATAGATCACGCCAAGCACCTGTGGTACTGCCTTCAGCTGCTCCAGCTCCGCCGCGGGCACCGGCTGGTCGATCTCAAAAATCGTCATAACGCTGCCGCCCCGGCGGTCACGCACCAGACTCATATTTGCGATGTTGATGCCGCCGTCAGAGAGCACCTTGGTCAGGGTCGCCAGCTCGCCGGGCACGTCCATGTGACGGACGATCAGGGTGTTGAAGATACCGGTGAAGTCCACCGCCACGCCATCCAGCTGATCCACCCGGATCCGGCCGCCGCCGATGGACGCTGCCTGCACTTTGGTCTTTTTTCCGCTGGCACCCTCCACCGTCAGCACTGCCGTGTTGGGGTGAGCCTCCCGCAGCTCGGCGGGATGGAACACAAAGGACAGTCCCTGCTCCTTTGCCACGGAGAAGCTCTCCGGGATTCGCAGATCATCGGGCTTCATACCCAGCAGCCCTGCCACCAGCGCCCGGTCCGTACCGTGGCCCCGGCCGGTCTCCGCAAAGGAACCGTACAATCCAATGTCCGCCTTCACCGGCGGTTCTCCCAAAAGGGTCCGGGCCATCCGCCCGATGCGCACAGCTCCCGCCGTGTGGGAACTGGAGGGACCTACCATAATTGGTCCAAGGATCTCAAAAATATCCAGCATGAGCGCTCCTCCTTTGTTACATTTCTCTAATTTTAAGAGTATCACAGTCTTTTCTGTTTTGCAAGCATTTTCCGCCATTTTGTCTATGATAGAAAGACACCCTGCCGAGGCGGGTGTCTGTTTCTGGTATTCTGCTTTTGGTCAGTCCAGCACCTGAACGGCAGCGCCCAGCACGCCGTCTCCGATGTAGACGCTGAGGGTGCCGTCGATCTCGCCGTCCCACAGGTGGTCGCTGTTGGGCAGTGCCTCTGTCAGCATCTGCCGCACGGTCTCCATCTCCTCCGGTGCGCCGCCATGAGCCACCGCCAGATTGTACCGCTTGTGTTCGCCGCAGCGGTCCACAGCCATATCCACCAGCTTCCGCATCACCTGATGCCGTCCCCGGACCTTGGCCACAGATTGCAGCTGTCCGTCCGGCGCAAAGGTGATGATGGGCTTGATCTGGAGCATGGTGCCGGCCATAGCCGTGACCTTGCCGATCCGGCCGCCCTTCACCAGATACTCCAGCGTATCCACAGAAAAGAAGGGATAGGTGTTGGCGATGAGCTGCGGAGCCCGGCGCTCCGTCAGTTCTTCCCAGTCCATGCCGTTTTTGATGTCCTCAGCCAGCTGCAGCACCGTCATGCCCTGACCCAAAGCGCCGCTGACAGAGTCAAACACCTTCATGGCATAGCCCTGCTCCGCACATTCTCCCGCCAGGATCCGGGCCAGATTATAGGTCCCGGACAGGCCGCTGGACAGCATGACGGCGATCACGCCGTCATATCCCAGATCAAAGATCTCCCGGAGCTTCGCGCTGAAGTCCTCCACACGGGGCAGGGAGGTCTGGGGCAGCTCGCCGTTATGAAGCCGCTGATAAATATCCGGGCCGGTGATGTTGACGCCGTCCAGATATTCGCCGTCCTCGCACAGGATCCGCAGCGGGACAAAAAAGATATTATTTTCCCTGGCCTGATCCCAACGCAGGTCGGCGCTGGAGTCCGTCAGCAGGGCAATTTTCTTTGGGGTCATTTTTTCTGCTCCTTTTTACCCAAAAGCTTAATGGTTCAGAGGATATTATGTCACAAACTTACCCAAAGGGCAAGTCCTACCCGTTTTCTTTCTTCTCATTTTTCTGCATCCGCTGAAAGCCCTCCCGCTCCGGCAGATCATCCGTCATGCGGCCAGCCGCTTCCGTGGCCTTTTCCTCAGGCGTGGGGCGGTGGGTATGCCAGTTAGACATATTGATGGGCTGATCTGCCTCAAAGAGGTCATAGTAATCCGCATCCCGGAGCTTCGGCCGGCGATGGCGGATAATGGCCGTCAGAGTCGGATAGAGCACAATGGCGATAAGGCCGCCGGAAAAGCCGTTGTTGTAGAGGTTCAATCCCGCCACCGGGCCGCCGGTCTGCAGCACCAGCGCCGAGTGGATGAATCCCGCCAGTATGCCGCACACCGGGCCGAAGTGGCCGGCAACGGGGGCCAGCGTGGTCCCAAACAGGCCCGCCAGCTGGAGCGCCGGGTAATTGGGTTCGTAGTGCATACCGTAGGCCCCCAGCCACACGCCGAACATCACGGGAATGATGTTCCGGGGATGCTTGCCGAAGGCGGAAAAACCCATGATGGTGAAAATACCGCCCAGAGTGGGGCCGTTGAGGTCGCCCCCTACCAACAGCACATAGGCAATGCCGATCAGACCGTTGATGCCGATATTCACCATTACCGGCCCGGCGCCGAACATACGCAGATAATCGTTGGGCGCCCGGCCTGTGGTGCTCAGCAGGCGCCGGTATCCGGCCCACACGGCCCATGCGGGATCGCCGCAGCCGAAGGTGCCGATGAGGATGAACACAACGCACAGGGCGCCGCAGGCAAGGCTCAGTTCAAAATTGAGACCCGTGGACCAATAGAGCACCGAGTCCGGCTTGTCACCGAAGGCCGTCAGGATCGGCACCACCATCATGGCGAACAGACCGCAGGCAAAGCCCATGTTGTAGAGGTTCATGCCGTTTTGTATTTTATAGGTGTAGGCCGACAGGGATGGCAGCAAAAAGCCCACCAGAATACCGGTGAACACGCCCAGCGGCAGGCTGGCGTGAACGCTGCCCAGTGCCATATAGCTCACCAGCGGTGCCAGCGCCGTCGCCAGCAGGGCCACGGAGGCATACTTGGAAAACGGCTCCTTCTGATATCGGGCATACAGCCATGTCCCTAAAATGATGGGCCAGATGTTGAACACATTTTTTCCAAACAGGGAGAAGCCCGCCATCAGCCCCATCTCCACAATGGTAAAGCCGTTGAAAGGGTCCTTGGCCAGCTTGATGATGAGAATGGAAATGATGGTCACCAGTCCCGCATTGACAAAAGCGGCGGCAGGGCCCGCAATATGGATATAGTCTGTGATCAGAAGATCCTGCATGGTGACGATCTTCCAAAGCCCCGACAGGAGCTGCTCCGGATGGCCCATGCTGAGACCAATGAGCATCAGCACAACGGAAAACGCAATGGTCCCCGGAAAAATATACTGATAATAGCGGCTCGTATTCACGGGTCTCCTCCTGCTTCTTAACGTTTTCTTAATACTCCAAATTTATTATACTGTGGTTTTTCGCAGTCGGCAACCCAATTCGTGAAATTTTTCACCAGTTCAAAAAAAGTTTACACTTGCCTTCAGCGTGTCGGAAAAGTCTTTTCGCCCCGCTGAGCCAGTTTTCAGAACTTTATAAAGTTCTGAAAACTTAGGATTTCAATGGTGCGGAACACCCCTCTTGGGTTTCCCGCACACACCCTTTCTTTCCGTCGCGGAAATCTCCATTGGCGGCACTTCGCCTGTTTCTCCTTCTTGGGTTTTCCGCGCACACCCTTCACCCACAAGGGGTATGCGGCATCCGTAGAGCGGCAAAGCCGCTAACGGCTGCCCTACCTTACCATCGCAGAGAATTTACCATTTTATTGACAGTCTCTTGCCTTTTTATTTCAGACAGTCTATGCTGATTTTATACTATTCACGATTCTCCACATCCGGGAGGTGCTTATATGGACCGTTTTGCCATCGTCACAGGAGACATTACCGCGTCCGATGCGGAAGCCATCGTCAATGCCGCCAACCGCACTCTGCTGGGGGGCAGCGGCGTGGACGGTGCCATTCACGCTGCCGCCGGGCCGGAGCTGTTAGCAGAATGCCGGACCCTTCACGGCTGCGAGACGGGTCGAGCCAAGCTGACACGGGGGTATCGGTTAAAGGCCCGGTATGTCCTTCACACCGTAGGGCCCATCTGGCAGGACGGCGGTCACGGCGAGGCGGCGGCGCTGGCCGCCTGCTACCGGAGCTGTCTGGACCTTGCCCGCGCACACGGCATTGATTCCGTGGACTTTCCCTCCATCTCCACCGGGGTCTACGGATATCCCATGGCGCAGGCGGCCTCCGTGGCGCTGAAAGCCATCATGGAGGATCTTCGGACCCATGACCATCCCTGCCGGGTGCGGATGGTCTGCCACACGGAGGATGCCGCAAGCATCTACCGCCAGACCTATAATCTCTGGTACGCGGAAACGAAAGAAGACCGGCTGTGACCATTTCACGCCAAATCAAAAAGGAGCGGCAAAGCCGCTCCTTTTTTTTGATTGAATCCATTCTAACACAAACTCACTGTGCGTCGATTTTTTCCTTCAGCTCCGTGAGGTACATCCACCGCTCTGTTTTTTCCTCCAGAGCGGCTTCCAGCTCCGCCTGTTTGGCCTGCAATTCCTGAAGCTTCACATAATCGCTGCCGCAGGCCCCCTGGGCTTCCTCGCACTCCCGGATCTGCTGCTCCAACGCGGCCAGATCCTCGTCGATGGTCTCGAACTCCCGCTGCTCCTTGAAAGAGAATTTCAATTTCCGCTCCCGGGGCCGCTCCTGAGCCGCCTTGGGCTTTTCCGCCTTGGCGGGCGCTTCTTCCTCTTTCCGCTTGGCCTTCCAGTCAGACCAGTTGCCGCTGTAACGCAGCACCTCGCCGTCCCGCACCTCAAAGACCTGCTCTGCCAGCTTATCCAGCAGGAATCGGTCATGGGACACGATAAGGATAGGCCCCGGGAAGCCCTGCAGATAGTCCTCCAGAATGGAAAGGGTCATCACGTCCAGATCGTTGGTCGGCTCGTCCAGCAGCAGGACGTTGGGGGCTTCCATCAGAATGGACAGCAGGTACAGCCGCCGCCGTTCTCCGCCGCTGAGCCGTCCGATGGGGACTGACTGCAAATCGCTGGGGAACAGGAACCGCTCCATCATGGCCTTGGCGGTGAAGGTACCCTCGTCGGTGCGGACCTCGTCGCCGATGTCATGGATAAAATCGTAGACACGCTGGTTCAGATCCAGCTCCCGACCCTCCTGAGAAAAGTGGCCGATCTTCACAGTGGTACCGATGTCCACCGTGCCGCTGTCCGGGGACAGCTCCCCCGCAAACAGCCGCAGCAGCGTGGATTTTCCGGCGCCATTGTGCCCCACGATGCCGATGCGGTCATTCCGCAGCAGATTGTAGGAGAAGTCGCGAATAACCGTGCGGCTCTCGTAGGTCTTGCTGACATCGTGCAGTTCGATCAGCTTTTTACCCAGACGGCTGGACGCCGCCGCCAGCTGCACGGTATCGTCCGTCTCCGGGGCCTCCTGATTTTTCAAGGCCTCATATCGCTCGATACGGTCTCGGCTCTTGGTGGTTCTGGCCCGGCAGCCCCGCATGATCCACTCCCGCTCCGTCCGTAGGATAGACTGCCGCTTCCGCTCACTGGCCTCCGCCATTTCCGCCCTCTGTGCCTTCAGCTCCAGATATTTGGAATAGTTAGCCTCATAATGATACAGCTTGCCCCGGCTCAGCTCCGTGATGTGGTTCACCACCCGCTCCAGAAAATAGCGGTCATGGGTCACCATCACCAGTCCGCCCTTGAAACGGCGAAGCCAGTCCTCCAGCCAGGCAGTCATCTCCGCGTCCAGATGGTTGGTGGGTTCGTCCAGCACCAGCACATCCGCCGGGTGGATCAGCGCCGCCGCCAGCGCCACCCGCTTCCGCTGTCCGCCAGAGAGGGTACCCACCTTCTGCTCATAGTCCGGCAGGCCCAGCTTGTTGAGCATGGACTTGGCCTCATATTCATTCAGCTCCCGGAATTCCTTGGGGAAATGCAGGAATACCTGCTCCAAAACGGTGGCGTCATCCTCCATGGGGGGATTCTGCTCCAGCAGGCTTACCTGCACGTTGGGATTCCGGGAAATCGTTCCGGCGTCAGCCTCTAATTTCCCGGCCAGAACCTTCAAAAAGGTGGACTTGCCGGTGCCGTTGATGCCGATGACGCCTACCTTGTCCCCCTCATTCAGATAAAAATTCACATCCTCCAACAGCTGACGGCTGCCAAAGTTGATGGACAGATGCTCCGCGGACAAAAGCATAGCGGTTCTCCTTTTCCGACAATCCGAGATTGCCGTTTTGTTTTTTCCGTGATATACTATATACTAATTTTTTGAAACCGGCAAGTGCCGATAGGAGGCTAAGCTATGAAAACCTGTCTTGTTTTGGAAGGTGGAGCCATGCGGGGAATGTATACCGCCGGGGCCTTAGACGTTTTCTACAACGCCGGGATCCAGTTCGACGGCATCATCGGCGTGTCCGCCGGGGCCGCCTTCGGCGTGAATTACCTCTCCCGGCAGCCGGGACGGGTGATCCGCTACAATAAGCGCTTCAATGCCGACCATCATTACATGGGGCTGATCCCTCTGCTGAAAACCGGCAACATCGTGGATACGGAATACGCCTACGAAAAGGTACCCCGGGAACTGGACCCCTTTGACGGCGACACCTTTGACGCCTCCGGCGTCCCCTTCTGGGCGGTGGTAACGAATGTGAAGACCGGCCAGCCGGAATATATCCGTCTGGAACACGCCATGGCCCAGATGGACGTGATCCGGGCCTCCGCCTCCATGCCCTTCGTATCCCAGCCGGTGAAGATCGGCGGCAAGCTGTATCTGGACGGCGGCGTTGCGGACTCCATCCCCTTCAAAGCCGCCGAAAAGCTGGGCTTTGACCGGGTGGTGGTGATCCTCACCCGTGACAAAAGCTATGTAAAGAAACCCATGAACCCCAAGCCCATCGACCTGTGGTACAAGCATTACCCGGCGCTGGCAGAGCAGCTCAAAAACCGCCACAACGTCTATAACAATGCCCTTCGGGAGCTATTGAACTGGGAACAGCAGGGAAAGGCGTGGGTGCTGCACCCCAGCCAGCCCATTGAGATCGGACGGCTGGAACGCCGCAGCGACAAGCTGCAAGCGGTGTATGATCTGGGAACCGGCGATGCCCAAGTGGCGTTGGACAGTCTCAGGACCTATCTGGCGAAAAGCTGATGGAGGTTATCACCTACACCGTGACGCCGGAGGAGAACGGCGTCTGCGTCCGGCACATTTTGAAGGCGAAGCTCCACTTCTCTACCCACGCCGTAGCCCGGCTCACCCGTGCGGAAAACGGCATCCGGGTCAATGGCATCCACGCCCGGACGGTGGACCCGGTCCATACTGGGGATGTGGTGGCGGTGCGGTCTGACGATCTGCGCCCGCCCAAGCTCCTCCCCACACCGGGAAACTGGCCCCTTCCCATCGTCTATGAGGATGAACACCTGCTGATCCTCAACAAGCCCGCCGGCATGACGGCCCACGCCTCCAATTTTCTGCCGGACACCCCCACCGTGGCGGGGGCGCTGGCCTATCAGCGGGGGCCGGACTTTATCTTTCATGTGGTAAACCGGCTGGATAAGGGCACCACCGGCCTCATGGCCGTGGCCAAAAGCGGCTATATCCATGACCGCCTGCGGCGCACCCTCCACACGGATGGCTTTTACCGGGAATACCGGGCCGTGTGCGTGGGCTGTCCGAAGCCGCCCGCCGGCACCATCGATGCGCCCATCAGCCGGGACGAGACTTCTGCCGTCCGCCGCATGGTCCGCCCCGACGGGCAGCAGGCCGTCAGCCATTACGAGGTCTTATCCCAGCGGGATGGCCTGTCCTTCGTAAAGCTGCAGCCCGAAACGGGCCGCACCCACCAGCTCCGGGTCCACATGGCCCACATCGGCTGTCCGCTGGCCGGAGACTGGCTCTACGGCACAGAGGACCCGGACCTGATCTCCCGCCCCGCTCTCCACGCCTACGCGCTGGCCCTGACCCACCCGGTCACCGGCACTCACCTGTATTTCACCGCCCCAATTCCGGCGGACATGGAAAAATTGATTTAACGGAGGAACCACTATGCTCACATGGAATGTCACCTATCACTGCAAACCCGGCAAGCGGGAGGAATTTTTCAAGGCCATTTCCGATTTAGGTGTCCGGGCCTGTTCCATTCACGAAACCGGCAACCTGAAATATGACTACTTTTTGGACGCTCAGGACCCTGACGCGCTTCTGTTGGTGGAAACCTGGCAGACCCCGGAGGACCAGCAGCGCCACTGCGGGACGGAGACCTTCGCCAAGCTGCAAGCCTTGAAAGCAGAGTTTTGCGATACCGTTACCATCGACAAATTTGATCACTAAAAAAGGCCGTCCGGCGATGAACCGGACGGCCTTTGTTTTGCTCGTTCTTCCATTTTACGGCAGGTCGATGGGGCCGTAGGTGTCTGCCAGTTCGCCGTCCACCAGAAACCGCACTTCCTCCACGCTCTCCAGCGACAGCAGGGACTGCTCCAGCGCCAGAACCGCCTGAGACAGGGTCTCCGGCTCCGGCTGGCCCTCCAGCAACGCCGAGGACAGGCTCACATAGCAGATTTCCTCTTCCAGCCACACCTTCCGGACCTTGAACCCCTCTGGCAGCACGCCGGAAAGGCCCTTGGTCTCCGGACCGTTTTCCAGTGCCCGCACCACGGCGGACACCTGCGTATCGCCCTCGTAGAGATTCAGTGTTCTGGCTTCTGCCGTCAATGCGCCATCGCCGTTCACAAAGTACAGGGAAGTATCCACAGTGCCTACCACGTCCTCCTTCGGGACGGTCAGAATGTCACGGGCCAAAAACACCTGCCTGCTGCGGTAGTCCAGCTCCCGGCCCGCCACGGTGATCCGCACACGGGCCACGTCCGGCAGCTGCGTCAGCGTCAGGGTAATGGCATAGTCCGCCAGAGACAGTCCCACGCCGGAAAGGGTGCTGTAAGCCGCGGAGAGATCCACCCGCAGCTCCGTTCCCTTCTGCTCTGCGGAAAGCAGGGCTGTTCCCTTTGGGAACGGGCTTTTCAACGTGGGGTCTGCCGGGCCTTTCAACAGCTCCGCCACCAGCGCCGCCGCCAGCTCCTCTGTGGAGAGGCCGCCGTCCTCTAATGTCCGCTCCTCGGACCGGAGGGCGTCTCCGCCATCGGCCGAGCGCAGATCCCGCTCCACAAAATACAATGCATAGGCGCTGCCGCCGCTCTCCTGGCGGACGCCGACTTTTCCGATAGCGCCGCCGATCCCCATCAGCAGCACGGTCAGCAGTGCAATGGCGATCCAGCGTTTTTTCATGAGCGATCGCCTCCTTCCGCCTCAGGCCAGCGAACGGTAAATACCGCGCCGCCTCCGGCGCGGTTGGCAGCAGACACCGTGCCGCCCCGTTTTTTCACCGTATCCTGCACGATGGAAAGTCCCAGACCGGTGCCGCCTGCGGCACGGGAGCGGGCCTTGTCCACCCGGTAAAACCGCTCGAACACCTTTGGCAGATCCTCCTCCGGGATGCCGGGGCCGTTATCCGCCACCGTCAGCACCACGTCATGGTCCTCATGTCGCAGTTCCACCCGGACCTTACCGTTTTTGCCGCTGTATTTCACGGCGTTATCCGTCAGGTTGTAGATCACCTGATGGACTTCCCCCTTGGTGGCCGATACCCGGCAATTTCCCTCCATGCGGTAGGTCAGCTCCGTGCCCTTCTCCTGGGCCAGCAGGCTCATCATCCGCATGACCTGTTCCAGCACCGGAGCCACCTCCACCGTCTCCGGTGCGTCCAGAAGGTCGCTGTCCAGCCGGGTCAGGCGCAGCAGGTCCTCGGTGATGCGGCTGAGCCGCTCCGCCTCGCTGCCGATGTCCGTCACAAAATCCCGGACCGTTTCCATATCCATCTGGTCTGTCTGCAAAATGGAATCCGTCAGCAGCCGGATGGCAGCCAGCGGCGTTTTCAGCTCATGGCTGGCGTCGGACACAAACCGGCGGCGCAAGGTCTCCGTGGTCTGAAGCCGATCCGTCAGGCTGTTGAATTCCTCTCCGATCTGGGCGATCTCGTCCCGGCCGGAGATGTGGGTCCGATGCTCGTAAGCGCCGGCCCGGACCTTGCGGATGGCCGTCAGCAGGGTGCTGATCTTCCGGGTCAGCATCCGGGAGAGCAGGATGCTCAGCAGCACCACCGCCGCCGCGATACCGGCGGACAGCTTCAGGAGGTTGCTTTGCAGTCCTTCCAGCAGTGTCGCCTGCTCTGTGTCATATTCGTAGGCGTACACCGCGCCGATGATCCGGTTCTGATACAGCACCGGAGAGGCCGTGCGGCTGCGGAAGGCCCCGTCCCGGTAGGAGCAGGAAAAGGCGTCATATCCCTCCAATGCCTGCACGATCTCGGAATAGAAGGTGTACTTTCCAACGGCGCTGCCGGTCTCCCGGGTATCGTAGAGCACCAAACCGGTGCTGTCCGTCACCAGAACTCGGCTGAGTCCCGTCTCCTCCACCACTGCCATGGCAGCCGCCACGTTTTCCTGATTCAGCCGGTTCAGGCCCGCCAGAGAATACACCACCACCGACACGCTGCCGGTCATATTGGTCTCCTTGGAGCGGAACACCAGATCCTCGCTGACCAGCAGCGGATAGGTGTTCAGCAAAAGCAGCACCGCCGCGATGACGGCGATGTAGCTCAGTCCGAATTTGACTTGCAGGCTGCCCCAGAGGGCCATGCGCCTGCTCTTGGAAGCCTTATCCTTTGAAATAGTAGCCCACTCCCCACTTGGTCAGGATGTGATCCGGCTCCGCCGGGTTTTCTTCCAGTTTTTCACGCAGGCGGCGGATATGCACATCCACCGTGCGGTAATCTCCGGCGTAGGTGTAGCCCCACACCACATTCATCAGGTTCTCCCGGCTGTACACCCGCCGGGGGTTCCGCATCAGCAGCTCGATCAGGTCATATTCCTTGGCGGTGAGTTCCACCGGTTCCCCGTCCCGAATAGCCACCCGTTCCTCGGTATTCAAGGTGAGTTTGCCGACGGTCAGCAGGCTCCCCTGACTCCGCTGGACCCCGGCGGCCCGCCGCAGCAGTGCCCGGACACGGGCCTTCAGCTCCAGAATGTTGAAGGGCTTGGTGAGATAGTCGTCCGCGCCGCACTCAAAACCCATGAGCTTGTCTGCGTCCTCGCTCTTGGCCGTCAGCATGATGATGGGCACGTTGGAAAACTCCCGGATCTTCATACAGGCTTCCAGCCCGTCCATCTCCGGCATCATCACATCCAGAATGATGAGGTCGAACCGTCCCTCCCGGGCCAGCTCCAGCGCCGCCGCGCCATCGTAGGCGCACTCCACCTCGTAGCCCTCGTTTTCCAGGTTGAATTTCATACCCTTTACCAGGGTCTTTTCGTCATCCACCACTATAATTCTCAAGTTTCCGCTCCTTTTATGTGCCATTGCTCACGGTGATGTAATCCCGCAGCTCCTCTAACTTCTTCTCTCCAATGCCGGAGACCTCCATCAGCCCCTCCGGGCCTTCAAAGGGTCCATGCTCCGTCCGGTAGGCAACGATCCGCTTCGCCAGCCCCTCGCCGATCCCCGGCAAAGTGGCAAGTTCCTCCGCTTCGGCGGTATTCAGGTCCACCAGCGTAACCTCGACCTCCTCCGGCGGCAGGGCGTGTTCCGCCGTCACCGTCACCGTCGCGGTGGTCCGGTCCCGGTAAGAGACCGTCAGCAGTCCGCCCAGAAACACCGCCGTCAGGCCCAGAAGGATCAGTTCCGTTCTGACAGCTTTTAACTTCGCTCCCATGGTTGAACTCCTTTGACGAATCTGATATACTAAAAATGTCGAATCACAACGAATACGGTCATTGACGATTTCTGTCTCTACCAGTATACCATATTCTTCAGGAGAAAGATATGAAATTCAAACGCTTTATCTCGGTTTTTTTACTTTGCACCTGCCTTACCGGGCTGTTTCTCACCCCCGCTGCCGGAGCGCTGGAGGTCCCGGACATTCAGGCCAAGGCTGCGCTGTTGGCGGACGTGAACACCGACGCCGTGGCCTATGCCAAAAACATCCATGAGAAAAACTATCCTGCCAGCCTGACCAAGGTCATGACGGCTCTGCTGATCCTGGAAAAGGTCAGCGGCAATGAAACACTGCTGAATCAGGAGGTCACTGCCTCTGAAAGCGCCTTCAGCGACACCTATTACCACGCGGACGGCAGCAGCGCCGGGATCAAGGCCGGGGAGGTCATGACGGTGAAACAGCTTCTGCAATGTATGCTCATCGTCTCCGCCAACGAGGCCTGCAACATTCTGGCGGAGTGGGACGCCGGCTCCATCGCCGCCTTTGTGGACGCCATGAACGCCAAGGCCAAAGCCCTCGGCTGCGAGAACACCCACTTCGTCAACCCCAGTGGACTGCATGACCCGGATCACTACACCTCCGCCTGGGATCTCTACCTCATCACCAAGGCCGCCATGCAGTATCCGGAATTCATGGAGATCTGCGACAGCGCCAAGGCCGTCATCCCCGCCACCAATCTCAGCAAGGAGCGGACGCTGTACACCACCAACCATCTGCTGTCCACCTGGCGTGTCATCGGCTACCGGGATAAGCGGGCTCACGGCATCAAGACCGGCTCCACCAGCGATGCTGGGCACTGCCTCATCTCCTCCGCCCAGGAAGGGGAACTGCACTTTGTCAGCGTGGTCATGGGTGCGGAGCGGATCGAGGAAAACGGCGTAGGCAACCTGCTGAACTTTTCCGAAACCTCCCACCTCTTTGACTACGGCTTCAAGAATTTCGCCTACCGCACCATTTTAGAGGACAAGGAGATCATTCAGGAGGTTCCGGTGAGCCTGTCCAAAACCGACTATGTAACGGTGCATCCCGCCAACAATGTGGAGTCCCTGTTCCCCCGGGATCTGGACCCAGCGGAGCTGGATCGGGTCATCTCCCTGCCGGAGGCCGTGGAAGCCCCCATCACCGCCGGAGACAAGCTGGGCACCATGGAACTGCGGGACGGCGACACCGTCTATGCCTCCGTGGATCTTCTTGCCAGCAGCGATGTGACTGCGGACAAGTTTATGGTGTTCCGCCATAACGTAACGCTGTTTTTCAAGAAGCCCGCCGTGAAAACCGTGGCCATCGTGCTGGCGGTACTGCTGGTGCTGCTGGTGATCTTCCGGCTGACCGGTCTCAGCCGCCGACGCCGTTACGGCCGCAATGCCCGCAGTTACAGCAGAGGCTACCGGGGCCGCAGACACCGCTGATCAAATTTCTCTCCATCTCAAAAAAGAACACCGAGGCTTTCTTGAAAGCCTCGGTGTTTCAGCGTGTCGAAAAAATTTTTTCTCCCCGCTGAACAAGTTTTCAGAACTTTATAAAAGTTCTGAAAACTTAGGATTTCAATGGCGCAGGACACCCTTCTTGGGTTTCCCGCGCACACCCTTCCTTACCGTTGCGGAGAATCTGCTACTTTCTTGAAAGCCTCGGTGTTTTCTTAGGGGTTACAGGTACTTCACCAGTTCCTCCATGGGCTTGCGCAGTCCGTGGAGCTTGGCGGGATGGGCGCCCTCCGCGGGATACCCCAGAGGCAGCATGGCGATCATCTCCAGACCCTCCATCTCCGGGAAGGTCTTGACCAGATCCACCGGCCGGAACATACCCACATAGGTGGTGCCAAGGCCCAGGTCTGCCGCCTGCAGCATCATCTGGGTCACAGCGATGGAGGCGTCGATCTCGCCGTGGTCCTTGCCGTCATGCTCCCGGTGCCAGGATTCTTTGGGATCGTAGCCCACGGCAATGACCACAGGGGCGTGGAAGTGGCAGTCCATGCAGGCGTCTGCCTTTTCCAGAGCCTCAGGGCTCCGGAACACGAAGATCCGCTGGGGCTGGTTGTTATGGGCGGTAGGGGCGTTGCGGCCCGCCTCCAGGATCAGGTTCAGCTTCTCCTGCTCCACAGGGCGGGTATCAAATTTCCGGAGAGAGTACCTCTCTGCGGACAGCTTTTCAAAATCCATTGGGATTCCTCCTCATTTGTTTGATCGTGCTGATTGTCAGCGTGTCGAAAAAGTCTTTTCGCCCCGCGTGGAGCAGGAATACACCGTTGACCCAGCCGGTTTCCGTGCGCTTTGCACCCGAAAACCGGGGGCCTTCCTCGAAACGGGCTCGCTCTTTCCGCCACTGGCGGCGCATCGCCCGTTTCCCCCTCTTGGGTTTCCCGCGCACACTCTTCCTTTCCGTCGCGGAGAATTTACCACTTTATCGACAGTATTTGATTGTATCACAGTGCTTTTTTCTCCGCAATCCCTTATTTGTAATCTTTTACCCCCGGTTCCAAAGGCCGTTCTGCTTCAGCATGGCCTCGCACATCTCCCGGCGGCGGGTATCGTAAAATTCGATATACTTCAAGGCGTAAATATCCGTCACGATATACCGCTCCCGCCCCGGCTGGTAAATGGTGATGAAGTCATTGCCCACGTCATAGAGGATCCCCTCCCAGGAAACCGTTCCCTGCGTCCCCACCAGAAACGTAGCCACTACATAGTTTCCCTCATTTCTGGCCAGCATGGCCTTGATGGAGCCGTTGTGGGCCTCCTCCACGCTGAGGGGGTTCTGGATCACGTCCTCTGGCAGATTTGTTCGGATCCCCGGCATATTGCCCATGGGCATCATCTGTCCACCGGGCAGGGTGACGTACTCCGATCCCTCCGGTGACTGCCAGGAGTGCGCATCACCGACGCTCCTTGCCTCCGTTTGTCCGCCGCCATTGATCTCCGCCTGCCAGTCGCTCCCGCCGGACGGGACCGGCGCTGTCTGGTAAGTATTGAAACGCTGCATAAAAACACCTCTCAAGTCTTGTAATAGGCATCTGTAGGGTTATAGAAGCAGTGATCCCCGATACGGGTCTGCCAGTAGCCCACCTCAGAGGGAAACCTGCTCCGGCACTGAGGGCCGAAGGGATTGTAAAACCACAGGGACTCCGCCACATCGGGAATGCGGTTCCCCGCGATGGCCCAGTCAGCAATGTCGAAGTGGATCTGCTCCGGCCGCATATTGAAAATATTCTGGGGGTTGTAGGCGCCCCGTTCTGTTTCGGAGGCGCACACAAACTGGTAGGGCTGGAAAATGATGTTGCGAATGCTGCCCCGGCCCACCCGTGCGTATTCCCCGCCCCGGGCGTGGACCCGGTTCATCACCACGCCGGCCACCGCCTTCATTCCCGTATCCCCTTCCCCGCCCGCCTCGCATTGGATCAGCCGCGCCAGCAGCTCCCGGTCGGAATAAGCCATCGTTCATCATCCCCTGTTGCGTTCGGTCCGCGATTCTGTTTCGCTGGCCCATTCTATGCGGGCTGTGGGCGGCAGGTGCTTCCCTCGTCAGCAATAAAGAAAAACCGGAACGGCAAAAGCCGTTCCGGTTCCTATGCGGTCACAAATGGGTGCTTACTTCTGCGCCATGGCCGCTTCCAGTCCGCGGGCAAACTGGTCGGGGCAGGAGGTGCCTCTGCCGCCGCAGTTGATGCCCTTCAGACGGGTAATGGCCTCCTCTGCCTTCATGCCCTTCACCAGTGCGGAAATACCCTGGAGGTTGCCGTTGCAGCCGCCTACCACCTGAAGATCACGGATCACGCCCTGATCGTCCACCTCTACCGACATGGCCCGGGAGCAGACGCCCCGGGGCTGGAATGTATATGTCATATTGTGCTTCCTTCTTTCCTTATTCGTTTGGAAAACAGGATAACACAATTTTTTCTCTCTGCCAAGCCCGGTTTCTGATTTTTCTGCAAATATCGGAACCGGAGACGTCAATCCTGCCAGGCTTTTCCGTTTTTCTGCTCCAGTGTCAGCCGGTCGGCGATCATGGCGATGAACTCCGAATTGGTAGGTTTGCCCTTGGAAACACTAACTGTATATCCGAAATATTTTTGCAAGGTCTCCAGATCGCCCCGGTCCCAGGCTACCTCGATGGCGTGGCGGATGGCCCGTTCCACCCGGGAAGGCGTTGTGGCAAACCGCTTGGCCACTTCGGGATAGAGAACCTTCGTCACCGCGTTGATGACATCCATATCCCGCACCGTGATCATGATGGCCTCCCGCAGATATTGATAGCCTTTGATATGCGCAGGGACGCCGATCTCATGGATTACGGAAGTCACCATGGTTTTCAGACTGGGTAAGCTCTCCTGGGGCGCTTTGAGAAACAAACCCCGCATCTTATCCAGCAGTGCGGCCGTTTCAAAAGGCTTCGGCAGAAAATACGCCGCCCCCAGTTCTGAGGCTTCCGCCAGCATCCGGTCGGAGACAAAGCCGGAGACCAGAATGGTCATAGGGGCGTCTCCCTGTTTCTGCAGTTGCCGCAGCACGCTGATGCCGTCCATGCCCGGCAGCATCACATCCATAACCAGAAGGTCCGGCATTCGTTCCTTTACCCGCTTCAGAATCTCATTTCCATCCCGCGCGATCTCCACAGAAAACTCGCCTGTCTTTTCCATTTCTTCCCACAGCAGCGTGCGAAATTCCTCGCCGGCGTCTGCCAGCAATACCGTCTTACGTTGATCCATAATGCACTCCCTTTTTCCCAAATTTGCGACGGTTTTAACGGTTTCAAGTCGCGTTTTATTTAAAATAGCACGTTCTCCTAACTTTTTCAATGAATCACAGCTAAATTTTCCAACAATCGTTCGACATTTTTCACGAGACAGCCTATTTTCCAGCACTTTCCGCGTTCTTTTGTTCTTATTTTTCACAAAATATGGTGAAATCTGTCCAGTCTGTCTTCTTTTTTTGTGGTAGTTCTTTTCTTCTTCCACAAAATATGGTATGATAAGCCCAAGAAATATTTTGTCGCTTTTTCCGGATATAAAAATATTTTCGTCGACTGCAACTACCGTATCCGACAGCGGATACTCTCCCGCTGTACGCTTTTTTCGGAGGGATCATTATGGAGCTTCTGCGTCAACAGCTCATCGCCTACCGCCCGTGGAACGAGCAGGAGGAACGGGACCGGGAAGAGCTGCTCCGCCGTCTTGACAGCCACGAGGATCTGTACACCAGAGCCAATACCGCCGCCCATTTTACCGCTTCCGCCTGGGTGGTCAGCCCGGACCGGAAGCAGGTCCTGATGGCCTATCACAGGCTCTATGACTCCTGGGCTTGGCTGGGCGGCCACGCCGACGGAGACCGGGATCTGCTGGCCGTGGCGTTGCGGGAGGTCCGGGAGGAAAGCGGTCTCACGGAGGTCCGCCCCGTGTCCGAGGACTTGTATTCTCTGGAAATCCTGACGGTGGACGGCCATGAAAAGCATGGCCGGTACGTTTCCTCCCACCTCCATCTCAACGTCACCTACCTCTTAGAGGCGGACCCCTCCGCCGCCATCCGTCCCAAGCCCGACGAGAACAGCCGGGTGGGCTGGTTCTCCTCGGCGGACGCTGTGGCCGCCTCCAGCGAGCCGTGGTTCCGGGAGCGGATCTACACGAAGCTGAACGATAAGCTGTCCCGTTTTTAAGCCGCTCCATCGGCGGATAAGTCAGCACATTTCCGCTCGAAACAACTCTCTGACACAGTGAATCGTGCGGAAACAGAAACCTTTTAGAGAAAACCCGCCTGTGCGGATATGCGTACCAAAGGAGGAGTGAACAGTGAAAGCATACGAGTACGTCAACATTCACATTGGGAAGTTTGTGGGCGCAGGATCGGAGGCGCACCGGGCCATTATCGACGAATACGCCGCAAGGGGCTATCGGTATGTCGGGTACATCCCCACAAATATCAACAATTACGGAAAGATAACGGACTTGGATCTTGTCTTTGAGCGGGACGCTTGACCGCCGGTTTGTGGGAGCCTCCATGCTAAAAAGGAGCAGGGCGGGGAGAAATCATTTCTCCCCGCCTCGTCATTTTACTTTTTCTACACGTTTTCTCCCGCGTTCAGCATAGTTTCCATGGAAATTCCATATCCTTTTGTTGCGTCGGAAAGCAGCACATGGGTCACAGCCCCCACCAGCTTTCCGTTTTGAAGAATGGGACTGCCGCTCATGCCTTGCACGATGCCGCCAGTGGCGGCGATCAGGTCCGGGTCTGTGACGGAGATCACCATTTCCCGGCCGTCAGAGGCATTTGGGAGCCGTTTCAAAATTTCAACGGCATACTCCCGCACCTCGTCCCCGGACACATTGGCCCGGATCGTTGCCGGTCCCTCCACGGCATCGCCCACCGGCAGAGCCTCGCCCGCCGCAAGGGTGCAGTCCGCCGGAAGTGTGCCGAAAATGCCGCAGTCGGTGTTGGCGCACAGGGGGCCAAGGTCGCCGGACAGGTCAAAATTGCCCCGCAGCTCCCCGGCGCTGCCGCTGCTCCCCTTCTTCACCGCCTTCACGGTGGAGGGCAGGATGGAGCCGCTGCCGAAGGGCATCAGAGCCATGGTATCGCCGTCGGTGATTCCGTGTCCCAACGCGCCGAAAGCGCCGGTCGCGGGATCGTAATAGGTCACGGTGCCGATGCCCGCCATGCTGTCCCGGATCCACGCGCCGATGCAGCAGACGCCCTGTTCATTCCGTTCCGGCTCCACAGAGAGGGTCAGCGGGCTGCCCTGCCGTTTGATCTCCAGCGCCGTGGCGTCCGTTCCGTTTTTTTGCAGCAGGGATTGGAACTGCTCCGTGGAGGTCACGGCCTCGCCGCCGCACTCCACGATCACGTCGCCGGTTTTCAGGCCGCAGGTCCGGGCCGGAGTACCGCCCTCCGGCAGCTTTACCACCACCACGCCCCGGGCAAACAGCTTCACCCCTACGGTGTGTCCCACCGGGATCAAACTGCGTTGGACAGGCTCTGCGGCCAGAGCCGCCGTGGTACACAGCAGCAGGGCCAGCACCAGTGCCGCCCCATGCCGCAAGGGTCCTTTGGGGATCTCTTCATACAACAAGTCATCACTCCTTTGGCAGGCCGCAAAATTCACATACATACCGTATTTTTTTGTGAAATTCTACGTTTTGTATTGTGTTTTTCCTCTATTTGCGGCAGTCTGCCTGTTTTTTCATCCGTGTCGCGCCGTTCCGCTTCACGGACAGACTTATCCTTCCCGACGCAGCAAAAGCAAATCCCGACAAAAAGCGGCAGCAGCGCCAGCCGGATCACGATGATGCTTTAAGCATAAGCGCAAAAAAGCAGACGCAGGAAATTCCTGCGTCTGCTGGTAGAAGCTTCAATTTGAAAATTCCATTCAATCCCGGCGATTGAAAATTTTGAAAATGTCATCGAAGGGATCTTCCTCCGGTTCAGCGGGCTTTTCCTCTGCCGGAGCAATGGGCTCAATGGGTGCAAAGGGTGCCTTGGGCTGCTCATCCTTCTCCTGACCCTCCAACTGAACGGGAGGCTTTGCAAATGTGCCGATCTTAGGCAGCTCGTCAGCCGGGTTCTTATCAAAGCCGGTGGCGATAACGGTGACACGGATCTCGTCGTCCATAGTTTCGTCGAAGGTGGCGCCGAAGATTGTGAGGGCGTCGGGATGGACGGCCTGCTGTACCAGAGAGGCGGCCTGCTCCACTTCCTCCAGACCGATGTCCATAGAGCCGGTGACGTTGATAAGGACGCCCTTGGCCCCCTCGATAGAGGTCTCCAGCAGGGGGCTGGAAATGGCCATACGGGCGGCTTCCTCGGCCTTGCCCTTGCCGGCAGCCCGGCCCACGCCCATGTGAGCCATACCTGCGTTCTTCATAATGGCCGTCACGTCGGCAAAGTCCAGATTGATGAAGCCGGTGTCGCGAATCAGGTCGGAAATGGACTGCACTGCCTGACGCAGCACATCGTCGGCGATCTCAAAGGCGTTGGCAAAGGTGATCTTCTGATCCGTGGCGTGCTTCAGCCGCTCGTTGGGGATAATGACCAGAGAGTCCACCTTATCCTTCAGCTCGGCAATGCCGCTTTCCGCCTGCTGCATCCGGCGGCGGCCCTCAAAGCCAAAGGGCTTGGTGACCACGGCCACGGTGAGAATATCCATCTCCTTGGCGATCTCCGCCACAATGGGTGCGCCGCCAGTGCCGGTGCCACCGCCCATGCCGGCGGTGATGAACACCATATCGGTGTCCTCCAGCGCTTTGGCGATCTGGTTCCGGCTCTCCTCAGCGGACTTGCGGCCCACCTCGGGGTCGGAGCCGGCGCCCTGACCGTGGGTCAGCTTTTCGCCGATCTGGATCTTGTATGTAGCACTGGAAACATTCAGTGCCTGCTTATCTGTATTCACGGCCACGAACTCCACACCCTTGGTGCCGGAGCGGACCATGCGGTTGACCACGTTGTTGCCGCCGCCGCCAACGCCGATGACCTTGATGTTGACCACGGACTCGGGGCCGGTTTCCAATCCAAATGCCATAGCGGTGCCTCCTGCTGTCTTTTGTACGAAAGGGCGGCAAGCCGCCCTGTAAATCACAAGTTATAGTGTCCCAAGCATAGTGGGATATGATTATCTATTGTATGCTATTTTCCCGGTGAGGTCAAGGGTTGCCGGAGATTTGTTTCCGATTTTTTTCGGCGTCTCCCTCCCGGCTTCCTCTTATTTTCTGGTATCCTGATCAAATATGACCTGGCCGTCCTCCTGCCGCATATCAAAGGTGCCTGTCATATTATCCTGGATCTTGTCACTGTTGATGGCCAGTTCCAGCACCCGCAGCTTATAGGAAAAGTCCGCCTGATAGGGCATTTTCACCGTAAAGCGGTCCATATAGTCCATAGAAATATAGGACGCCTCTCCCAGATGGATGGCATCCACCTTTGCCAGATCCCCCGTTTCATCCAGCACAGCCAGCAATTCCAGCAGGCTTTCCCGCCGGGTCTCATAGGCCGTATCCACAGCGATCTGAGTTCCTACGGAGGGGGCCAGCAGCTCGCAGCCGTCAATGGTGGGATAGCCCGCCGCGGTATCCGTCTGCTCCACGATCTTTCCGGCGGGGCTCATCAGCCACACCGTCCCGTCCTGCGCCCAGGCCAGAGGATCTCCGCACTCCTGCACCTGGATCAGCAGGGTATCCGGCAGCTTCCGCTGAATACGGGTGTTTTCGATCTCGATATAGGGCAGGGCCTCGGCGATGTTCCGGATCACCTGATACTTGTTCAGCAAAAAGAGGTTGTCACCGTCCTCCACGCCGCTGGCCTGACGGATCTCCGCCTCCGTATAGCGCTGCTCTCCGGTGATGATCACCGTATCCACCCGGAAAAACAGGGTGATGGCCGCCACCAGACAGCCGCAGATCAGGAATACGGACAGCAGCTTATAGAGGAAGCCGCTGCCTCCCCTTCTGCGCCGCCGCGCCGATCCTCTCCGTCTTGCCATGATGGTTCTCCTTTACAGTCTGTCTCTCAGGGGGAGGCCGTCTCCTCCACCCGCCGTATATCCGCGCCCAGCGCCGCCAGATCATCCTCGATGCTCTGATAGCCCCGGTCGATATGGGTAATGTCCGAAATGGAGGTCTCTCCCTCCGCTGCCAGAGCCGCTGCGCACAGTGCCGCGCCGCCACGCAGATCCGTACACCGCACGGCGGCTCCGTGGAGCCGCTCCACGCCCAGCACCACCGCCGTCCGTCCGGAAACCCGGATGTCTGCTCCCATGCGGGCCAGCTCATCCACATGGCGGTAGCGGCTGCTGAACAGGTTTTCCTCGAATACCGCCGCCCCCCGGCACCGCAGCAGCGCCGCCATCAAAATGGCCTGCGCGTCGGTGGGAAAGCCGGGATAGGGGGCCGTGCGGATGGGCCGGGGCGCCGTCAATCGTCCGGTACGGCGGCACACGATCCCGGCGCTGCCGCCGGTCACGTCGCACCCCGCCTCCCGGAGCACCGCCGTCACAGCGGAGAGGTGCTCCTCCCGTGCGTCCCGGAGAAAGACCTCGCCCCCGGCGGAGGCCGCCCCGCACAGGTAAGTGGCCGCCGCGATGCGGTCCGGCAGAATGGTGTAAGTACCGCCGTGGAGAGGCCGTCCGCCCCGGATCACCACCGTGGATGTGCCCGCGCCGGTGATCTCCGCGCCGCAGGTATTCAAAAAGCCTTGCAGGTCTTCAATTTCCGGTTCTCTGGCGGCGTTGGAAAGCACCGTGACGCCCTCCGCGCCGCAGGCCGCCAGCATCAGATTTTCCGTGGCCCCCACAGAGGGGAACCCCAGCACGATCTCCCGCCCCGTCAGCTTTGCCGCCTTGCAGTGCAGGGTGCCGCCGGTATCGTCGATCTCCGCCCCAAGTGCCCGGAGGCCGGAGAGGTGCAGGTCGATGGGCCGGGGACCTAATTCGCAGCCGCCGGGGCTGGTGAGGCTTGCCTCCCCGCACCGGGCCAGGATCGCCCCCAGAAAGATCACGGAGGACCGCATCTCCCGCATCAGCGCGTCGGGAACATCGCAGCCGGTCATCCCGGCGGTGTCCACCTCCAACACATCCCCCCGCCACCCGGCCTTGCAGCCCAAGGCTTGCAGGATACGGATGGACGCCTCCACATCCCGCAGACGGGGACAGCGGCGCAGCACCACGCTTCCGCCGGTGAGAATGGTAGCTGCCAGAATGGGCAGCACGCTGTTTTTCGCTCCCTGTATGGTAACTTCCCCTTGGAGGCGATTCCCGCCCCGGATCAGCAGTCGGCTCATATTATTGGTCCCTCCCGATGAAAATGGTATCACGGGCCATTCTATGGGGAAAGAGCAACTTCGGTTCCTGCCGCCGCTTTATCAAAAGGGCTAAACGCCTGCCGTTTTCTCGGATACAGGGCGCTTTCGCCGTCTATTTTTCGGTTTCTTTGATACTTTATCACGGCGATGGGCCGGTGTAAAGTCCGAAACAGTAAATTTACAGCAACTCCTGAACGGTTTCGTAAATTCGCTGGGCCGCATCCCGGATGCCCAATTCCGCCATGGCCGACGCCATGGCTTCCCGCCGGACATCATCATGCAAAATGCCTGCCGCCGTCTGAAACAGCGCCTGCCCGGAGGAATCCTGCTCCAGTAAAACCTCCACGCCGCCGTGGGTCTCCAGCGCGCGGGCGTTTTTCTCCTGATGGTTGTTGGTCACATAGGGGGATGGCACCATGATGGCCGGCACGCCCAGCGCCGTCAGCTCACTGACGGTGGAGGCTCCCGCCCGGCAGATCACCAGATCCGCCGCCCGCATCATCGGGGCCATGTCATAGATGTATTCCCGGACCTGCAGGGAGGGGTGGTCCTTCAGGTCCACGCCCTTCTCCGCCAATGCCTTCAGCACGGCAGCATATCCGCTCTTGCCCGCGCCGTGGATATGATGGAACGGCTCCTTCCCCGCCTCCAAAGCCAGCATATCCGCCATCTGGGCGTTCATGCCGGAAGCGCCCAGAGACCCCCAGAAGGAGACGATCAGCGGCCGTCCGTCATTGACGCCCAGCTTTTCCTTGGCCGCCTCCTTGGTCAGGGTGAAGAAGTCCTCCCGGACCGGGGTGCCGGTGACGGCCACCTTCTCCGGGTGCTTGTAGTGCTGGCGGCAGGATTCAAAGCCTACCATGATCCGCCCGGCGTAAGGCTCCAGCAGCTCCGTGGTCAGTCCCGGCACGGCGTTGGACTCATGGACCGCCGTGGGGATGCCCATTTTGGCGGCGGCCTTCACGGTGGGATAGCTGGCGTAGCCGCCGGTGCCGATCACCGCGTCAGGTCGAAACTCCTTCAAAATAGCCCGGGCCTCTGCCGGGGAGCGGACCATATTGTAGAGGGACACCAGATTGTGCTTGATCTCCGCCGGCTTGAGGGAGCGGTGAAAGCTGGAGATGTGAACGGTACGGAATTCGTATCCCGCCTTGGGGATCAGGTCCTTTTCCAAGCCACGCTCCGCCCCCACGAACAGTATTTTGATCTGCGGGTTCTTCTCCGCCATCAGCTGCGCCACGGCAATAGCCGGGTTCACATGGCCCGCCGTGCCGCCGCAGGTGAAGATCACCCGGTCAATGCGCTTTTCCACCAGCAGCGCCCCTTTCCAAAAAGATGTCAAAACAGGCCAAAAAGGCAGGTGTTTACCCTGCCTAAGGCTATCAAGAAAACGGTAAGGAAGGATGTGCGCGGGAAACCCAAGAAGGGTGTCCTGCGCCATTAAAATCCAATATTTTCAGAACTAACAGTTCTGAAAATGTGTCAGCGGGGCGAAAAATCTTTTCGACACGCTGAGGCAGGTGTTTACCCTGCCTTTGTTGGCTTCATTTGCCTGGATACGCTCAGGATCACGCCCATCTCCGCCAGCTGGATAAGCAGGGCGGTGCCGCCGTAGCTGAAAAACGGCAGAGAGATACCGGTGGTGGGAAGCAGTCCCGTCACCACGCCGATGTTCAAAAACACCTGCACCGCCAGCTGTGTGGTAAAGCCCACCACCAACAGCGTGCCGAACCGGTCACGGGTGTGGAGGGCGATCCAGTAGCCCCGGAGGATCAGCGCCGCGAACAGCAGCATGATGATCCCCGCGCCCACCAGTCCCAATTCCTCGCAGACGATAGAGAAAATGAAATCGTTGTGCTCCTCCGGCAGAAACAGGAATTTTTGCCGGCTCTTGCCAAGGCCCAGTCCCCACAACCCGCCGGAGCCAATGGTAATGAGGCTCTGGGAAAGCTGATAGCCCTTATCCGCGGCATCCGCCCAGGGGTCCAGCCAGTATATAACGCGGGATTTGTTATAGCCGATGACAAATAAAGCCACATACACCATGCCAACCGCCGCGCCAGCGGCAGTGCCTACCCAGATCCAGTTGATGCCACCCACAAGCATCATGGCCGCCCCCGCGCCCAAAATCAGGATCGCGCCGGAGAGGTGGGGCTCAACGGCCACCAGGCCCGCCACCACTACCAGAATAAATGCGTAGGGCAGAACGCCGTAGCGGAAGCTGCGCATTTTGTCCTTTTTCCGGGAAATGCTGTCGGCAAAGTAGGTAATGATTGCCACCTTGGCGATCTCCGAGGGCTGGAACTGCACGCCGATCTTCAGCCAGCGGGTAGCGCCCTTGGCCGTCACCGCGATGGGGTTGTGGGGGATGATGACCAGAATCAGGAAGATCACGGACACATAGATTAAGGCTCTGCCCGCGCCGCGAAGCCGCTGATAGTTGAATTTACTGACCAGCAGCATCACCGCCGTCCCCAGTACGGCAAACACCGCCTGCCGCTCAAAGTAGTACAGAGGATTATGCCGGGACGGATTCTCCTTATAATAGGCGAAGGGAAAGCTGGCGGACAGGAGGATCACCAGACCGATGGCCATCAACAGCATCACCAGCAAGCAGAAGGTCAGGTCGATGGGACCTTTGGCCAGTTCCCGGCTCTCTTCCATTTTTTCCCGGCGGCGCTGCTTGCGCTCCTGAAGGGCCAGCTTCTCCTGATGGGTCAGGGGACGGCGGCGGGGCCGTGTCTGGGTCATGGATGTTTCCTCCTTTCTCTCCGAATCAAGTCAAGGTCTTACCGGTTTACAGATAGCGGCCCCGGATGCCGTAATACGCCAGCAGGCAGAACACTGCCGTAATGGACACAAAGACCGTTACGATCTTCACCTCGCTCCAGCCGCACCGCTCCAAATGGTGATGCAGAGGGGCCATTTTGAAAAACCGCTTGCCATGAGTGGCCTTGAAGTATCCAACCTGTATAATATCGGATAAAGTTTCCAGAATGTAGATGATCCCCACCGGAATCAGCACCAGCGGCATATCAAAGGCAAAGGCAAGCGCCGCCACCGCGCCGCCTAAAAACAGGCTGCCGGTGTCTCCCATAAAGCACTTGGCGGGATGGCGGTTATACAGGGCGTAGAAGCCCAGCAGACTGCCGCACAGGGCGGAGGAGAAAATTCCCAGCGTGGTGAATTTCCAGATCATAGCGGTTCCCATGAAGAACGCCATGACCACAGCGGTGACGCTGGAGGCCAGACCGTCGATACCATCGGTGAGGTTCACGGAGTTGACGCAGCCCACGATGACGAAGGCGGCGAAGATCAGATACACGATCCAGTTCACCGTCAGCGTCACGTTGACAAAGGGGATATAGAGATCGTTGGTCAGAAGGCCCTCATACCGCATCAGGCACAGGAACACCACCGCCGCCAGAAGCTGTAAGACAAACTTCTGCTTGGCGGTCAGGCCCTCGTTCTGGTGCTGGCGGACCTTGCGGTAGTCATCTACAAAACCGATGAGACCGAAGATCAGGGCGAACAGGTACACGTACAGATGGGCGAAGTCCCCCGCCAGCATCTGCTGCCAGCCGCAGGCAAAGGTCACGATGCCGCTGCCCAGAATAAAGGCGATGCCGCCCATGGTGGGGGTGCCCGCCTTGGAATTGTGCCAGGTGGGGCCGTCCTGCCGGATCTCCTGTCCGGCCTTCAGCTTCCGCAGCTCCGCCAGTACGAATTTTCCCAGAATCATGGTCAGCACACAGCCGGCCAGTAACGCCACATAGATACTCATGCTTTCTCCTTATCCCGGTCCTGACAGCTTTCCCCGTCAGGACCTTTCTCTTGCTGACCGGCCGGTACACATTCGGCCGGTGTTTTCGCCGCTGCGCGGCTGTATTTATGAAACGGGAATGCCTAAAGTCTGCCGGACCTCAGCGTCCGCTGTTCAGGTGCTCCGCCACGATCTCCCGCTCATCCATGTGGAACTTCTGGTGGTTCACTTCCTGATAGGTCTCGTGGCCCTTGCCGCACAGAACGATCACATCGTCCTTCCGGGCGTGGTCCATGGCCCAGCGGATGGCCTCCACCCGGTCTTCCACCACTTCGTAAGGGGTGTTGCTGCCGTCAAAGCCCGGCAGAATGTCCCGGATGATGGCCGCAGGTTCTTCGGTCCGGGGATTGTCGGTAGTGACAACGGCAAAATCGGACCAGTCCGCCGCCGCCTTGCCCATGCGGGGGCGCTTGGTCTTGTCACGGTCGCCGCCGCAGCCGAACACAGCCACAGTGCGGCCCTTGGCAAATTCCTTCACCGTTTGCAGCACGTTCACCATGCTGTCCGGCGTGTGGGCGTAGTCAATGAGGATGGTATAGTCCTTGCCGGGGGTGGGGACTACCTCCACCCGGCCCTGCACATGGGGGACCTTGGCCAGAACAGCAGCGCTGTCCTTCAGGGAAATGTCCAGCGCCAGTGCGGCCCCCAGCACATCCAACGTATTATACACCATAAAGCCGCCGGGGATATTCACCCGGATGGGTACCCGCTCGGTTTTTGTCACCGCGTCAAAGGCGATGCCGTCAGCAGACAGCACCACGTTTTCCGCCCGGAGGTCCGCCTCGGACTTGACGCCGTAGGTGCGCACCTGACAGGTGGCATCCTTCAGCAGCCGGGGCGTCCACGGATCGTCACCGTTCACCACGCCGACGCCGCAGTTCCGGAACAAAATAGCCTTGGCATCGCAGTAGTTTTCCATCGTTACATGGAAATCCAGATGGTCCTGGGTCAGATTGGTGAAGATACCCACCTCGTAGTGAACTCCATAGACCCGATCCAGACACAGGGCGTGGGAGGAGGTCTCCATCACCGCATAGGCACACCCGGCGTCCGCCATCTCCCGGAAGAGCCGCTGGACCTCAAAGGATTCCGGCGTGGTGCGATCCGTAGGGATGACCTCCTGCCCGATCATGTTCTGATTGGTACCGATAAGGCCCACCTTGGCCCCCCGTGCCTGCTCTAAAATAGCCTTCAGCAAATAGGTGGTGGTGGTCTTGCCGCAGGTGCCGGTGACGGCGATCATGGTCATCTCCTCGGCGGGATGGCCGAACCAGTTGGCCCCGATCACCGCCAGCGCACGGCGGGAATCCGCCGTCCGGATATAGGGTCCCTCGCCCTCCGGCAAATTCTGGCACAACACCGCCGCCGCGCCCTTTTCCAGCGCCGTGGCGATATACTTGTGGCCGTCTGTGGCGTAGCCGGTCATGGCTACGAACAGGTCTCCGGGCTGGGTGGCCCGGGAATCATAGCTGACGCCGGCGATCTCCATTTCCAGATCCACCGCGCAGGACGCGACAGGGACACCGTTGAGCAGTTCCCACAGTTTCATATCGTATTCCTCCATTTGATCGGTATTGTTTCACGAAAGTCCACCGCCCCCCTCACAGGGCAGTCGGCGGCTGTATACAAAGCACTCCTTGGCTATTGTAGCAGGTTTTTCCGGAAAGCATACCGAAAATGGTGTCATAAACCTGGCAAAAAGTGCGGTAAGGGCAGTCAGTCCGTGGTTTTCGCGCCGAAGCGCACCGTGACCACGCTGCCGGCAGCCAATTCCGTCCCCGCCTCCGCGCTCTGGGAAATGGCGGTGACGCTGCCGGTGCTGCCGCCGGTGCTGGTGGCGCCGGTGACCTTCATAATGAGGCCCGCATTGGTCAGGGCCTTGTTGGCCTCCGCCGGGGTCTTACCTACCACGTTGGGGACGGTGCTGGGGGCATTGGGCTTCTCCGCGCCCAGATAGAGCACGATGGAAGCATTATTGGGCACGATGGCGCCGCCCGCCGGGGTCTGGTCCGTCACGGTATCGCCGCTTCCCACGGTGGTACAGGCAAAGCCCGCCGCCTTCAAAGCTGCCTTCGCGTCCGCTGCACTCTTGCCCACCACATAGGGCACGGCGGCATCGGCGCCCGCCAGCTCCGAGGCGCTGTAATTCGGTTCAATGCCCAGTGCGGGCAGGATCTCGCCCATGATCTGACCGGCCACGGGAGCCACCATGGTACCGCCGTACACGGCGGTGCCGGTATCACGGCGAGGGGTGTCCATAGTCAGGAGCATGATGTACTTGGGATCGTCTGCCGGGGCGAAGCACATGAAGGACACCACCACGTCGCCCTTGGGGTTGTCGTTGGTCTTGGTACCGGTCTTATCGGCGGTACCGGTCTTGCCGCCGATGCGGTAGCCCGCCACCCGGCCATTTTTGCCGCTGCCGGAGGAGACCACATATTCCAGCGCCTCCCGGACAATGGCGGAGGTCTCCTCGCTGATGACCTGCCGCACCGGAGTAGAGTCATGCTGGGACAGAACGTTGCCGTCCTCGTCCAGCACCTGCTCCACAATGTAGGGCTGATAGAGATAGCCGCCGTTGACGCAGGCCGCCTGAGCCCGGATCAGCTCGATGGGCGTCACGTTGAAGGTCTGGCCGAAGGAGTAGGACGCCAGCGACACCACCTGGGAGTTGAAGCTCTTTTCATCCTGAAAAATGCCCTTCACCTCACCGATCATGTCGATGCCGGTCTTATCCATCAGGCCGAAGGATTTCAGATACTTGTAGTAGGTCTCCGTTCCCACGGACAGACCCATGCTGATAAAGGCAGGGTTGCAGGAATGGCCCACCGCCTCGATGAGGGTCTGCTGACCGTGGCCGCTGTGGTTGGAACAGTAGATGGGCTTGTTCCAGCCCTGCACACGGGTGGAGCCGGAACAGTAGAAGGTGGAGTTTTTCGTCACCTTGCCCTCCTCCAGCGCCGCCGCCAGCGTAATGGGCTTATAGGTGGAGCCAGGCTCGTAGGTGGAGTCGATGCACTTGTTGCGCCACTGGGACTGAACGGCGCTGTTGATGGCCGCAGACCGGGCCTCGGCATACGCCTCTTCCGATTCATAGGTGGAGCGCTTTGCGTCGATCTTGGCAAGCTCCGTATCCAGCTTGGTCTTCAGGGCATCGTCAAAAATCGTGCCGTAGTCATTCAGATCGTAGTTGGGATAGGACGCCATGGCCACGATGGCCCCGGAGTTCACATCCATGACGATGCCGGTGCCGCCGTTTTTGGCGCCGTATTTTTTCAGCATACTCTCCAGGCCGTTTTCCAGGCTCATCTGGACGTTGGCATCCAGCGTCAGTACCAGACTGTGCCCGTTTTCCGCATCGAAGATCTGCTCGTAGTTGTACATCAGTTCCGTGCCGGCGGCGTTTCGGGCACTGATGGTATACCCGGCAGTGCCGGTAAGGGTATCGTCATACTTGGCCTCCAGACCCACGCTGCCCACGCCGTCGGAGTTGACAAAGCCCAGAATGCCGGAAGCCAGAGATCCGTACAGGTAGTACCGCTTGGAGGATGGCTGGAGCCAGACGCCTTGAAGCTTTACCCGATCCGATTCCGGCACCTCATTGCCGTCAGGGTCGATCTCGCCGTTGATGAAACGGCGAACTTCGTCGGAAACCGTCTGATCCGCCCGCTTCTTGATGTTCCAATAGTCATAGTTGGTCTTGGTCATCCGGGTTTCCAGAGTCTCCTGGTCCACGCCCAGAATGCGGCTGAGGCCCTTGGCGATGTAGGCCTGATCCCGCAGGATAGGGGCTGTGTAAGTCTCTCCCTTATCCGCCGCCTTCTTGGCGGCCTTCTCCTGCTTTTCCTTTTGGCTCTCCACAAACTCCGCGATCCGCATCGGAGAGATGTTTACGTCCTCCGCCGTGGCGGAGATGGCCAGCGTGTTGAGGTTTCGGTCATAAACGGTGCCTCGGGAGGCGTTGACCACGGCGCTGCGGGTCTGCTGCTCGATGGCTTTTTCCTGCAATACGCTGTGCTGACGGATCTGGATGTCATAGAGCTTCCAGAACAGCACTGCAAAGGTCACGATGCCCAACAGCAGCATGACCAGCACCGTCCGGCTGCGGATGACCTGATTGGCCCGCCGGGCCGCGTCGCTTTTTCTCCGGGGATTGGATGCCATAGAGTTCTCCTTTCAGGGGCAATTCAGCAAAGAAGGGGAGTAAGAAGACGCCGGCTTCTCACTCCCCGCTGTGTCACAACATACTTATTTCAGGTTCAGTCGAAATATTCCACCACGGCGTAGACTCCATGATGCAAGGAGCTTAAGATCCGGCTGAAAACGCTGGGGGTCTCCGTCCGGTAGACCACGGCGCTGTCCTCGCTGTCCAGATCCAGATAGGTGATCTGGCTGCTGGTGGGCTTGGCCATTCCGGCAGCAGCCGCCACCTCCTTGACGGTGGCCATATCAAACATCTGCTCGTGCTGGGCCGTCAGGCTGACATTTTCCGCCTGCAAGACCGTCAGTTCGCTTTTCAAAGCCACGGTGTCGGCGGCCAAGGTGGTCAGCTGCACATAGCTCAGCAGCAGCATCACCGCGGCCACGGCCACAGCCGTTACCCCCAACACAGATAGCACGGGGATCGCCTGACGCTCCCGCACCAAAACCTGTTCCTTATGATAAACCTTCGGAGCCGCCTGTGTCCGCTCGTGGCGAGGGACCTCGCCGGCATGTTCCAATTCCCGTTCCCGGACCGCCCAGTCCAGATCCCGGGCCAGACTCCCGTTTGTGCTGAATTCCCGATGCGCATAACGGTATTCTCTGGCCGCTGACGCCATTGCAGAGTCCCTCCCTTCCACAAAATCAACACACAATAAAGGGCTTGTCCCTTTTTAAAAGTCAAATATCAAATGGGTCACATTTTTCTACCACCCGCAGCTTGGCGCTGCGGGCCCGGCTGTTTTCTTCCAGCTCCGCCGCTCCCGAAACGATAGGCTTCCGGGTCACCAGCCGCACTCTGGGCTTTTTCCCGCACACGCACACCGGAAATTCCGGCGGGCAGGTGCAACCCTTTGCGGCATCCTGAAAGGCCCGCTTCACAATGCGGTCCTCCAGAGAATGGAAGGTGATGACGGCCAGCCGGCCGCCGGGGTTCAGACGGTCAATGGCTCCGCTGAGCATGGGCGGCAGGGCGTCCAGCTCGCCGTTGACGGCAATGCGGATGGCCTGAAAGCTCCGCTTGGCCGGGTGCTGTTTCTCCCGGAGCGCGGCGGCAGGCATGGCGGAGCGGATTAGCTCCGCCAGTTCCAATGTAGTCTGGACCGGCGCGGTCTCCCGGGCCTGTACGATTCTTTTCGCAATGGCGGGGGCGTAGCGCTCCTCGCCGTACTCAAACAAAATGCGGCGCAGCTCCTCGTAGCTCCAGGTGTTTACCACATCATAAGCGGTGAGAGGGGCGGTGGCATCCATCCGCATGTCCAGCGGTGCGTCATGCATATAGGAAAATCCACGGGACGCGTCATCCAGCTGAGGAGAGGATACTCCCAGATCAAATAACATACCGTCCACGCCGGGAATGTCCAACTCCGCCAAAATCTCGCTGACCCGGTCGAAATTGCTGTGGACCAGCGTCACCCGGTCCATCCAGGGGGCCAGCCGCTCCTGGGCCGCATCGATAGCGGCCTGGTCCCGGTCAATGCACACCAGCCGGCCGGTGGTGAGCCTTTGGGCGATCTCTCTTGAGTGCCCCGCGCGGCCCAGTGTGCCGTCTACATAAATGCCCTCCGGCCGGATATGCAGCGCTTCGATGCACTCGGCCAGCAAAACGGGCTTGTGGGTAAATTCCATAGCTCAGCTCCGATTCCGACGGGCCCGCGCCAAGGCATCCATGGCGGCGGCCATATCGTCCTCTTCCAGCATCTGGCGTTCCCGCTCCGTCCAGGTGGCGGAATCCCAGATTTCGGCAAAGCCGTTCATGCCAACGATTGTGGCGGTTTTTTTCAGGTTTGCGTAATTCCGCAAAGCGGCGGGGATCAGAACGCGGCCCTGACCGTCAGGCTCGCACTCCACAGCGTTGGCATACAGCAGCGTCAGCGCCCGGGCCTCGGTGTAGGGCAACTCGTCCATATCCTCGGACATCTGGTTCCACTTGGCCTCGGGGTAAATGGTCAGGCAGTGCTGGGCGCCGATGGTGATATAAAACCGGTCTCCCAGTGCTTCCCGCATATTGGAGGGGATCACCAGCCGGCCCTTGGAGTCAATGGTGTTATTGGACTTGCCCATGAGTCTGGCCATAGCGGTGCCCTCCTTCCCTACTTTTTGGGTTTTCGTGGTCCAATGTGGCACTGTTATCCACATCTTCCCCACTTTTCCCCACCACACACCCTGAGTATAAGCGATTTCAAGGGGGATTGCAAGTATTTTTTTCCGACGCAAACCCTTGAAAACAGGCCACTTTTTGCCAAAAGTCAGGAATAATTCACCGTTTTCAAACAATTGTTCCATCGTTGCCGATTGGTTTACGTAAAATCAAAAAGAATGACAACACAATATCTTGTGTTGTCATTCTTTTTCAGAACGCAAGTTGCACTAAATATAGAGTTCTTTGGAAAAGTTGCAGGTCTTTTTTCGTCATTTTTAACGAATTTTCCCGCAAATCCCCTTTTTTACGGCACACAGTCTCCGTTATGGTCAACCATCTTTTCCACACCGACTATACTTGTTCCTATGTGTTTCGTCCGCTTGCATTGCGGCGGACAGCACGTCAATTCCCTGCCTCTTCCGCAGTCTTTCTTTCTGCCTCCAGCTTTTCCCGCTGTTCCTGAAGCTTGGCGGTGGAAGCGGCCCGGAATGCGGACCGGGACTGCTTCACCTCGGTCAGCGCGGCCTGTACAGCCTCCTCCGTCCGGGCCAGAGCATCCTCTGCGTACTCATTGGCCACCTGACAGAGCTGGCGGGAGCGATCCTCCGCGTCGGCAATGATCTTCCGGGCCTTCTCCTTGGCGGCATAGAGCACCTCGCTGTCAGAGACCTTGCTCTTGGCCTCCAGATCCGCCTGACGCATCATCCGCTCCACGTCCCGCTTGGCCTCGTCCACAAATTTTTCCCGGGCGGCCAGCAGTTCCTGAGCCCGCTTCAGCTCCACAGGAAGCTGGTTCCGCAGCTCGTCCAGCAGATCCAGCACCTCGTCCCGGTCCACCATGCTGAGGTTGGGCTTCAGGGCGGGGGACTTGGCGTCCTCGACCCGTTCATACAGCATATCAATTAAACGGTTTACATCGTTTTCAGCCATAACGCATTCTCCTTATCGTTGTTCCGTCCAGTCCCGGATCAGGGGCAGGATCGCCTTGGGCAGGTACTTATCAAGGAGCTGATGATAATGGATCATCTCCCTTGCCACGGTGGAGCTCAAATAGATGTACGCCGGGTCCGCAGGCAGCAGCAGCGTTTCCAGCCCCGGATGCAGGCCCCGGTTCACCATGGCCTGCTGATACTCCGTGTCGAAATCGCTCTGGGTCCGGATGCCCCGGACAATGGCGGTAGCCTTCCGCTCCGCGGCGAAATCGGCCAGCAGGCCGCCGTACAGCTCCGCCGTTACGTTGGGCAGCTCTAAAACCGCCGCCTCCACAAGCTTCAGCTTTTGTTCCGGGGTGAACATCTGGCCCCGCTTTTCTGCATTGGGGCTGACGCAGACATACACCTGATCGAAGCAGGCCGCCGTACGGCGAATAATATCCATGTGTCCCAGCGTGATGGGGTCAAAGCTGCCGGAACAGACTGCGATCCTCATACCTGCGCCCCCTCGTCTCCGTCCCGGTGGTAGATGGTGACGGCGATTTTGCCGTACCGGTAGGTCCGGCCCATGCGGTAGGGTGCGGACAGGGCCGGCAGGGCCTTGTCCACCGGATGCTCCGCGATCATCATGCCGTGAACGTTCAGCAGGTCATGGCGGGCAATATGGGCGATGGCCGTCTCCAGCAGTTCCGTCTCATAGGGCGGGTCCAGAAAGATCAGGTCATATTTTTCCCGGGCGGCCTTGAGAAATTCCATGGAATCCCCGGCCACCACCCGGCTCCGGTCCGTCAGGCCGCATAGTTTCAGGTTTTCACGGGTCAAAGCTGCTGCATCCGGCCGCCGGTCCACAAACACAGCGGAAGCCGCGCCCCGGCTGAGGCACTCGATGCCCAGCTGGCCGGTGCCGGCAAACAGGTCCAGGACCTTACGGCCCTCAATATCAAATTGCAGGACGTTGAACAGCCCTTCCTTCACCCGGTCGGTGGTGGGCCGTGTCTCCATTCCCTCTAATTCCTTCAGACGGCGGCCCCTGGCGGAGCCGGTGATGACGCGCATGGTGAGATCCTCCTCATCAAATTCTAACTCAGCGTGTCAAAAAAGTCTTTTCTCCCCGCTGAGCAAGTTTTCAGAACTTTATAAAAGTTCTGAAAACTTAGGATTTTAATGGCGCAGGGAAACAGGCGAAGCGCCGCCGGTGGCGGATCAAGCGAGCCTGTTTCGAGGAAGGCTCCCAATCAGCGGATATGCAGTATCCGCTGATTGGCTTGAGCCGACGGTGTATCCCTTCTTGGGTTTCCCGCGCTAAGAGCCGCCTTGCGGCGGTTGCGCTCCGAAACACGCCTGCGGGCGTAGTCCCGCGCATACCCTTCACCCGCAAGAGGTATGCGGCATCCGTAAAGCGGCGGAGCCGCTAACGGCTGCCCTACCTTACCGTTGCGGAGAATTTACCACTTTATTGACAGTCTCTGATTCTATCTTTCTCCCTATTTTACGGCAAGAAAGCCGGTATTTCAATAGTCTTTCCGCAAAACCGCCGGAAATCCTCCGATCCGGCATCCTGTCGGCCCGGACTCGGCTCAGTAGCTGCTGATGTCCAGGCTCTCGTCATCCGAACCCTTTTCGATCTTTCGGATCTCCAGAGTATATTTCATCTCCGGACTGACGGCGACCTCCACCCGCTCCCCGGTCCGACGGCCCATGAGGGCCTGTCCCACAGGGGATTCCTTGCTGATGAGTCCCTTTAAGGCGTCCTGCCGCAGGGTGGTGACGATGCGGACTATCATTTCCTTCTTCATCATCTCGTTATAGACCGTCACGGTGTCGAACAGTCCCACGGCGTCCGCCGTCTCCTTTACCTCGATGACCTTGGCAGTGCGGATCATCCGTTCCAGATAGCGGATGCGGCTGTCATTGCGGTTTTTCGCCTGCTTGGCGCATTTATATTCATAATTCTCGCTGAGATCCCCGAAGGCGCGGGCGGTCTGGACCTCCTCAATGAGCTGGGGACGCAGTTCCCGGACCCGGTAGTTGATCTCCTCCTGCATTTTCTGAATGTCCACCGCCGTCAATTCATCATGCATACAAGGTCCTCCGATCCTGATCAATTCTAATGGGATAGTATAGCACAAGCCGCCGGGCAAAAGCAATGCCCCGGAGCTGTTTTCCCGGCTCCAGGGCGCTTTCTCGCTTCCGTTCAGCAGCCGCTCTGCCTCCCAAGGCTCCGCTCCAGCAATGTCATGAGCCGTTCCGCATGGCGGTATTCGTCCTCGCTCAGTTCATTGAGCAGCTTGACAAGGCAGACATCCGTGGTGCCGTCCGCCGTCCGGGCATAGTTCAGGCCGCCGCACGCCTCCTCATGGTAGCTTCGCCGCAGTTCCTCCGCCCAACGCCCCGGGCAGAACACGCCGCACACCAGATTGGGCCGGTAGGGCTGGCCGGTGATGAGATACCGGGCCGCCATGAGCCGCCGGGCGTGGCCGTTCTCCTCCTCCGCCATATCCCGCAGGGTCTGCCTCGCCCACGAGGGTGCCTGCCGGGACAGCGCCAGATAGCGCCGCCGGTCCTCCAGTTCCTCCTCGATGTATCCCTCCAGCACCGCCAGAAGCTCCATTGCCTCGCTGCCCATGCAGCAGGGGTTCGGCTCCGCGCCGGGAAGCTGGCTCTCTTGCGCCGGCGGCAGTTCCTCCCTTCGCGGCATTGCTTCCGCCGTGGTTTCCGGATAGGGCTCCAGCCCGGGGCCCACCCGCTGCCAGAGCCGGTCATGCTGCCGGAAATCGTAGATCTCCGGCTCGTGGAGATTTCGTTCCATGGGCTCCCCCTCCTTTTCCCTCCAGTCTATGCGGACCCGGAAAAAAAGTGCCGGTTTTACTGAAAAATCCCCTCTTAACCTTTGACAGGTAGGGTAAAATATGTTAGAGTATAACAGTATGCGGATTTCGGCCGCTTCCGACCGATTTCTGTTGCTTTTGCAACCAATATTTCCCCGTATTTTTGGTATACTACATGAGAAAGACAGGAAATTTTTCCTTTCCCCATAAAGGAGGACCTTCCATGCTGGAATTAAAACATATCAGCTATTCCGTTCGGGAAGCCGATGAGACCCTGGGCATCCTGAAGGACATTTCCCTGACCGTGGACGATCACAAGCTGGTGGTCTTTACCGGTCCCAACGGCGGCGGCAAGACCACGCTGGCCAAGATCATCATGGGTCTGGTAACGCCCACCGAGGGCCAGATCCTCTGGAACGGGCAGGACGTTACCCACATGACCATTACAGAGCGGGCCAAGCTGGGCATCAGCTACGGCTTCCAGCAGCCCCCCCGCTTCAAGGGCATCACTGTCCGCGACCTGCTGACCATCGCCTCCGGCGACGACAAGCTTTCCAAGGATAAGTGCTGCCAGTACCTCACCAAGGTGGGGCTCTGCGCCAATGACTATCTGGACCGTGAAGTGGATGTGTCCCTTTCCGGCGGCGAGGTCAAGCGCATTGAGATCGCCTCCATTCTGGCCCGGAACGCCGACTTGATGATCTTCGACGAGCCGGAGGCAGGCATCGACCTGTGGTCCTTCGCCCGGCTGACGGAAACCTTCGAGCAGATCCACAGTCAGGGCAGCGCCACCATGATCATCATTTCCCATCAGGAGCGTATTATTTCCTTGGCGGATGAAGTCATCGTGGTGGGTGACGGCACCCTCCGCCACCGGGGCACTCCGAAGGAGATCCTGCCCCGGATCCTGACCGACACGCTGGGCGGCTGCCCGGTACTGAACAAGGAGGTACACGCCTTATGATGGAATCTCAGGTAGATCGGGAGCTGCTGGAAAAAATCGCGGACCTGATCGGCAAGCCGGTAGGCGCCTTCAACATTCGCAAGGACACCGGCTGCGACGGCCGGCAGTCCACGGAGAACATCCAGATCACCGGCAAGACCGACGGCAAATCCGGCATTGACATCCGCATCAAGGATGGGACCAAGGGCGAACAGTGCCACATTCCCGTCATCATCACCAAGCCCGGTATTCAGGAGTTGGTTTATAATGACTTCTACATCGGTGAAAACTGTGATGTGGACATTGTGGCGGGCTGCGGCATCCACAACTGCGGCGGAGAGGACAGCCGTCATGACGGTATCCACACCTTCTATGTAGGTAAGCACTCCCATGTAAAATACACGGAAAAGCACTACGGTGACGGCGACGGCACCGGTGGCCGCATCATGAACCCCCAGACCGTTGTCTATCTGGAAGAGGGCGCCACCATCCAGATGGAGACCGTCCAGATCCGGGGCATCGACTCCACCAAGCGGGAAACCAAGATCGTCTGCGGCAAGGATGCTGAGGCCGTGGTCACCGAGCGGCTCATGACCCACGGTGATCAGGTGGCAGAAAGCGACATGGAGATCTCTCTGGATGGGGACGGTGCCCGTGGCCGGGTGATTTCCCGGTCCGTGGCCAAGGGCACCTCCCGTCAGGTGTTCTATCCTAAGATGGTGGGCAACGCCGCTTGCTTCGGCCATGTGCAGTGTGACTCCATCATCATGGATGATGCCCACATTGAGTCCATTCCCGCCATCGTTGCCAACAGCACGGAGGCTCAGCTGATCCACGAAGCCGCCATCGGCAAGATCGCCGGGGACCAGCTTTTGAAGCTGGAGACCCTGGGTCTGTCCCCCGAGGAAGCTGAGGAGTGCATCCTGAAGGGCTTCCTGGCCTAAACTTCCGATTCAATATACGATCAACGCCCCGCCGGATGGCGGGGCGTTGATTTTGTTGGCAATTATCCTCTTTCGGTATACGCAGACAGACGGCGCGCTTATCGAAAATTCTTCGGGCTGGTATGGAAGGTGTTCTGAAAGGCCCGGAGGAAGGTGGAATACTCCGGAAAGCCCGCCTGCTCCGCCGCCTTCATCACCGGAACGCCCTCCCGGATCAGCTCTCCTGCCCGCAGCAACCGTTTCTGCACGGTGTACTGGTGGACGGTGTAGCCGGTGATCTCCTTGAACCGGTGCATCAGGTAGTACCGGCTCATGTAAAAACGGGCCGCCAAGGCGTCCACGGAGAGGTCTCCCTCCAGATTGGCAGCGATATAGTGGAGGATCTCCTCCATTTTGGGGTCCAGATGGTAGCTGTCCGTCTCTGCCGGAGCGGTATTGGCCCGGAGGAAGTCCCGGTTTACCTGAATCAAAAGCTGCTGGCACAGCGTATCCGCCATACGGCGGGCGCCAAACTCCTCGGACCGCAGGGCCTCCTCTAACTGCTGGATGGACCGGGCGTAGCCAAGACGCCCCTCCTCCCCGGTCCGCAGAAGGTGGAACCCCTGCTCCCGGCTCTTGTCCAGACAGGCGTCCAGCGGCTCGCCGGGATCGCTGCGCTGGGCGATCCAGTCCCGCCCCAGCCACAGCACCGCCCGCTCGTAAGGCTCCTCGGCGTGGATGATGGGCCGGTGGATCAGGTTATGCTGGATCAGCACGATGTCCCACGGCTTGAGGAAATAGGTGACACCCTCCACCACGTAGGTCACCTTTCCGCCGAGGAAGATCACCAGCTTATCAAATTCATGGTAATGGTAGTCGATTTTCTGGGCCAGAGAATCCTTCAGATGCACCAGGCGGAAGTCCCGGTCCAGATACCCCCGCTTGCCCACCTCACTGCGATCCAGCATACTGTCACTCCTCTCGTTTACGATTTCATTTTACAGCACTTTTTGCTGTTTTTCAAGGAATGAACGTTATTTCAGCAGAAAAGCTGTGATTGATTTCTCTGTTTTTTCTGTGTAATACTCCCTACACGGAAAGAATTCTTGTTTTCTTCTCCTTTCTCTGTTATACTATGGAAAGTTATTGAGAATTTGGGAGGAATGTGTCATGAGCTACGCCGATCAGGTCTTTATGCAAAACATTCGGGAGATCCTTGACCACGGCGTCTGGGACACCGATCAGAACGTCCGTCCCCACTGGGAGGACGGCACGCCCGCCCACACCATCAAAAAATTCGGCATCGTCAACCGCTACGATCTGCAAAAGGAGTTCCCCATCCTGACCCTCCGCCGGACCTACTGGAAAACAGCTGTGGACGAGCTGCTGTGGATCTGGCAGAAAAAGTCCAACAACGTCCATGACCTCAACGCCCGGATCTGGGACCAGTGGGCGGATGAGACCGGCTCCATCGGCAAGGCTTACGGCTATCAGCTGGCTGTCAAGCACCACTATCCCGAGGGAGACATGGATCAGGTGGACCGGGTGCTCTACGATTTGAAGCATAACCCCGCCAGCCGCCGGATCTTGACCAACATCTACAACTTTGCCGACCTCTCTGAGATGCACCTGTACCCCTGCGCTTATTCCATGACCTTCAACGTCTCCGGCAACGTGCTCAACGCCATTTTGAACCAGCGGAGCCAGGATATGCTGGCCGCCAACAACTGGAACGTGGTGCAGTACGCCGTGCTGGTATACATGATGGCTCAGGTCAGCGGCCTTGTGCCCGGCGAGTTGGTCCACGTCATCGCCGACGCCCATATCTATGACCGCCATGTGCCCATCGTGGAGAAGATGCTGACCCAGACCCCCGCCCCCGCGCCGAAGTTCGCCATAGACCCCTCCGTGACGGATTTCTATGCCTTCACCCGGAACAGCTTTACGATGGAGGGCTACACCCCCGCCCCCTTCGAGAATAAAATTCCCATTGCCATTTAAGGAGCCGTGCCATGAACGCCATCGTTGTCACAGATAAACAGTGGGCCATTGGCCGGAGCGGTGATCTGCTGTTCTCCCTGCCGGGGGATATGAAACATTTCCGTGAACTGACCACCGGCGGCACCGTCATCATGGGCCGCAAGACCCTGGATTCCTTCCCCGGCGGCAGACCGTTGCCCAAGCGGCGGAATATCGTCATCACCCGGTCCCCGGACTTTCATCGAGAGGGCTGCGAGACTGTCTCCACGCCGGAGGATGCGCTGGCGCTGGCCGGAGATGAAGAAAACGTCTGGCTCATCGGTGGCGGCAGCATTTACACCGCGCTGCTGGGCCGCTGTCGGCGGGCCTCCGTCACCCGAGTGGACAGCACCGTATCGGATGCCGACACCTTTTTCCCCGATCTGGACGCCCTCCCTAATTGGAAAATTGAGCGGACCGGCGAGGCCGTCACGGAAAATGGCCTGACCTACCGCTTTGTGGACTATGTGAATACCGCGCTGTTGTAAGCCAAGGCTCCGCCGTTTTCTCGGCGGAGCCCTGTTCTTTTCTCTGCCCTCTTTTCAAAACCGCCGCCGCCGTTTATAATAGCCTTATGAAAACTGTGGAAAGGAGGCGGGCGCATGGCGGATCTGAACACCGATGTGCGGTACATCAAGGGCATTGGCGAGGCCAAGGCAAAATCCCTGGGCAAGCTGGGCATTGCCACGCTGGGCGACCTCATCAGCTGGTTTCCCCGGCGCTATGAGGACCGCCGGGAAATAAAGCCCATCAGCCAGCTCATCCCCGGCGAACCGGCCTGCGTCTCCGCCATGATTGCCTCGGAGCCAAAGCTGTCCCACATCCGCAAGGGTATGGATCTGGTGAAGGTCCGGGCCGTGGATGACACCGGTGCGCTGGATGTGACCTTTTTCAACCAGTCCTGGCTGAAAAACCAGCTGCGGGTAGGCGAGACCTACACCTTTTACGGCAGGGCGGAGGGAAGCCTCCTGCGGAAAAGTATGGCAAGTCCCATTGTAGAGCCAGAGGGACGGCGGGAGCACACCGGCCGCATCGTGCCCATCTATCCCCTTACTGCCGGGATCAGCCAGCTGCTGTTGTCCCGGGCCATCCGGCAGGGTTTGGACAGCTGCGCCGATATTCTGCCGGACTGCCTGCCGGACGGCGTCCGACAGGCGCATCAGCTGTGCCGGGTGAATTATGCCTACGAGAACATCCACTTCCCGGAGTCCCCGGAGGCGCTGGACATTGCCCGGAGGCGGCTGGCTTTCGAGGAGCTATTTTTCTTCGCCATTGGATTGAAGCTGCTGCGCTCCCGACGGGAGACCGTCTCCGTGGAACCGTTTCAGCCGGTGGATATGGCCCCGTTTTACAACGCCCTCCCCTTTACCCTCACCGACGCCCAGCGCCGCTGTGTAGAGGAAGCCATTGCCGATATGCAAAGCGGCAAGCCCATGAACCGTCTCTGTCAGGGGGATGTCGGTTCCGGCAAAACGATGGTGGCCGCCGCCTGCGTGTATTTCTGCATCAAAAACGGCCGTCAGGCGGCGTTGATGGCCCCCACGGAGCTGCTGGCAGAGCAGCACTACCGGGGCCTTGCCCCGCTGCTGGAACGGCTGAATATCCACTGCGCCCTGCTCACCGGCTCCACCACCGTCAAAATGAAACGCTCCGTCACCGCCCAACTGGCCACAGGCGAGATCGACTTCGCCATCGGCACCCACGCCCTGATCTCTGGCGGCGTGGCCTACGCTGACCTGGGGTTGGTGGTGACGGATGAACAGCACCGCTTTGGCGTGGCCCAGCGGACGGCGCTGGCAGAAAAGGGAGAGCACCCCCACACCTTAGTCATGTCCGCCACGCCCATCCCCCGGACGCTGGCCCTGATTCTGTACGGCGATCTGGATGTGTCCGTCATCGACCAGCTCCCACCGGGACGGAAGCCTATTGAAACCTATGCCGTCACCTCCGCCTATCACCCCCGGCTGTACGCCTTTATCCGCAAGCAGGTGGAGGCCGGGCGGCAGGTGTACATCGTCTGCCCCATGGTCAGTGAGAATGACGAGCTGCCCGACGAGCGGAAAGCCGTGACGGAATACGCCCAAAAGCTGCAAACGGAGATCTTCCCCGACTTGAAGGTGGCTTTTGTCCACGGCAAGATGAAGGCCAAGGAGAAAGACGCCGTCATGTCCGCCTTTGCGTCTGGCGAATCGGATATTCTGGTGTCCACCACCGTGATCGAGGTGGGCGTGGACGTACCCAACGCCAATCTGATGGTGGTGGAGAACGCGGAGCGCTTCGGCCTCAGCCAGCTCCATCAGCTTCGGGGACGGGTGGGCCGGGGAGCGCACCAATCCTACTGCGTACTGGTGTCCGACAATAAAAATGACGAGACCCGCCAGCGGCTGAAGGCCATGACGAAAACCGCCGACGGCTTCAAGATCGCCGAGGAGGACCTCCGGCTCCGGGGCCCCGGTGACTTCTTCGGTCTCCGGCAGCATGGTCTGCCGGGATTGCGGGTGGCAGATCTCGGCTGCGACACCCGGCTGCTGGCGGAGGCGCAGTCCGCCGCCGACGGGCTGCTGGCAGAGGACCCGGCGCTGACACACCACCCCGCCACGGCGGAACGGGTGCGAAAGCTGTTTCAGCAGAGCGAAAACAGTCTGAACTGAATCCGGGAGACCGGCCAGATGGCCGCTCTCCTGGTTCTGTGAAATTTTTTCGTCCGTCCGGGTTGACAGCGCCTGTTTTTTGGCATACTATAAATGTGTTATCAAATGACAACCGCATAGAGTTCCGGTAGGTAAGGCTACCACAGGGATATGGATCGCTGCCGCGGAGTGATGGAGACATCATGAGAGGGTTTGAACAGGCGATATCGAACAACAAGGTATCATCTAACGCGATTTCACCGCCCTGTGAAGCTAAAGCTTGAACGGTAAGGATGCTGTCCTCTGAGACGCTCCTGGAAGCAGGACTTCACCGCACCGGAATGGGACGCGGCGAGGTCTTTTATTTTGCTCCGCGCCATGCAGAAATACCGGGCGGAAGGCCCGGAAAGGAGGTCACGCTATGTTTGAAATGGAAAACCGTGGGGAACTGATCGAAAAAATTGAGGATCTGGTGAACCGAAAACGATATACAGAATTGCGGGACCTCCTATTGCCGCTGGAGCCTGCGGACATCGCTATTCTGGCGGACGATCTGGACGATGAAAAGACCCTGCCCCTGCTGTTCCGTCTGCTGCCTAAGGAGCAGGCGGCAGAGGTGTTCGTAGAGCTGGAAAGCGACCAGCAGGAGCTGCTGATCCGCGGCTTTTCCAACACGGAGCTGAAGGAAGTGCTGGACGAGCTGTATCTGGACGATACCGTTGACATCGTGGAGGAAATGCCCGCCAACGTGGTCAAGCGGATCTTGAAGCACTCCGACCCGGATATGCGCAAAAGCATCAACGAAATTCTGAAATATCCGGAGGATTCCACCGGCTCCATTATGACCACGGAGTTTGTGGATCTGAAGGAAACCATGACGGTGGAGGACGCCTTGAAGCGCATCCGCCGGACCGGACCGGACAAGGAGACCATCAACGTCTGCTACGTCATTGATGACTGGCGGCACCTCATCGGCGTCCTCTCCATCCGTACTCTGCTGCTGGCGGAGGAGGATGACATCATCGGGGACATCATGGAGCGGAACTACATCTGCGTCCAGACTCTGGATGACCAGGAGGAGACCGCCCGTGCCTTAGGCAAGTATGACTTTCTGGCCCTCCCCGTGGTGGACACGGAAAACCGCCTGGTGGGTATCGTCACCGTCGATGACGCCATCGACGTTTTGCAGGAAGAGACCACGGAGGATATGGAAAAGATGGCGGCTATGCTGCCGACGGACAAGCCCTACCTCCGCACCAGTGCCTTTGACACCTTCAAATCCCGTATTCCGTGGCTGCTGCTGCTGATGGTCTCCGCCACATTTACCGGCCAGATCATCTCCAGCTTTGAGGACGCCCTCAGCGCCTTCACCATCCTCACCGCCTATATCCCCATGCTGATGGACACCGGCGGCAACTGCGGCTCTCAGGCCAGCGTCACGGTGATCCGCGGCCTGTCTCTGGGCGAGATCGAATTTTCCGACCTGATCCAGGTGGTCTGGAAGGAGTGCCGGGTGGCGCTGCTGTGCGGCACCGTTCTGGCCGGCGCCAACTTCGCCAAGCTGATGCTGCTGGACCGGATGGTATTCCACAATCCCATTACCGTCACCGTAGCCGCCGTCATCTGCCTGACGCTGGTGTGCACCGTGTTCGCCGCCAAGATCGTAGGCTGTATGCTGCCGCTGCTGGCTAAAAAGATCGGCTTTGACCCGGCGGTGATGGCCTCTCCCTTCATCACCACCATCGTGGATGCCCTCTCCCTGCTGATCTACTTCCGCTTCGCCTCCTTCCTGCTGGGTATCTGAAAAGTGTATAAAAACGCCCCTGTATGAAAAATCATACAGGGGCGCTCTTTATGTGGAATCCAGCAAGCTGGACGTTTTCAGTCAAAAGCAAATCTCTTCGCGGTTACTTACCTCTGCGGAAATAACAAGCTTCGGAGTATCGCCATGACAAATGGAAAAGGTAAACCCATCCCTAACGGCTCTTTGAATGCTATTATCTGCCAATTCGACTTTATATCCCATAGACATCATCACCCGCTCAAATTCTGTAGGCTCCGATTCTACTGTTAGTCCATATACAAATACAGCCGGGTCGGTTATTTCTATTGTTGTAACATATTGTCCATCATCGGCATAGTCCGGCCAAGCGGTCAGAAGATAGGACACCCGCACATTGGGTTTCCCCCCCTGCGTGCTCATGTGGTAATCTTTTCCCAAAAACTCCCGCGCACCCATCCAGCCGGTTATTTCATCATGTCCGTTCCAGTCAACGGATGACACATCGTCACATATCCAAAATTCCAGAGTTGTATTCTTTGGTCTTGGTGGAAAATATGGTCTTGTCAAAGATACTACCGCACATATTACAACGAACAGAATCCCTATTGGCGCAAGGACAATGATCAGCTTTTTTACCTTCATATTATGGCCCCCTAAATTTTGGCCCGTCCGTCCTATCTTCTCAAATCCCCTGCAAATGGAAATCCGGGGTATACTCCTCCTTGGCGGAGGTTCGCTCCTGAGTGAAACCGTCGGCAATGCCGCAGTCCGCCATGTACCGTTCCGCCGCCCGGTATTCCGCCTTTGTCACCTTTCGGGCCAGCTTGCCCACGGCCCCCGGCTGGGGCGTGTACTGGCTCATGAGAGAAAACAGCACTTCGCCGGGGCGGAAGGTCTCCGCCACCCAGTCGATGACGACCTTCGTGTTTTCCAGTTCTCCCGGCAGCACCAGATGCCGGATGAGAACGCCGCTTCTCAGCTGGCCGTTTTCCATTCTGTACGGCCCGGTCTGGCGGAACATCTCTAAAATGGCCGCTTTCGCCGTCTCCGGGTAATCCGCCGCACCGGAATACGCTTTGGCCGGCTCCGTCAGGGCGTATTTCAGGTCCGGCAGATACACCTGCACCCGGCCCTCCAAGCGTTTCAGGGTCTCCACGGACTCATACCCACCGCAGTTCCAAACCACCGGCACCGGCCAGCGCTCCTCGCCCAAGGCCTCCAGCACCGCGTCCGTGAAATGGGTGGGCGTCACCAGATCCAGACAGGCCGCGCCCTGCTCCACCAGTTCCTCAAAAATCTCCCGAAGCCGCCGGGGGGTGATGGGCTTGCCGTAGCCTTCCTGAGAGATCACGCCGTTCTGACAAAATTTGCACCGGAGATTGCACCCGGAGAAAAATACAGCGCCCGCGCCCCGCTCTCCCACTAAACATGGCTCCTCCCACTGATGCAGCATGGCCCGTGCCGCCACCGGCCAAGCGGGCATGGCGCACACGCCCGCCGCCTTGTCCGGCGTTCGCTCCACACCGCAGCGGCGGGGGCAGAGATTACAGATCATCAGTCTCCCGTACCCTTTCCGTTGAAGTCCGGGCCCAGATCCCCGGCCCGCCAGTGGCGGCGGCACAGGCCGATGTATTTGTCATTGGCCCCCAAGACCACCTGAGCGCCCTCCTTCAAAACCTTGCCGTTTTCGTCGAACCGGGCGTTAAACATAGCCTTTTTGCCGCACCAGCAGATGGTCTTGACCTCCTCCAGCTTGTCGGCCATCACCAGCAGCTCGTAGCTGCCAGGGAACAGCTCTCCCTTGAAGTCCGCCCGCAGTCCGTAGCAGATCACGGGGACCCCCAAATCGTCCACCACATGCACCAGATAGTCCACTTCCTCCTTGGAGAGGAATTGGGCCTCGTCCACAATGATACAGGCGTTTTCTTTCAACGCATCCTCGGACAGTGCCCGCATTTCGTCAAAGTAGACGCAGGGGTATTCCAGACCGATACGGGAATGGACCATGTGGTCTCCGTCCCGCTGGTCCATCCGGGGCTTCACCAGCAGGGTCTTTTGGCCCCGCTCCTCGTAGTTGAACCGGGCCATCAACGCGTTGGCCGTTTTGCTGGAGCCCATGGCCCCGTATTTGAAATAAAGCTGTGCCATCTTTTTTATCCTCCCTCTTTTGCTTCATCGCTCTGCGATGCTGTCTCCTCCGCTCCCACGGGGAATGCCGCCTGGTTTCTCTCCGCCTCCGTTTGCAGGTCAGCTGCGTCAATGGTCATCTTTTTGCAGTCCGGGCAGTACCAGGCCGTGTGGTAGGTAGTCAAAAAGCCTTCTGTGTCCACCCGCATGATATTTTCACCTCCGGGACTGAGCCACCGCACCTTTCCGGTGGGGATGCCCCGGTGCCAGGCAACGCCCCTGCCTCCCATAAGGAAACCCTGCTCCATGTCCTTGCCGCACCAGGGGCACTTCTCCGGCGGAAGCTTCAGACTCTCCCGTGTCTCCTGCCATTCCGCCCGCATAGCGTCCCAGTCCCCCCGGAGGGTATCCAACAAACCGGGGGCTTTTTCCGCCGGTTCTGGAGCCGTGCGGCGTTGATCGGGGGCGATGTCCCAAGGGTCCTCGCTCTTTTTCCAGAAAGCCATTGTCAGTCCTCCCCGTCAAACTTTTGCACATGGGCGTCAAACCGGCCACCGTCCCGGCTGGGCAGCCAGCCGATGGGCGGCGGGGTCTCCCGGTCATGTTTCCAGCACCACAACCACCGCAGACACCAGATCAGCTTCCGCAGCAGCAAAAGCAGCACAATAACGCCGATGACATTAAAAACCTTCAGCATGATTTCTCCTTATAACATCAGGGCGGCAAGCAGGATCATTCCTTGTGCCTGTCATCGTCCTTGACTTCCTTGTAATCCACGGTATACACCGGTCCCTTGAAGTGGGGTTCGTCTTTTTTCGCGGATTCCGAGCGCTTGTGGCCGCCGTATTTCCGCCACAGCCAACGAACAACCAAAATCAGCAGCAAGACAGGGATCAACACCCGGAGCAGGCCAAAGACCAACGCCAGCAGCTTCAAAGGCAGTCCCAGCAAGAATCCCATTTTACTTCATCTCCAATTCACGCTTTGCTTCTTCATAATACCGGGCAAACGCCGACGGCACAGAGCGCGCCGCAAGGCCTGCCGCATCCACCCATTCCAGTTCCGCAGGGCCGTCGCCCCGGACGGTCAGCGCGTAGCCGGTCATGCGCCACTCCACATGGGTGAAGATGTGCTTGGCCGTCAGGCGGCTCTGCCAGTCAATCACCGACAGGCCCACGGCCTCCACCGCCGCACCGGCGGCTGTTTCATCCAGAGTGCCCTCCACATTGGGAAACTCCCAAAGTCCCGCCAGCAGGCCGGTTTTAGGCCGCTTCCGCAAGGCGATTTTTCTGTCTCGCATCAGCAGGAACACGGTTTTTTCCTCCACCCGCCGCTCCTTTTTCGCCTTTTTCACCGGCAGTGTCTCTGCCGTTCCCCGCTGTCGGCCCAGACACAGGCCGCTTACGGGGCAGTCATCGCACCGGGGAGCGGTATTGGGCCCACAGACTGTGGCCCCCAGCTCCATCATGGCCTGATTGAAAATGCGGATGTCCGCCGGTTCCTCCGGCATGACTTCCGCCAGCGCCGCCCGGACAGCCCGCTTGGTTTTCGGATCAGAAATGTCATCGTGGCAGTCCGTCAGCCGGGTCATAACCCGAAGCACGTTGCCGTCCACCGCCGGTTCCCGCCGTCCGAAGGCTGCGGCGGCAATGGCGGAGGCGGTGTAGTCTCCGATGCCCGGCAGGGCCAGCAGGCCGTCATAGGTGTCCGGAAAGCCGCCCAGTGCCGTGATCTCCTGTGCCGCCTTTTGCAGATTTCTGGCACGGCTGTAATAACCAAGGCCTTCCCACAGCTTCATGAGCCGCTCCTCGTCTGCCTCCGCCAGCGCCTCCACTGTGGGGAACACCGCCAAAAAACGGGCATAATAGCCTAAGACCGCCGCCACGCGGGTCTGCTGGAGCATGATCTCCGACACCCAGATGCGGTAAGGGTCCTCCGTGTGCCGCCAAGGCAGGTCCCGGGCGTTTTCCCGGTACCAGCCCAACAGCGGCTCCGGCAGCGTCCGCAATAGATTTTCAGTTGTCGAATCTGTTTGTTTCATGTTATAATCTTACCACAAGGTGAGACGGCTTCCCACCCCCTTTTTGCGAATCAAGGAGAAAATTTACATGCGTGTCACATTTTTGGCCCACGACGGTTTTTTCATTGAACTGGATCAGGTCTGCCTGCTGTTCGACTGGTGGAAGGGCGTTCTCCCGCCCCTGCCGGACAAGCCGCTGCTGGTGTTCGTCAGCCACCGCCACGAGGACCACTTCAATCCGGCGGTGTTCACACTGGCGGATTGCAAGGCGGACATTCAATTTCTGTTAGGCAGCGACTTTCACCTGACGCCCCACAATTTGACAAAGTGGCAGCTTTCCCCGGAGACCGCCGCCAAATGCCGCCGCTGCGGCAAGCATGACACCTTTGCCCCTCTCCCCGGCGTCACCGTGGAGACCTTCCCCTCCACCGACGAGGGCGTGGCGTGGATGGTAACGGTCAACGGACAGTCCATTTTCCACGCCGGAGACCTGAACTGGTGGCACTGGGCGGAAGAGGACTTGGCTTGGAACCGCAATATGGAGGCCAATTTCAAGCGGTACACAGAACCTCTCCGTGGCCGCCGCGTCGATTTGGCCATGCTTCCCTTGGATTCCCGGCTGAAAACGGGCGGCTATTTGGGGCCTAACTATTTTTTGAATCTGATGGAGGTCCGCCGGTTTCTGCCCATGCACCAGTGGGAGGACTTCGCCTTTACCGACGAATTTTTGTCCGCGTACCCTCAGTTTGCCCCCATCACCGTAAAAATCCACCGGGACGGGGAATTTCTCGGCGAGCTGTAAGCAAAAGGAACCCGCATTGTGAAAACAATGCGAGTTCCTTTTCATTTTCTCATTTACTTTTGGATCAGCAGCCAGTTTTCCGTACCTTCGGCAGGCTGCTCCGTCAACTCCGGCACAAAGCCGCAGGCAGCGGACGCCGCCTTGACAGCAGTCTCCAATGCAGAGGCCTCCGCCTCGGTGGTCTCCGCATAGATGCGGTCCACCAATGGTGCCAAAGCGCTGAGTTTCTGCCCGGCGTCACTGTTCGTCCCGGCGAGAATGGTCTCCGCAGGCAGCTCCAGTGAAAGGATCACATTCTTCGGCAGTGCATCCCGCACCTCCCGGAGGAAGCCCTCGATCTGTGCCTGCCGTCCCGCCTCTGCCGTGTTCCCGGCGGTCATGGCATTGGAAAAGTCGATCTTGTCCAGCTTGCCTGCGGTGGGATAGCTGACATCCGTCAGAATGATCTCTCGGAATCCCTGCTCCGCAGCTTCCCGGATAATATTCAGCAGATACGTCCGGGCCTTTTCATGGCCGGGGTCCAGCCATTGACTGTTGTTGCCGTCATAGAAGATATAACCGCCGGTGTTTTTCAGGCCCATGCCCTCCACGTCGGCGTTGGCGGCCTTGGGATCGTGGAAGCAGGCGATCCGGGCCGCAGCGGTCACGTCTGTCCGGGCCGTCAGGTCATTCAGCGCCTCCCCGGTGTCCGGTTTCACGCTGACTGCGCCGGTCACGGCAGCGCTGCTGTCAAAATACACCCGGCCGGCGCTGTCCTTCAGCGTCACCGCCGTCACAGTCATTTCGGAAAGCGGCGTCTCAGCGGTCTCCTGTTCTTCCATTGTCAGCGGCTTTGCCGCCAGCAGCGTCCCCCGGACCGGTGTTTTGACAGCGGTCTGCTCTGGTTCCCGAATCACCACATCCGGGTCTCCGGGGGCTTCGACAGGGTCGGAAGTCCCTTTGTCCCAAGGCAGGTCAAAGTGGAGATTACCGTCGGCGTCATAGCGCATGTGCTCCCGGGCCATAATAAAGCCCACAGAACCCAGAATAATGAGGATCAGCAGGATGGCCAGGAAAATTTTTCCCTTCCGGCCTCTCCCGCGATAGCTGCTGTATCCTCTGGTGCCTGATGCCATGCCGCCTCACCCCGTTTCTGCTTTTCGGTCTGTTATTCCTGTTCCAGGGCCATCATCTTGTTGACCCGGCGCTCATGGCGGCCGCCCTCAAACTCGGTGGTCAGGAACACCTCCACCATGCGCTCTGCCATATTCTTGCCGGTAAAGCCCGCGCCGATGGCCATCATGTTGGCGTCGTTGTGACGGCGGGTCATCTCTGCCTCCAGGCAGTCGGCACAGTGGGCGCAGCGGATGCCCTTGATCTTGTTGGCGGCGATGGAAATGCCGATACCGGTGGTGCAGATCACGATACCGCGGTCGCACTTGCCCTCAGCCACAGCACGGGCAGCGGCAGCGCCGAAATCGGGATAATCGCAGCTCTCCAGAGAGTAGCAGCCGAAATCCTCATACTCATAGCCCAGCTTTTCCAGGGTCTTCATGATAAATTGCTTCAGCTCGTAGCCGCCGTGGTCACAGCCCAATGCGATTTTCATAGTCATTTCCTCCAAATAATCGTTTTTTCGGATGATGCAGGGTCAGTATACACCGCCCTCCGGCAAAAATCAATTCTTTATTACAATGCGTGCCAGACAGGCATCTGCTTTTCAAAGGTGCAGAACCGGGTAAAGCCGCACTCTTTCAGCAAAGCCTGCCGCTCCCGGATGAAGCGGCCCACATGCTCCGGGCTATGGGCGTCGGTGCCCAGGGTGATGAGCTCACCGCCCAGTTCCCGGTAGATCCGCAGCCACTTGGCGTCCGGCAAGGACGTATTGCCCCGGTTGACGTTCAGCTCGATGCCTCGCCCGTTTTCGATCAGAGTTTTCAAAATTTCCCGGATCTCAGCCTCATAGGGATCAAAGCTGGTATGAAGCCCCCGCATCTCATTGAAATACCGCAGGGGCAGAGTCAAATGGCCCAGAACCGTAAAGCCCCCCAGCTTTGCCAGAGCCAGGGCTTCCTCCAGATAATCCCCCAGGGCTTCCTGGGCCTCGGCAGCAGTGGCGGGCATATAGTCATACAGGTCCGCACCGCCGTACTTCCGGGACAGCAGGTGCACCGAGCCGATGATGAAATCAAACTGCGGCGCGTCCTCCAACAGCTTTTTCATGTGGGCCGGGGCCTTCTGCGCGTCGCCCATCTCCATGCCCAGCCGCAGATGGATGCGGTCCCCCAGCGCGGCCTGAACGTTAGCAAAATCCGCTGTCAGCCCCGACCAGTCATAGGGCGGGCGCAGTTCATTGGACCCCCAGGTCAGGGGCTCCACATGATCCGTAAAGCAGATCTCGTCCATCCCGGCATCCAGTGCGGCCTGGGCCATCACCGTCATGGGATCATGAGCATCGGGAGAAAACTGCGTATGGGTATGGTAATCTGCCAGATACATACCTTGCCTCACTTCTTAAACTTCTTGAAGAACTTCTTCCGTTCCTCGTAGTTGTTATCACCTACGGATTCCGCGAACTTCTTCAAAGCTTCCTTCTGCTCCCGGTTCAGGTTCCGGGGCGTTTCGATATAAACAGTCACATACTGGTCACCCCGGCCCCGGCCGTTGAGCTCAGGAATGCCCTTGCCCTTCAACCGGAAGGTAGTGCCGGACTGGGTGCCCTCCGGCAGGTCATACTTCACCTTGCCGTCAATGGTGGGGATCTCCAGCTCCGCACCCAGAACTGCCTGCGCAAAGGTGATGGGCGCCTCACAGAGGACGGAGGTACCCTCCCGGCGGAACAGCTCGTGGGGCCGGACCGTAATGGTGATGAGCAGATCACCGGACGGGCCGCCGTTCTTTCCGGCGTGGCCCTGCCCCCGGATGGAGATGGTCTGGCCATTGTCGATACCTGCAGGGATCTTGGCCTGAATGGTACGGCGCTTGCGCTCTAAGCCGCTGCCCCGGCAAGCGGTACAGGGGGTCTTGATGATGCGGCCCTTGCCGCCGCAGCGGCCGCAGGGAGAGGTTGTGGCGAACACACCCATGGGCGTCTGCCGCCGCACCTGCACCTGACCGGAGCCGTGGCAGTCCGGGCAGACCTCGGGCGAGGTGCCGTCGGCACAGCCGGAGCCGTGACAGACCGCGCAGGTCTCATAGCGGTCCACGCTGACCTCTTTCTCGCAGCCGAAGGCCGCCTCCTCAAAGCTGATGGTCACACTCAGGCGGATGCTCTCGCCCCGCTGGGGCGCATTGGGGTTCCGGCGCTGAGCGGAGCCGAAGCCACCGCCAAAGAAGCTGCCGAAAATATCCCCCAGATCGCCAAAGTCGAAGCCGCCGGCACCGTAAGCACCGCCGCCGGCCCCCGCTCCGTAGTTAGGGTCCACACCCGCAAAGCCGAACTGGTCATAACGGGCTTTTTTATCAGAGTCAGAGAGAACCTCATAGGCCTCGTTGACCTCCTTGAACTTCTCCTCCGCCTCTTTATTGTCAGGATTCAGGTCCGGATGATACTTCCGGGCCATCTTCTTATATGCGCGCTTGATCTCGTCCTCGGATGCGCTCTTGTCAACGCCCAGGACCTCGTAATAATCACGTTTTTCTGCTGCCATACTTGCTGCTCCTCTCAGGAATCACTTAAGGATCAGGAATCAGGAACCGGCTTCCCCGTTCCGGATTCCTCATCTCTAAGTTTGCTCCAAAACGGCCCCAATGGGGCGGGGAATAATCCCCGTCCCATCGGTTCCGATCCGTATAGGTTTTTTACTTCTTGTTCTGGTCGTCATCATCCACGACCTTGTAGTCGGCGTCATAATACTGACCGTCCTGCGCGCCGCCGGCCTGCTGGCCGCCCATGTCGGGACCGGCCTGGGCACCGCCCTGAGCGCCCTGGGGGTTGGCCTGCTGATAGAGCTTCTCGCTGACAGCGTAGAAGTCCTGAGTCAGCTCATCGGTAGCGGTCTTGATGGCGGCGGTGTCGGTGCCCTTCAGGGCCTCCTTCAGCTTGTCGATGCCGGCCTGGACCTTGCTCTTATCCTCGGCGGGGATCTTGTCGCCCATCTCATTCAGGGTCTTTTCGCTCTGATAGACCATCTGATCGGCCTGGTTGCGGGTCTCCACGTCCTCTTTCATCTTCTTGTCCTGAGCGGCATACTGCTCGGCTTCTTTGACAGCCTTCTCAATATCGTCCTTGCTCATGTTGGAGGAGGAGGTGATGGTGATATGCTGCTCGGTACCGGTGCCCAGATCCTTGGCGGAGACATTCACGATGCCGTTGGCGTCGATATCGAAGGTGACCTCGATCTGAGGCACGCCACGGCGGGCGGGAGCGATGCCGTCCAGATGGAAGCGGCCCAGGGACTTGTTGGCAGCAGCCATTTCACGCTCGCCCTGAAGGACGTTGACCTCCACAGAGGTCTGGTTATCCGCAGCAGTGGAGAAGATCTGGCTCTTCTTCACAGGGATGGTGGTGTTGCGGTCGATCAGCTTGGTGCACACGCCGCCCATGGTCTCAATGCCCAAGGACAGGGGGGTGACGTCCAGCAGCAGCAGACCCTTCACGTCGCCGGTGAGCACGCCGCCCTGCAGGGCTGCGCCCATAGCCACGCACTCGTCGGGGTTGATGCCCTTGAAGCCTTCTTTGCCGGTGAGCTTCTTGACCATGTCCTGCACGGCAGGGATACGGCTAGAACCGCCCACCATCAGGACCTTGTGGATGTCATTACCGGTGAGGCCAGCGTCACCCAGAGCCTGACGGACGGGGCCGGCGGTAGCCTCCACCAGATGCGCGGTCAGTTCGTTGAACTTGGCCCGGGTCAGGGTCAGGTCCAGATGCTTGGGGCCGGTGGCGTCTGCAGTGATATAGGGCAGGTTGATGTTGGAGGTGGTCACGCCGGACAGCTCGATCTTGGCCTTCTCAGCAGCCTCCTTCAGGCGCTGCATGGCAACCTTGTCGCCGGAGAGGTCCACATTGTCGGTGCGCTTGAACTCGCTGACCATCCACTTCATAATGCACTCATCGAAGTCATCGCCGCCCAGACGGTTGTTGCCTGCGGTGGCCAGAACCTCGATAACGCCGTCATCAATGTCCAGAATGGACACGTCGAAGGTACCGCCGCCCAGGTCATAGACCATGATCTTCTGGGACTGCTCCTTATCCACGCCGTAGGCAAGAGCGGCTGCGGTAGGCTCGTTGATGATACGCTTCACGTCCAGACCGGCGATCTTGCCGGCGTCCTTGGTGGCCTGACGCTGGGCGTCGGTAAAGTAAGCGGGAACGGTGATGACAGCCTCGGAAACGGTCTGGCCCAGATAGGCCTCAGCGTCGCTCTTGAGCTTCTGCAGGATCATGGCGCTGATCTCCTGAGGGGTGTAGGCCTTGCCGTCCACGTTCACCTTGTAATCGCTGCCCATTTCACGCTTGATGGAAGAAATGGTGCGGTCGGGGTTGGTGATGGCCTGACGCTTTGCCACCTGGCCCACCATACGCTCGCCGGTCTTGCTGAATGCCACCACAGACGGGGTGGTGCGGTTGCCCTCGGCGTTGGGGATGACAACGGCTTCGCCGCCCTCCATGACAGCCACGCAGCTATTTGTTGTACCTAAGTCGATACCGATAACCTTAGACATAATGAATTCCTCCAAATTTATCTGAATTTTTATTGATAACTATTTGCATACCCCGGTTTTCACCGGCGCTCGGATCACATACGGTCCATCCGCGGCATGATGATCGCCGCGATCAGATACAGAATCAGTCCGCTGCCGCCCAGCAGTGTGAACAGCGCCCAGCCCAGCCGAACCCAGGTGGGGTCCCAGCCGAAATACTCGGCGACACCGGCGCACACACCGGCGATCATCCCGTTCTGGGGATCACGGTACAGCTTCTTATCCATATAAATCTCCTTTTAGTTGGCCACCTGCACAATGGCGTGTCGCAGAACCTTGCCGTTCAGCTCAAAGCCCGCCTGGAACACCTGAGCCACTACGTTTTCTCCAAGGCTCTCGTCCTCAATGTGCATGACGGCGTCCATCAGCTCCGGGTCAAATTCCTTGCCCTTGGCCTCGATCTCCTTGACGCCCTCCTTGGCAAGCAGCTCCTTGAACTGGTGGAAGATCATCTCCAATCCCTTTTTGTGGGGATCGTCCTCGCCGCCCTCGGCGGCTGCGGCCCGCTCCAGATTGTCATACACCGCCAGGAAGGTCTTGATGGTGTCGCCCTTGGCATCCTGATAGATGCCATCCTTTTCCTTGGTGGTGCGCTTGCGGTAGTTGTCATACTCGGCAGTGAGGCGGGTGAACTGATCCTTCACGGATTCCAGCTGCTTGGCAGCCAGCTCCATCTTCTCCACCTGCTCCCGGGTAAAGGTGATGCCCTTTTCCTTCTTTTCTTTCTTCTTGGACTTCTTCTCCGGCTCCTGATTCTCCGGAGTCTTTTCCTGCTCCGTCTCCGCTGCTTCCGCGGTCACGGGAGTCTCCTCTAAAGGCTCTTTGGTTTCTTCACTCATGTATCTGTATCCTCCTTCGGGGGTAGTTCTTGTTTTTCCTGTTTGCCGAACAGTCTGGTCAACCCATCGGCAAAGCCCGTCAGTCGGGCGGCCACGGTGGCGTAATCCATCCGGGTAGGACCGACCACGCCGATCAACCCCCGCATATCATCGCCAATATCGTAACTGGCCACCACCACACTGGTGTCCTTTAAGGCATCGTTCACATTTTCCGGGCCAATCAAAATTTTAATGGGTCCCTCGTCCGGCACCGGCAGCTTTTCCTTATCGTCCGCCAGAAAGCTCATCAATTCATGGGCTTTGTCGGCGTCCCGGAACTCCGGCAGCTTCAAAAGCTGATTGGTGCCTGCCATGATGAACTCCCGATGGTTGGATTCCTCCAGAACGTCCACCGCGTAATTCACTGTCTGGCTCAGCAGCAGAAACAGTTGCGGGGTAATGCCCTGCGAAATGGCCATCAGCTTCTGGTTCATCTCCTTGATGGAGATCCCTGTGAAATGCCGGTTCAAAAGCTCCACCAAAGCGGCCATCTGGTCCCGGTCCACCTTCAGCTGCATCCGCAGCAGCTGGGATTTCACCCGGTTGTCGCCCATCATCATGACCACGATGCAGCTTTTCTCATCCACTGGCAGCAGATCAAAGCGGCTGGCGGTGATGCTGCCCTTTCCGGCAGTCGCCACATAGGCGGGGTAATTCACAAAGCTGCTGACGGCCCGGCCCGCCTGAGAGATCACCCGGTCCAACTCCTCCATTTTCATCTGGAGGGACTGGTTGATCTTTTCGGTCTCCGCTAAGGAGAGCCACTGGCGTTCCATCAGCTCGTTGACGTACAGCCGGTAGCCCTTGGGGGACGGAACCCGGCCCGCCGAAGTGTGGGGCTGTTCCAGATAACCAAGCTCCACCAGGTCGGAAAGCTCATTGCGGATGGTGGCAGAAGAAACGCTGCCGCCCATTTCCGCGGCAATGGCTTTGGAGCCTACCGGCTCGGCGGTGCGGATGTAATCCTCAACCACCACTTTCAATATTTGCTTTTTCCGGTCAGTCAAGTCCACAAAAAGCACCTCAAATCATGTTTAGCACTCTTTCTCCCTGAGTGCTAAGCGCAGTTTACCACCCCTGCTATCTAAAGTCAATGGGGGCAGGTAAACAATTTGTGAACAAAGGGAAAGCAAATGATGAACTTCCCCCTTTCCCGCCGGTTTTCATACGAAAAGTGCCCCGGCCGAAGCCGGGGCGCACGTATCACCGAAAAGAGGTTTTCCCTGTCACTCAATCAACCGCATTTTCACCAAAAACGGACGAAGGGTGGTGAACAGGGTATAGAGCAGAATTGCCTGAAAGGGCAGACAGATCAGGTTTTTAATGGCGCTGCCGCTGGCGGTGACGTACCACGCCTTGCCGCTGAGAATAGCCATCCAGAGTGCGCCCAGGATCACATTCTGGATATTGGTCAGCAATTTCGCCCAAAAAGCTCTACTAAACGTAATTTTCGACTTGTAGAAAAACAAAGAGTATACAAAAACACCCAGCATGGTGGTCAGGGTATAGCCGGGAAAGAAAGGGTAGCCGCCGCCACCGGTGATGAAAAAGCTCAGCAGATCCTCCGCCACGGCAAACACAACGCCCAGTACAGGTCCGCAGACCCATGCGCACACCGCCCGGGCCAGGAAGCCCCAGGTGATTTTGGCACCGCCCCACAGGGGCACCGACGGAATGGCGGCCAGCGCCATGCACAAAGCGATGCACAGCGCCGCAAAGGTCAACTTCCGGACGTCTTTCAGCTCATTGGCGGCTGTGCGCCAATAGCCGACGGAAAAGGGGTGGGGATACATAAAAAATTCCTCCTTCTGTGGGCAGTTACGCCGCACAGAGGAGGCCGGGCAAGCACCGCCCGCCGGTTCCGGTATGCGGCAGCGGGATGCGAAGCACACACTGCGGAAATCTCCTTTCGTCCGGCGGACAACTCCCCGTTCCTCCGGCACTGTGGCCTGTTGGCCGACACGCGTGCTTCTACTCTGCCTCTATTTGGTAGTATTTTACTATGCCTTTCCCAAAAATGCAAGGCCATCTCCTTCCCGGCTTGGATTTTTCCGGAGATTTTTTCGAAAAGGCGCAAAATCCAGAGAAAAGCAGAACATCCGATCGGATGTTCTGCTTTTCTCTGGCACCCCGGACTGGAGTCGAACCAGCGGCCTAACGCTTAGGAGATATGTTTGTCGAATTGCCTGCGATGTCCTCACATATACCGCTGTGCATTTCGACCATGCTGCGGCTATTATTCCCGCTTCCTATTGTGTAATATAATCAACTCGCAGAGCATTTTATAACCAGATTGGTCATTAGCAGGAAATTAGCAGAAATATTTCAAACTGAAAATTAGCAGGCCATTAGCAAAAAATTAGACCGAATTCCCCTATGCGTGTTCAAAACCACAGCCTAATATAATGGCGAAAACAGGCACCGCTTTATGTATGCAAAAGTGTATGCTTTTAGCAACGACCTACTAAGTTTTGTCAAGAAGGAGGCCACTTATGGCAGACTATCAACTTGAACTCAGGCAAATCGTAGATTATCCACGATGCCGAATCTATCGAGAATTTATACAAACTCTGATTACAGACCGGAACATTCGCACAGGCGGATGCTCCGGTCTTTTTTATTATGTCGTTCTTTGCGCCTATGCCAACTTCAGAACCTCTTATCGGCGCATAGACGGGATCTCATACACGGTATATCCGGGCGAATGGATCTGCTCCATCACTGACATCACGGAATGGTTCCGTGTACGCTTTCACTACCAGGCATTTGCAATCCTAAAATCCTTGCAGGATCGGCAGCTCATTACATTTACCCGCCTCGGCCGCGGGCATATCGTAAAGTTCTCCATTACGGACTGGCAGCGCAATAACACCGCGCTCGATTATAACTGCCCATGCCAAAAAGACTCCGGTTTCTTCTTCATTCCTGTTTCAACGGCAACGGAGTTGATCTCCGCGGGACGCGCATCCGAGATGGATGTCATTCTGGACCTTTGGATCTCTGCGATTTATAAGGATCAGCAAGTACGCGGCTCTGAGATCGGGCCAGTTGCGTATTTCAGAAACGGCACCGGGAATCCGCTCGTCAATTACAGCGAATTATCCGTGCGCTGGGGAATCTCCCGTTCCAGCGTGGGGCGGCTGCTCAAAAAACTGGCCGATTTTGACTATCTTTCTCTGCTGACTTTCCCAGGCCGCAGCGGAACGGTAATTTACCTAAAGAATTATCTCTCGACCATGTTCCAAATTTCGGATGTCATGATAGACAAGGAGGAGGTTGCTATGTGTCTGAACCTTCACGTATCTGTGCCGGATACCATTCCGCCAGAGTCCAGTCCAATTTCTGATGAGCAGATTTGCGTTTCAACAGAGCTTCCCAGCGTTTCAAAACCTCACATGCTGTACTTCGTTCAGAAAGTGCTGCGAATCCTTGAAACGCAAGGCATTTCCTGCCTTTCATGCCCAAAATCCAAATATATGTTATATCCATTATCCGACGACTGCACGGTAGGAATAGAAGAAGGCACTGTCTTCGCGGGCCTGACGATCTGCTGCGGTACCGGCAACCCATTGTATCGGTTTGAACTGTCGATTACCCCAAGCGCCGAAGTGGAAGGAGTGTGCGATCATGGCAAAAACGAAGTTTGAAAAGCGGCCGGAGGAGGATACCCGCTATCACGACACCTGGAAACTGCTCAAAAAATATCGGGATGTGATATGGAGCCTGGAGGTTTCGGTCCAGCAAGTGAAAAATCAATTCCGCATTGATTACGATTGCAGCATTGAAGATTTTTTGGAGTCCATCTATATGGCAGGTGCGGATCTCGGTGGCACGGACATAGAAAATCATGCCAGATGCATCGAGCGCAGCTACAAAATGCTGACCCTGCTTGAAAATTCCGTCAACCTTCTCCGCACACGTCACCAGAGCGGCGAGGTGTACTACTGGATCTTGTACTACTCGTTTTTATCTCCGCAGAAGCTGAAAAATGTTGAGGAAATTATCGAATCACTCCGGCCTCACATTCGGGACATCAGTTCCAGCACCTATTACCGCCTGCGAAAAGAGGCTGTAACAGCGTTGAGTTCTGTTCTCTGGGGTTTTTCCTCACAAGACACCCTACACTCTTTAGATGCTTTCTTCCCAGTCGGCATTTAACCCACCTGTTATAAAAAATGAGGAGAACGCTATTAAGCATCCTCCTCATTTTTAACAGACGGGCATTTCATCTTCATCTTCTGCGTCAATTTTTTCTATAAGCTTATCTCTATATTCACCAGCTTCTTCATAAGTCGCGAACGATTTAACCGTCTCCCACGAAACTAAATATCGTCCAAAGTTAATAATTACATCTTCCGCAGTGTCCCCATTATGTATCCAAAACACAATGTCAGGCGTACCATCACGTTCAAAATTCCAATCATCTGGCGCAAACTTCAGATTGAACTCCACATTAGAAACAGGGTTAAATCCATACAATTCGTACATAGCGGACAGTTTCTCACTATCATAGTTATCAAGCTTACGCCCACCATGTTCAATTGCAAGCGGTAGTAATGTCTTTAGTACCCCTCGTTTCTCGCCACCATTAAAAATGGATACAATATTGCCATCTGACGTGATGGCAACACCTGCCGAGCCATCAGTCGTCAAAAAAAGATGTTGCATTTGACTATAATCTTCAACACTGTGCTGAGTGACAAACGCTCCATGCTCATTTGAAATTTTTGCCCGACCAATAGCGTCATAAAACTCTTCCGGAGATGCCTCTCGAATTTCAAAACATTCAATATTTCGTTCTTTAAAAGCTCTTTTTAATTCTTCGCTTATTGTAAAATTGCCCATGCAACATCCTCCGGTTTACGATTCCTCTGTAGCGAGTTTAAAATGGTCTCTTGGCACAAAAGAGATTCTTCTTGATTTGTCGCTCCCATCTTTCGCATTTCATGAACTACTGCTGTTCGATACGCGTCTATTTTTTCGGGGGAGATATTAAGCGTGGATATGTTACTAGATAAAAAGTATTTTTTCATAAGACCATTCCTTTCTCAAGGATACACACGGGGCAGTTTGCAGAAAAGATAAAAATGGTATTGACAAATCTCTTTTCATATTCATCATACCATGCAGTTCAAAAATGTCAACCGATTTTTCAATATTTCCTCTTGACATTTTGCGAATCAATAGTATAATATGCCAGTTTGTGCAGCGCTCTATTTTCTTATATGTAATGCAATCACAGCCTATTCAAAGTCTTGGTATTGCCTTTTGTTGTGTGCTATTCGAGTATTCACGGTACCCTCGCAAAAGGACTCCATGTTAAAAATATCAGCTTCCACTCAGCTTTTTCGTAGAAAATTGGGAGAAAATTGGAAGGGTTTTGCTATTGAATGCAAAATTCCCATATGTTAAACTAAGTATGCTCAAAACTATACACAAACCGAAAGCAGCCACAGAAGGACGCCATGTTTGATGTGCGTCCTTTTTCTGCGTTTCTGCGGCCAATGAAGCAGCATCCGACTTTCGTCGGGTGCTGCTTCCTGCTTTCAGCGCGCAACGAGGAGGTAATTGCATTTGAATCACAAGCGTCTGTTTCCCCGCAACGAAAGAAATTCGCACACCAACATCGGTCGAGGGCTGTATACAGCATTTTTGACCATCACCCTGACAGCTTCACTCTGTTTGTCGGCCTCTGCCGCAACCGTGTGGGAAAAAGCCAACGAGATCATGAAGGATGTCTACAAACAGATCCTCGGCATTTCCACGATTGCAGCCATCGTTACGGCCGCAGTCGCATTGCTGATGATGAATTTTTCCCGCAGCGGCCGCACCGTGGATGAAAGCCGGGCTTGGCTCAAGCGAATCATCATCACATGGGCTATTTTGAACGGCCTCGGCTTCATTATGAGCTATGTTACGCCCTTCTTCAGCGGTGGACAGTGGACCGCACCGTAAAAGCTATGGGAATTTTAGATGGTATTGTAGAGTGGATCGCGGAGCAGATCATGTACGGCCTGGATCTGATCAACACCTCTGTTTTGGGTGCGTTGGGCTGTGACATGAACACATTCCTGCGATATTTCCCCGCAGCGAAAACTATGTATAGCCTTCTGGTGGCACTCGCCATCGGGCTGATCCTGTTAGGCTGGATCTGGAATCTGTTCAAGAACTACGGACTGGGCTTGGGAATTGAAGCGGAAGATCCGGTCAGGCTGACCGCCAAAGCGATCCTGTTCATTGTACTTGCGTACTACGCGGATGAAATCGTAAACATTGCGCTGACGATAGGCGGAACCCCCTATGCGTGGATCTTGTCCTCAGAGCTTCCTTCTCTGGACTTTGCCAGCTTCAACTCTGTCCTGCTGACCATCATCGGCGTCTGTGCCAACGGCGGCGTTGCGCTGATCGTTCTGATTTTGACGCTGATTCTCGCGTGGAACTACATTAAATTGCTGTTTGAAGCGGCAGAGCGGTATGTGCTGCTGGGCGTTCTGGTTTATACCGCACCGGTAGCCTTCGCCATGGGCGCCTCGCAATCCACCGGAAATATTTTCAAAAGCTGGTGCCGGATGTTTGGCGGTCAGATATTTCTGCTGTTGATGAACGCATGGTGTCTGCGGTTGTTTCTTACGATGGTTGGCACATTTATTTCAAATCCACTTTCCTTATAGGAGGTCATTATCACGAAGAAATATCATAAAATCATTCCTCTGCTGGGCACCGTTCTTTTGCTTGCGCTCACCTTGGCGGTACCTGCGTTTGCTCTGGAAGAAAGCGATGTTGAAGCAGCGGTCAGCAGCTCCAGCCGCGAGGCCGTGGCCGGAAATGTGCTGGTCTGGTTTCTCTGCGCAGTCGGCTTTCTCAAGGTTTCGCAGAAAATCGACAGCTTCATGGCAAGTATCGGCGTCAATGTGGGGCATACCGGCGGTTCCATGCTGGGTGAGGCGATGGTGGCATTCAAAGGTGTCTCTCTCGCCGCCGGGGCAGCCGGGAAAGCGGTCAGCGGCTTTACCGACAAAGCTCGCGCCGGTGGCAAAACCGCATCCGGTTCTTCCGGCTTTCTGCAAGGTGGTCTGGCTGGCGTTGTCAGTCGGAAAATCACCAATGACGCCGTAAGAACCGCAACACAAACAACGCAGAAAGCATCCTCGTCCATCACGTCCGCTGCGCATCAGGCCACGGAGCGTACTGTAAATGCCGAGCGGCAGGCGGCAAGTGTTGTTCATCAGGCAAAGCAGACGCGCAGCGAAAGCGCTTCTCAAAAGTCGCAGATGGGCGTGACCCATCAGCAAGTCGCTTCCAGTACCCGAACCGCCTCGGTTTCCTCACTTCACAGGGAGTCACAGCATTCTGTTGGGCTTGGTGGGCGTCTTTTTGCCAATTCCTTGCTGGAGGGTGGGCGTTTTGCCAACGATGTGATCGGTATGGTCGCAGCCGGAGACCTGCACTCTACCGGCTCCATCACCGGAGAGTTTGCGTCACAGGTGCTGTCCTCCTATATGGGCATTACCGCTCAGGGAGACGCCGCCCCGCAAATATCCTATTCCGACATTGAGATCGGCGGCGGGCGTATCACCGGCACAGAGTATTCTCCAGAGCATCCGGAGGGCATTTCCTTTGGGATGTACCACACCGGTCAGTACGCGGCACCGGACGGTGAACACCAAAAGGTTTTCTCTGCCGATGGTATCCAGTGGTACAAGCAGTATGCTGTTGATACTGTAATCAAGAAGCCATTTACCGCACCGGACGGTGAAATCGACTATCATAAGGAGATCGTCAAAAAAAGGCCCGATCCACCGAAGCGGAAAGACCGGATGTAAGGGAGGCTGTCTATGAAACCGGAAGAATTCGAAGTTTACATAATTCCGCCAAACTTTATGGAGGGCGGGACGCTATTTGGTGGGCTTTTGAAAACCCGCAATACGATTGAGGCGGTCATCCTTGGCCTTGCGGTCGGCGTACCGGTTCTGCGCCTTCCGTTTTCCCTCACCGTCCGCGTCGTGATTTTATGCCTGACGGCTCTTCCGCTGGTGCTTCTCGCCTTGATCGGCGTATCCGGCATGAGTCTGTCCGCTTTTATCCGCCTGTTTTTTTGCTTTCTTCATAACCGCAGAATCCTGTCACGCGACGGGACGCAGGATGGCAAAAACGAAAAAGCACTGTTGCCAAGTTGGGCGCAGCATCGAAAAACCGGCCGTGAAGCAGAAGATCCTCCGCTCCCCAAAAGCCGCAGCCGCTTTTCCGTCGATCTGAAGCAGCGCAGCGTGACACAGTTCAAGACCTTTTTACAGGAGGAAGAATCTGTTCAGCCGCTCAATGCCTTGGCGGACTATATCCCTATTGAAAAGATTGAGCACGGCGTCATTTACACAAGAGATCACCGCTACGTCAAGGTTGTAGAGGTGATTCCCGTCAACTTCCTGCTTCGCAGTGCGAGAGAGCAGCGGAGCATCATTTACTCCTTTATTTCCTATCTGAAAATTGCTCCGGTCAAGGTGCAATTCAAGGCGTTGACAAAGCGTGCGGATATTAACCGGCATCTGGATACCGTCCGCAAGGAGCTGGAACAGGAGCGGGACCCGCATTGCCGCGCCTTGCAAAAGGACTACCTGAAACTCATTCGAAAGCTCGGCTCCCGGGAGGCGATCACGAGACGATTTTTCCTCATATTTGAGTACGAACCGCTGCCCGGCACCAAACGAGGTCACGAGGAAGAGGATGCAATCGCTTCTCTGCAAACCGCCGCACGCACGGCGGCAAATTATCTGCGGCAATGCGGCAATGAAGTCATTTCCCCCGAAAATGAGGACAACGCTGCGGCAGAGATCCTTTATAACATCCTCTGCCGCAGGGCCAGCAGTGAGCCATTCTACCAGCGGGTGAAGTCCGTTCTGGCGGACTACATGGCCTCCGGACGGGACATCAATACAATTCCCGTCAACGAGTTTTATGCGCCTGACCGGATCGACCTCAGCCACGGGAGTTATCTCTGTATAGACGGACTATACTATGCTTATCTTCTGGTCCCCTCGGACGGCTATAAAGCACGGGTGCCTGCTGGCTGGCTCAGTCTATTGGTCAACGCAGGTGACGGGATCGATCTGGACGTATTCCTGACGCGACAGCCAAAGGATCGCATGATCCGAAAGCTGGGGCAGCAGCTACGCATCAACCGCAGCAAAATCAAAGAGGCCAGCGATACCAATACAGACTTTGATGATCTGGACGGTGCCATTCGCAGCGGCTATTTTCTCAAAGACGGTCTTTCCAATAATGAGGATTTTTATTATCTAAACCTGCTCATCACTGTCACAGCCGACAGTGTGGATGACCTTGAATGGAAGGTCGCGGAAATGAAAAAGCTCCTGCTTTCGCAGGACATGGATGTTCAAACCTGTTCCTTTTGTCAGGAGCAGGCTTTTTTGTCCTCTCTGCCCTTGGTCTCACTGGAACGCCAGCTCTACGAGCGGTCTAAGCGCAATGTCCTTACCTCCGGCGCGGCCAGCTGCTATCCATTTACAAGCTATGAGATGTGTGATGACAACGGCATTCTTCTCGGCGTCAACAAGCACAACAATTCTCTCATCATTGTGGACATTTTCGATTCCCGCGTCTACAAAAACGCCAACATTTCCATTCTTGGGACCAGCGGTGCCGGCAAGACCTTTACGATGCAGCTCATGGCCCTGCGTATGAGGCGCAAAGGCATACAAGTATTTATCGTGGCTCCCTTGAAGGGCCACGAGTTTCACCGGGCCTGTTCCAACATCGGCGGACAGTTTATCTCCATATCTCCGGCTTCTCAAAACTGCATCAACATCATGGAGATCCGCAAGGCAGATAAGTCCGTGGACGATCTGCTGGATGGCCCCGGCACGGAAAAATCTCTGCTGGCAGCCAAAATTCAGCGGCTGCACACGTTTTTCAGTCTCTTAATTCCGGACATGTCCCACGAGGAGCGGCAGCTTCTGGATGATGCCATGATCTGTACCTACGGGACAAAGGGCATCACACATGACAATGCTTCTCTGGAACAGCCGAAAAATCCAGGGTGCTATAAAGAAATGCCGATCCTGGGCGACCTGTATGAAATTCTCGCCGCCTCTCCGGAAACAAAGCGCCTTGCCAACATCCTGAATCGGCTGGTCAACGGCTCTGCCCGCTCTTTCAATCAGCAAACCAATGTGGCGCTGGACAACAAGTACATCGTCCTTGATATTTCTGAGCTGACCGGTGATCTGCTGACGGTGGGGATGTTTGTTGCTCTCGACTTTGTATGGGACAAGGCCAAAGAGAACCGCACGGCGGAAAAAGCCATCTTCGTGGACGAGTGCTGGCAGCTCATCGGCGCCAGCAGCAACCGGCAGGCCGCCGAATCCGTTCTGGAGCTTGCCAAGACGATCCGCGGCTATGGCGGCAGCCTTGTCTGCGCCACACAGGACCTCAATGACTTTTTTGCGCTGGACGACGGTAAATACGGCAAGGGCATCATCAACAACAGTAAAACGAAGATCCTGCTGAATCTGGAAGAGGAGGAAGCCCAGCGTGTTCAGGGTGTTCTTCACCTTTCTGAAGCCGAGCTGATGGAAATTACGCACTTTGAGCGCGGCAGCGCTCTCATCAGCACAAATAACAATAATATTGCCGTGGAGATCAAATGCAGTCAAATGGAAAAGGAATTAATCACCACAGATCGCCGGGAGTTGGCCGAGCTTGCTCAGCGTGCTGCGCCAAAGCAGCATCCATGCTAATCCGTACACAATACGCATTTAAGACGTATAACGCTCCACAACCAACAGCAATACGGCGATTATACGGCTTCAATACGCATAACGAGGAGATGTTTCAATGAAAACGAGGGAACAGATCTATGGGCAGGAAGCCGCCGGCCTCCTGCGGGATGTTTCCATGTACCGTGCTCTGACGGAGATGCAGCTTTTGAAGCTCTATCCGCACAAGGAAAGTAAAATTCGAAATCTGCTGTCCTACCTGCAAAAGCAGGGCCGCATTGTGCAGCGCGGCGAGTATTACCGCATTCCCGCTGATGCGGAGGAGAGCATCGATCACGGGCTTTCAAAGGCCGTTTGGGTTCTTACCGACTTTATGGAGCAGGTGGAATATCATTCTGTCAGTGACTATCCCGCCAAAATCATCTTTTTTGCGGATGATGAGGTTTACGAGATCATTTATGTGGAACCGGGCAAAGAGCAGCTTATCAACCAAATGCTTTCCGCGGTAAAAGAGGTTCCGCCCAAATACATCGTTCTGATTGAGCAGCCGGAGCAGATCGCCGAGATCCACACACCAAACACCAGCGGCTACTGTACCGTCTCTTCGGGCGGCGAAGTGCAGTATTATCAAATCGAATAAGGAGTTTTTTCTTGAACAGGGCCATCATATCACAAAGAATTACATCTATTCTGGCTGAGATCGAACGGCTGAACAATGCGCTCTATGCCATGAACACGACGGATATCCAGCGTTATCCCGACAACTACGAGGTGTTGTCCACGGATGCGGCGCTGCGGGCCGAGCGGATCACCTGCCGGCTGCGCCACCTGATCTATGCCACTACCAGCATCAAAAAAGAGGAATATCTGCGGTCTGCCGAAACCATGCAGGGTATTGAGATCAGCGAAAATGACGGCATTCTGGAGATCAAGCTCCCGTGCCTTCTGCCAAAGCGCAGGCAGCGCCAAAGCACGGAGTTCCTGTTGGATCCGTTTACCTCCGCGCTCTCCGATTACGCCGCCCACCACACTATGCCGCAATTTCAGCATTGTGTGGTCTGCTTTTCCCATATCTATGCGCAGGAGCTGCCAGAGCGCCGTATCCGCGATTATGACAATCTGGAACTGAAGCAGTTTCTGGATGTTGCGGCCTCCTTCATCTTGACGGATGACAATGGGCTGCTGTGCGACGCCTACAACACCACAGAGCTGGGCGAAGAGGATTGCACACGGCTTTTTCTCATGGACAGCACGCAGTTTCCGGCCTGGCTTGCAGAGCGCCAGAATGGTGTAAAAAGCATATCGGATTTTTGACCTTTTATGGGCGCTTATTTTCCAAGGTACAAAAAGCGCCCTGAAAGCGCTGAAAATACTGCGTTTTTTCAAGGTGATCCGGCCGCAAAATTACCCAAGCTATAAAGCCCTACGGTAAAATATCGTACAAGGAGGCAGCACGGTTTATGCCTCGAAAGCCCCGGCAGCTGCCAGCTCAAAATACGCTGCCCTATCTTCTTTTGACATTGACCGCCCTCTGCGGTGAATACCCCATCCGTCAAATCAGCCGCCTGCTGGGTGGTTCCGCATACCTCGAAAGTGTCGTTACTGCCCTCCGGCGAGATGGGCTGCTGCGTACCTTCTCCAAAGACGGCCTGCGCGGTCTTCGGCTCACCTCATCAGCCAAACGGCTGCTGTTGGCTGATGCTCCCGAATGGTTTTCAGCCTACCTGACCGGCAGTTCTGAGCCAAACAAGCTCAAAAGCGAAATTCCCAGACGGCTCCGGCTTCACCGGATGGCTGAGATCCTGACCATCATGCACAACGCTGACATTCCGGCCTTCCCGTGGGAAAAGGCTCCTTTTCCCGCTGTCGGTCAAAGCGCGGCAATCCCCGCCTATTACACCTCCAGAGAGGTTAAAGAGATCGGCCCGCAAGGGGCGAAAATCAAAAGTTCACGCGCAACCGGCATCCTGCTGACGGATGGCGGTATTTTTTTGACCTATAACACCGCCAAAGCGCAGATGAAATGGGAGTACAAGGCCGAACTGCGATTCAAAGCTCTGCTGCAAACCGAAGGGGTCATGCCCGATGCGGAGATTTCCGGGATCGTGTTCGGCTCCACCATGGAACAGCTTCCTATCCTGATGCAGCCGGACACACACAACTATTTCCTGCTGGATGGCAGCTTTCCGCATTTCTATTATTTGACCAATGACCGTTATGGCGAAGCGATCCTTCGCCTCTTATGCGACGCGCAGCAGCGCAGGACGCTCGATGCAATCCTTGCAGACGGGCTCCATGAGGGGATACCAAATTGGCGCGTCGAGAACGACGCCATTGACAGCGAGGGGAATCCTGTTCTATTCGCCTACACCTGTGATTTTCCTCGCATCCGGCGTTTCGATACCGCGCTGGAGCTGCACGGAATGACGGGGACATTGATCTGCTTCGATTACCAGGAAGAAGCCTTGCGGGAGATCTGCGGGCAGTGTGTGATGCTGCAAAGCATTGATTTTCAACAGTTTGAAAGGAGCGTGCTCTATTCCTAAAAAGAAGCTGATTCAGCTTTTCATTATCATTCCAATCGCTGCGCTGGCGCTGCTCTACGGGAGCGGCTACCTCTCGCAGCTTTTTTCCAATTACCGTGCATGGCAGGAGGCCGGCGCCGTGTTTGGGACGTCTCCCGCATTCCCGGACGCCGGATTCTTTCCCTGCCTTGCGGCAGCCTTCCACTTTCCGTATGGGCTGTATGGGCTCGGCCTCTGCATCGGTGCGCTGGCGCTGCTGATCCTCATGGTCATGCGAATGGGCTACAGTGAGGGCGGCGAATACGACCGGCAGCGCAATCTGGTCTATTCCGACAAGGGAACCTACGGCACCGCAGGCTTTATGTCCCGCAAGGAGCTGACCGAGGTGCTTGACCTTGTCCCGGATATTCGCAAGCATTCCGGTACGATTCTCGGAGAGCTGGATCATCAGGTCATTTGTATTCCTCCAAAGACTCGATTTAACGGGAATCTTGCGGTTTACGGCGCCAGCGGCTCCAAGAAGACAAGAGCCTTTTGCGTCAACATGATTCTCCAATGCGCCGCACGAAAATCGAGTCTCGTAATATGTGACCCAAAATCCGAACTTTACGAAAAGACCAGCGAGTACTTGCGGGATCAGGGGTACACCGTCCGTGTGTTCAATCTGGTCACACCATCAGCCTCCGATTCATGGAATTGTCTTGCGGAGGTCGGCGGTCAGGAATTGATGGCTCAGCTTTTCTGCGACGTCATCATCAAGAATACCGGCGGCGAGGAACGCGACCACTTCTGGGACAGCGCCGAAATGAATCTGCTCAAGGCGCTGGTCCTCTATGTTTCCACCAGCTATCCCAAGAAAAAGCAAAACATCGGCGAAGTGTACCAATTGCTCACCGCCAGTTCCGAAAAGGAACTGAATGCGCTTTTTGATGTTCTTCCCCTCACGCATCCTGCCAAAGCGCCATACAGCATTTTCAAGCAGGCGTCGGAGGGTGTGCGCGGCGGCGTTATCATCGGGCTCGGCTCCAGACTGCAGGTTTTTCAAAACAAAGATATTCGCAACATCACATCCTACAACGAGATCGATTTGGAACTCCCGGGAAAGCAGCCATGCGCGTATTACTGCATTACCAGCGATCAGGACAGCACCTTTGATTTCCTCTCCTCGCTGTTTCTTTCCTTCGTGTTTATCCGCCTGGTTCGCTATGCGGACGAACATTGCCCCGGTGGGGCGCTTCCGGTTCCTGTTCATGTACTTGGTGAAGAGCTGTGTGCCTGTGGAGTGATCCCAGATCTATCGAGAAAAATTTCGGTCATTCGTTCCAGAAACCTGTCCATGTCATGTGTGTTCCAGAACTTAGCAGGTCTTCAGAACCGCTATCCCTACAACCAGTGGCAGGAAATTCTGGGCAACTGCGATGTGCAGCTTTTTCTTGGCTGCACAGATGCTTTGACGGCGGAATTTATTTCTGACCGGACCGGCGAGGCCAGTATCTCTGTCACCAGTAAAGCCAAACAGCTCGGCACATGGCGTGTATCCAATTACACGCCTGAATACCGGGAAACCAGCGGTGTCGGCCGGCGCAAGCTGATGACCATGGACGAGGTGCTGCGTATGGATATTGATAAAGCCCTGATCCTCATTCGGGGCAAGAATGTACTGGAGGTGGATAAGTACGACTATTCCAAACATCCCGAGGCAAAGAAGCTGCGGCCGAGCAAGGCCGCCTCCCATGTCCCTGCATGGCGGGCAAATCAGCCGCAGGAAAAGCAAACTCCATCGGCGCCGCCATCTCAGGCAGCGGATAAGAAGCCGGCGCAAAAGAAAAAGCCTGCACCGGCTGAAAAAGTCGTTGCCGTAACCAAAGAATCCATTATGAAGAAAAAGGAGGATACTTAATGCCCAAGAAAAAAACGATCCCGCCCCCTGATGATTTCTCCTCAGAGTTCATGGAAACCGAATCCGCCAAAGAACTTTCTGAGCAGCAGGTGGAGGCCGCCGTCAGCGACTACACGGAAACTCCGCTGGCAGAACCCCCGGAAGTTGATCTCGGCTCCGGCGATGTGAGCGGCACAGCAGAGGTTGAGGAAAACGAGCCGGATGCCGAAAACACCGCTGATGCCGCAGAGATTGTCCCCGTTTCCGATGAAAAGGCTGAGGATCCGGAGTACGACAGCATTTTGCAGGAGCTGAACAGCAGCACTCCGGCACCCCTTGACAGCGGCGGCGAAAATGCTCTGGATGCGCTTTTGCTGGAAGGAAATGCGGAAAATGCTCCGCCCGCTGAAGATGAAACGGAATCCGCAGATGGTGAAGCTGCTCCGCAGCCTACTGCGCCTCCCGCACCTGCCGGACGCCGTGACTCCTACATTCTGACCGTTGATGCAAAAGACCGTATCGAAACGGAAGAAGAACGCCGTGAGGTCATCTGGCATGAGATCAAAACCTCGCATATCACCGGGCGCATCTTGACCGGAACGTTGGACGGCGTGGAGCAGACCCCTTCCGGCCGCACTATCGTTGTCATTGACTACAAGGGCTATCGCATTGCGATCCCGCTGAAAGAAATGATGCTCTATTCCGGACCCGTTCCGTATGGGGCGAAATACAAGCCGTTTATGGAGCGGATGAACAGTATCCTTGCGACCATGCTCACCGCGGAGATCGATTTCATCGTCCGGGGTCTGGATAACACCGCCCGCAGCGTTGTGGCAAGCCGCAAGGCCGCTATGCTCCGTAAGCGTCAGACCTTCTATCTGGACGCCAATGAAGATGGTGTTCCCATGATCTATGAGGGGCGCGTCGTACAGGCGCGCGTCATTGGCGTTGCGGAAAAAGTCCTGCGAGTAGAAGTGTTCGGCGTGGAGTGTACGATTTTCGCCCGCGATCTGTCTGCCGCATGGTTCGGTGACGCCCGCGAGTATTACAGCGTCGGCGACCGTGTTCTTGTCCGTGTGCTCACCATTGACCGCAGCGACATCAACCATATTTCCATCACAGCAGATATCCGCAGCGTTTCGTCCGCCGCCAACCAGAGCAATCTGGATAAATGCGTCCTGCAGGGCAAATATGCCGGCAGAGTGACCGATGTGCGGCACGGCGTTGTGTTCATCCGGCTCAACAACGGTGTCAACGCGGTTGCCCACACCTGCTATGACCGGCGAATGCCCGGGAAAAAAGACGACGTCAGCTTTGCCGTTACCCGTCTGGATGAGGAACGAGGCATCGCCGTCGGCATCATCACCAGAATCATCAAACAGAATTTGTAAAAAAGGAGAGGCCACCATGAAGAGCTTATCAAAGCTGGCCCTTTGCCTGCTGCTTGCCATGTCGCTGACGGTCAGCGCCTTTGCCGCTCAGGTTCCCGATTCATTGGTAGCGGAAAACCTGAACGGCCAGCAGCGGCTTGTAAAAACCTACACGCTTTCCCCGGAGGTTGACCCAGATGAGCTGAAGGAAGAGAACTTTTCCTACGACGGCTATCTTTATACCTGGGCCTATACCACCAAGGTGGAACACCCGTATCTGGAAAGCAAAACTGTAATGGAAACCGTCACAGTCAATACCGCCAAAAATGACCTTGCGCAGATCCTCGCAGAGCTTTCGCCCAGTATGCCCTATGAAAAGGACGGTTTCTCCGGCGAGTTGGCGCTGGATCATACCACGCTTTCCACGGAGGCGTCCGGCTACACCACCAAATACAGCAAAACCACCGAGACAAAGGTGATCGGCAATCTGGACCGCAACGACATGTCTTATGTGCCGGCCACGACCGTCAAAAACGGAAAAACGCTCTCCCTTGCCAATGTGGAATGGCAGGTCACCGGCACGGCGCTTGTCGGCGAGGCGCTGGTTCCTGCCCAGTATCAGGCGGTCGCTACCTATTCCGCCTCCAACAGTTATCAGGCTGCCACAGGCTATGTCACCACGGCGGAATATCACGGAACCGTTACTGCAGAAGGTGTGGACAGCATCACTTATACCGTGGTTTATACCGGGAGTGAGATCGTCCCCGAGAAAACATATATCTGGGATAACGGAAGCCTTTCCGCTCCGCTGCTGATCCTCACCGCCTTGCTGCTCTGCGCGGGCATCGCCGCCGCTGCACTCATCCTGCTGCGCCGCCGCAAAAATGTCTATGTGTATGTTCCGGACAGCAAGCCCCGAGAGTACCGGCTGATTGCTAAGTTCCGTGTGGAGCCTGACAGCGAGGTTCCCGCTATCGATGCAGGCTCTCTCACACTGAATCCGGGAGATACCGTCGCGGTTGAGGTGAAAAAATCCCTTGCCAGGCATCTGGCTGGGCGCGAGTTCACCGTTTCTTTCCCGCAGAGTGACCATACTTACACGATCCAGTCCAGCAAGCATAATGACTGGCATGAATTTACCGTTCCCGCTGAAGAAGAACAGGAGGCTCCCGTATGAAGAAGTTTTTCTCATTGACTTTGACTCTGGCTGCCACGCTTTCTGCGATGGCGGTCAGCGCCCAGGCTGCCGATTATTCCTTTGAAACCGATGGCACCCCGGAATACTATCCCTCCTCTTCCTATGAGGATGTCTACGGCTCCCGCTACAATTACGGCGGAAAAAATGTGGTGGACTACCAGAACCTCAAACTGGAATACGGTCAGTTCAGCACCACCCAGACCGGCGTGATGGAGAAAATCATGCTGCCCGGTCTTCAGGGCATCTCCGCATCCGGCGGCGGCATTTACGAAATTTCTCCCGGCGGCGGAACTGTTGAGATCCCCGGTTTTCTGCAGGGCGGCTCCACAGCTACTCCTGCGACGCCCGCTTTCACAGAGCTGACACAGGATTTTCTGCTCTCCAACGGCGCCGTTGGAAAGATCTCCATTCCTGCAATCGGAGTCAAAAACTATTATCTCTGGGAAGGCGAAACGACTGCCAGCATGAAAAAGGGGCTGGGACATTTCACCGGCACCAGCGTCTGGAACGGCAATGTGGCTGTCTGCGGTCATAATCGCGGCGCCAAATATGTGATCGGCAGCATCAAGGATCTGGATGTGGGCGACAAAATCACCTATACCACATCCATGGGTACCCGCACCTATCTGGTGGAGACTGTGACCAAAATCAGCAGCAGCGATTGGAGTTATTTATCCTCGACCGCGGATAACCGGATCACACTCTTCACCTGCGTTGCTGGAGACCCCAGCCAGCGCTGGTGTGTGCAGGCAGTTCAGGCATCTTAAAATTTTCTGTTGAAAAAGTCACCTTATGATCGTAAAAGGGAGTAGATCAAAAAACAGGAGGACTTTTTATGAAGAAGCAAATTTTCACCATGCTTACAGGTCTTCTCATCGGCGCAGTGCTGACCGGCGGCTCTGCCGTGGTCGCCGCCGGGATCACGGCGGAGCGCAGTCACCATCGCGTTGTCGTAGATGGAAAAGAAGTGCAGATGGAAGCCTATGTCATTAACGGCAACAACTACGTCAAGCTGCGGGACATGGGCAAGGCAGTGGGATTTGAGGTCTATTGGGACAGCGTTAACGGCTGTGTGCAGGTGGAAAGCAACAAGCTCTACACCGGCGAAGCACCTGCAAAGGCAGAACCCGATAAACCGGAATCGCATCCAGAACCCGCAGTCCCTGCCAATGATGCCGATGTGGATGCCATGAAACAGGACATCGTTGACCGCACCAACGCGCTCCGTAAGGAAAACGGCATCGCTGCCCTGACCACCAGCGACAAGCTCATGCAGGCCGCACAGGTACGAGCCGATGAAATGGCTGCCAGCAGCGTCTACTCCCACACCAGACCTGACGGGCGTAAATACATGACTGTCACCGACAGTCAATACGTAGGAGAGAATATTCACTGCCTGGAAGACTGGGCTCTGAAAGAAAAGAGTCTGCCAGAAACCGTCATGTGGGCATGGTCCGCCTCCGCGGGGCATCTCAAAAATATGACCAATTCCCGTTACGGAAGTATTGGCGTCGGACTCGCCAAAGGTACGGACGAAAACGGCGAGGACTGCTGGTACTGCGTCCAACTTTTTATGGATACAGGGTGTTCCATCAGTTGGGTGGATCGTCCTGCAGCCAAGCAATAACAATTCCATATTATTTTGCAAAATGCGGACTGTTTTCACAGTCCGCATTTCTATTTCAAATTTTCAAATAAGGAGGTATTCCCTTTGAAAAAAATCAGGACACGATTTCTGTCTGCATTTCTGGTGCTGCTGACCTTGCTGACGCTGCTTCCCACCTCTGTACTGGCAGCTTCCGGCAGTGGAACAGGCATTAAGCCTACAACGGACCCCAACCTTTGGTCTACCCGCCTGACCTCCACCGGACAGCAATACTCCTATCGCCCGCCCACGGCAGCAGGCAAACAGCTCTACTGTATGGATCTTGGCTACTCTTATCGCTATGGGACAGCTTCTTTTCTCAACAGCTACACCTACCAAAGCGCCACCGGCGCGGACAGTGATGCTCTGTGGGATGCCGCTGTCGCAGGTACGGGACTGGGCGAGATGGACGCCATTACCAAAGAGAATGTAAAGTGGATGATGACCTACATTGTCAACTACACGGGCGAGATCCCCGGCAGTCTGTTCATGGCCTTGCAGACCTACATCTGGGACAACCAGAGCGACAAATCCGCAGGCGGCGATACCTCCGGTGACATTGATGCCGGCGGCTTTGCCAACCGTGACACCTACGAGACTTACCTCGGCTATGTGGATTGGCTCTTGGCCCAGAAAGCCAAGGAAGACGCGGAATATCAACAGCAGATCGAAGACTACGCTGCCAAGGGTATCATCGCTGCTGTGGTGGAAGATGAGTCAGCAAAATGGGCGGTCTATGCCAAATCCAGTGTGTCCGGCCGCCAGAGTTTTTTCGCGTACTATGCGCCCCGCAAATTGCAAGTCGGTAAGGTCCCTGCCCCGGAGGAACCGGATAATCCGCCTGCCGGTGATGCGGACATCACCCTCAAAAAAGTCATTGCAGGAACGAATACTGGTTTGAATGGTGCTGTGTTCAACATCTACCGGGACGGTCAGATCGTTGGCAGTGATGTGACCAAAAACGGCGGCATTATCGAGGTAAAGGATGTCACCAAGGGTCTGTGGACATTCGTGGAGGTGGAAGCCCCGGAGGGCTACGCCCTGGACCCCACCCCTCACAGCGTCTATGTTGACACGACCGATGGCGACAAGCAGTACACTGTTTCCGCCAGCAACAGTCCTCTGCCCAGCCTGAAAATTACCAAGGCAGACGCGCAGACCTTCGCCAAGGTCAAAGCGACCTTTCTGGTGGAGTCTCTGACCGGCAGCTACTCCACCACCGTCACCGTGGACGGCGAAAAGACACTGCCCGATCTCCAGCCCGGTGTGTACCGCGTTACCGAGCAGTCCGTGGAGGAGCCGTATATCAAGACCGGCACCCATCAGGACATCGCTCTGCTGGCCGGTGCCGGTACTGTGGAGGCCGCCTTCACCAACTATGTAAAACCCGGTTTGGAGATCCTAAAGAAAAATATTGCCACCGGGGAACCCATTGCCCATGTGACCTACAAAATTGAGCAGATCGACGGCAGCTACTCCACCACCGCAACCACGGACGGCACGGGACGTATTTTCTTGGCGAATATCCCTGTGGGCAGCTACAAGGTCACGGAGGTCAATGTTCCCTCCGATGTGATCCTCTGCGACATTCCCCAGACGATCGCCCTCGGCCCCGGCGAGACCCGCACGGTGACGTTCTTCAACGCTATGAAGCCTTCTTTGAAAATCATCAAGCGGTGCGAAGTTACCAAAGACCCCATCCCCAACACCAAATTTCATATCTGGTGGGGCTCCGACAACACCACGACCGGCGCTATGAATGACCTCGGCAGCTTTTACACGGATGACCATGGCGAGATCATCTTCACGGGCGATGTCCTCAAGAGCGGCTGGTATAAAGTGACTGAGGAAGCCCCGGCATCCGGATTCGCCTCCGCTGACGAACCGACTCAGGAGTTCTATCTGGCTGGCAACGAAAATGCGGTCAAAATCTGGGAGAACCGCCCTCTCAGCGCGCTGGTGATATTCAAGTATGATGAAAAAACCGGCGCGGCCTTACAGGGAGCGGAGTTCCAGATCCGTTACCTCGGCGGCACCTCCGGTACGGGCGGTACCGTCATTGGCACCTACACCACTTCGGAAAACGGTTCCATCATTCTCACCCGCCTGAAAGCGGGCACCTATATCGTGGAAGAAACCAAAGCCAGTCCGTTTTATTCCATCGACACGCCGCCCCAGACCGTGCTGCTGAGCGGTAAGGATCAGGATGTGGTGACGCTCCGGTTCAGCAACCAGCCTTACGGCTCCGTCCTCATCAAGAAACTGGCGGATGATGTAAACAAAACGCCGCTGGCAGGCGCGACCTTCCTCGTCACCGACGATAAGGGTACGTTCATCGGCACCGCCAACGGCGAGTTCACCACGGACAAGTCCGGGGCCATCCAGCTTCCTAAGCTACCTGCCGGTACGACCATCGTGGCAAAGGAAATTCGTCCCCCGGAGGGGTACGCATTGGACGGCACACCCCAGACTATTACGGTACAGGCGGGTGAAAACGCCCCTCTGACATTCTACAATAAGCCCCTCTGCAACCTGACCATTCTGAAGCGGGACGCGCTGACAAAGAAACCTCTGGCAAAGGCGGAGTTCATTGTGAAGGACAGTGAGGGCAAGCCCATTGGAACAGACAACGGACGGTTCGTCACCGGCTCTGACGGTACTGTGACCATTACTGCCCTGAATCCCAATGCCACCATTATCGTGTCTGAGGATAAAGCGCCCATCGGCTATATCAAGGAAGAGACGCCAAAAACCATTGTGGTCAGGAGCGGTGTACCCAACAGCCTGACCTTTGACAACGAACCTTCTACCACATTGGTGATCCACAAATATATCGAAGGAACGGAGAACGAGCCGCTTTCTGGCGTTGCCTTCAAGGTAGTGGATGGCAGCGGCGCTGCCGTTGGCCCAGATGACGGCGTTTATTACACGGACAAGGCGGGTGAGATCGTTTTGAACGGTTTAGAACCCGGCACTACCGTAGTTGCCCGTGAGATCAAATCTGTGGATGGCTTCGTGCTGGACGGCACACCCCAGGATATTCTCATCAAGGCAGGGACGGTGCAGAGCTTGACCTTCTGGAATAAGCGTCAGGGCGCGCTCATCATCAACAAGCTGGACGCTGTGACGAAGAAACCGCTGGCGGGAGTTACGTTCAAAATTACCACCGCTGCCGGCGAGTTTGTCCCCGACGAAAACGGAAAAATCAGCTCCAACGGTCTGTATTATACCGATAAAAACGGGCAGATCATTCTCAAGGGCGTCACCGGTACGCTGGTGGTAACGGAGGAAAAATCTATTGACGGTTACACCATCGACGAAAATACCCGCACCCAAACCGTTGTAGTCAACCCCGACGATACGCAGTCCTTGTGTTTTTATAACGCCCCCATCGGCGGCGTGGAAATCATCAAGGTCAATGCGGATAACCACAGTGAGCGCATCCCCAATACGACCTTTGAGATCCGCAAGGTGGACGATGCTCTGGTCGATACCGTTACGACGGACAAAAATGGCCGTGTGTTCGTGGCTCTGGAGGATGGTAGTTACTATGCAAAAGAGGTCACGTCTAACAAATCGTTCCGGCTGGATGATACGCCCCACTATTTTGAGATCAAGGACGGCAAGCATGTGGCGCTTCAGGTGACCAACAAAAAGCTCAGCGGCATCGTTATCCACAAGATCGACAGCGCCACAGGCGATGGGATCTACGGGGTGAAGTTTGTTCTCTATGACGCGGACAAAAAGCCCATCGGGGAGTACACCTCGGATGACCGGGGATATATCTACATCGACGAGATCCCCGGCGGGCTGAGCGGCCGTTTCTACCTGCGAGAGTTGGAAGCCGCCCCCGGCTACACGCTGGATAAGCAGTACAAGACCGTCTATGTCTCTCCGGGTAAGACCGTGGAGATCGAGTGGGAAAATACCGCCGTCACGGGGCAGATCCAGATTTACAAGTACGCCGCTGAGTACAACGAGGTCACCGGCACCGCTGCAGGTACTCCGCTCAAGGGCGCTGTTTATGAGATCGTCAATGCCCGCAGCGGCAAGGTGGTGGACTACATTACGACGGATGCCCGGGGCGTCGCAGCCAGCAAGCCGCTGCCGCTGACCCGCTATCAGATCCGGGAGGCCACAGCGCCCGCCTATTGGCAGCTCGATCCCACCGTGCATGATGTGACGCTGGAATATCCCGGTCAGATCATCAAGCTCTCTGCCTATGATAAGCCCTCCAGCCTCGGCGTCAGCATCACCAAGCGCGGCAACGCGCAGGTCATGGCGGGCCAGTCCATGCGCTACGATCTGACGGTGGCTAACACCTCCAACGTGCCGCTGGAGTCCTTCTTCTGGCACGATAAAATTCCCTACGATGTGGCGCGTCCTATGACGCTGACCACCGGCACCTACAGCGCACGGCTCAATTATCGCATTCTCTATAAGACCAATTACAACGCGAGCTATCAGGTGCTGGCGAGCAACCTGCTCACCAGCAACAACTACAGCTTTGCCCTCAACGCCATTCCCATGCAGGCGGGTGAGGTCGTGACCGACATCTATTTTGGCTTCGGGAAGGTGCCGGTCGGCTTCCAGTCTACTGCTAATCCCACGCTGAGCGTGATGGTCAACGGAAATGCGGTCAACGGCTACTATATGTTCAACCGCGCCGATGTGGGCGGCAAATATCAAGGCACCTGGCAGACCGCAACGGCAAGCTGGGTAACGATCATCCGCCGCCTCTGGAATACACCCACACTCCCCAAGACTGGCTACTAAATCCAATTCTTTTCAGGGAAAGCGCCCCGGATAGGGCGCTTTCCCAATTTTAATATAAGGGGTTGAACTATGAAATACAAAAAAGGATTTTCTGCCGTTCTTTTGACGCTGATCATCAGCACGCTGCTGCCCATTTCCGCCTTTGCCGCCTCTGACAGTTTTTCTGATGTACCGGAGGCATCCCCGTTTTATGAAAGCGTCACTTACCTTGCCAGTCATGGCATTACTTACGGTAAAGGAAACAACCGGTATGCACCGGACACACCTATTACGGTGCGCCAATGGGCAACGATGCTCTGCCGGGTTCTTGATAAAGAAGATGTCCTTGCCGATCCTGCCAGCTATGGCGGTGATGCCTGTATCAAACAAGGCTATGCAGATGGATGGCTGAATCTGACGGCTATTGCAGCACCAGATTCGCGGCTATGCCGCTATGCCATCTATGAAAGTGGCTTTGCTGCCTTTGACATTGCCTTTTACAGTTCTCAACTCTACCCGGATAAGGAGGCTCTGTCTCCGCAGGACAATGTCCTCCTTGCTGCCAAGAGCTTTGGCTTATGCAAAGACACCTGTGCGGGGACAGACATCATCACCCGAGGCGAGGCTGCGGATCTTCTCTATGCTCTTTTGACCAGGGAATTTACCGTTGCGCTGCCGCCCATCCTGGAAAGCCTTCCTCTGAACAATAAAGAGGGCGTCCATCTGAATAGTTATCTGCTGGAACTCCAAAAGATCCCGGAGCCGATCCGTCAGGTATTTGCGGAAAAGGGCTGGCAGTATATGATTGATTGCGAATATCTCGCAAGCATAAGTGATCAAAGGAATCTGAATTGCATCGGTGTAACGGACTATGAAAATCGCCAAATCGTTGTATCCTCGGCAGGGGCCACCATCCACGAGTTTGGTCACTTTCTCGATGAGCTGATGGGCTTCCCGTCTCAGACGGAAGGCTTTTATCAGGAGGAGTCCAGAACCGCAGCAGCCCTGCTCCGTCCGTATGCGCTTACCAACGAGCGGGAGTATTTTGCGGACTGCTTTGTGTACTGGCTCACTTACCGTGATAACAGCAAAAAAATGGCGGCGCTTTGCAGCGCCGCACCAAAAACATACGCATATCTTTTGACATTGGAAATTCAAAATTGGCAGCCGGCTGCATAGGCCTTCCTGCCTGGCTGCGGCTGTTTGAAACCCCACAACACTGTTATTATACTGTACCGTGTCCTGCATCGTCAATCAAATTAACGGCAATCCGTCTAAAATCAGATGGATGCACAGTTTGCATTATGGCTATTTCGTACAATTTGTGGATTGCAAACCAATAGAAAATCTGCTATTTTATAAACACAGAAAGAAAGGTGAGTCCGATGTACCAGTAAACCTCAAATCTGTAGAAATCGGAGGTAACCAGTGATGGTAGAGCCCAAGACTTACATAGAATGACCCTTGACTGCGAAACACGAAATCAGTCAAGGGTCATTCTTATATGCTGGCTCCTGTGTGCAGCAGGAGCTTTTTTCATGTCTGCGGGAAACCTCATTTATCGGCGCGCAGAAGCGCCTGTGTCTTGAGCAGCACACTCATCAAGGCACGGTGATCTTCCCACTCTTCCCACCAGAGCGGCTTTAGGGCGAGCAGCATTTGTTCGGCCCATTGCAGCTCTGATTTTTGCAAACAGCCCCGTTCCAATCCGACTTGAAATCGTGCAAACGCATCTCGGACATGGTCTGATGCGGAGTCACGATTCAAGTAACTGCTGAGAAAGCCGCCTAAAACAGCGGATTCTTCCTGCGTATAAAACAATATTCTTCCCCTCCTATCGCACACGAGGGGTATTCTACCACAGACTGTTCAGATTGAGAAGTGTGCATTTTTGAAGGCTCCGATCTGCCACACAAAAAAGCCTGCCGCAAGCGATGCAGGCGCCACCTTTAGACTGGAAAGGATACGAACATGAGCGAACACAACCATACCGGACTGGATGAGGCAGCTTCTGTTGCATCCAATACCTTGCAGGCAGTACGGACCGGCAAGGCCATTTCCGCCGTAGCAAAGGGTGCTGCGGCAAGTGGGCCCTATGGAGCTGCCATAGGAGCGGCATTGTCCGCACGAACGCACATCGGAAAAATAGCGGCGGCCGCGCTGGTGTTACTGGCGCTGCCGCTGCTTTTTATTTTGCTTCTGCCGGGGCTTGCCTTCGGAAGCCTGACCGACAGCGGAGCATCCGGAACATCCGGACAGCCGATTCTCAATGACAATGCGGCTATTACGGAAAACATGAACCAAGCCGCCTTTGCAATCAACCAAATTCTCGGAGAAGGTATTGAGAATGTGAAGGAACGCATCGCCAGTGATTTTGCCGGGACCGATGGAGACCACTATGAAATAATCAATCCCTATGAGGGGAACCCTATCAACAACACCAACCTCTTCATCTCGCAATACTGCGCGGCAAAAGAATTGGACTTTGCTTCCATCGCCCTTGCCGATATGGAGCAGATCCTGCGTGCTGGTCTTACGCACCTTTACAGTTTCAGTCGGACACGGGAAGTACGTACCATCCCTGCGGAAGAGGATGGCGCAGATGACACAACAGAAATATGGTACATCTACACGATTCGCTATAACGGCGAAGCCTACTTTGCTGATACCATCTTCGCACTGACCGACAAGCAAAAAGAGTTGGCGGAGAATTACGCCGAAAACCTCAGCCTGTTTCTTGGTGATGGTCTGTTTCAATATGCTCCTTCTACCAACACCATTACGGCTCTTGGCAATGTGCGCTT
>CDZT01039100.1_pt1 | contig 121942 bp, 108 predicted proteins | sample 557531 | NCBI WGS metagenome assembly CDZT01 (sample SAMEA3182066, study PRJEB8094) | gut metagenome | biome: human; feature: gut; material: Stool; isolation source: human stools | place: Canada | collected 2013-03-05
GTAGGCTTGCGCCTATTGAGGCTCTGCCTCAAACTCCGACAGGGCTTTGCCCTGTACCCACAATGGGTTTCACCCCTTGACCCTGACCAGGGGCGTGCCCCTGGACCTTTTGCTCGCTACGCTCGGTGTTGACTTTTACTTTATGCTTGTGATTTACTCGGTTTGGCTATGCCATTCCTCACTCCTCACTTCTCACTTTAACCGAGAAGTTTATCCGCAATGGAATCCAGCCAGCCGCCCTCGACTTCTTCTATCTCACCGTTATCGCAAGCTTTCGCAAACTTCGGGTCTATAGGCATTTTCGCCACAGCGTCGATACCAAACTTCACTGCCGCTTCGTCCACATGGCTCTCACCATAGATATTATGCTTCTTTCCACAATCAGGACACTCAAAATATGACATATTCTCCACTATTCCAAGCACCGGTACTTTCATCATATCCGCCATATGCACCGCTTTCTCGACTATCATGGAAACCAATTCCTGTGGCGATGTGACGATAACTATGCCGTCAACCTTAATGGATTGAAAAACTGTCAGCGGCACATCACCTGTTCCTGGTGGCATATCTATAAACATCACGTCAACGTCGTTCCATGCCACATCTGTCCAAAACTGCTTCACTGCGCCTGCAATAACAGGGCCACGCCATACAACAGGGTCAGTTTCATTTTCAAGAAGCAGATTAAGGCTCATTATCTCAATACCGGTCTTGCTCACCGCAGGGATAATGCCATACATATTGGTATTAGCTCTCTCGTGGATATTAAACGCTGTCGGTATAGACGGGCCTGTTATGTCAGCGTCCAGCACAGCGGTCTTAAAACCACGTCTTTGTGCCGTTACTGCAAGCATACTCGTTACCAAAGACTTGCCTACGCCACCCTTTCCACTCATTACTGCATATACCTTTTTCACAGAGCTCGCAGCATTAAGCTCCTCTTTCAAGCTCTTTTTATCAGAGCATTTTGAAGCACAGTTTTCGCAATCATGTGTGCAGCCTTCGCTCATAGAATCATTCCTTTCAAGGCATTTACGCCTTTATTTACTATGTTAAGTATATCACTTTGACCGTGAAAAGTCAACCAATACTGACTTTTCACCCAAAGCACTGCTGCCGCATAAAATAAAACAGCCCTGCACCTTGTAACAAAATAGATACTTTGGTATAATACCCCGATAATAAGGCAATAATAGGAACAAGCAGGAGCAAAAGCCTGCAAATCAAGGCGAAAGCCCATAGAATAGGAGTGTTTACAAGTGACTGTACACAGGGGCGATATATATTATGCAGATCTCAGCCCAGTGGTAGGCTCAGAGCAAGGCGGTATGCGACCGGTGCTGATAGTACAAAATGACATAGGCAATAAGCATTCACCCACAGTGATAGCAGCGGCAATAACGAGCCGCCTTGATAAAGCGAAACTGCCGACACATATAGAAGTTGGCGGCGGCACCTGCGGACTAGCGAAAGATTCCGTGGTATTGTTGGAACAGATCCGTACATTGGACAAGAAAAGGCTAAAGGAGAAAATGGGAACACTTGACGTAAGCTCCATGTCCGCAGTAAATTCGGCATTATCAATAAGCTTTGGATTAAAACTCTAATTAAATGAGGAATGAGGAGTGAGGACTGAGGAATGGCATAGCCAAACCGAGTAAATCACAAGCACTAAATAAAGAACAAAAGATAAAGCGGTGTCGGAGTGAAAACTCTGCACCGCTTTTCTATCCCCAAAAAATCCGTAGGGACGGTCAAAAACCGCCCTTCTAAAAATCATATCAAACCTATCCGAGAATATCAGAGTGTAGCAATAATAATTCCTCACTCCTAACTCCTAGCTCCTCACTAACCACGACCCTGTGAAAAGGCAGATTGTAAGCCGCATAATCAGTTATGCCCTTGCCCTGATTAGGATTAGCCTTTGAGTAAACAGCGTCACAACAGAATAATACAACAAGTATCACGCACGCCGCAAACCTTGCCTTGAATGGTATCTTCTTCAAAAGATCATCAAAAAACGGTGCCATGATGTATATTCCTGCACAGCCTGCAAAGCCAAATATCAACGCTCCCTCAAGACATATCCTGCCATTGATGTTGCAGAAATATCCCGTGTAATCCCAATATTTCATGTGCTTGAACGTTTCAAGATACCAGCTCGTTACGTATTCGACCACCGAGCATAACCCCACAACAAGGAAAAAAGTCGCCACATGGTGGTCTATGAACCGCTTCAGCAGTATGATACCGCACACACCGCCAAAACCATATATAGGAAGCCATGGACCAAACATGGTTCCTCGATTGACGAAAACTCCGTCCTCAACGATGTGTATGCCCACTTCCCATATCCAGCCTATAAATGCGAATATGAAAAACAGCAGTATATACGTCATTAGTGTATAGTTTCTGTGATAGTCACGGTGAACTATAGTCTTGTTGGCAAATCGGCTGAAATGCGCCTTTCTGTCTACCGCAAGACCGGGGTATTGCTCAAATTCCCGCAGATCGTCAAGCGTCAGCGTTCTCTCCATTATTCACCGCCCCCATTCTCATTATTTTCAGGCACTTTTATCGTGCATATCGGTATGCTTCTAACAATGTCAGGATTTTCGCCCTTTTGTGCAGCTTCCTCAGCCATAAGCTCTTCCAGAAGGTCAAGGTCAAGCAGCTTGTCATTAAGCTCCTCATAGCCCTCTATCTTGTTCTTGATAGCCTCACGCCTTAGCTGTAAATACACCTCTGCATCTATCGCCGTTGTATATGGGTTAGACCAGAATACTCCCACCGCACCGAACGATATACTCGAAAGCAGTGTCCAGCCTATCATAGAAAGATCCACCTTGAAAAGCTGCCACTTGTATCCCCTAGTCATTGCGATAGAAAGCTTTATTGCCTTTCTCGTCTTGATGTTAGGGTTTTCCGCACATATGAACGGCACCATTGAATAGGCATAATGTTTTATAGGATATCCCACGATAGTAAACGCCCATAAGGTCTGATATATGCTGGTTACAAACATAGTCCTTGCGGGGTGAAGCGTTCTCTCGCGGAAAAGAAAGCCTAGTCTGCCTATCTTCGTTTTCTTGTATGTGTGATTTTCAAGGAAAAATCTTCTCTCACATACCCAAAGCACATTCACTATGAATATGGTGAACATCAACTGGAAAATAAAATACACGAATGAAACTATAGTATCCCATGTGGATTTTTTTCCTAAAACATTCATTATCGCCGTAAGCAATGAAAACTGATAGGAATTAGAGCTTGTTGCACTGTCAAAATAAACCGAAGCAGAGGCTGTAAAATTATTGAGCCTGTCATTAAGATAGGTCTGTGCCTTTTCCTTTGCATTTCGGCTAAAAGAAAAAGCGTCTGCCAGTGCTTCCAGATTAGAAGTGTCGTTTGATGAACCAAAGAACGTGACTTCCTTTGAATTTAGCCCGTCAACTCCGTTTTTTTTATAAGCGTCCAGCCACTTTTTTACAGCGTCAGGATTGTCTATCTGCCACTTGTCACTGACCTGCTCTGCCGTAAGATCATTTTTAACCATATCCTCAATGATCTCTTCCTTATCTTCGGCGTCATATTTAAGATCAGCAACGTGAGAATTATCATAGCTTGACACATTCTGCGTGGTCGAGCCATATTCTCCTGCAATAAATACCATTATGAAGCACACTGCTATGCAGGCGATATAATTTCGCTTCACCCTGCCTTTAGCCGAATGCTTTATTTTTTTTCGGTCAAGCTTTATGACCACCGGCATATCTTCATTTTTCTTCATTTAAAACTATGCCCCCGACGGGACATATCCTCCCTTCACACATACCACTTAACAAAACACTACATAATCAACAATAAATCGACTATTTAATTATATCTTTTTTTTGTGAATATGTCAACGATTTTGAGATCAAAACAAGCTTATTTTAAGATAGTTTTAAGTTTACGTTTAAAACACCAAACTTTTTTTGCATATTTTCATCTGCAATGTAGAAAATAACATCAAATGACGATATTCATCAATAGGAGTGATAAAATGAAAGCCACTAAGCTTATGAAAACCTCACCCTCTGTCATCTCTTTCGCAGCCATAGGCGGCAAGAAAGAAAACGAAGGACCTTTGGGCGACTATTTTGACAAAATAAATGACGATCCCTATTTATCCACAGATAGCTTTGAAAAGGGCGAAAGTCAGCTTCAAAAGCAGGCAGTGCTTCACGCTTTGGATAAAGCCGCCCTCTCCCCAGAGGATATAGACGTGCTTTTCGGCGGTGACCTGCTAAATCAGTGTGTCGGCACTACCTATGGCGTGAGAGCCTTTGAAATGCCCTTTCTCGGCATTTACGGAGCCTGCTCCACCATGGCGGAGGGACTTCTCCTCGCCTCTCTTTTCGTTGACAACGACCTGGCAAAAAAAGCAATGGCGGTCACATCCTCCCACTTCTGCACCGCTGAAAGACAGTACCGCTTTCCCCTCAACTATGGTGGACAGCGTACTCCCACATCTCAGTGGACAGCCACAGCCTCAGGCTCATTGGTGGTTGCCCCCTCGGACAAGCCTCCCTACATCAGGGGCTGTACTATCGGAAAAATAGTTGACTTGGGCGTGAGCGATGCCAACAACATGGGTGCAGCCATGGCTCCTGCAGCCTTTTCCACCATAAGCACATTTTTCACCGACACAGGCATGACCCCCTCCGACTTCGATTATATTGTCACAGGCGACCTTGGCAAAGTTGGAAGCCGTATTCTCTGTGAGCTTTTCGAGCGTGAAAATATAAATATCCGTGACAATCATAAAGATTGCGGCATGATGCTCTATGACTTTGACGAGCAGGATATCCACGCAGGGGGAAGCGGCTGCGGGTGTGCAGGAAGCGTTCTGTGCGGCTATTTTCTCCCGAAACTCCGTGCAGGTGAAATAAAAAATATCCTCTTTGCTGCCACGGGTGCGCTAATGTCACCAACAGTAAATCAGCAAGGGGAATCTATCCCCTCTATCTCACATCTCGTGTGGCTGTCAGTGGAAAAAGATATGAAAGGAGCAATCTAATGGACTATCTATGGGCTTTTCTTATAGGAGGTCTTTTTTGTGCCATAGGACAGGTGCTTATGGACTTCACAAAACTGACCCCCGCACGAATACTGGTGGCATACGTCACAGGCGGCGTTCTTCTGGGTGCGCTGGGACTTTATAAGCCACTTATAGACCTCGCAGGCTGTGGCGCAACTGTCCCTCTCACGGGCTTCGGCTATCTTCTCTATAACGGTGTCCGTGAACAGATAGATAAAATAGGCTTCCTAGGCATTTTCACAGGGGGACTTACCGCCTCCGCCGCAGGCATAACTGCAGCCATGACATTCGCCTTTATCTTTTCGCTTTTCTTTAAAAGCTCAGCAAAAGAATAGTTTTATCTTGACAAACCCCAAACCCAGTGGTATTATAAAGATATGTAAATTGGGGGTGCAGAATAATGTACAAACAGATATATCCCGTCATAGGCGACGAAAAAAAACTGCCCTTTTATGTGGTAGGTCTGGGACTTGAAAGCTGGCAGTTTCCAATAAAACGTGCAGATGGCTACGAGTACCCACAAATATTTTTGTCACGCTCAGGGGATGGCGAGGTCATAATAAACGGAGAAACCACAAAAATACCGCCCGATACTGTTTTCTATATCCCCCCATTCTGTCCACATGAGTATCATGCGCTAAGCGATGCGTGGTATCTGGATTGGATAGCCTTTTCCGGCTCACAGGTCATTCCCCTCTTGGAGCAGTGGAAGCTTAATAAGTTCACCGCCATTCAAGGGGTAGATATGGACAGATTACGCCGTATCATAACACGCATCTATTATACTCTGAAAAGTGATAAGCTTTATGGCAATCATTACGCTTCAGCACAGCTTTACGACTTTCTTATAGAATATCGTAAAATAGCTGATAACAGGCTCTCCTCATTTTATACCGCACAATCTGTTGCCTTGGCAGACGTATTGCAGTATATTGAAGAGCATTATCCGGAGCAAATAAAGCTTAACGAGCTTGCAAAAATCGCAGGAGTATCCGAGCAGCACTTATGCAGACTTTTTAAGAAAAATTTTCAGCTCAGACCTATGGAGTATCTTGCGCAAGTAAGGGTACAGCACGCAAAGGATCTGCTTGTGTATTCCAACAAGACCATAGGCGAGATATCAGATGAAACGGGCTTTCAGGACGGATCTTATTTCTCCGTGGTATTCAAACGGTATGAAAATATGACTCCGGGAGAGTATCGGAGAATAAAGGTGTAGGCTAAGTGAGGAGTGAGGAGTGGCATAGCCAAACCTAGCAAAGAGCCACTACCAAGTAGAAGAAACACAAACTAAAGCAAATAACAAAGCGGTGTCGGAGTAAAAAACTCTGCACCGCTTTTACTATATCTTTGTACAAAGTAAAATTCTCAAAGGGCGAAGCGATTTTGCGGTGGTAGAATTTGCGAACAAAAAAAAGAGCGGTCAAAACCGCCCTTTTAAAATCATATAAAACCTATCCGAGAATATCAGAGTAAAAGCAAGAATAATTCCTCACTCCTCACTACTTAGAAAGCAGCTTCTTTATTCTCTCCATAGCCTCAACAGTTCTGTCCTTATCACCAAAAGCAGTAAGTCTGAACCAGCCTTCGCCATTCTTGCCAAAACCTGCGCCAGGTGTGCCAACAACATTTGCATTCTCAAGAAGATAATCAAAGAACTCCCAAGAACCCATGTTGTTAGGGCATTTCAGCCAGATGTATGGCGAGTTCTTGCCGCCTGTGTACTTAATACCAAGCTCGTCAAGTGTGGAAGCCATTACCTTTGCGTTGTTCTGATAGTATTCAATGTTTGCTCTTGTCTGCTTCTGACCCTCCTCAGTGAATACAGCCGCAGCAGCACACTGAACAGGATATGATACACCGTTGAACTTTGAGCCTTCACGTCTGCCCCAAAGCTGAGCGATAGAAACTTCGCTGCCGTCAGATGCCTTAACAACAAGCTCGTGTGGGATAACTGTATATCCGCATCTCATACCTGTGAAGCCTGCTGTCTTTGAAAGTGAGCACATCTCGATAGCACATTCCTTTGCACCCTCAACAGCAAAAATACTTCTTGGTACGTCCTTTTCTGTAATGAATGCCTCGTATGCAGAATCATAAATGATGATAGCGTTGTTCTTCTTTGCATAGTCTATCCAAACTTTAAGCTGCTCCTTAGTGTAAACAGAACCCGTTGGATTGTTAGGTGAGCAAAGATAAATAATGTCGCACTTTACGTTCTCGTCAGGCATTGCCGCAAAGTTGTTCTCCTCGTTTGAATCAGCATAAATTACCTTTCTGCCGTTCATAAGGTTCGTGTCAACATAAACAGGATATGCAGGGTCTGTGATAAGCACTACATTGTCGTCACCGAAAATGTCAACAATGTTTCCGCAGTCAGACTTTGCACCGTCGTTTATCCTGATATCGTCAGCAGGAATGTCAACACCGAAGCTCTTGTAGTAGCCTGCAACAGCCTCTTTCAGGAAGTCATATCCTGCACCGCTGTCCTCATAGCCCTTGAATGTTTCCTTGACGCCCATTTCGTCAGCGCCCTTTTTCATTGCCTCAACAACGCACTTTGCGATAGGCTGAGTAACGTCGCCGATACCCATTCTGATAATGTCAGCCTCAGGGTGTGCCTCAGTGAAGGCCTTTACCTTCTTGGCAATGTTTATAAAAAGATAATTCTTTTCCAGCTTGAGAAAATTTTCGTTTATACTTGGCATAATTCCAACTCCTTTTCATTTTTGCGACCCGAAGTTTCACGGGTCAAACTTATAAAACGCACACAGCCGCAAAGCACATTCAAAACGCTCTGCGGCTGCCGCTTTTTTAACGCAGTGTCCGCTGCGAAATTTACATTACGATGTGACCTGAAAATACTGTTACAGCGTCGCCTGTAAGATATACAGCCTCGTCTGTGTATCTTATCTTAAGAGTGCCTCCCTTAAGTATAACAGATATCTCCTCGTCCTTTTTGCAGAATCCGTTAAGAACAGCCGCAACTGCTGCTGCACAAGCACCGGTGCCGCAAGCCCAAGTTTCGCCGGAGCCTCTCTCCCATACTCTCATCTTGAGTGTGTGGTCATCGATCACCTTGATAAACTCAGCGTTCACTCTCTCAGGGAATATCTTGTCATGCTCGAACTCAGGACCTACCTTGTCAATGTCAAGGCTGTCAACATTGTTCATGAATACAACAGCGTGTGGGTTGCCCATTGAAACGCAGGTGATGTTGTAGTCATTTCCTGCAATGTTCACCTTTCTGTCAACTACCCTGCCGTTCTCGTCAGGCTCAAGTTCAACAGGAACAAGGTGAGGAGCAAGAATAGCCTTGCCCATGTTTACAGTAGCACCGCTTACCTCACCGTAGTGACGGATAAGTGAAACTGTCATGATACCCGAAAGTGTTTCGATAGTCATTTCGTCCTTGTCAACAATGCCGTTATCTCTCATGAACTTAGCAACGCATCTGATACCGTTTCCGCACATCTTGCCTTCAGAACCGTCAAGATTGAACATTCTCATCTTAGCGTCTGCGACCTTTGAACGGCAGATAAGGATAACACCGTCACCGCCGATACCGAAGTGTCTGTCAGACAGATTGAGTGCCAGGCCCTCAGGATTGTCTATTCTCTGGTCAAAGCAGTTGAAGTAGATGTAGTCATTGCCGCAGCCCTGCATCTTAGTGAACTCAAATGTCTGCTTTTCAGTTCTCATGTTGTTGATATCAACTATCTCAGTAGTTGACTCAGTGTATTTACTTCTGATAGATGCTGCAATAGCGTTTGCAGTGTCGATAGAAGTCAGACAAGGAATGTTCCACTCAACTGTCTTTCTTCTTATCTTAACAGAATCTCTGGTAGGTATCCTTCCCTTTGAAGAAGTAGAGATAACGTAAGCTATCTTTCCGCTCTCGATAAGTGTAAGAGTGTTATTGTCCTCGTTCTCGTGTATCTTTGCCACTACCTCAGCGTCAATGCCGTGCTCGTGAAGCACCTTAGCAGTGCCGTTTGTAGCGTATATCTTAAATCCAAGATCAGCGAACATCTTAGCTGTCTGTGGTATCTCACCCTTGTCAGAATCTCTGACAGTGATGAATACTCCGCCCTTCTTGCCAAGCTTGTAGCCAGCAGCAGTAAGACCCTTATACAGTGACTCTTCAAGAGAATTAGAAACTGCAAGCACCTCACCTGTTGACTTCATCTCAGGTCCAAGGTGGTTGTCAACGCCGATAAGCTTCTCGAATGAGAATACAGGAACTTTGACCGCAACATATGGTGAATTTCTGTAAAGACCAGTGCCGTAGCCCATGTCTTTCAGCTTCTCGCCAAGCATACACTTAGTTGCAAGGTCTACCATAGGAACGCCAGTTACCTTAGAGATATAAGGGATAGTTCTTGAAGAACGTGGGTTTACCTCGATAACATATATCTCGTCATGGTAAGCAATATACTGAATGTTTACAAGACCCTTTGTGTTAAGAGCGATAGCAAGCTTCTTTGAGCACTCGATAATTCTGTTTATCAGGCTGTCAGAAACGTTCCATGCAGGATAAACCGCAATAGAGTCGCCTGAGTGGATACCTGTTCTCTCGATATGCTCCATGATACCAGGAATAAGAATATCCTCGCCGTCACAGATAGCGTCTATCTCAAGCTCAGTGCCCATAAGATACTTGTCTATAAGTACAGGGTTCTCTATTCCCTGGTCGAGAATGATAGCCATGTATTCCTTGATATCATCATCATTGAATGCGATTATCATGTTCTGTCCGCCGAGAACGTAAGAAGGTCTCATAAGAACAGGATAGTGTATCTTATTTGCAACTTCAAGAGCCTCATCACAAGTCATAACAGTGAAGCCCTGCGGTCTTTTTATCTTAAGCTGTTCAAGCAGCTCGTCAAATCTCTCTCTGTCCTCAGCAGCGTCGATAGCGTCAGGAGGAGTACCAAGAATGTTTACACCATGTTCAGCCATGTGCTTTGTGAGCTTGATAGCAGTCTGTCCGCCGAATGCCACAACAACTCCAACAGGCTTCTCAACTCTGATGATGTTCATAACGTCCTCGTCAGTAAGAGGCTCGAAATAAAGTCTGTCAGCAGTATCAAAGTCAGTTGAAACTGTCTCAGGGTTGTTGTTTACGATAACAACGTCATATCCCTTTTCTTTCAAAGCCCATACGCAGTGAACTGACGCATAGTCGAACTCGATACCCTGACCTATTCTGATAGGACCTGAACCGAATACTATAACAGTCTTTCTGTCATGACCCCTGTTTGCAATGAACTCGCTTGCCTCGTCCTCGTTGTCATATGTTGAGTAGAAGTAAGGTGTCATAGCCGCAAACTCAGCCGCACAGGTATCAACCATTTTAAATACAGCATGAACAGGCTTTTCTATCTTCTTGCCTGTTATCTTCTCGATGACCTTATCAGTATAGCCTATCTTCTTAGCTTCAAGATAAGTTTCCTCGTTGAAGTTATTTTTGAGCGTCTTTTCCATGTCTATAAGCTTGCAAAGCTTGTAGAGGAACCACTCGTCTATCTTAGTGATGCTGTGTATCTCATCAACAGAAACGCCACGTCTGAGAGCCTCGTATACAACGAAAAGTCTTTCGTCTGTGCAGTCAGAAAGTCTGTCATGGATAGTCTTGTCATCAAGGTCAAGCATCTTAGGTGAGATAAGGCAGTCATGACCTATCTCAGCTCCTCTTACAGCCTTCATTATAGCCTGCTCAAAAGTCGAGCCGATTGCCATAACTTCACCTGTAGCCTTCATCTGTGTACCAAGCTCACGCTTAGCATAAACGAACTTGTCGAAAGGCCACTTAGGGAGCTTAACAACAACATAGTCAAGGGCAGGCTCAAAGCAAGCATAAGTCTTGCCTGTTACAGCATTCTTTATCTCGTCAAGAGTATATCCGATAGCTATCTGAGCTGCAACCTTAGCGATAGGATAACCTGTCGCCTTAGAAGCAAGTGCGGAAGAACGTGAAACTCTAGGGTTTACCTCGATAACAGCATACTCGAAGCTATCAGGGTTAAGAGCGAACTGACAGTTACAGCCACCCTCTACCTTCAATGTGTCGATTATCTTCAAAGCTGCGGAACGGAGCATCTGATATTCCTTATCAGCCAGCGTAACAGCAGGAGCGATAACGATAGAGTCGCCGGTGTGAACACCAACAGGGTCAAAGTTCTCCATTGAGCAAACAGTGATAACGTTGCCCTTAGCATCTCTCATTACCTCGAACTCGATCTCTTTCCAGCCTGCGATACATTTCTCAACAAGCACCTGAGTGATAGGTGAAAGATAAAGACCATTTCTTGTGATCTCTTTCAGTTCTTCTTCATCATTAACTATACCGCCGCCTGTACCGCCAAGTGTAAAAGCAGGTCTGATGATAAGAGGATAACCGATACCGGGCTGATTAGCGAAGTCTACAGCGTCCTCAACAGTATTAACGACCTTAGAAGGGATACATGGCTGACCGATAGACTCCATAGTGTCCTTGAACATCTGTCTGTCCTCAGCCTTGTCGATAGTTTCAGGGTTAGCACCAAGAAGCTTTACATTATACTTGTCAAGGAATCCCTCCTTAGCAAGCTGCATAGAAAGCGTAAGACCCGTCTGACCACCAAGGGTAGAAAGCAGGCTGTCAGGGCGTTCTTTTTTGATAACTCTCTTAACAGTTTCAAGAGTAAGCGGCTCAATGTATATCTTGTCAGCCATAGCATTGTCCGTCATGATAGTAGCAGGGTTAGAGTTTATAAGAATAACCTCCAGACCCTCCTGCTTGAGCGCACGGCAAGCCTGTGTACCTGCATAGTCAAACTCTGCAGCCTGACCTATAACGATAGGACCCGAGCCGATAACGAGAACTCGCTTTATATCTTTATTTAAAGGCACTTAAATTCAATCCTTTCTGAAAAGTTTAGGGAAACACTGAAAGTGAGGAGTGAGGAGTGAGGAGTTATCCCTTCTCACACTCTCGAAAACCGCACCCAGCAGCCCTCTGTGTTAAAGCTTAACGACCTCAGTAAAACATAATGTAGGGGCGAACAGCGTTCGCCCGTTCACTATCACGACCGCCCCATATAAAAGCCGCTCGAATAATGAACACTACAATAGTCATATCAAACACATTCCGTCAGCCACGGGCGAACACTGTTCGCCCCTACTGTTGCAGAAACTGAGATCAATAATTTCTATACTTCAAAAAATCAGAGCTTATTTCTTGTTAGTGTCAATGAGCGCAATAAACTCATCAAACAAGAAATCAGTATCATGCGGACCACCACAAGCCTCTGGGTGGAACTGTACAGAAAATGCAGGCTCGTTGAGATATCTGATACCCTCACAAGTGCCGTCATTGGCATTTACATAAAGCACCTTTGCTTCACCCTCAGGGAGCGAATCGTTCTCTACTGCATATCCATGGTTCTGTGATGTTATGTAAACTCTGCCTGTTTCTGTGTTCTCAGCAGGCTGGTTCGCACCTCTGTGACCATACTTCAGCTTGTGTGTCATCGCACCATGTGCAAGCGCAAAAAGCTGATGTCCAAGACAAATTCCAAAAGTAGGTATCTTCATCTCAGAAAGCTTTTTAAGCTCCTCGATTATCTCCACATTCTCCGCAGGATCTCCAGGGCCGTTTGAAAGCATTATGCCGTCAGGTGCAAGCTCCTTTATCCTCTCTGCCTTTGTGTATGCAGGAACAACAGTTACCTCGCAGCCTCTCTTAACAAGCTCTCTTCCAATGTTGTGCTTTGCACCAAAATCGTAAAGCACTACCTTTCTCTTGACTTCGCCCTCAGGCTCGAATGTTTTCTCCTCCGAGCAGGTCGTGTTCTTTACAGCCTCAACTATCGTATAGTTTTTCAGATCTGTCAGTCCGAAACTTGAACCCTCAGGAACGATCTTTCCGTTCATAACACCCGACTCACGAACTATCTTTGTGAGCTGACGAGTGTCGATACCGTAAAGACCAACGATGTTATGCTGCTTTAAAAAAGTGTCAAGATCACCCTCACAACGGAAGTTGCTAGGCTCTTGACACCAATCTCTAACAATATAAGCTTTAACATGAGGACATTCACTTTCAAAATCCTCAGGAATAACGCCATAGTTACCAATTAACGGAAATGTCTGAACAACTATCTGTCCGTAGTAACTAGGGTCAGTAAGTGTTTCGAGATAGCCTGTCATAGCCGTAGTAAAAACAATTTCGCCAATAGCTTCGCCAGCTGCGCCGAAACTTTTACCCTCGAAAATAGTACCGTTCTCCAAAATCAGATACGCCTTCTGCACTATAAGCTCCTCCTTTTTCACGCAAATTTTTACGATTACTATTATAACACAACCGCCTGCCTTTGTAAAGGCTTTTAACACTTTTTTTAGTTTTTATTTTTCAGTGTAAAATAAAAAAACGAGCAGACTGAAGTCCACTCGTAAAAACCTTATTCAGCAGTTGCAGATACAGCCCCACTTTTCTGTTCACGTTCTCTGAAAATAAGTCCGAAGACAAACCTCACTATAGGGCCTGCAAAGAAAAGCTGCCAGCAAAGAGCCATAGGAAAATTCATAACCGTTGTTTCTAACCATACCGCAATAACTTCCCTGCCTGCGTCCTTAAAAAGCAGCGTAGCCGCAAGGCTCATGAGTGGGCACATAAAAATAACAGAGATAACAGATATGGCAAGCACAAGATGAAAAGGATTATCCTTTCTCACATCAACAATGCTGAAAGCCTTTTTCTTTGCTATCTTTCCCACAGCAAAAAAGTCAAGAACAAAAGCTATCGGAGCCATTATCACAAGCTCGTGAAAAGCCTTGAGAAATACGGCATTTGACATTCCGCCCATGTTGAGTGCAATGTTGTAGCATATCATGGCGTATACCATCACAAACACCATCAGCACCGTAAAAACTATCTCCTGAAACAAATTCTTTGGCATAAAAAAATCCTCCTTATGATATCAAACCTACTGCCCTTTCGCAGACGCTGTGTTGTTCGTTATCATTCAGAGAATGTGCGTTTCCAATATAAACCTGTCCTAACAATATTCTATTGCTGTATTCCTTACTTATTTATTTTACCATATTTTAAGCCTGCCGTCAATTATCCAAATATGCAGAATATTTTCAAAAACTTGTCGAGAAAAATATATACTTTTACACAAAAAAACGAGCAGACCGAAGTCCACTCGTCTAAAATACTATTTTCTCTTTTTCAACGCCGCTTTAAGCCCTCTCATGATAACATCTCTCGCCTTAACAGCGTCCTCCTTGTCAAGAGGCGGCGTGTCACCAAGAGGATAATCTATACCTAGCTGCTCATACTTCACCTTGCCCATAGTGTGGTAAGGCAGAACGTCAAGCGCTTTCAAAGTCTTGAGCTGTGAGATAAACTCACCCAGCCTGAAAAGATATTCTTCCTTGTCCGTGATACCCGGCACAACAACATGACGTATCCATATAGGCACACCATACTCCGACAAAAACTTTGCAAACGCAAGAATGTTGTCATTGTAATGCCCCGTAAGCTTCTTGTGTTCCTCACGGTCAATATGCTTGATATCCAGCATAACAAGGTCAGTGCATTTGCAAAGCCTTTCAAACTTTTCCGTGCTGTCAGGCGTAAAAGTGATGCCCGAGCTGTCAAGACAAGTGTGTATCCCCTTTTCCTTAGCCTTTTCAAAAAGCTCCGTAACAAAGTCTATTTGTACCAGAGGCTCACCGCCCGTGCAGGTAATTCCGCCGTTTTTCATGAACTCTTTTACCGAGTCATATTCCGCCAGCAGACTTTCAACCGTCCTCTTTGTACCAGTGCCTATCTTCCAAGTATCAGGATTGTGGCAGTAAAGACACCGCATAGGACAGCCCTGAAAGAAAATAACAAACCTTATCCCCGGTCCGTCCACCGTACCAAAGCTTTCCGTAGAATGTATAAATCCCTCCATGGGATATCCCTCCTTTTTTATTTCACATAAACGCACGCCCGTTCAGCCTGCACAAACCATTCTGTAGGGGACGGCGCCCTCGACGTCCCGTTTCTGCTCGCTCACAAATTTATATCACCGCACACCTATCCACAAAAAGTAACAAACGAGCGGCAGCTCTCATCCACATAAAACAAGATGTTCCATGTAAGACGACGCCGACCGCCCGTGTGCATATTATCCGCAAAGAAACTCATTCTATGCGGCAAAGCTCAAATTAAAGGCTCTTGTGGAACGTTCTTGAAATAACGTCGTCCTGCTGCTCCTTAGTAAGTTTTACAAAATTTACAGCGTAGCCTGAAACTCTGATAGTGAGCTGTGGATACTTCTCAGGGTGAGCCTGAGCGTCCAGAAGAGTTTCTCTGTTAAGTACATTTACATTAAGGTGATGACCGCCTTTTTCAGCATATCCGTCAAGAAGTCCGATAAGGTTGTCTATCTGTGCCTCTGTTGGTTCAAAGTTTGCCATTGTATTACATTCCTTTCTTAGTATTTATGGAAAACAAGCGGAAAACGAACCTCCGCCGTTTTCTAAAATAGGGAGTTAATCTTCATCTCTGTCAACAGCGTCCTCTTCTGTAGGCTGACAGCAAGCCGTCTTGCCGTCACCGCCACAATCGGAAGTGCTGTAAGTTTTAACGTTCAGACCTTCTTCAGTTTCGTCAATGTCTATCGTAAGATGACCCTGACCGCCCATCATAAGTCTGTCAATGACGTCAACAAGCTCGTTTACCTGAGCCTCGTCCTCGTCCTTTTTAACATTAAACCCCATCTTCGTTAAGCTCCTTAGCTATGCTTTCGATATCAAGGTCGCCCATGAATACCTTGTCGTCCTTGCCAAGAGCGTCAGGAATGATAGAGAATGTGTTTGAGATACCGTCCTGAGCGTGTCTGAATGGCAGCTTAGCAACTGAAGAAAGTGATGCAGATGCACCGTGAGTATCTCTGCCGTGCATTGGGTTAGCACCAGGAGCAAGAGGCACACCGATCTTTCTTCCGTCAGGTGTAGAACCAGTCTTCTTACCATAAACAACGTTAGATGTGATAGTAAGGATAGACATTGTAGGAACACCATCTCTGTATGTGTGGTGCTTTCTGATCTTGTCCATAAATGTTCTAACGAGGTCAACTGCGATCTTGTCAACTCTCTCGTCGTTGTTGCCATACTTAGGGAAATCGCCCTCAACTTCGTAATCTGTAACGATTCCGTCCTCATCTCTGATGCACTTTACCTTAGCGTACTTGATAGCAGAAAGTGAGTCAGCAACAACTGACAGACCAGCGATACCAGTAGCGAAGTATCTCTTAACATCTCTGTCATGAAGAGCCATCTGAACTCTCTCATAAGAATACTTGTCGTGCATATAGTGGATAACGTTCAGTGTATTTACATACAGACCAGCCAGCCACTCCATCATATCGTCATACTTAGCCATTACATCATCATAATCGAGGTAATCGCCTGTAACTGGACGATACTTAGGACCAACCTGTATCTTAAGTCTTTCGTCAACACCGCCGTTGATAGCATAAAGCAAGCACTTAGCAAGGTTAGCTCTTGCACCGAAGAACTGCATTTCCTTACCGATCCTCATTGAAGATACACAGCAAGCGATAGCGTAGTCATCGCCGTGTGTAACTCTCATAAGGTCGTCGTTCTCGTACTGGATAGCAGAAGTCTTGATAGAAGTCTTAGCACAGAACTTCTTGAAGTTTAAAGGAAGCTTTGTGCTCCACAGAACTGTCATGTTTGGCTCTGGTGCAGGACCAAGGTTCTCAAGTGTGTGGAGATATCTGAATGAAGTCTTTGTTACCATTGGAACGCCGTCGATAGAAACACCGCCGATAGACTCTGTTACCCAAGTTGGGTCGCCTGAGAACAGTGAGTTATACTCAGGTGTTCTAGCGAACTTAACAAGTCTGAGCTTCATGATGAAGTGGTCAACAAGCTCCTGAGCCTCCTGCTCTGTGAGGATACCTCTGTCCATATCTCTCTTGATGTATATATCAATAAATGTAGAAGTTCTGCCAAGTGACATAGCAGCACCGTTCTGCTCCTTAACAGCAGCAAGGTAGCCGAAGTACAGCCACTGGATAGCTTCCTTAGCGTTCTTAGCAGGACGAGAGATATCGTAGCCGTAGATCTCGCCAAGCTTCTTGAGTTCGCCAAGGGCTCTGATCTGCTCAGAAAGCTCTTCTCTGAGTCTGATGTTCTTAGAAGTCATTCTTACCAGTGAAGTAGCAAGCTGATCCTTCTTGTCCTCAACGAGATAGTCTATACCATAAAGAGCAACTCTTCTGTAGTCGCCTATGATTCTTCCTCTGCCGTAAGCGTCTGGAAGACCTGTGATGATAGCAGCGTGTCTGGCAAGCTTCATCTCAGGTGTGTAAGCGTCAAAAACGCCCTGATTGTGAGTTTTTCTATATTCAGTAAAGATCTTTACAACTTCAGGATCAACTGTGTAGCCGTTCTGCTCGCAAGCATTCATAGCCATTCTGATACCGCCGAAAGGCTGAAGAGAACGCTTGAAAGGCTTGTCAGTCTGGAAACCAACGATCTTTTCAAGATCCTTGTTAAGGTAACCAGGGCCGTGTGAGGTGATAGTAGAAACGATCTTAGTGTCCATATCGAGAACACCGCCGGCTTCTCTCTCCTTCTTTGAAAGCTCCATTACCTGTTCCCAGAGCTTAGTAGTTGCTTCTGTAGGGCCTGTAAGGAAGCTGTCGTCACCGTCATATGGTGTGAAGTTCTTCTGGATAAAATCACGAAGATTGATAGAAGTGTTTGACCATCTGCCGGGCTTAAAGCCTTCCCATTCGTCATAAAACTGTCTTTCCATTTTATACTCTCCTGACATAAGATTTCGGGCAGCACATATTACCTCAATATTCAGTATTGCATACCTATTAATAATACTACCGCTCGTATGTTAAAATAATAACATACTTCAAAATCAAAGTCAAGTCACATTCAGAAATATTACTCTTACGCCATACTTCTTTCATATGTTAGAATCGGTTACCCAATTCACGGAAAATTATTTGAATAAAAAAGTGATCGCCTACAAAAAGCTCAAACATTTTTTGCAACAAAAGCGGTGCAGAGTATTCCACTCCACACCGCTTTGTAATTGATTTTTTTGCAATTCTTCTATTGCTTTTCTGCACCGCTTAGTAAGCTTGTTCCTATTAAGGCTCTCTCCGCAGACATTTTGCTCGCTTCACTCGTGGATGTTTTTACTTTGGGTTGGTGATTTGCTCGGTATGGCGCTGCCATTCCTCACTCCTCACTCCTCACTTAAAAACTACGCTCTCTCGACTTTGAGCAGATTTGTCGTTCCGCTCATTCCAAGCGGTACTCCTGCTGTAATAACGACAAGGTCGCCCTTCTTCAGATAGCCAAGCTCCACAGAACGCTCCAGAGCGTGTCTGATGAGTTCGTCAGTGTTTGTTTTCTCTTCGATAACGCCTGCTCTGATACCCCATGAAAGGCTGAGCTGATGATATGTTGTATCGTCAGTTGTAAGTGCGATTATAGGACAGTTCGGACGGAATTTTGAAAGCGTTCTTGCTGTTGTTCCGCCCTTTGTAACTGTCAGGATCGCTACAGCATTAAGGTCATGGGCAGTTGTAACAGTAGCGTGTGAGATAGCGTCAGTGATAGATGAATTTCTCTCATCTGCTCTTTTCTTGAAACGTGAGATATAGTCGATATCCTTTTCGGTCGTTTCTGCGATAAGGCTCATAGTCTTGACAGCCTCAACAGGATATTTACCTGCGGCAGTTTCCCCTGAAAGCATTATAGCAGACGAGCCGTCATATATAGCGTTTGCAACGTCGGTTATCTCGGCTCTTGTAGGACGTGCGTTTGTTATCATAGACTCCAGCATCTGAGTTGCTGTGATAACGTTCTTGCCTGCGTTGTAGGCTTTTCTGATAAGCTCTTTCTGTATAGCAGGTATCTGCTCGAAAGGTATCTCAACGCCCATATCTCCTCTTGCTACCATTATTCCGTCAGCAGCGTCAAGGATCTCGTCGATGTTGGCAACACCCTGAGCGTTTTCTATCTTAGCGATAATTCTAGGATTGAACCAGCCAAGGCTCTGGGTAAATTTTCTAAGATAAATAACGTCAGCGCCTGTTCTTACGAATGAAGCTGCGATATAGTCAAATCCCATTTTTGCGCCAAATTCAAGGTCAGCCATATCAGCGTCAGAGATATAAGGCATAGAAAGGTTTACGTCAGGAACGTTGATACCCTTGTGGTCGGAAACAACTCCGCCGTGGATAACTTCGCAGACGATATCGGTGTTGTCAACTCTGGTAGCTTTCAGCTCGATATTTCCGTCATTAATAAGTATTCTAGTGCCTACAGAAACGTCCTTTGGAAGCTGTGGGAATGTGATAGAGCAGATAGTTTCATCACCCTCCACTTCTCTTGTGGTAAGTGTGAATGTATCGCCGTCCTTGATAGTAACAGGCTTGTGATCCTTAAAGTTTTTAAGTCTTACCTCAGGTCCTTTTGTATCAAGAAGAGTTGCAATATTAACGCCAAGTTCTTCCCTTAGCTTGCATACAGTTTCAAAACGAGCCTTATGAACACTGTGGTCAGAGTGTGAGAAATTGAATCTCGCAACGTCCATGCCGTTTTTCATAAGCTCACGCATAATGTTTTCGTCATCTGTGGAAGGTCCGATAGTGCATACGATCTTAGTTTTTTTCATTTTTACTCTCCTAACATACATTACCATTTCAACGCATTAGCGTTTTAATCCAAAAAATAAATCTTTTTAATTTATTATAACCGATTTTAACTTAATCGTCAATAGCGCAATGTATAATTTGTGTAAAATTGAAAGACAAAATCATACATTTTTTCAAAACAAAAAAACGGACGGTCTTAATAACCGCCCGTTGAACATCTTATCTTCCGAAGCAATCCTCGCAAAGCTCACGAAGATCCTTTGCCGCCTTTTCAATATCAGGCTGAGAAACCACCGCAGAAACTACCGCAGCGCCGTCAATACCCATACCCTTAAAGTTCGGCACAGTTTTTTGATTAACTCCGCCTATTATTACGATAGGGATATCCACAGCGGCTCTTATTTCTACAAGTTGTTCCTTTGTGACAGCTCTTGCGTCTGTCTTTGTGTTGGTGGCATACATTGCACCAACGCCAAGGTAATCTGCACCGTCTGCCTGTGCTTTTTTAGCTTCTTCAAGAGTTGCCGCAGAAATACCTATTATCTTGTCCTCACCGAGGATTTTTCTTGCAACTGCACATGGCATATCGCTCTGTCCCAGATGAACGCCTGCACAATCAACAGCCTGTGCGATATCAAGTCTGTCGTTGATGATAAGCGGCACATTGTATTTGTCCGTTATCTTTTTTACTCTGACTGCAAGCTCATAGAACTCTCTTGAAGTGCAGTCCTTTTCTCTTAGCTGGATAACTGTACAGCCGCCTTTTACGCCATCCTCTACCGACTGCTCGATAGTTTCGCAGGACATAAGTCCACGGTCAGTGCAGAGATAAAGCGTGTAGTCAATTTTCGATTTGTCCATTTTTTTACCCTCTTATCTTTTATCATAAAATAACTTCCATACCTGTCTTGTATGGCTTCAACCCTGCTTTTTCGTAAAATTTTCTTGCCGATGGATTACACTCCCACACGTTGAGAGTAACATTATAACAGCCCTGCTCTTTAGCGAATTTCTTCACCGCCTCGAAAAGCACCGAGCCGATATGCTGACCTCTGCAATTTTCATCAACGCACAGATCGTCGATATACAAAGTCTTTATATCCGTGAGAACATTGTCGCCCTTATGCTCCTGAAACACACAAAAAGCGTAGCCCTTCATCACATCATTTTCATCAACTGCGGCAAATATAGGCTTTGTTTTATCCTTGAGCATAGCTTTAAGCTCGTTATCAGTATACTTTTTCGCGCCCTCTTTAAAAAGGTCAGGTCTGCCCTGCTGATGAACTCTCTCTACCTGATAGAGCAAGCTGTTCATCTGCGGTATATCCTTTTCACAAGCAAATCTTACGGTCATTTTTCATTCTCCTTTGTATGAAAAAGTATAATATGCAATGCAAACGGACGAACGCTGTTCGCCCCTGCAAGCAACATCACCACATAAAATTTAGTGGCATCACATTGATATGATACCACTAAATCTGAAATATTGCAATACTAAACTTCTTCTATCTTAGCCTTAGCCGCAAATACCTGACTATTCATTTTGCTGATTGCGTCAATGATAGAAATATGGAAGCTTCCTGAGCCCATCTCTCCAGCATTTTCATATGCGAACTCGCCTGCTATGCCCATGCTTGCAATGCCTGTTACAGCGGCGGTATACATATCGTCGCAAGCACCTGCGAATGAGCCTACAAGTCCTGTTGTCATACAGCCTGTGCCTGTTACCTTTGAAAGATATGGGTGACCATTTGATATCCTTGCGACTCTTTTTCCGTCTGTTATTGTATCCACCGCACCTGTGATAGCTGCAACGCAGTTATACTTTGCGGCTGTTTTTTTCGCAACGGAAACAGGGTCGTTTTTCTCGTCAGCTTCCGAGGTGTCAACACCCTTTGTGGAAACTTCTAGTCCTGCAAGATATGACATTTCAGAAAGATTTCCTCTGAGTATGCTTATCTTCACATTTTCAAGTATACGCTTTGCAGTTTCATTTCTGAAATTTGATGCGCCTGCTCCAACTGGGTCAAAAACCACAGGAACGCCAAGCTCGTTGGCTTTCTTTCCAGCAGCTACCATTGACTCGACCGTTCTTGCATTGAGAGTACCCATGTTTATAACGAGAGCCTTTGAGATAGAAGTTATGTCTGCTGCTTCTGCAATATCGTCTGCCATGATAGGTGAAGCGCCAATGGCGAGAATGCAGTTTGCAACGTCATTTACAGTAACATAATTTGTGATACAATGCACCAAAGGGCATATATCTCTTACCTTGTCTGCTGCTTTCGCACAGCTTTCAATTATAGAGCCCATTATGCTCTTACCTCCTTTGAGAAGCCAAGGAAATTATCAAATACTTTTGCCTTTTTAAGAGCTGTAACGATAACGATAGCAAGAACTGTACCGCCTGCACAGCTTACAAAGAAAGGCAGGATATAAACTGTTATTGCTGCGGCTGGTGCGCCAACGAGAAATCTTGCAACAGGGTATGCAAGAAGTCCACCGAGGACTGATGTGCCGAAAAGCTCACCGACATAAGCGGCAGGGAGCTTCTTTATGTACTTATAAAGCATACCTGCAACGAATGCGCCAACCATTGAGCCTGGGAACGCAAGGAGAGAGCCAAGTCCCAGAAGATTTCTGAGAAGTGCGGCTGTGAAGCCAACGCCCACTGCCCATGCAGGTCCAAGGAAAACTGCACCGATTATATTTACAAGGTGCTGAACAGGTGCGCACTTTGAAGCACCGATAGGGAACGAAACAAGCGAGCCTACCACTGCAAGGGCTACCAATACTGCTGCGAATACCAATTTGTGAATGTTTGTCTTTTTCATTTTTATTCCTCCATATCGTATCGCACCGCCGAACGAAAAAGAGCAAGTTATCCAGCGGCGCACAGACCGTGGCTATGCTATCCGCTCACGATCTGACGTAAATTATTTTCGGTCGGTGCTCCATTGCACCCTCTCACCCCGAAACACGGGTTCCCTCGCTGAATACTTTTTATGAAAAAGTTCGCAAGACGCTCCTCTTGCACATTACATTCTTTTTATATCTGCTCTCATGCAATTGTCCAATTTTTCGTACAATTGTCGAGCTGACATTCAATTTTTATATCATGCGGGCGAACGCTGTTCGCCCCTACATCGAGTTTTCTACTTCTCTGAGCAGAATTTTACCTCTTTGCCCTCGAGTATCATGTTTGTTGTTCTAACGGCACACATCTTGCCGCACATGGAGCAGGTATGTCTGTCGGCAGGTGGGGTCTGCTCAAAGAATCTTCTTGCCTTTTCACCGTCAAGTGCTATCTCGAACATTTCGTCCCAATCCATTTTGTGACGTGCCGCTGCCATTTTATCGTCGATATCTCTTGCACCCTTTACGCCCTTTGCGATATCTGCGGCATGGGCTGCTATCTTGCTGGCGATAATGCCCTCCTTAACGTCGTCAACGTCAGGAAGTCTGAGGTGCTCGGCTGGGGTAACATAGCAGAGGAAGTCTGCACCGCTTGCTGCGGCGATAGCTCCGCCGATAGCTGATGTGATATGGTCATAGCCAGGGGCGATATCTGTTACCAGAGGTCCAAGGACATAGAAAGGTGCGCCATGGCATATCTTCTTTTCCATTATCATATTTGCGGCGATCTCGTTCATTGCCATATGACCCGGACCCTCTACCATTACCTGAACGTCCTTTTCCCACGCTCTCTTTGTGAGGTTGCCAAGCTCGATAAGTTCGGAGATCTGAGCGGCGTCGGAGGCGTCTGCAAGACATCCCGGGCGGAGTGCGTCGCCAAGTGAGATAGTAACGTCATACTCTCTGAGTATTTCAAGCACCTCGTCATAATACTCGAAGAATGGGTTCTCATTGCCTGTCATCATCATCCATGCGAAGAGCAGTGAGCCGCCACGGGAAACGATATTCATTTTTCTTCCCTCACGTCTGAAAGCTTCGATTGCACGTCTGTTGATACCTGCGTGGATAGTCATAAAGTCAACGCCCTCTTCTGCATGGGCTTTTACTACTTTAAGAAAGTCCTGAGCTGATATCTCAAGGAGGTCTTTATCAAGGTAGCCGATAGCGTCATACATAGGAACAGTGCCTATCATGGCAGGCGATTTTGCTACTAGCTCTTTTCTGAATGTATTGGTCTTGCCGTAGTTTGACAGATCCATGATAGCTTCAGCGCCGAACTTGATAGCCATATCCACTTTCTGCATCTCAATGTCATAATTCTTAGCGTCCCCTGAGATACCGAGATTTACGTTTATCTTAGTTTTAAGACCTTTACCGATACCCTCGGCAGAGAGAGCAGTATGGTTTACGTTGGCAGGGATCGCCACCTGACCTGCTGCAACGAGAGCCATAAGCTCGTTTACGTCTATATTTTCTTTCTTAGCCACTGTTTCCATTTCAGGGGTAACGATACCCTTTTTAGCGGCTTCCATTTGAGTTTTATAATTTCTCATAGAACAGTTCCTTTCAAATCGTAATAGTCATAAAAGTGATTAACGGGGCTATGTCCTTTGCCCACTGTGAATGATTTTTCTATTGCCTCGGTGATATAGTTTTTCGCCTTTGTTACAGCGGAGAGCATATCCATACCGTGGGCAAGGTTTGCAGTTATGGCAGATGACAAAGTACAGCCAGTGCCATGGGTATTAGGCGAATCAACACGCTTGCAGGCAAGCTTATGAACGCCCTCTGGGGTACAGAGATAATCCACAGCGTCGCCAGTGAGATGACCGCCTTTGACGAGGACGTTTTTTACGCCCATATCCATTATTATCCTTGCGGCTTTTTCCATATGGTTTTCATTCTTTATCTCCAAGCCTGAGATAGCTTCGGCTTCGGGGATATTCGGTGTAAGGAGCGTAACTATAGGAAAGAGCTTTTCCCTCATGGTGGAAACAGTTCCGCCCTCAGAGAGAGCGTCACCGCTTGTAGCGACCATGACGGGATCGCAGACGATAATACTTGGTTTATACTCATTAAGCTTATCCGCAACTGCTGAAATAATTTCGGCAGTTGGGAGCATACCGAGTTTTACGGCATCGACGTGGATATCCTCAAACACAGCGTCTATCTGTTTTTGTATCTCCTCAACGGGTACGTTGAAAACAGACAGCACACGGGTAGTATTTTCAGCGACGACAGAGGTAATAACGCTCATGCCGAAAGTTTCATTAGCGCTGAAGGCTTTAAGGTCGGCTTGTATACCTGCGCCACCGGAGCAATCCGAGCCTGCCACTGACAAACATTTTAACATACTTTATTCCTTTCTTATGGAAAAGGGGAAACAAAAAAACCTCCTGACCATGCAGGAGGTAAAATTTACACAAATTGCTTCCTACACTGGTCTTGACCAACAGGTTCAAAGGGTCAGGTTTTACCTTCTCAACCCAGCTTTTTGCTTGGGTCCCCCTGCAAACTTTATTCGATTTTTCGCAGCTTTTCTGCTTTTTTATTATAACACTGGTCAGCGAAATTGTCAAGGAAAAATTGTGCAGATATCGCAAGTATTATCGAGCAAACAAAATCGGGCTGTCGAGGACGCCAGCCCCTACATTTACATTTGAAAATTTGCCGATACAGTGCTATGAAACCAAGTTGGCGAACAAAGGTCGCCCCTACAGCTATTCGACAGTTTGTTATGCCGCAAGATCGCTTTGCTTTACAGTATTCTCCTGATAGTGTTTATCTTTCCGCAATACTTGATATTTGCAAGCGGCTGTATTCTGATCCCATAATATGTACTCATGGCATGGACTATTTTCCCACCGCCTATATACATTGCTACATGGCCATAGTTATTACAGATTATCAGGTCGCCTGCTTCTATATTCTTCAAAGACACTGCTTTTCCCATTTTCGCCTGCGAATATACGCTGTTATACATATTCACACCGGCTTTTCTATAGGCTTGCATTGTCAATCCACAGCAGTCCGTTGCCTTATATTTTGTTCCGCCCCAGACATATCTTCCGCCGTTCATGCTTGCGGCATAATCAACGGCTGTTTTTATTCTTGCTTTTCTCTCAGGTGTACGCTTCACACCTTTTCCAACCTTGACGTACTTACCCTTATGATCGCCTTCATTGATAAGGACATAATTTGCTCCGCCGATATTCTTGTTCTTACCTGCCACATGCTTATTTTTATCGGTAGTAAGAGTACCCGACACAGCCACAGAGGCTTTTGTTTTTGAGGATTTCTTGAACTTACCGTTTTTAAAGCTATAAAGCTGAACGTTTTTATCTATATAATAGTATGTTTTTGCTGCTGTCTTTACGTTGAGGACCGATGACTCTGACTTGGCACTGCCGTTTACCGCTTTGACGGTGACTTTATATTTTGTGGAAGCTTTAAGATAAAGCTTGCCGTCATCGGTTATATTTATATAGTTATCCTTTTTAAGTGCCTGCCATGTATATTTTCTTACATAGCGTCCGTTTACATAGACCTCAAATGTAGTCTTTGATGAAAAGCTGGTGAGATTTTTTACTCCTGCTTCTATTTTGTTTGAATACGCTTGCCTTTTTATCAAAACAGGTTTTGTCATCGAGTCAGCAGCAGAAGCTGTTATAACATTCACATAAGTCTTAGCGGATCCCTGCGGTGCAAATGCCACAAAGCTTATCATTATAACTGATGAAATTATCACTGCTGTTATTTTTCTTATTATGTTGATAACGGATCAGTCCTTTCCGGTTTTTGTATTCATGTACTTATACGATTTCATTTATACTATTATACACCGTAAATTATTACAATCTGTAATAATTAAGTTTCTATTTTGTAAACCTTTATGATAATATTATACATTTTTGTTTATCGTTAGTATATTAATCTCCTATTTTAATGCAGTTGTTGGTGCTTTCTTGCATTATCATGAACAGCATATCATTATTTATTAATATTATATAAATATAATTTATGACAATCTTACAAATATAAGAAAAACATCATCTTATGGTTTGGTCGATTTAATCAAGAAAATTCTACAAATTGGTATTAGTCTTTTGCATCACTTGCGAAAACGTTTGCTACTATAAAATTACAGCATTCTCAAAGATTGAGAACGATATGTGAAAACTAAAATTATTTTGCGTAAATTAATTGTGAAAAGTGACAAAAAAGCCGTTCACAATCAGTGAAAAAGTTCTGAAAATTAATTTTTTATAAATAAAATATTGCGAATACCATTGACAAACATAGTTTACTGTAGTATAATTTCATTAGAAAATACAGAAAACGTTTAAGTTCAGTTACGAGGTATATATTTATAGTGGGTATAATGGAGGTCACGCTGATGAAAAGCATTAATTTTATGGGCGACAATGGTTTCAAAGAAGCACTTGAGAGCGTTGGTGTAACTGCAAGCAGCAGTATCAGCAGCGAGAAGATCTCGGGCTGTTTTAAATATGTTACGGCTGACGATATGTGTATTATCACTGGATACTGCGGTGACAGCCATATCGAAGTGCTGGAGCTTCCTTTTGAGCTTCGTGGCAAAAAGGTCATAGCTGTTGCAGGCGGTGCTTTCGCACATCTTTACGACCTTAAATGTGCTGTTATCTCAAAGGACGTTGTTATCATCGGAAGAAAGGCATTTTACAAATGCTGTTCACTGGTGAATGTGACTATACCTGAGAGCGTAAGGTTTATTGGTGAGATGGCATTCTGCGGTTGTGAATCTCTGAGATTTGCGACTATACCTGATGGTGTGGAAAGGATACTGCCATTCACATTCTACAATTGCGACAGTTTGGAGAGAGCTGACCTGCCAGAGAGCGTAAGAGAGATTGGTGAGTCTGCATTCGGTTTCTGCTCTTCAATGAAAGAAATTTGTCTTAATGAAAATATAGTTTCCATAGGAAACGGAGCTTTCCAGAACTGCATTTCTCTGAGAGAGCTTGAGATACCGGCAGCTATGATCGAGATCGCAGAGAATGCTTTCACATTCTGCTCAGGTCTGGAAGCGATCTCTATACCATTTGGAATCGAGGCTGTTGGCGATTACGCATTCTTCGGCTGCTCTGCTCTGAAAAAGGTTGAATTCGCAGGATCTGTAAGAAAGATAGGCGAGTGTGCATTTGCACTTTGTGAGAAGCTCGAGAGCGTTTATCTTCCTGATTCCGTTAGCAGGATAGGCAAGAGAGCGTTTGCTCAGAATACTGTAGTTAAGACGGTGAGGATATCAGGCAAGATCGCTTATGTTGGAAGCGAGGCTTTCCGTGGCTGTAAGGCTTTGAGAGAAGTTGTTATCCCATCATCTGTGAAGAAGCTTGGCGCAAAGGCTTTCGTGGATTGCTCTGAGTTAAGAAGCGTTGTTATTCAGCATGGTGCCGATGGCATTGCGGAGGACGCTTTTGAGAGAGGTGCCGCCTTGATTACTGCTGACGCTGTTCCTGCACTTGATGACGAAACATTCAGGATAGCCGAGGCTGTTTACAACAAAAATTTCGCTTTATAAAATATATAACCTCTGGATCTGGGCGGCAGCTTTTAAGTTGCCGCCTTTTTTCTGTCTATTTGCAGGCGGGATATAATAATCCAAGTCGGTAGGATATAGGTCATTGTCGGAGGTACATAAAAAAACGAGCGACCAAAGGTCGCCCTACGATATGTAAACAAAAAAAATACGCCCTGCTTAACGCAAAACGTATTCAGTGGGGTGGGTAGTGAGATTCGAACTCACGGTCTTCAGTGCCACAAACTGACGCGTTAGGCCAGCTACGCTATACCCACCATACATATTAGAAGAAAATACTCGCAGCAGATTTTCATCTGGAACGAGTTTAATGGTACGCCATACTGGATTCGAACCAGTGACCTACCGCTTAGAAGGCGGTTGCTCTATCCAACTGAGCTAATGACGCATACTGTACTCATTAATATCTCAAACTCGGATAAAAGTTTAAGATATATTGGAGCGGGTGATGGGAATCGAACCCACATGACCAGCTTGGAAGGCTGGAGTTCTACCACTGAACTACACCCGCATACTGCCTGACCAGGCGTTTTTGGTGGTCTTTCAAGCTTACCGCTCAATCAACGATATTTATTATACCACTACAAGAGCCTTTTGTCAAGCACTTTTTTATATTTTTTTCATCTAAACTCAACTTTGTGCAACTTTACTTATTTGTTCTTCTTATGTTGTTTCATTTTATTCACTATAACATCTTTGAACAAAAAGCCAACGATACCTGCTACTAGAGCTACTCCAAGCACCACAAGTGCAACTGTGAAGTTGCCGCTTTTTACATTGCTTCCCAAAATCGTGGAGAGCATTATAGCTGGAAGTCTGCAAGGCATGACATAATAGAAAAAATCCTTCTTGCTTATGGGAGTCAGGGGGACGATATATGAGATAACGTCCTTGGGTATTCCTGGTATGAGATAGAGGATTATAAGGGTAACGGTTAGCTTTTTCTCATTTTGCAGGAATTTGAATTTTTTTAGCTGTTTCTCGTCAACAAAGGCTTCCACTATCGGTCTGCCAAATTTTTTCACAAGCACGAATATTGCCATTGTGCCAAGGAGCGTACCTAAGAATGATAGCAACCCGCCCCAGAACCAGCCGAACAGCACTCCACCCACCACTTGTATAGGCGGTATGACCGCTATGACCACTTGAAGAGCTTGTATGAAAGTAAAGATAAGCACTCCCACAATGCCGCTGTAGTTATCTAGCTTACGCTCCAAGGCTGCAATGCCTGCCTTGCTGTGAAGCGCTTTTATAAGAGGTATACACGCCACTGTAGCCATTGCTATGACCGCTATTATTGCAACAAGGCTTATTATCTGTATTTTTTTCTTGTGCCTTGCAGTTTGTATTTTCGCCTCGTTTAATATTTCTTTCTCTTGTTCTTCGTTCATAAAAACGTCACCGTCATTTTCTTCTGAGTATTTTTTTCCTAAACCAATTTATGTACATATCTGTCAACTGTGTGAGTGCATAGTCATAAATAAAGAAAAACAGGTTTGCCGCCGCCCACAGAACAAGCACGGCATACTTGCCAAACATCTCCATGCCCTCGAGCATATCCACCGAAGTAAAGATATACTGAAAAGCCAAAAAGAATATGACTATCGCCACATTGAACACTGCAAGCTTTATTGCCCACACCAACAGGCTGTTTTTCTTTTGGTCGAGATAATATTTAAGTATTGGATAATACCCCATGAACAATATGAAAAGCAGGGTCGCTTCGTAATTTGGGGTCACGAAAATGCTCAGCAGGCTCACTGCACAATAGGTGGCTATCGCCCAGTTTTTATCCACCTCCACTATCATCACAACCATCATAAAGCCTGCGAAGGTAGGGATAGTATAATCGAGCATGGGCAAAAAGCTGCTTGAAAACATCAAAAGCAGGCAGACAGCAGAGCATATGCCGCCAAGTGCCACTCGAAAAGCTATTTTATTTCTCATGGGTCTTTAGCAGCACGGTATAAGGTCGCCGCCCATCATTTCACAGCAGCAGTCTGCACAGCAAAGTGAGGAACAGCAGTCAGGGCCGCTCATGCCGCCTGCTCTATAGCCTTGGGTTGGGTTGCCGCTCATATAGCCGCTTCGCTGTCTGTTCATCTGGGCTAACACGCTTTGATACTCCATGTTATTTGGGTCGAGCTGGACGGCTCTTGTGAAGTTGTTATAAGCCTCATTGAGCCAGCCTCTGCGGTGGCAGATAGTGCCTTTGAGGAAATACCACTCGGCATTTCTTTCCGAGGAGGACACGTTATCAAGTATCTGATCTGCCTGAGTATAGCTGCCGCTTTGGATAAGGCTTCTGATATAGCCTGAGTCAAAGCCCTGCGAAGAGGCATAGCCGTCATAGCCGCTTTCTGCGGACTGGTATCCTCCCCCACGTCTTGAAGTCATGATCTGATCGTAGGCGGCGTTTATCTCGGACATTTTCTCCTCAGCTACGTCAGCCAGGGGGTTATCCTGATACTGGTCGGGGTGATATTTTTTCACAAGCTCTTTATAAGCTGATTTTATTTCAGCGTCTGAAGCTGTTGGGGATACACCTAAAATTTTGTAAGGGTCTTTGGAGATCATTGATCGTTATTTCCTTTCCTGTTATTGCGGAATTTTCCGCTTCTTATTTGAGTATAGACATTTTTAAGTCCAAGATACACGATATTATCAAGTATATCACGATATCGCTCAAGATTGAGCTTCACATAGATATCTGCCATTTCGCCCAGGGTGAAATTTATGCTGTCATCACAAAAGGCGTGAACTTTTTTGAGATAGTCCGCATTTATGCCCTCGGTGGGTGGAAATTTTGCAAGGAGCGGATTGTAGCTTTCACTCTCGTGGTCGTCGGGCAGGTCGTCAAGAGCGTCGCAGATATAGATAAATCTGCCGAGGAGGTAGCCGAATCGTTCAAGGAGCGGTCGGCGTTCGTCACGCTTGCTTGTAAGTCCGCCTGCGACGGCTTGCATCATAAGTGCGGTAGGCTCGCAGGCAAGGTCTATGCCTGCTGTTTTTTCACGTTCTATTTTATTTTGCAATTCCATTGCGTTTTCAACGGCAGGGGCAAGATCCGGATAAAGGCGAGCCGCTTTCTTATATGGCTTTTTGAAAAAAGGCAGCAGTACAAATGCGGCAAGCTTGCCTTTTAGCCCTTTATCGGCTATATCGTCACGGAGCTTATGATATGTGAGTATCACAGCGGCTGAGGACGTATATTTAAGATTGCAGGTACACTTTGCGCACATGGTCTTTTTAAGAGGGTGTGCGATACAGCGTTGCTTTTCTGCGTCAAGTTTCACTCCCCTCACAGAGAGATCCATAAGGGAGAGAAATGCGAAATCGTAGCTAAGGGTAAAGCGTGTCACAAAGCCATAGCGCCTGCCCATATCCTTGCAAAGTCCGCAGTAGACAGCTTTATAGATATCATATTCAAACATTCGCATATAGGGTTTGAAAGGGCGGACATATCCGAACATAGGCACTCCTTAGATTTTCGTTACTATACATTATAAAACACGATTGTGTATATCCCGTGAAATATATAACATTATACAACAATTTTAAGATAAAAGTCAATAATTTTTATGATAAAATAAGGGTGGCAGAGTACAAAAGGGCGACCTTGGGTCGCCCTTACAATTTTATAATGTTACATTGTAAAACGTAAATCAATTAATTTGTGCGGTAACAAGACGGGCGAACGCTGTTCGCCCCTACGTCACGTCACAGCAAACTGTGAGTTATAGAGATCGGCATAGAAGCCGTTCTTTGCCATAAGCTCATCATGACTTCCCTGCTCTACTATGTGTCCCGAATCCATTACTATGATCGTATCTGCGTTCTTGATAGTAGAAAGTCTATGGGCGATTATAAAGCTCGTTCTGCCCTGCATCATTTTCTCAAAGGCACGCTGTACCAATATCTCCGTACGGGTATCTATAGACGATGTAGCTTCGTCCAGAATGAGCATTGGCGGCAGCGAGAGCATTACTCGTGCGATACAGAGAAGCTGTTTCTGTCCTGCGGAGATAGTGCTGTAGCTGTCTGAAATAACGGTATCATAGCCATTTGGCAGACGCTTTATAAAGCCGTGACAATGGGCTGACTTGGCGGCGGCTATCATTTCTTCCTCGGAGGCGTCAGGCTTGCCGTAGCAGAGGTTCTCTCTTATGGTGCCTGTTTTCAGCCACGTTTCCTGCAAGACCATGCCGTACATACTTCTCATGGAGTCACGGGTACAATCCTTTATAGGCTCGCCGCTTATGCGTATCTCGCCGCTGTCGGTATCATAGAACCTCATAAGGAGGTTTATCATGGTGGTCTTGCCGCAGCCTGTTGGTCCTACGATAGCTGTACGCTGACCGCTCTTTACATGGAGGTTAAAATTCTCGATAAGCTTCACATCAGGCACATAGCTAAATGACACGTTGTCAACGTCTAATGTGCCGTCAACGGAGGTAAGGACAGTAGCGTTAGAGCTGTCAGGTATCTCCTCTGTTTCGTCTATGACCTCAAAGACACGCTTTGCAGAAGCGAATGCACTTTGAAGCTCGGTGATAACGCCTGATATTTCATTGAAAGGCTTTGTATACTGATTTGCATAGGTGAGGAAACAGCTAAGGTTACCAACTGTGAAGCCCACGCCTTTTATTACAGAGAGTGCGCCCACGATACCGACAGCCATGTAGACGAGGTTGTTTACAAATCGTGTGCATGGGTTGGTGAGTGAGGAAAAGAATGTGGCGTTAAGTCCAACTTTCTGGAGTTTCAGGTTCACTTCTTCAAACTGCTCCTCAGCTTCTTCCTGATAGCCGAATGCTGTTACTACCTTCTGATTGCCTGTCATTTCCTCAACAAGGCTGGTCATGTCGCCTCTTGCAACTGATTGCTGGTGGAAAAGCTTGAATGTGTTCTTGGCGATAAATCTTGCGACAAATAGAGAAAGCGGAGTTAGGATAACCACGATAAGGGTTATTTTCACGTTTATGGAGAGCATGAAACCAAGTGTACCAAAAATTGTACATACGCCTGTAAAGAGCTGTGAAAAGCCCATGAGAAGTCCGTCTGACACCTGCTCCAAATCGGAGATTATACGGCTGATTATATCACCGTGAGGGTGGGAGTCGATATAAGAAAGGGGTAGCTTTTGGAGCTTAGCGAAAGCATCGTTTCGGATATCTCTTACCACGCAATAGGTTATCTTATTTGTACAAAGTGACATGAGCCACTGGGCAATGCCTGTTACGGTGACTGTTACGCTAAGCTTGATGATGATATTGATAATTCCGTCAAAATCTACAAGTCCCTTGGCTATGACAAGGTCAACAGCGTTGCCGACGAGGATAGGAGCATAAAGGGTGGTGGCAACGGTTATGACCGCAAAGACCATGGACAGTATGAACAGCCACATATGCGGTTTTGCATATCTGAGAAGCGGTCTGAGAGCGGAGGTATCAAGCTTGTTTTTTGTGCTTTGCTTAGCCATTTGCCTGTGCCTCCTTTTCTGAAAGCTGTGAAAGGCAAATTTCTTTATATACCTCGCAGCCGTTATAAAGCTCTGAATGAGTGCCGATACCTGCTATTTTGCCATCGTCAAGAACGATTATCTTATCGGCACTTTTTATAGATGAGATCCTCTGTGAAACTATGAAAACGGTCATGCCGCTTGTTTTTTTGTGGATAGCTTTTCTTAGTCTTGCATCTGTGGCAAGGTCAAGGGCGGAGGCTGAGTCATCGAGAATGAGTATCTCAGGATCACCGACCAATGCTCTTGCAATGGTAAGTCTTTGACGCTGACCGCCTGAGAGGTTTTTGCCCTCCTGCAAGATCATTTCGTCAAGCTTATCAGGCTTTTTCTCTACAAAGTCTTTTGCCTGAGCAATGTCAAGAGCGTTCCAGATATCCTCGTCCGTGGCGTTTTTATCACGCCACTGCATATTGTGTCTTATAGTACCCTTAAAGAGGACAGCTTTCTGAGGAACAATGCCTATCATACCTCTGAGCTGTGAGAATGGGTACTCTTTTACGTCAACGCCGTCAACGAGGACTTCGCCCTGACGGACGTCATAAAATCTTGGTATAAGGTTGATAAGAGAGGTCTTACCTGAGCCTGTACCACCGATTATACCGATAGTTTCGCCTTTCATTGCTTTAAAGCTGATATCTGAAAGGGAGTCAGCCTCGGCTGATGCGTACGAGAAGAAACAGTTCCTAAACTCTACGCATGGGGCATTACCGTCTGTTGTGACGGATTTATTATCCTTATCGGATACACTTGGCTCCACAGCGAAAACGTCATTAATTCTGATAGCGGACGCCTGCATTTTGGTGATATTTGTAACGAGTATCGCCATAGCAAGGAGTGCTAATAGTATCTGGTTCATATAGTTTACAAGGGCTATCACTTCACCCTGTGAGATAGAGCCTGAATAAACTGTTTTGCCGCCGAACCAAATGATAGCGATGATAGCGAAGTTTACGATAACATATGTGGCAGGGTTCATAAGGGCGGAAATTCTTCCTGCGATAATCTGCTGACGTCTAAGTTCTTCGGTATTATCGGCGAACTCTTTTTCCTCGTCTTTCTGACGTGAAAAGGCTCTGATAACTCTTGCGCCTGTGAGAGTTTCGCTTGTCATAAGGTTAGTTTTATCCAGCTTTTTCTGGATATTCTTATACTGCGGGATAGTGATGTGCATTATAAGATAGATGACATAGGCAAGGCAAGGTGCGATTATCAGGAAGATAAGAGTAAGCTTTACTGATATGGAAAACGCCATTATGATAGAACCAAGCACTATAAAAGGCGAACGAAGAAACAGACGAAGGAGGATATTCACGCCCTGCTGAGCGGTATTGATATCCGCTGTCATTCTTGTGACGAGGGTATGGCTTCCAACGCTGTCTATTTCCGCATAGGACAGTGAATTGATATGCTTGAAAAGGTCACGTCGGAGGGCTGTTCCAAAGCCCAATGACGCTTTTGCGGCGAAATACTGAGCAGTCAGCGCACAAGCCAGACCACAGAAGGCGAGGAGAACAAGCACGCCACCCATTTTATAGATGTAGGGCTTATCTTGATTTTTTATACCCACGTCAATGATATTAGCCATAACGAGTGGCACTGCAAGCTCGAAGCAGGCTTCGATAAGCTTAAACAGCGGACCGATTATGCTTTCTTTTTTATAGTTTTTCAGATACCTAAAAAGCTTCAGCATTTTTCTATCTCCCAACTAAATAAAATCATATAAATTTTATTATATCATATGTTTTTGTACATTTGTAGACGAATAAGTTAATTCTTTAAAAAAGTGGGGATAATACAGGGGGGCAAAAAGTTCGCCCGTCTTTGTACACCGGCATGGTTTGTGATAATTCAAGCCTCGCACCTCCGAGCGGGACGCCGAGGGCGTCGTCCCCTACAATAATCATCGCCGCAGGCGATACCTTCATTCCTCATTCCTCATTCCTCATTCCTCACTCCTCACTCCTCATTCCTCACTCCTAACAAAAAGGGGGTTGACAAAAGGGCAAAAGTGTGCTATAGTCATATCAATAGGTTTAAATGCTATGACGGAAATAAGTAGCCTTTTGCGAAATTTCAGAGAGCTTTCGGTCGGTGCGAGAAAGCATTTCTACAAAGTGTGAATACATTCCTGAGCTGTTCGCTGAGAAAGCTTTTGCGTAAGGCGAAACGGTTTGCACACGTTACAGTGCTATGGCTTCGCTTTCTGCTGAGCCTGTAAGGTCGGGAGTTTCCCCGATAAACTGAGGTGGTACCACGATAATTCGTCCTCTGACAGATATTCTGTCAGGGGATTTTTTATTTATGTACCGCAAAAAAATAATACGGAGGTATGAAAAATGACAGTATTTGAAGAACTGAAAAGAAGAGGTCTTCTCGCTCAGCTTACTGATGAGGAGGAAATAAAGGAGCTTATCAACGCTGGTAAGGCAACTTTCTACATCGGCTTTGACCCGACCGCTGATTCACTCCACGTTGGTCACTTTATGGCGCTTTGCCTTATGAAGCGTTTGCAAATGGCAGGCAACAAGCCTATCGTTCTTATCGGAGGCGGTACGGCTATGATAGGCGACCCGTCAGGCAAAACAGATATGAGAAAAATGATGACAAAGGAAACTATCAACCACAATGTTGAATGTTTCAAAAAGCAGATGTCACACTTCATTGATTTTTCTGATGACAAGGCTATTATCGTAAACAATGGCGATTGGCTTCTCGACCTTAATTATGTTGATGTGCTTCGTGACGTTGGTGCTTGCTTCTCTGTAAACAAGATGCTTACATTCGAGTGCTACAAGCAGAGAATGGAAAGGGGTCTTACTTTCCTTGAATTTAACTACATGATAATGCAGTCCTACGATTTCTACAGACTTTTCCAGGATTACGGCTGTAATATGCAGTTCGGCGGTGACGATCAGTGGGCTAATATGCTGGGCGGCACTGAGCTTATCAGAAAGAAGCTTGGCAAGGACGCTTATGCAATGACTATCACTCTGCTTCTTAACTCTGAGGGCAAGAAAATGGGCAAAACTGAAAAGGGTGCTGTATGGCTCGACCCTGAAAAGACTTCTCCATACGAGTTCTATCAGTATTGGAGAAACGTTGGTGACGCTGACGTTATCAAGTGCCTGAAGATGCTCACATTCGTTCCTATCGAGGAGATAGAGGAAATGGAGAAACACATGGAGGGTGCTGAATACAACAAGGCTAAGGAGCTTTTGGCTTACGAGCTGACAAAGCTTGTTCACGGCAAGGAGGAGGCTGACAAGGCTGACGCTGCGGCAAAGGCTATTTTTGCAGGCGGTGGAAACAGCGACGATATGCCTAGCACGACTATTGCGGCGGCTGATCTTACTGACGGCAAGATAGGTATTCTTACGCTTCTTGTTAAGTGCGGTCTTTGTCCTTCAAACGGTGAGGCAAGACGTCTTGTTACTCAGAACGGTATTGCGGTGAATGGTGAGAAGTTCACTGACCCTAAGGGTCTTGTTGATCTCTCTGAGCCTGTTGTTATCAAAAAGGGTAAGAAGATCTTCCACAAGGCTATTGCGGAATAATATAGCACAAAATAATTTCCACGGGTGGACAGAAGTTCACCCGTTTTTTTTTATATAAATATATGGTATTTTGCAATATTCATAAACATTCACACAAAATACATATAAGGTTTAGCTATATTTAAAGTTATTCATATATACTTTTAATCAAAGGAAAGTTTACACGAAACATACGAAAAAATCACGAAAAGAGGCGTGGATATGAATGGCAATCAGGAAGTGTTCAGACGGATAGAGAAAAAATATATCGTTGATGAACCGACTTATGAAAAGCTTATAAAAAAGCTCGATGGGCATTTTGTCAAAGACAGATATTACAAAAGCACTATCTGCAACATATATTATGACACACCAAGTCATCAGCTTGTGAGAAACTCCATTGAAAAGCCTGTTTACAAGGAAAAGCTGAGAGTGAGGAGCTACGGCGTACCTAATGATGAAGACATGGTCTTTGTGGAGCTGAAAAAGAAATACAAGGGTGTGGTCTACAAGAGGCGTATTGAAATGACCCTTGCACAGACCCGTGATTTCTTTGCAGGCAAAGAGGTACCTCATGATAATCCGCAGATAGAGAACGAGCTGAAATATTTTCTCAAATTCTATGAGGGCATTGCTCCTGCTATGTATCTTAGCTATGACAGGCTTGCTTACTGCGGTGCAGAAGACCCGTCCCTCAGGCTGACCTTTGACACGCACATTCTTTACCGTGAGGAACAAAAGGAGCTTGACAAGGGCATTTGGGGAAAAGAGCTTCTGCCTGCTGGCGTGAGGGTAATGGAAATAAAGATACCGAACGCTATGCCACTTTGGTTATCGGCTATACTTGATGAACTGGAGATATATCCTGCTTCGTTTTCAAAATACGGAACTGCGTATCTTAACGAATTTTCTGAAAAAATACATAAAGGTAAGGTGATAAGCTGTGCTTAATTCAACTACTCTTGCGGCTACTACTGTGACCACCACTGAAACGACCGTGGCGGCGATAACTACAAACGAATTTGTTTTCTGCACTGCGGCTTCGTTGGTGCTTGGTCTTATAATAGCGTTTGCTTTCAACTTCAGGCAGAAAAAAACAAAGAGCTTTATGATGACGCTTGCTTTGCTGCCTGTGATAGTACAGGTAGTGATAATGCTTGTAAACGGAAACATCGGTACAGGCGTGGCTGTTATGGGTGCATTCAGCTTGGTAAGATTCCGTTCTGTACCGGGAAGTGCAATGGACATTTGTGCTATCTTCCTTTCAATGGCTGTCGGTCTTGCGACGGGCACGAACCACCTTGCGTTGGCTCTTATGCTTGCGGTGTGCGTGAGCCTGCTGAACATTATTTATACGCTTCTGCCTATTGGCAAAAAGAAGTCGGGTCACAAGGATCTTAGTATCACTATCCCTGAAAGCCTTGATTACACTGAGGTATTTGACGATATATTTGAAAAGTATCTTTCAGAATGTGAGCTTGTTTCGGTAAAGACCACAAATATGGGAAGCCTTTTCAAGCTGAAATACCGCATTGAGCTAAAGGGTGACGCTAACGAAAAGAAGCTTATTGACGAACTTAGATGCAGAAACGGCAACCTTGAGATAATGTGTGCAGTGGCAGCAGACATTGAGGAACAATCATTCTGACAAAATAACAAAAGTATCCATAAGCAAAACCGCACAAGGCTAAAGCGGTCTTGTGCGGTTTTTTCAACCTTTTTTACCATACAAGGGGGTATTTTTCATGAAAATTTCGGACACTAAAAAGCTGGCAGCTATCACGGCGGCGTTTTTTATCACGGTCACGGCTTTTTCAGGCTGTTCAGAGAGTGCAAGTTCTTCACAGACCACAAACAGTGTTTCTCAGTCGGCAAAGTCTGACATTGACGCAAGCATTGCGGCAGAGGACATTGACGTTGGATATGACGAGGAAAGCTCAATAGGGATTACATTTGCTGATGGCAGTGCAGCTATAGACGGTGAGGGTGCGACCGCTGAGGGGGAAACTGTTACCATTTCGCAGGCAGGCACTTACATTCTTTCAGGCACGGCGACCAACGGCAGGATAATCGTTTCAGCGGACAAGACGGCTGAAATAAAGCTTATTTTCAATGGAGTTGACATAACTTGTGCGGACAACGCTCCCCTGCTTGTGAGCAAAGCTAAAAAAGTTTATATCGTGCTGGAGGACGGCACAGAGAACGTTTTGACGGACAGTGCAAGCTACTCTTTAGGAGAAGATGACAGCAACACAGACGGTGCTATTTTCTCCAAAGCCGACCTTACTATAAACGGCAGCGGTACACTTACTGTGAATGCAAACTACAAGCACGGCATAGTTTCAAAGGACGATCTTGTTATCACTGACGGAAATATCAATGTGACCTCGGCTTCAACCGCTATGGAAGGCAAGGACAGTGTTAAGATATCTGGCGGAACAGTCAACATTTCCGCAGGCACGAACGGCATAAAATCCACTAACACAGAGGCTTCTGACAAAGGCTTTATAAGCGTGACAGGGGGAAGCTTCACAGTAGTCGCAAACAATGACGCATTCGAGGCGGAAACTGTGCTTTCTATCGAGGGCGGAAGCTTTGACATCACCACAGGCGGTGGAAGTGCAAACGCTTCTATGAAGTCTGACGGCACGCCAAACAGAAATTGGCAGAACAACATGAGCAACGGTGGTGGTGGTCCGAACGAAATGGGCAGACCTGACGATAACGGAAACGGCACGGGAGGCGACCCGCCTGCAATGCCTACGGCTGACAACACAGGGCTGACTATCAAGACTACGGCCAACACTACTACGGACAGCGACAGCACAGATACAACGGACAACACTTCAACATCTGCAAAGGCTTTAAAGGCAGGCAACGAGGTAAACATAAGCGGCGGCGAGTTCAAGATAGATTCGGCAGACGATTCTATTCACAGCAACGGAAACATTGTTATAACAGGGGGAAACATTTCTGCGGCATCGGGTGACAATGGAATGCACGCTGACGGAAATCTGACCATATCCGACGGCACTGTAGACATCACAAAGAGCTACGAAGGTATCGAGGGATCTATCGTGACAATAGACGGTGGCACCATATCAGTGGTAGCAAGCGATGACGGAATAAACTGCGCAGGCGGAAGCGACACTGGATCAACAGACAGAATGGGTGCTGACCAATTCTCGTCACAGGACGGTGTTGAACTTAACATCAACGGAGGAACTGTAACCATTGACGCTGACGGCGACGGACTTGACTCAAATGGCAACTTCACAATGGCAGGCGGTACAGTTTACGTTTGCGGACCTACTAACGGCGGCAACGGTGCACTTGACTACAACGGCACTGCAACTGTAACAGGGGGAACGCTTATCGCCTGTGGTGCAGTTGGAATGGAAGAAGGCTTCGGTGACAACTCCACACAATACAGTGTTCTGCACGATCTTGGTTCGACAGTTTCAGCAAACGAAAAACTGACTATCACTGACAGTGACGGCAAGGAGATCTTAAGCTTTACCCCTACAAAGACTTGGCAGAGCGTTGTATTCACAACCGCTGACCTGAAGGAAGGCGAAACCTACACCATTACGGCAGGGTCGCAGTCGGAAACCGTGACTATTGACGGCATTGTTACTTCTAATTCCAAGGGAATGAACTTTGGCAGAGGTCATGGCGGAGGACGTGGTTTCTGATATGAACGAAAAAAGGACGAACCCCAAGTTCGTCCTTTTTTCGTGTGTTGCCATAAGGCTGCGATTGGCAAGCGGACGACCAAAGGTCACCCCTACATTTGTGTAATATAAATCGTAGGGGCGAACAGTGTTCGCAAGTTTTTGCTCACCTTTGTTGTATACATACGCAAAAAAAGACCGCCTCATGAAGAAGCGGTCTTTAGTAAGCAATTTAGTTTTGGCTGTGCAGATTATGCAAGCTCAGCAAAGTACTTGATTGTTCTTACCATCTGTGATGTGTAAGAGTTCTCGTTGTCGTACCAAGAAACTACCTGTACCTCATAGAGGTCATCAGCGATCTTAGATACCATTGTCTGAGTAGCATCGAAGAGTGAACCAAATCTCATGCCGATAACGTCAGAAGAAACGATTGGATCCTCGTTGTAGCCAAATGACTCAGAAGATGCAGCCTTCATAGCAGCGTTGATGCCTTCAACTGTTACGTCAGCACCCTTTACAACTGCTGTAAGGATTGTTGTTGAACCAGTTGGAACTGGAACTCTCTGTGCAGAACCGATGAGCTTGCCGTTAAGCTCTGGGATTACAAGGCCGATAGCCTTTGCAGCACCTGTTGAGTTAGGAACGATGTTTGCAGCACCAGCTCTTGCTCTTCTCAGGTCACCCTTTCTGTGAGGACCGTCAAGGATCATCTGGTCGCCTGTGTAAGCATGGATAGTGCTCATGATACCGCTCTGGATAGGAGCATACTTGTTAAGAGCATTAGCCATAGGAGCAAGACAGTTTGTTGTGCAAGATGCAGCAGAAATGATTGTATCGTCTGCTGTAAGTGTCTTCTCGTTTACTGAGTAAACGATAGTCTTGAGGTCGTTACCAGCAGGAGCTGAGATAACTACCTTCTTAGCACCAGCATCGAGGTGAGCCTGGCTCTTAGCCTTTGATGTATAGAAGCCTGTGCACTCGAGAACTACGTCTACACCAAGCTTGCCCCAAGGACAATCCTTAGCGTCCTTTTCTGCATAAATCTGAAGAGTCTTGCCGTCAACAGTGATAGTATTAGCCTCATCATCAGCTGATACTGTGTGGAGATTCTCACCGATCTTACCACAGTAACCGCCCTGAGCTGTATCATACTTAAGAAGATCAGCGAGCATTGAAGGCTTTGTCAGGTCGTTGATTGCAACTACCTCGTAGCCCTCTGCGCCAAACATCTGTCTGAATGCAAGACGTCCAATACGTCCAAAACCATTAATTGCGACTTTAACTGCCATAATTAATTTACCTCCTAAAAATTTTTCTGTATTTATTATACTACATTTTTCAATACATTGCAAGTGTTTTTACAAAAAACTTAGAACTTTTTTTCTTTAAGGCAATACCGCACAAAGATTGTGCGTCAGATGCGTAGTCAGATTTTTTTCGTCAGGTCACATAAAAATTCCGCAGGCATACTGTCGTATGTCAAGGGATTTTTGTGTGATATGACGGAAAATCCGCAAGCAGATGGCGTGCAAAGCCGTCAGGCGGGCTTTGTGCGGTGTTGCCTTAAAACTTCACCGTAAAGCCATCTGAGTCTTGATCCGTCAAAGCACTGCTAAATTCTTTAAAATATGATCAAATATTGATGATTTTTTATTGACTACCCCGACAGTTTAGGTTATAATATTTACATGAGATCTTTATGAAAGGCAGGCTAACAAAGTGGAACTGACATCTTCTGTGAAAGAGATATACGCTCAGTCTGAGGAAAACATTATCCTCACTGACGCTGAGCTTAATGTCATTTGGAAAAATCATGGTGATCTGCCTGATGTTATAGATATTTCTGCTTTATGCGATACTCCGGAAAACGCTTTCATTCTGCCTGTTGAAAAGACAGCTACCTTTGAATATAAGGGCAGGTTTGCAGACTCGGCGGCAATGCGGTTTGAACCACTGAGAGATAATGGCATTATAACGAATTATCTAATACACTATTACTCCTGCATGGACATAGAACGTCTTTCGGACAAGTCTGGATATTTACGCTTCAAATCGAATTTTCTCGGCAACATAAGAATGGAGCTTTCTAAAATGTTAGCGATGCTTGACAGCCAAAAGAATTCCTTCTCTTCAAAAGCCGGCACTGAATATGAGCATTTTGACCATGAGGCAAGGCTTCGTATACTGAAGACATTTTCCGCAACAGTGAACATGACAGAACTTGCAAAATATTTCAGCGGCAATTTCACAACTGAATATCAAAGCCTATCAGACATATGCGGTGAGGTATGCGACGAAGAAGGCAATTTGCTGGAGGAGGACGGCTGTATTTTCAGATACTCCATCGACCCGTGCATTTATTTTGAAACAAACAAAAGCCTTATTAAAAATGTGCTTGTAAATCTGCTTGTGAACGCGTATATGTACAATGACAAGGAACAACGGCAGGTGGAGCTTATCCTAAAGACTGAGGACGACAGGATAATACTGTCAGTAAGTGATAACGGCAACGGCATGACAGACGATGTATGGCAGGCGGCTATCACGCCATTTGGCACATTCCAGAAATACAGTAGCAGCGAGGCATTGGGGCTTGCACTGGCAAAATGCTTTTGCGACCGTTTTGACGGTGAACTAAGTTATCGCAGCGAGATCGGCAAAGGCACTTGTGTGACCATGAGTTTCCCATGTGACAGCCGTGGTTTGCCGAAAGAGTTCCATGTGAGCAGAATGCCACCCATACCGAACCCATACGGCAGTACCTACTGCATAATGGCTAAAGGGCTTGACCCGCTGAAATAGGGTTTGGGCAATATACAGAGCAAGTGAATAGATGGAATACAAAAAAGGCAGTGCCGATTTTCTCGGTACTGCCTTGATTATTTTATGGAAATTAGTCCTTGATGATAGACTTACCTGTCATTTCCTTTGGCTGCTCAAGACCCATGAGTTTGAGCATTGTTGGTGAAAGGTCAGCAAGAACGCCGCCCTCTCTGATAAGAACATTGCCTGCGCCTGCGATAATAAGAGGTACAAGGTTGGTTGTGTGGGCTGTGAATGGAGAGCCGTCATCTTCCATCATCTTATCTGCGTTGCCGTGGTCTGCTGTGATAAGCGCTATGCCGCCCTTTGCAAGAACTGCGTCAACCGTTTTGCCTACGCACTCGTCAACTGCTTCTACTGCTGCTACGGCTGCGTCGAACACGCCTGTGTGACCTACCATGTCGCAGTTTGCATAGTTGAGGATAATTGCGTCATACTTGTCAGACTCTATTCTCTTGAGAACTTCGTCGCAAACGAGATATGCGCTCATTTCAGGCTGGAGGTCATAAGTTGCTACCTTTGGTGAATTGATGAGGGCTCTGTCCTCGTTTTCAAAAGGAGCTTCTACGCCGCCGTTGAAGAAGAATGTAACGTGTGCATACTTCTCTGTTTCAGCGATTCTAAGCTGTGAAAGACCCTTCTTTGCGATATACTCGCCGAAAGTATTTTCAAGGCTTGCTGGCTTGAATGCAACGTCAACGTTTGGCATTGTTGCGTCATACTGTGTCATGCAGACATAGTAAAGTGGGAATCTGCCATTTCTTCTCTCAAAGCCTGTGAAATCGTCGTCAACGAGAGTTCTTGTTATCTCTCTTGCTCTGTCAGGACGGAAGTTGAAGAAGATAACGCTGTCGTTTGCGGATATCTTGCCGTTTTCATCGATAACTGTAGGAACAACGAACTCGTCTGTAACGTCAGCGGCATAGGAAGCCTTGATAGCGTCAACTGCGTTATCAGCCTTATTGCCCTCGCCGTATACCATTGCGTCATAAGCCTTGCCTACACGCTCCCAACGGTTATCTCTGTCCATTGCATAGTAACGTCCCATTACTGTTGCTATCTTGCCGACACCAATTTCCTTGAGCTTTTCTTCAAGCTCAGCTACGAAGTCAGCACCGCTTGTAGGAGGAACATCTCTGCCGTCCATGAAGCAATGAACGTAAACCTTTGTAAGACCTGCTTTCTTAGCAAGCTCCAAAAGACCATAGAGGTGTGAATTATGTGAATGAACGCCGCCGTTTGAAAGAAGTCCGAACAGGTGAAGTGCGCTGTCATTCTTCTTGCAGTTCTCAACGGCTGCTGTGAAAGCTTCGTTTGAGAAGAATTCGCCGTCTTTGATAGACTTTGTAATTCTTGTAAGTTCCTGATAAACTATTCTTCCTGCGCCGATATTTGTATGGCCTACCTCTGAGTTACCCATCTGTCCCTCAGGAAGTCCAACGTCCATGCCGCTTGCACCGATAAGAGTGTGCGGATAGTTGGCAAGAAGTCTGTCGATATTAGGTGTTTTGGCAGCTCTGATAGCGTTGCCGTAATCCTTGTGATTATAGCCGAAGCCGTCCATAATGATAAGTGCTATGGGTTTCTTTGACATATTTCTTAGTCCTTTCAACATCATTTATATTCGTATTATCCCCAATAACCGCCCTTTTCAAGAAAGCTCAGGACATATTCCTTAAATTCCTTGGCAGTATCGTCGCTTGTGTAATAGGTCTTTGCGCCGATACGGACATAGTTGCTCTCTCCTGACTCATAGTAGATAGCTGGACCTTCTGAACATTTTATATCCAACCAATCGCCGCCAACAACGTACTCCTTTGAATCCGGCTCTTTTTCTTCTGCGTTTTCCATGATTTTCGTGCGGAACTCTGTTATCTTGTCGAGAAGCTCGCTGTCTGTAAACTCAACGCCGCTAAGGAGCTTACTAGAGTCCATTTTGATAGTTACATTTTCAAGCTTAGCCTCAGATGTTGTCTGAGAGCTTTCTGCCGCTGGTGCGCTGCTTTCGTCAGTGCTTCCGCAGGCTGCAAATGACATACACATGGATAATACTAATGCTGCAAATATTACTTTTTTCATAGTTGCGTCCCCCTGTTCAAAAAAAGCAGAGGACAGCCGCAGCCGTCCCCTGCGGAACTTTTTATTTGTTTGTTCTTGTAACGAATGATATTTTGCCCCTAGATATCCGTCTGTTAATTAGCCCTCAACAGCAGCCTGAACGATAGTGTTGAAGTCAGCAGCCTTCAGTGAAGCACCGCCGATAAGACCGCCGTCTACGTTCTCCTTAGAAAGAAGCTCTGCGCAGTTCTTAGCGTTCATTGAGCCGCCGTACTGAATTGTAACTGCCTCTGCTGTAGCCTCGTCATAAATCTTAGCAAGTGTTGCTCTGATGAATGCGCAAACTTCCTCTGCCTGATCTGCTGTAGCTGTCTTGCCTGTGCCGATAGCCCAAACTGGCTCGTAAGCGATAACGGACTTCTTAACGTCCTCTGCTGATACGCCGAAGAAATCAAGCTTAACCTGTCTTGCGATAACTTCCTCTGTGATGTTGCACTCACGCTCCCAAAGAAGCTCGCCAACGCAAACGATAGGCTTAAGACCAGCTGCAAGAGCTGCCTTTGTTCTCTTGTTTACTGTTTCGTCTGTTTCACCGAAATACTGTCTTCTCTCAGAGTGACCGATAACAACGTACTCAACGCCAAGCTCAACGAGCATATCTGCTGAGATCTCGCCTGTGAAAGCGCCGCTCTTCTCAAAGTGAACGTTCTCTGCACCGATCTTTACGTTTGAACCTGCTGTTGCGTTGATAGCAGTTTCAAGGTTTGTGAAAGGAACGCAAGCGATAACTTCAACCTTGCCCTCAGCGTTTGCAACAAGTGGCTTGATAGCTTCGAGAAGCTCCTTAGCCTCAGGTCTTGTCTTGTTCATTTTCCAGTTTCCTGCAATAATTGCTTTTCTTACAGCTTTTTTCATGATAAAAAACTCCTTTATTTTTTATAGGGAACAGAAAAACTGCTCCTGCTAGTTTTCCAAGTCTATTATACAACATTCCCTCGTATTTGTCAACTAATTAACAAAGGCTTGGACTTATTTTATCTGTTTATTACAGCTTATCTATAAGCATAACGACACCGAAAACGCCAAGCAGGACACCGATAGCGATAGCCGCATAGCCGAAAGGCGTTTTCTCCTCTTTTTCCTCGGCTTCCTTTTCCTCCTCAGTGACTTCTACCTTTGATTTTTCATCGTCAAGGTAAAATTCCTGCGGGTTTTCTGGGTTATACTTTATGTCTATCATATCGCCTTTTTCATAGCCGTTGTCTGTGACTATTTGTGTATATTTCTCGCCGTCAATGGTATAGCCGATTTTCCACTCGGTGAAAACTCTGTCCTCACCGCCGTTGAAATCAGGCATTGTGGTCTTGATCTTCTGCAAGGCTTTTGCCTGAGTTGGTTCGTAGTGATCCTCCTCAGGGATATTATATTCCTGCTCAGGGAAAAAGCGATAGCCCTGCAAGGCTTTTATACCGAAATAGATAAGTCCCACGCCTGTGAGCAGAAGAATTATTCCGCCTATGCCCTGCCAGCCTAATCCGCTTTTGGCAAGTAGTGTTATTTCATTCATTTTTACTACCTCGATTTCTGCATAAAAAAGGGACAGGCAAAACCTGCCTGCCCCTAGCTTATAGCTTAGTAAAATATATTACTTGTCAGCGATTACGTCGATACCTGGGAGTACCTTACCCTCGAGGTATTCAAGTGAAGCTCCGCCGCCTGTTGAGATGTGTGACATCTTATCAGCAAAGCCAAGCTGGATAACTGCTGCTGCTGAGTCGCCGCCGCCGATGATAGTTGTAGCGTCTGTTTCAGCAAGTGCCTTTGCAACTGCGATTGTACCCTTTGCAAGTGTTGGGTTCTCGAACACGCCCATAGGACCGTTCCAAACAACTGTCTTTGCAGACTTAACAGCCTCGCCGAAGAGAGCCTGTGTCTTTGTGCCGATATCAAGGCCTTCCTTGTCAGCTGGGATCTTGTCAGAATCAACAACTTCTACGTCGATAGGAGCGTCGATAGGATCAGGGAAGCCTGCTGCAACTGTTGTGTCGATAGGGAGAAGAAGCTTCTTGCCGAGCTTTTCAGCCTTTGCCATCATTTCCTTGCAGTAGTCGATCTTTGTATCGTCAACAAGGGAAAGACCAACTTCCTTGCCCTGTGCCTTAAGGAATGTATATGCCATACCGCCGCCGATGATAAGTGTATCGCACTTCTCGAGGAGGTTTGAGATAACGTTGAGCTTATCTGCTACCTTTGCGCCACCGAGGATAGCAACGAATGGTCTAACAGGTGTTTCAACTGCATTTCCGAGATAGTTGATCTCTTTCTGCATGAGGTAACCAACTGCTGTTTCCTTAACAAACTTTGTAACGCCTGCTGTAGAAGCATGAGCTCTGTGAGCTGAACCGAAAGCGTCCATTACGAATACTTCGTCGTCAACGAGGTCAGCAAGTTCCTTAGCGAAAGCTTCGCCGTTCTTTGTTTCCTCTGCACCTCTGAATCTTGTGTTCTCAAGAACAACGATATCACCGTCAGCCATTTCAGCAACTGCCTTCTTAGCGTTGTCGCCAACTACTGTATCGTCAGCAGCGAATGTTACCTTTGTTTCAGGAAGAAGCTCTGCAAGTCTTGCAGCAGCAGGAGCAAGTGAGAACTTAGCCTCTGGGCCGTTCTTTGGCTTGCCGAGATGTGAACACAGAACTACCTTGCCGCCGTCAGCTACCAGCTTCTTGATAGTTGGGAGAGCAGCTGTTATTCTGTTATCGTTTGTAATAACGCCGTCCTTAAGAGGAACGTTAAAGTCAACTCTTACGAGTACCTTTTTGCCCTTTACATTAATGTCATCAACAGTAACTTTGTTTAAACCTGCCATTTTAAAGACACCTCTCAATTTAATTTTTTAATTCACGTTGTTAAAAAACTAACAACCTTACCTTTATTATATAACATACCGTCATAAAAATCAAGTATTTTTTTATAATTTTTACCCTGATTTTATAACTTTAGGCTTTTAAAGTGCGTCCACCTTTATCTCTCCGTTGTCAGCGGATATTGCCACGGCGGACACCGCTCCCTCGCCCTTGTCTATAAGCAGTTCGGCTATCTTATCCTCAACCTCGTTTCTTATGACACGGCGGATATCTCTTGCACCAAGCTTCTGACCGTATGCCTTATGTGCAATAGCTTTCAGAGCTTCATCTGTATATCTCAGGCTGATATGTTTCTCCTCCAACGGCGACTTCATCTCGTCCAGCATAAGACCTGCTATGCCTGCGAAATTCTCCTCTGTGAGCGGATTGAACACAACTATCTCGTCTATTCTTCCAAGAAACTCAGGTCTCAGGAAATCTCTCAGTGCTTTCATTGCTTTATCCTTGGCGATATCACTGTCGGTCTTATTGAAGCCCACACCTGTATCTCTATCAGTCGAACCTGCGTTTGATGTCATGACGATAACTGTGTTCTCAAATGAAACGCTTCTGCCCTGTGAATCGTTGATACGTCCCTCGTCAAGTATCTGGAGAAGTATGTTCATAACGTCAGGGTGAGCCTTTTCTATCTCGTCAAAAAGTACCACTGAATATGGTCTGCGGCGCACCTTTTCGGTAAGCTGACCTGCTTCATCAAAGCCTACATATCCCGGAGGTGAGCCGATAAGCTTTGATACTGAGTGCTTCTCCATATACTCGGTCATGTCAACTCTGATAAGCGGCTCGGTGGCGTCAAAAAGCTCTTCTCCAAGGACTTTCACAAGCTCTGTTTTTCCAACGCCTGTTGGGCCGACGAAAATAAATGAAGCAGGTCTGCGACGTTTTGAAAGCTGAACCCTTGTACGCTTTATTGCCTTTGCGACCTTATCAACGGCTTCGTCCTGACCGATAACACGCTTTGAAAGGGCTTCTTTGAGATGCTTTATCTTATCATACTCGGTCTGAGCTATCTTATTGGCAGGGATACCTGTCCAAAGCTCTATTACCTTTGAGATATCGTCCTCTGTGACCTGAACGTTTTTAAGAGTTTCTTCCACCTCTTTGAGTCTGTTCTGGATCCTGAGTATCTCGCCCTTTTCCTTTGCGATTATCTCATAGTCAGGGTCTGACTTCTGCTCGTAATCCTCAACGAGCTTTTCATGCTTTTTAAGCTCCTCGTTAAGTGCGTCGAACTCCTCTATTTCAGGTGTTCTGATACTTGTGCAGGCGCAGGCTTCGTCAAGAAGATCTATCGCCTTGTCAGGGAGAAATCTGTCGTTGATATATCTTTCAGAAAGCACTGCACACTCTCTGAGCATATCGTCTGATATCTTTACTCTATGGAAATTTTCGTAATACTGCTTTATGCCTTTGAGGACTGTGATTGTGTCCTCAACTGTCGGCTCGGAAACTGTTACAGGCTGGAAACGTCTTTCAAGTGCAGAGTCCTTTTCGATATACTTTCTGTACTCCTTGAAAGTCGTTGCGCCTATTACCTGTATCTCGCCTCTTGAAAGGGACGGTTTCAGGATATTAGCTGCGTTCATCGTTCCCTCATTATCGCCTGTGCCAACAAGGGTATGCACCTCGTCTATAAAGAGGATAACATTGCCCTGCTCTTTTACTTCCTCTACAAGACCTTTGCAACGGCTCTCAAACTGTCCTCTGAACTGAGTGCCTGCAACAAGTGCGGTAAGGTCGAGGAGGTAAAGCTCCTTATCCTTGATATGGAACGGCACATCTCCACCAACTATCCTCTGTGCGATACCCTCGGCAATGGCTGTTTTACCAACGCCAGGTTCGCCTATAAGGCATGGGTTGTTCTTCTGACGTCTTGACAGGATATGGATAACTCTTGATATCTCCTTATCTCTGCCCACAACGTTATCAAGCTTGCCCTCTCTTGCTTTCTGAGTAAGATTTGTGCAATAGTTGTTGAGAAATTTAAGCTTTTTCTTTTTATCCTTTGGGTTTTTATCTCCGCCCTCATCGGTGGCTTTAGGCATACCTCCTGCGAGATTGCTGAAAAGATTGGCTGCGTCACCGCCGAAAAGATTGCTCAGGAAGTTCGTTCCGCCCGGCTCAAAATCGTCACCGTCGGAAGCCTCCATAAGCTGATTTGACATTGCTTCAAGGTCATCGTCTGAGATGCCCATTGCCTTCATATAATCGTCCACCTGCGAAATGCCAAGCTCCTTGGCACAAACAAGGCAAAGTCCCTCGTTCTTCTTGTGCTGAGGGTCTTTGGCGTTCATCTGTGAGATGAACACCACAGCAGGACGCTTTTTACATCTTGAACACATTAACATTTTTATTTGCTCCTTTCCTTACTGATACACCTTACGGTAATCATTTATACAGAATATCAAAGAAGTAACTGAACAGATAGGTATTTTCAAAAACAGCGCTGTTGAACTTGGGAAGCTTGTTCTCGGTAGCATTTATCACAGTGCAGACCATAAAGGCTATCAACACCAGATACAGACCGCCTTTGCAAAGACCAAGCGCCATGCCTGCGAAACGGTTTGCCGCTGTCAGACCTGCCATTCGGGTAAAAACTCCCGACAGACGCAGGATAAGCCTTATGACTATCTCCATAAGTACATAAACCGCCATGAACACGCAAAGCCTTATAAAAGTCAGGGCGATCGGCCGGAAAATGTTCTTTTCCAGATACTCAGCACCAGTTCTGCCACCCTCAGAGAGAGCCTTGACGGCTTCGTCTATCTGCTCGGCAGTGAACTTCACCGCCTTAGACAGACTTTTTCCAAGCTTATTGCCCTCCAGCTTTTCGCTGAGCTTTTGGGGCATAACGCTGTGGATATACTCTGAAAGCTCCTCGCCCTTTTGCTGAGCGGTATCAAGGTCTGTTCCCTTTGAAACAAGCAGCTTTTCGGTATTCTCCGCAAGAGTGCCTGCCCCTGACAGGACGTTATTTATCTCCTCATCTGAAAGGTCGATATCAACGCCCTCGTTTTTCAGTTCATTGCTCACAAGCTTTGAAAGATCCGTCTGTTCAGCAGCGTTTTCAAGGCTCGTTATAAGCTGTGTTTTGAAATATTTGTTATATACATTTTCAGCCGACATATTGGCTATAAGAAAAGCCACAAGAACGGCTGCCACTGTTCCGAGCATTGTGATGACATATCTCACAAAGCCCTTACAGTATCCTGTCAGAGCGGTCACGATAAGGATCATTATAACTGCTCCGTCAAAAAAATATGCCATATTTTCCTGCCTTTCGTCAGGTCTCGAAAGCTATTTTGTTTATCTCATGCAGACCCAGGAAATAAACGCTGTCGTTGAGGTAAACAAAGTCAAGATACTCAGAGGACACTGCCGCTGTTGCAAGTAGATTTCCTGCACTGTCATAGGCTTCTATATTATCCTCGCCGAGAAGGATCACCTTCTTGTTCTCTGCGGTCATTTTCTTAGGCTTGCCGCTTTGAGTATAAACAACGCTATCAGGCTTATCTCCGTCAGAGTCCGAACGGAACACCGCAAGAGTTCCTGTTTTACGCTGTATGCCATCGAATGCTACTGCGGCAGTGGTGTCTGTCAGGGCATAGTCTGAAAGCTCCTCAGGATATTCATACTGCATAAGTATTTTACCATTGCTGTCAAGCTTGTAGAAGCAGGTATCGCCCACTACCCAATAATCGCCGTTATCGTTTCGCTGAACGGCAACTGCGAGAGTTTCAAGCTGTTCGCTCTTCATCTTCTCCTCTGTGCTGTCAAAGGTCACATAATAGATGACCGAGCGTAACGCTCCACCACTGCTGGAAAATGTTGAGATACAACAGCCACTTCCGTCCTTATCAAAGCTTATATCAAGTATTCTTCGTGAGCTTGACCACTGATATATCTCTGCTCCTGAGGAGTCATAAACTGTCAGCACTGCGGCATATTTCTCAGTCTGGGTGACCACTGCAACTGTGCTGTCAGGGGCTATCTCCGCCAAAAGTATAGACTGGTCTATATCCTTTGAGAGCAGCTCGCCCTTTTTATTCAGCACTCTGAAAGAATTTCCACCGTTATCGTAAACGAGCACACGCTTTCCAGATGTTCTTACAACAGGGTTTGCAAAGTTGTGAGAATTATCTGATATCTTATTGCCAGACTCGTCATAAAAAGCAATGTTCCTGTCGTCAACTCGAACTATACCGTCGGAAAGCTGTTTTATAACGTTAACGGAGCTTTCATCAAAGGTCAGCGGGAAATTTCCGCTTTGCTTTTTGCCGTCGTTTACTATAGTGGCATGAGGTCTGTCCAAAATGCCCTCAAGCTTCGGCACCCACACTCCTCTTGAAGCGTAAACGCCAACTCCGAAAGCGACCACCACCGCTATGGCGGCTATCTTCTTATAGAGCTTTTTGTTTTTCTCTTTCTTTCTTGCCGCTCTTATATCAGTGACGTTGGATATCTCCTCGTCAGACCTCTCTGCTTTCTCGGCCTTTTTCTCTTTTCTGCTTTTATGCTCGGATTTTTCCTCTTTGCTTTCTGAAGCCTGCTCTTTATTTTCACCGCCTGATACTGTTATCTTGCTTTCATCAGCTTTTTCAGGCTTTTCCTCCTCGGCTTTATCCTCGGTGTTCGTCAGCTCTATTCTGCTTCGTGACTCCTCGGCTTCTTCCGCTTCTTTTCGGAGCTGTTCTTCCTGCTCACGTTCCGCCGCTTTCTGAGCCGCCTTTTTCTGACGCTTTATCTCTCTGAAAGTAACGTTCGGCATAGGCTCTTCTGCACCGTGAAACTCGTCACGCTGAACAAAATCCGTCTGCTTGGTTATTCTTATTGTTTTTTCTTCTTTGGTAGGCGGATTTTTCTTTCTCCGCCTGCTCTTTGATCTTTTATCATTCACCTTGTTCAGATCCTTTATCTTTATCATAATACACTTCGTTAAGATACAATCCCTGCGGCGGAACGGTCTTTCCGCCTCTTGTTCTGTCCTTTGACGCAAGTATATCGGGTATTTGAGTTTCTCCTATCTTGCCCTCATTTATAAAAATAAGCGTGCCTACCATTATCCTTACCATATTGTACAAAAAGCCGTCTCCCGAAACTGTGAATATCACAAGCTCGCCCTCACGTCTTACATGGAAAGAGAATATAGTCCTAACTGTATTCTCCTTTGTGCAATCGGTGGAACACATGGCTTTGAAATCGTGCGTTCCCACAAAATCCTGTGCCGCTTTATCGAGCTTTTTCTCGTCTATCGGAAACCAACTGCGGTAGGCTGTATCTTTATAAAAGGGATTTTTTATCTCGCTGTTATGTATAATATACTCATACTCCTTGCCGCTGCACATATATCTTGCGTGAAAATCAAGGGGGACTTTTTCGCACTCCAGCACGGAAATATCGTCAGGCAGCTTTGAATTAAGTCCGAAAACTATCCCACGGCAGGTTATTGTGGACTCTATAAGAAAGCTTGCACAAAATCTTCTTGCGTGCACTCCTGCATCTGTTCGTGAACAGCCGTTCACTGTGACTGTCTGTCCCGTCAGCGAGAGGATAGCTTCTTCAAGCACCTGCTGGACGGCAAGGGCGTTGTTCTGCCTTTGCCACCCATGATAGGCTGTGCCGTTATAGGCAAGTATTATCCTGAAATTTGTCATGAGCATATCCGTTTCTTTAGTCGAGTGTTATGGAATCTATATTGTCAAGTCTTACTATCATGGTGCTGTCGCTTTTCTTTTCGTGAACGATAAGCTTTACCCACTCGTCGTCTGCGTCAAGAATAGTACAGCTATGACCATAAATCCCGTCGCCGTCAATGGTACATTCTCTGCCGATAAGTTCTTTTATAATACCTGACATTTTATTTCCCCCATTTGCATTTCTCTCAAGTTTCTTGACTTTTCTTTCCAAAGTATCAAGTCTGTCGTCCTGGTCCATATCTTTAAAAACACTGCTCATAATACCCCTCCTAAACGGCTATATTTATGACGATAACGCCTGCAAGGAACAGCACGCAGAATATCGAGCCGTAGAGGTCGACTATGCTCATATGGAGCTGTTTCATTCTTGTTCTGCCCTCTCCGCCGTGATAGCAACGGCATTCCATAGCAAGGGCAAGCTCCTCAGCGTGTCTGAACGATGCCACAAAAAGCGGTATCAGCACTGGGATAAGGGCTTTGGCTTTCTGAATGAGCGAGCCTGTTTCCATATCCGCTCCTCTTGCTTTCTGTGCCGACATTATCTTGTCTGTTTCCTCGATAAGGGTAGGGATAAATCTCAGGGCAATAGTCATCATCATTGCAAGCTCATGGACAGGCACTTTTATCTTTTTCAGCGGTGAAAGCAATCTTTCGATAGCGTCTGTCAGGTCGATAGGCGAGGTGGTGTAGGTAAGAAGCGAAGTGCCGATAATAAGGCAGATTATCCTTATCATCATGAACACTGCCGTGTCAACGCCTTCATCAGTTATCTTGAGAAATTTCCACTCAAAATAGGCTTTGCCCGTTCTGATAAAAAGCAGATTGAGTATCGCCGTGAATATTATTATCGGCACAATAGGCTTCAGGCTTTTTAGCATGAGTTTACCAGGTATTTTCGATATGATAAAAGTGAGAATAGTAAAAGCTATGCCCACAAGAAGTCCCCACACGCTGTTTGCGGCGAAAAGCATCACTATGAAAACCGCCGTCATTATTATCTTTATTCGTGCGTCCATTCGGTGAATGACAGAATTTCCGGGAAAATACTGTCCTATAGTAATATCCTTTATCAAGGTATATTCCTCCAATTTTCTATCTCAACTTACACAGTCCTGCTCTCTGCTCATATGGGTCAAAGGCAGTCCGCTGCTTACTTATTCTTTTTCTGCTCCAGCATTTCAAGGATGACCTTTTTCGCATAGCCAACTGTATACACATCATCCTTAATATCTATGCCCATGGCTTTGAGCCTGTTTATAACTCTTGTTATCTGCGGCACTGCAAGTCCCATTGACACAAGCTCCTCAGAACGGTGAAACACCTTTACTGTATCGTCATAGCAGAAAAGCTTCGATTCGTTCATGACAAGTATCTTTGAAACATTCTTTGCGATATCTTCCATAGAGTGGGATACCAGCAAAACAGTGTTTTGCATCTGCTCATGATACTCTCTTATAAGACCAAGTATCTGCTCTCTGCCCTTTGGGTCAAGACCCGAAGCAGGTTCGTCAAGGATAAGCACCTTTGGGTTCATTGCCATAACGCCTGCTATAGCCACACGCCTTTTCTGTCCGCCTGAAAGCTCAAAAGGCGATTTGTCAAGTATCTCAGGGCTTAGCCCCACCATTCTTGCTGCCTCTTTCACATACTTGTCTATCAGCTCTTCTTTGACGCCCATATTCTTAGGTCCGAATGCGATATCCTTATAGCAAGTTTCCTCAAAGAGCTGATACTCAGGATACTGAAACACAAGACCCACCTTAAATCTTATAGGGCGAAGCCTTGATTTATCGTCCCACAGCCTTTCTCCGTCTATATAGACGCTTCCGCTCGTGGGCTTCAAAAGACCGTTGAAATGCTGGATAAGGGTAGATTTGCCTGAGCCTGTATGTCCTATTATACCCACCATTTCGCCGTCATTTATCTCTATATTAACATTGTCTACGGCTGTTTTGCGAAAGGGCGTACCCTCGCCGTAAACATAAGTCAAGTTTTCCGTTTTAATTACTGCCATTGTTACTCCCTATCACTTAAGCATTTCATAAAGCTTCTGAACGCACTCGTCCTCGTGGATTATCTCGGTGGAGATGTCATAGCCTGCCTTTTTAAGCTCCCAGCAAAGCTCTGTCACCTGCGGCACGTCAAGTCCCAGATTTTTCATGGTTTCCACATTTGAGAATATCTTCTTCGGAACGTTATCCATTATGACCTCGCCACCGTCTATTACAACAACACGCTGTGCCTGTGCAGCCTCTTCCATATAGTGGGTGATAAGCACGATAGTAACGCCCTGCTCGTTGAGCATTTTGACAGTTTTCATTACCTCGTCCCTGCCGTGAGGATCGAGCATGGCGGTAGGCTCGTCAAGAAGTATACAATCAGGCTTCATTGCGATTATGCCTGCGATAGCCACACGCTGTTTCTGTCCGCCTGAAAGCTTATGAGGTGCATGAAGTCTGTATTCATACATACCGACGGTTTTAAGAGCCTCGTCAACACGTCTGCGTATCTCATTCGGCTCGACGCCCATATTTTCAAGGGCGAAAGCCACATCCTCCTCCACGATAGTTGCAACTATCTGGTTATCAGGGTTTTGAAATACCATGCCCACCTTTTCTCTTATAGGCAAGAGGTTATTTTCGTCCAAAGTGTCCATGCCGTTCACATAGACAGCCCCCGACTCAGGAAGATTTATAGCGTTTATGCACTTTGCAAGTGTAGATTTGCCTGAGCCGTTATGACCAAGCACTGCCACAAACTCGCCTTTTTCTATGTTCAGATTTATGCCTTTAAGCACCTCCGTTTTAACAGGTGGCTCTTCAAGGTCGTTCACATAGGAAAAGTGCAGATCCTTTATTTCAATAAAACTGCTCATTTTACTTTCCTTACCAAATTTAGTTTATTCCTTATCTTCAGGCTGTTCTTTCTGTTCAGCCTTTCTTTCCTTATGCTTTTCGTAAACATTTTCGGCTTTGTCTATTCCTTTATCAAGGAGCTTTTCAGCCTTGTTCTTTACCTTTTTGCCCGTTTCACTCTCGGCAAACTCGTGGGCTTTTTCCTTTCCCTTTTCAAACAGCTCTCCTGCTTTGCTCTTTATCTTCTGCCCCTTTTCACTTTCAGCAGCCTCGTGAGCTTTTTCTTTGCCCTTTTCAAGCATATTTCCTGCCTTGTGTTTAAGTTCATCAAAATCAAAAGACATAACCTTTCCTCCTGTCTGAAATTTTTGGTTTATACCTTATTATAATATATGGGTATGCGAACGCTGTTCGCCCCTACATATTGCCCATAAGCTTTTCAATATCTTTTACTGTTGGCGGATAAAGTGCGATAGGGAACTTTTCCACCGCCGCACCTGCCACAGCACAGGCTGTTTTCACCAATGTATCGTCATCAAGACCTTTATAAAGCCCATATACAGCGCCCGCCTTAAAGCTGTCCCCTGCGCCAAGTGTTGACACTACGTCTACTTTAAATGCAGGGCACATCTTTGGCACAGCACCCTTTCTGCCATACATCGCACCCTTTTCGCCAAGGGTAAATATCACAAGCCCTTCTGTATTATCTGTATAAAGACTGAAAAGCTCATCATAGCTTTTATCCGGATAATATTCATCAAGGTGCTGATGAGATATGCAATTTACTGCACAATGCTCATGGATATAGCTGTCATAGGCACAATCTATGGTGACATATTTCTTGCCATATTTTACGCAATACTCGGCTATCTTATCACCAAAATAAGGGTCAGCCGCAACGCAGGCTGAATTTTTCACTGACTCCTCCGAAGGCTGTTCATAAAAAGGCTCCGGACGTGAATAAAGCTTATCCCACTCGCCAAAACAGGTGCGTGTATTTTTATCTATGATAACATAGTCGGTCACGCCCTCGAAACCCTCTGTTACAAGCTCCGAAAGGTCAGCGGTCTTGTCTGCAAAATAATCCTTTATAAGCTTTTCATTGCCGCTTCCAAGGTGAGTACCGCCAAGCTTTACAGGCACATTCAGACTGCAAAGAACAGCCGCCGCTGTTCCGGTCTCACCACCGACAAGGTGATACTTTTCCTTTATCTCTGCCGTGCCGTCTGCCTTTGGAAAATCACCGTCAAGAAGAAACGAACAGGTGGAGATCATTTGACCGTACATATAAACATAATTCTCAGTATATTTCATGCGAACACCATTCCTTACTATAGCAAAGCTATTTCTGCCAAATTGCCGTTGAACCGCATGGCAGCACACCGCCTGTTGCCTCTACAGGCAATCCTATCTCATCAGCCGTGACGTTTCCGCCAAACCTCGTTCCGAGGACATCTCTAAGGATATATGCCATAACTGAGGGTGAAAGTCCTGTGGTATAGCTGTTGAGCAGGAAGAAAAGCGGCTCGTCGCTCAAAACGCCTGAGCAGGTCTTTACAAGGTCATAGATACAATCTTCAAGCTTCCATATCTCTCCGCCAGGTCCTCTGCCGTAGGACGGAGGATCCATAACGATAGCGTCATAGGTCTTGCCACGGCGTATCTCACGCTGAACGAACTTTTCACAATCGTCTACAAGCCAGCGAATAGGCTTATCGGAAAGCCCTGACACAGTGGCGTTCTCTCTTGCCCACTGCACCATGCCCTTTGATGCGTCAACGTGTGAAACGCTTGCACCTGCTTCAGCACAGGCAAGGGTAGCTCCGCCTGTGTATGCAAAGAGGTTTAACACCTTTATCTCTCTGTCTGCGTTTCTTATTTTATCAGCCATGAAGTCCCAGTTCACAGCCTGTTCAGGGAAAAGACCTGTGTGCTTGAAGCCCGTTGGTCTGATTATAAACTTCAAATTCTTATAGCCTATGTTCCAGCTTTCAGGCAGGCGCTTTCTGTATTCCCATTCGCCGCCGCCCTTTGAGGAACGGTGATAAATGCCGTCTGCCTTTGTCCAAAGGTCAGAACGCTTCGGTGACTTCCAGATTATCTGAGGGTCAGGTCTTACAAGCACCTTGCCGCCCCAGCTTTCAAGCTTATCTCCGCTTGAAGTATCTATTATCTTATAGTCTTTCCAGTTTTCTGCAATTCTCATATTTTTTATCCTTATATAAAATTTACTTTTTCCACGGCCTTTTATTTTCCGTCCAGCCCTTTGCCTGCCAATATGCACTGTCAGCAGGGTTCCAGCCCTTTTTGTTTGCAAAGTGGAAAATAGTGAAAAACAATCTGCCTTTAAGGCTGACCTTTGGCTCAAAGCTGTCGCTTTTAAGCTTTGCGGCAATGCTGTCGGTCTTTTTCTCTATCTTCGCAAGCATTTTGTCTGAAACCTTGCTCCAGCTCGTTGCGTGTATGCCGAAGCCTATCTTATATATCTTAGGCACTCCCCAGAATGACAAGCTATCCGCCATATCTTTGTTAGTGCTTTTCATGCCTGCACCTGCGGCTGTAGATATGACCACAGCACGCTTTGAGAACATTTTCTCCTCTGGGCGGTGGACTATCCAGCGCCAGCCGTAATGGTCGAGCCATGCTTTCATCGAGCCTGTGCAGTGGTAGACATACACAGGGGAAGTAAGTATCAGCACGTCTGCTTCGTCCACCGCTTTGGTGATAGGGTCGAGCTTCTCATAGTGAGGACACTTTTCTTCGCCTTTCATAAAGCAATTGGTACAGCCGCAGCAAAACTCGCCGAAATCTCTCGGCAGGAAGAACTCTGTCACCTCGCCGCCAAGTTTATCGGCTAACATTCTGCCTATATGATATGTAGAGCCTTTATGGTTTTGACCATTTATCAAAGCTATTTTCAAAATATCACCTTACATTTTTTCGATAAGCTCCGCTATCTTGTGTGCATATTCTGTGATTATGCCTGTTCTCTTGCCCTCTATCATAACACGAACAAGAGGCTCTGTGCCTGACTCACGAACAAGTATCCTGCCCTCGTCACCAAGCTTTTCGGAATACATCTTTATAGCGTCTGTTATCTCAGGGACTTTATCCCACATACCCTTTTTGTCTGCTGTTATCTTAACGTTCACAAGCACCTGTGGATAGCACTCCATGCAGGAAGCAAGCTCGCTTGCCTTTTCGCCTGTACATTTGAGGACTGTCAGAAGCTTTGTACCTGTCAGCTCACCGTCGCCTGTGTTTGCATAGTCAAGAAGAATAATATGACCTGACTGCTCACCGCCTATATTATAACCGCCCTTGAGCATTTCTTCAAGAACGTATCTGTCGCCAACCTTTGTGGTAGCGGCAACGATGCCGTTTGCCTTTGCATACTTGAAGAAGCCAAGGTTTGTCATAACGGTAACAACGCAGGTATTATTTTTGAGGATACCCATGTTCTTCATATATTTTGAGAAGATAGCAAGTATCTTGTCACCGTCGATAAGCTCGCCCTTTTCGTCAACTGCAAGGCATCTGTCAGCGTCGCCGTCAAAGGCAAGACCGATATCGCAATGATTATCAACAACTGCCTTTTGCAGACCCTCGATATGTGTTGAGCCGCAATCCTTATTTATATTCGTTCCGTCCGGCTTATCGTTGAGCATTATGCACTTTGCACCAAGTCCCTCGAAAATTCTCTGTGCGCACACGGAAGCTGAGCCGTTTGCACAGTCAAGAGCCACACGGATACCGTTGAAATCTGTCTGAACTGTTTTCATAACGTAGCGGATATAATCCCAAGCTGCGTCCTTTTCGTAATAAACGTGACCTATATCACAGCCGTCCTTAAGCTCTATCTTTTCAGGTGTGTCAAGGATAAGTGCTTCTATCTCGTTTTCTATCTCGTCAGAAAGCTTGAAGCCTGTGCCAGAGAAAAGCTTTATGCCGTTAAACTCAACAGAATTGTGTGAAGCGGATATCATAACGCCTGCGTCTGCGTTGTATTTCTTTACAAGCATTGCAACGGCAGGGGTAGGAACAACACCGAGTATATGAGCGTCTGCGCCAACTGAGCAGATACCTGCCACCAGTGCGGACTCCAGAATGTCGCCTGAGATACGGGTATCCTTGCCTATGATTATCTTAGCCTTGTGGTTTGTTTCCTTTGTGAGCACCATTGCGGCAGCTCTGCCTATCTGCATAGCAAGCTCGCAGGTAAGCTCTGTGATAGCTACTCCTCTTGCGCCGTCAGTTCCAAATAATCTTCCCATAATAATTAGCTCCTTTTCGAGGTCATACCTCTATATTATTTTTTATTTATGTAAACTCTATATTAACACACATATTAAATTGATCCGATAATAAAATTTTTCCAAAGATAGAAAATGCAGTGGCAGGCGAACAGTGTTCGTCCCTACAGAACAAGAAATTCATCGCCGCTAGGCGATACCATAATTCCTCATTCCTCATTAAAATCATTCCTCACTAAATCACAGGTGCGTTTGTCCATCCTTGAGAAATCCCAGATGATCGTAAGCAAGCTGTGTCGCCACACGTCCCCTTGGGGTCTTTGAGAGGAAACCTAGCTGCATAAGATACGGCTCGCAAACGTCCTCAATGGTGACGGATTCCTCGCCGATAGCCGCCGCAAGGGTTTCAAGTCCCACTGGGCCGCCGTCATAACCTTTTATTATCATAGTAAGCAGACGTTTGTCGAGAGAGTCAAGTCCCAGCTTGTCAACGTCCATTCTGTTGAGGGCTATCTTTGCAATGTCTGCGGTTATCCTGCCGTTGCCCATGACTTCGGCAAAATCCCTTACTCTTCTGAGAAAGCGGTTTGCTATTCTCGGCGTTCCTCTTGAACGCTTCGCTATCTCCTCTGCACCGTCATCATCACAAGCCACGCCCAGCAGAACAGCGGAACGCTTTACGATATCGGAAAGCTGTTCTGTATTGTAAAGCTCCAAACGCTGGATAACGCCAAAACGATCTCTCAGCGGTGCAGAAAGCGAGCCTGCTCTTGTGGTTGCACCTATAAGAGTGAACTTGTTAAGCTCGATCCTTATAGACCTTGCCGCAGGACCTTTGCCCATGATTATATCCAAGGCATAATCTTCAAGGGCAGGATAAAGAACTTCCTCCACCTGTCTTGAAAGGCGGTGAATCTCGTCTATAAAAAGCACGTCGCCTTTTTCAAGGTTTGTGAGAAGCGCTGCAAGGTCGCCCGGCTTTTCTATAGCAGGGCCTGAGGTTATCCTGATATTCACTCCCATCTCGTGAGCGATTATGGCAGAAAGAGTGGTCTTGCCTAGTCCCGGTGGGCCGTAAAGCAGAACATGGTCAAGGCTGTCGCCCCTGTTTTTTGCCGCTTGTATATATATTTTCAGGTTCTCCTTGACCTTTTCCTGACCGATATACTCGTCAAGTGTTTTAGGTCTAAGGCTCACCTCGAAATCATCAGTTGTTTCCGCCTGAGTTTCTTTCGGGGTGACTATCCTGTCTATATCAAAATCTCCTTTTTCAATCATTTATGGAGTTCTCCTCTCAAAATTTCGCAAGTCCGATAAGGGCTTTCTTTATAAGCTCTTCAACGCTCAAATTCGGGTCAAGCTTTGATATCACTGACATTGCTTCGCCCTCGGTATATCCAAGCACCACAAGGGCTGTGACAGCTTCTTCGACAGCTCCGCTTGGAACAGCCGCAAAGCCCTGAGCCGCATTTCCTCTGACGGATATGGTATTCTCTTTTGCCACCTTATCCTTAAGCTCAAGGACTATCCTTTGTGCTATCTTTGTACCGATACCCTTTATCTTTGTGAAAGCCTTTGAATCCCCCGTTGCAACCGCAAGCGCAAACTGTGACGGAGTGCAGGCTGAAAGTATGGCAAGACCTGCCTTCGGGCCTACTCCGCTGACAGATATGAGCATACGGAAGCTTTTAAGCTCCTCCTTAGTTGCAAAGCCGAAAAGCTCCACCGCGTCCTCCTTTACGGCAAGATGTGTGTAAAGCTTTACTTCGCTTTTTCCTGCAATCTGCTGCAAGGTAGAAAATGTTGTTTTGCAGGCATAGCCAACGCCTGCACATTCTATTACGGCAAGGTCGCTCTCGGTATGAACGAGCTTTCCGCTAAGTGAATATATCATATTATTTCTCCTCAAAATTTTTCATAACACGCCTTGTGTTCACCGAAAGCCCGTGAGTTATAGCGATAGCCACTGCGTCCGCTGTATCATCAGGCTTTGGGATAGCTTTAAGATGAAGCATGGTCTTTGTCATTTCCTGCACCTGCTTTTTCTCGGCACGTCCATAGCCGACTATGGAGCATTTCACCTGCAAAGGCGTATATTCATAGATTGGAATATTTCTTATTATGGCAGGAAGCAGGGTCACTCCCCTTGCCTGTGCAACGTCAATGGCGGTCTTTTCATTGGTATTGAAAAAAAGCTTTTCTATTCCCATTTCATCAGGCTTATAGGTGGTTATTATCTCAGTCATATCATCATAGATGACTTTCAGCCGTCTGTTGAAATCCATATCCGAAGAAGTGGTTATTGCACCGTAGTCAACAACAGTGAATTTTCCGCTGTTGTATTCAAGCACTCCGAATCCCACAATGGCGTAGCCCGGGTCGATACCAAGTATTCTCAAATCCACTCCTCCGTTCAATTTCAACGCTATCCTATAATGACCCTATTATAACAACTAATTATACCATATTTTTCGGTCAAATGCAAGCAAAACGCTGAGTTTTCACCTATTTCTCACAAGGCGAAAATGTAGAAATGCCACTTTGTGAAAAGTCTGTTTTTGGCTAAACTGACTATAGAACAAAACAGCGGTCATCAGGTATGCCCATGACGCCGCTGTTATCTTTTTATGCTGTATTTTCTAAGCGGCGACTTCCACAATCTTTGGAGGATAAGACCATTGAGCGTGCCTGTGAGAATGCCGCTTATTATGAGATAAGGCAAAAGGCTGAACACCGCCCATGTGCCTGATATCACTGCCGCCGCACAAAGCTGACCTATGTTATGGAAAAAGCCACCAAAAACTGATGTCACCCAAAGCTGGTTTTCACCAACTCTCGAAACCGCAATGCACATGGCGAGATACGCTAAAATTCCGCCTGTGAGTGAGAACGCAAAGCTCACCACAGTTCCGTAAAGTCCTGCCGCAAGGATTATCCTCAAAAGCAGTACCAAGCCTGCCTCTTTTCTGCCGATAAAAAGCATTGCTGTCATTGTGACGATATTTGCAAGCCCAAGCTTCATGCCGCCTATGGGCATAACAGGGAATTGTGCCTCCACCATGAAAATGATAAGTGACAAGGCGGTAAAAATTCCTATAAGGGCGATTTTTTGTACTGATATCTTCATGCTTCCACCCCTATATCACAGCGTCGGCAGAGGTCTCACCGACTATTTTTATCACAAGCTTGTGCGGTGCACAAATGACGGTCTGTCCTGCGTGGGATATCTTTCCTGCATGAACACAGGTCTGGTTCGAGCAATCTGCGACAGACACCCAAATGCTTCCCTCGCCAACGGTTATGGTATTAGTGCCGTTTTCTGTTTTTATCTCAAAGGAATACTCCTTATCGGGGGAAAGGTCAGAAATAGTCTTTATGAGCTTGCCGTTTTCATATATCTCGGCAGAATTTTCTCCGCTCTTTCCACCTGTGAGGAAAATAAATATCAGGCACGCAGCGATAACAGCCGCAAAAGCTGCCGCCCATGTGAGATTCTTTCTTTTTACCACTGCCGCACTCCCCTTTTTACAGTATATCTGTTGTTATGAGTATACCACAGCCGTTCTTTTTCGTCAAGACAAACGGCAAGTGTCTGATTTTTTGTACTTAAATATTACACTAAGGTTACAATAAGGTACAAGATTTCGTACAGTTGTAACATTGCTGTAATTATCACCGAAAAAGCTGAAAAAATTGTCGAAAATTTATCAAAATATCCTTATTCACTATTGATTTTTTGAATGGGGTGTGTTAAAATATAAGAGTTGAATATTCTATTGTTAAGAGTATGTGAACATTTGTTCTTTTTATAGACCGCCATAGCCTGCATTATATGGGCAGATTTAACGATTGCTTGGGTGTATGTTAAATGATTTTAACCAAATCGTTGAAATTCTTGCTTTTTGCTTTTATTTTGCCTGTGGCTGTGGTATAATAATCTGAGCGTCGGCAGAGAGAGAAGCCGACAATCTCGTTAAGGAGTGTGTAAACTTGGAGAAGTTTGTTATACATGGAGGTAAGCCGTTGCATGGTACTGTGCAGATAAGCGGTGCAAAAAACGCTGCTGTTGCATTGGTTGCGGCAACTATCCTGTGCGACGAGCCGTGCGTTCTTGAGAACGTGCCTGAGATAAGCGATATAACTAAGTACATGAAGATCCTGCGTGAAATGGGCGCAGAGGTCAGACTTTTAGATAAAAATACTATATATTTTGACACAAAGGGCATTGAAAAGCCTGAAGTGCCATATGAGCTTGCAAGAACCATGAGAGCGTCATGCTATTTTCTTGGCACGCTGCTTGGAAGATTTCACGAGGCTTTTGTTCCGATGCCGGGCGGCTGTGATCTTGGCGACAGACCTATAGATCAGCATTTGAAAGCTTTCAAGGCGCTTGGTGCGTCTGACGAGATAGTGAACGGAGCTAATCATGTCACAGCAGACGAGCTTGTGGGCAATCAGATATACTTTGACTTTGTTACAGTTGGCGCAACTATGAATGCAATATTTGCCGCTGTAAAGGCAAAGGGGCTTACTATAATCGAAAATGCGGCGAAAGAGCCTCATATCGTTGACCTTGCGAACTTCCTTAACTCAATGGGTGCTGATATCAGAGGCGCAGGTACAGACGTTATCAAGATAAGAGGCGTTGATTACCTCAAAGGCGTTACCTATGCGACTATCCCTGACCAGATAGAGGCAGGCACTTATATGGTAGCGGCGGCTGCCACAAAGGGCGACGTTGTTATCGCAAACGTTATCCCTAAACACCTTGAGTCTATTACGGCAAAGCTACGCAAGGTAGGCGTAAACGTTGAGGAAAGCGACGAGAGCGTTCATGTTTGGGTGGACGGTCCGCTCGTGAAAACTTCTATAAAAACTATGCCGCACCCTGGCTTCCCTACTGATATGCAGCCGCAGTTCTCAACACTGCTGACGCTTGCAGAGGGCACGAGCATCGTTACAGACGATATTTTTGACAACAGATTCAGATATGTGGCTGAGCTTAGAAGAATGGGCGCTGACATTTCTGTTGACGGCAAGGTGGCTGTTATACAGGGCGTTGGCAAGCTCAAAGGTGCTCCTGTTGTGGCAACTGACCTGAGAGCAGGCGCTGCCATGGTGATAGCAGGACTTGCCGCAGAGGGCACTACTGAGATAGACAATATTTTCTACATCGAAAGAGGATATGAAAAGATAGATGAGAAGCTCAGAGGGCTTGGAGCTGACATTCAGCGTGTTTACAAGCCTGACGCTAACGAAATGGAGCTTAGTGGCTGATTAATATTGAAAACACTGCGGCGGCATATTATTTGCCGCCGTTTTTTACAGCATTTGAGAGGACATGATATGGAGCTTTTTATTTCCGACCTTGACGGAACGCTGCTTAACGGCAATGCAGAGGTGACGGAGTTCACAAGAGACACTTTGAACAGGCTCATGGCAAAGGGACTTAACTTCACTGCCGCCACTGCAAGGACGCTTGCTTCCGCAGGAAAAATACTTTCGGGGCTTGACCTGAAGCTTCCCGTTATACTTATGAACGGCGTGCTTATTTATGATATGGCGGAGAAAAAATACGTCAAGATAAACAGCCTTTCCAGGAAGCTTTGCGGTCTTATCATAAGTCTTTCAAAAGGACTTGGTTTAGAGCCTTTTATGTACTCGGTTTCAGATAACCAGCTTTCCACAAGATATGAGAGGCTTATTTCTCCTGCAATGAAGAGCTTTTACAACGAACGCAGAGAGAAATATTACAAGTCTTTCACGCAGGTCAGTGACCTTTCTCAGTACATCGACAATGTGATATACTTCACATTTATTGCAGAAAAAGAAAAACTTGTACCGCTGTATGACGCTCTTAAAGATAATGAAAAGCTGAACATCACATACTATTATGATGTTTATGACCCCAAGCTTTGGTATCTTGAAGTGTTCTCTTCGGTGGCTTCTAAGGAGCAGGGCGTGAGGTATCTTCGTGAGAATTACGGCTTTGACTTTGTCACGGTTTTTGGGGACAACACCAACGATCTGCCTATGTTCAAGGCGGCTGATAAAAGAGTGGCGGTAAAAAACGCCTGCAAAGAGGTGCTTGAAGGCTGTGACGAGGTGACAGGCACAAATGACGAAGACGGTGTTGCAGAGTATCTTCTGAAAACTTTTGAAAGGAATTAGTTATGGCAAGGATATATCCACTTTTTTCATCAAGCAAGGGCAACAGCTCTTTTATCGGCAACAGCGACGGCGGGATACTTGTTGACGCAGGAGTATCCTGCAAACGTCTTTGTGAGGCTTTGAAAGCTAACGAGATCGACCCTGCTGTGATACAGGGAATTTTTATCACACACACACATTCAGACCATGTTTCGGGGCTTAAAGTTCTCACTAAGAAATATCATATCCCTGTATTTGCCCAAAAGACCAATCTTGAGATACTTGTATCTGACGGCAAAATAGACCCTGCCTGTGATGTCAACGAGGTGGACGGCAATGAAGTCTGCATAGGAGATTATGCCGTAAAAGGTTTTGCCACATTTCATGATACCCCTGCAAGCTGTGGATATCAGATAAAGACCCCTGACGGCAAGCAGGTATGCGTATGCACCGACCTTGGAACTGTTACAAATGAGGTGGATATGCACCTGAGCGGTTCTGACCTTGTTTTGCTGGAGTCAAATTATGATGAGTCAATGTTGAAAAATGGGCCTTATCCATACGAGCTGAAAAGGCGCATCGCTTCAGACCACGGGCACCTTTCAAACTCTGCCTGCGGAGAACAGCTAAAAAAGCTTATGACAGCAGGTACATATAAATTTATTTTAGGGCATTTAAGTCAGGAAAACAACACGCCTTTGCAGGCTGAAAACTCGGCTGTGGGAGCACTTGGGGATTACGAGCGCAACAGCGACTATATTTTACATATAGCAAAGCCTGAGGGCAGCGGAATGGCGGTGGCATTTTGATAAGGATAAATCTTATTACAGTTGGAAAGCTGAAAGAAAAATACTGGCGTGACGCTGCGGCGGAATACTCAAAGCGGCTGGGGGCGTTCTGCAAGCTTGAAATAGTTGAGCTGAACGAGTCGAGGTTATCTGACAACCCCTCCGAAAAGGAGATAGCGGCGGCGCTTGAAAACGAGGCAAAAGCCATGAAAGGCTACACTGACATCAAGGGCGCATACAATATTGCAATGTGCATTGAGGGCAAGCAGCTTTCAAGTGAAAAGCTGTCCAAAAAGCTCAGCGAATGCGGTCTGAACGGATTCAGCACAGTGAATTTCATAATAGGCTCGTCATTCGGCATTGCCCCTGAGATAAAGGCGAAAGCTGACCTGCGCTTATCAATGTCGGAGATGACGTTCCCACACCAGCTTGCAAGGATAATGCTTTTGGAGCAGGTTTACAGGGCGTTTCAGATAAGTGCTAATACTAGGTATCATAAGTGAATTTCGGATATGACAAAACCGCCCTTTGTGCCTGTCATGTAGTGATGAACATCAAGATCGATCATCTTATTGTAAAGTTCAAACAGCTCACTTTCGGTCTTGCTGGTCAAAAAAATCATTGGCATTGATAATTTCAAGGACAGGCTTAAAACGGCTGATAAAAATATCGTTCAGCTTGTATGCACAGCTTTTGCTGTCCATAGAATCATCTGTAATTGAAATATGAGGATTCCTTGACTTAGTATAATAATATTTAATATTATAAGTCATTGCAATACCAAAGTAAATGGCTTAAACTAATAATATAATAATTCAGTATGCGGCGGAGGTATAACATGAAAAAAATATCAATGGTAATAAATGCAAACGACAGACTCGGACATATCTCTCCCGAGATATACGGACATTTTTCCGAGCATCTCGGAAGATGTATCTACAATGGTATATATGTGGGTGAAAATTCACCTATTCCGAATACAGACGGAATAAGGAATGATATCATCGAGGCGCTCAGAAATATAAAAGCTCCCGTTTTCCGCTGGCCCGGCGGCTGCTTTGCAGAAGAATATCACTGGCAGGACGGTATCGGCGAAAAATCTCAGCGCCGAAAGATCGTGAACACGAACTGGGGCGGAGTTACGGAGGATAATTCTTTTGGCACGCACGAATTTATGCGCTTCTGTGAGCTTGTTGGCTGCAAGCCTTATATAAACGGCAATGTCGGCAGCGGCAGTGTTCGTGAATTATCCGAATGGATAGAATATATGACCTCAGATGCGGAATCACCTCTCACAGAGCAGAGAAAGAAGAACGGCAGAGCCGAGCCATGGAAACTCGAATACCTCGGTATCGGCAATGAAAACTGGGGCTGCGGAGGAAATATGCGTCCCGAATATTACGCCGACGTTTATAAAAGGTATCAGACATTCTGCCGCAATTATTCGGGAAACAGACTTTACAGAATAGCCTGCGGTTCAAGCTCTGCCGACTATAACTGGACAGAAGTCATGATGAAAAATCTTGACAGCAATAATGTTGATGCTATCGACCTGCATTATTATACGATGCCAGTATGGCCCGAAATGGAGTCTGCCACCGATTTTGACGATGAGCTTTATTATAAAACTATCGCTGCAGCGAACTTTTCCGATGAGCTTATCACAAGACATTCGGAGATAATGAACCGCTATGATCCCGAAAAGAAAATAGGACTTGTAATAGGAGAGTGGGGCTGTTGGCATAAGGTAGAAGAGGGTACGAACCCGGGATTTTTATATCAGCAGAATACAATGCGTGATGCTATCGTTGCTGCAATAGAGCTGAATGTTTTTAACAGACACAGCGACCGTGTTGTAATGGCAAACCTTGCGCAGGCGGTGAATGTTCTCCAATCGGTCATTCTTACAGAGGGCGATAAGATGATAAAAACGCCTACATATCACGTTTTCGACCTTTTTAAAACACACCAAAACAACGAGGCAGTTTACTGCTATACGCAGAACGAAAATATGTCGGAAGGTAAAAATGCTCCGATGATCTCGGTTTCCGCATCGGTGAACGAAAAGAGTATGACCGTTACCGTCGCAAACTGTTCGCTTACGGAAGAGGCTGCTGTTGAATGCAGCATTTTCGGTTTTAAAGCATCATCAGTTTCTTGCAGGATACTTACAAATGAGGCACACAGCTATAACGACTTCGACTGTCCCGACAGAGTGAGCATTACCGAGCATACGGCAGTCATCAAGGACAATGTGTTAAAGCTGAATATTCCGCCTTGTGCTGTTGTGGAATGTGTTGTTGACTAAATATTGTGGCATATTCACAGTGCATTTCGTCTTTATAATAAAAAAATAAGCATAAGAGCTGCGTTTCATTAAAGAAGCGCAGCTCTTTGCTTTATAAAGCCATAATATGTTGGGCATTGTGCTCGCAAAAAAAATAATGCGCAAAAGGGGCTTCTGTTGATAAAATGTGAATGTGTTCACATTTGGGGATTTTCTCCTTATGTGCTGCAATTCAGCAAGGAGGAAACCAAAGGATTTGTCAACATGACAAATCCGCCGCAACCAAACTCGGTTGCGGCGGTAATTTTATCTGCTATGAATTATTGTTCTTGCTGTAATACTCTGTCTGCTTATCGTAGACCACTTTCGGTGTGTAACGCTTTATGGCCTTGTTGTTCACCTTGATGTCAAGCTTTTCTACCCAGCTTGTTAATTTCTTCTGAAATTCATCGCTCTTCATTTCTTTTAGAAGATCTTCATGATTGTCCTTGGCATATTCTGTATCTCTGTCCTTAACATCGCCCTTGATAAGAATGTAATATGCGTTATCGTCCTCATAAGCTGTTGCAACGTCTGTGCTCATACCGCTTACTTCTTTGAGTATCTTGCCGTTTGTAGTGTCTTTCTGTGAATCGTCCATTTCACCATAGTTCACCATTTTCTCATTTGCATATGGGTCTGGCTCTGATGATGAGCTGTCTGTTGACGAGTCACTGTCTGCAGCGGAGCTTGATTCTGCTGTGCTGTCAGATACAGAAGATGTATCATCGGAAGCTGTAGAACTTGTGTCGCTTTCTGCTACAGAAGAAGTGTCGTCAGAAGTCGTGCTGCTGTCTGAGGCTGATGAATCGCTGTCAGTGGCGGAGCTTGAATCTGCGGCTTTCTTTGAAGCAACATAGTCGTTGTACTCGTCTATAATGCTGTCGAAATCGTCAAACGAAACGCCCTGAGCCTTTTCAAGGAACTCATCTCTTTTTGCCTTGGCTTCCTCATTTGCAGCGTCTGCTGAGTCTGTAGAAGAATCGGTGGCTGATGATGAAGAATCAGTTGATGCTTTAGTTTTTGCAAAGGAAATGGATTTATATCTCAGGTAGTTATCATCAAGATACTTCACCATTTCATCGTCTGAAACGGCTTCCTCGCCGCCCTCTGCATAGTAGTGATCAAAAAGCTCTTCCCTCATTTTCGAGCCTTTGAGTGCAAGCTTTACAGATTCCTTTGAGATACCCTCTGACTCGTAAAACTCGCCCTGAGAATCCCATGTGCTGCTTATGCTGTCATTAATGGACTTTATATCCTCATCTGAAAGAGTAAGTCCAAGCTCGTTGAACTTGTCAACTACAGCCGCATACTCCTTAGTTGCAGTGAGAGCATAATCTGAAAGATACTCGTCAAATGCCTTTCCGTCTACCTTCTGATCGAAATAGTCCTTTTTGATGCCTTTCTGATAATACATCATCGTCATTTGATATGACATTTCTGTAAGCTCATTATAAATGTAGATACCTGCGTTTATCTTGCTGTCACCTGCTGTCATCACATAGCTTGTGTCTGAGCAAGAGGTAAGGCTTGCAGTACAAAGCAATGCGGCAGTAAGAGCAGCCGTTATTTTTTTAGCTTTAGCCATTTTATTATCCATTTCCTTTCCGAGAAAATCGTCTTACTAACAGGCAGAAAACCGCCTTAACTTTTACATTATACTACATTTGAGCCTATAAGTCAAGTGGATATGTGTCTCTCACACGCAAAAACGGACGATCACTGACCGTCCGTTGTAATACACTGATATTTTATCTATTGCTATTTCCTGTTTTTATGTCTTTCCAATTTACTTGCGTACATTATCTTATCCGCCTGTGTAAACATATCTTCAAGCTCGTGGATGTCTGTTATATGTTTACAAATACCGCCTATACTAACGCTGACCTCAAACTCGTTACCTGCAAACTTGTTATATACCCTAAGACGGTCGTTGACCCTTGCAGAAAATCGTTCAGGATAGTTGTCGTTATAGTCGTTACAGCCTATCACCACAAACTCATCGCCGCCTATCCTTGCGCATATCTCGTTATTTTTTGTCGATGCCAAAACTGCGTCTGCGATCGCTTTTATTGCAATATCACCGCAGTTATGGCCAAAATTATCATTTATCTTTTTAAGACAGTCCAGATCGCAGACAGCGATAAAAGCCTTATTTTTCGGATTTGACATTCTGTCAACAACAAACTGGATATTTTTCTCAATGCCTATTCTCGAATAAACACCTGTCATAGCGTCACGGACTGCAAGATTAGCTATAGAGTTTCGTATCCGCATTGATTCCAGAGCATTGCTTACATGATTTGTCCAATTACGATAAGTGATATCTATCGATTTTATTTCGTCACCGTAAGACAATACAGCATAGCCATAGCACCGATCTATAAAATGTACCGGGGTGATAAAGAATGCACAAGGGCTTTCTCGTTCTTCATCCAGATCAGGAAATATCTCTTTGAGTTCAAAAGGATCATGAAGAGTTCTGCTTTTGCCGTCAACGTTTCTTATATAAAGCACCATATTTTCTGTATATTCCTTTGGAACAGTGGAGATCTCACCGACTATCTCATGCTCTCCAAGGCAATCCTCATTAAGGCAGAGATAATACCTCTCATGACCAATGATAAGATAGAGAAAATATTGTATCCTGGCCATCAGATCATCGGGATCTTTAGAGCAAGCCATTATATCGGTCATATTGCTGTCCAAAAAGTCATGATAATTCATCTTGTTCTGAGATGATAAAAGATCACGCTTTGTATAGCTATAATCCTCATGACAGCCGCAGGAAGCACCTATCTCCACCTTGCCGCCGTCCTCTATAATGCCCTGCGGTTCAACGCCTTTGATCCTTGCCTCAATGGTCATTACTGCGTTCACGCCAGTTTCAAAGATCGGCGGTGAGCACGAGGTTATAGCTGGCACGCAATGGATAGCCTCATCTATTGCGTCATAACCTGCAACTATCATATCCTCAGGCACGCTCAAACCGTTTTTCTGATATTCATGTACAACGCCTATAGCCATATAATCTCCACAGCAAACGATAGCGTCAGGCTTTTTACGTCTGCCATAGATGATATTATTTGCCACCTCTGCCGCTTTATCATACCAGAAGCCTCCGTCAAAGCAGACAAAGTCCGGATCATACTCTATGCCATGCTTTTCAAGGGCACGCTTATATCCCGCAAGCCGTTCACGAGTGGTGGCAGTCTCCAGCGGACCGCTCAAAAAAAGTATCTTCCTGCATCCATGGACCTCGATAAGATGTTCTGTCAATTGCATAAATGGTATTTCGTCACGGGTATAAATACTTTCATAGTCCTTATAGCTTCCATCTATAAAAACCACAGGAACATGACATTTCTCATCTATATCCCTGCATATTTTGTCAAAAAGCCCAGGCATTTTTAAGGTATCTGCCAAAACGATAACGCCATCGAGCTTATCATAATTTATAACGTCATATATCTGCATTTCTCCAACAGACACTGCTTTTAAGAATGACTCTTTGACAAAGCTTGTGAAGATAAGCACATCATAGTCAAGCTGAAAAGCCTTTGTCATTACGCCTCTCAGCAATCTTTCCTGATAATAGCTTTCTGCCTCAGACAATATCACTCCAATGCGTTTTCTTCCCAAAATGTCTCACCTTCTCTATAATGTCGCATTTAGACGCACTGCACCCTACAGTCATTTAAACATTATACCACATTTGCCTCGAGTTGTCAAAGGCATTTTGTGAATTTTCGTAAACTTTTTAACGACTTTTTTATTTTTGTGGTAAAAATATTAAGCTGTTTTCAATATTACCAATACATATATTTGATTAAATTTGTTATAAATCAACTAAATGATTCACTTAATCGTTTTCGAGATTGCGAAAATTTTCGGTAACATGTTCATATAGAAAATAAAATGAAAACTTTTCAGAATATTGTTAATAAAGCATCGCAGAGAAAACTTTTTTACACAGTACTTCTAAATAAGAAAAGAACAAAAAAGTTTCAAAAATGTCTTGACAAGTAAAAGATCATATGGTATAATATTAAAGTCGCTTAGATAGTGTGACACATATAAAAAAATGATAAACTGGAGAAGTCGCCTAGCCCGGTTTATGGCGCACGACTGGAACTCGTGTATGGGTTAATAGCTCATCGAGGGTTCGAATCCCTCCTTCTCCGCCAAAAAGTCTCGTAAACACGTTGTTTGCGAGACTTTTTATTTTCTAAAGATATGACACGCAAAAATACTTAATAAAGCAAAAAAATCGGACAGCCCGAAGACTGTCCGATTGAATGTTTTTGTGATCATTCTATGGTCGTGATGTCGCTTCCGAACCAAGTTGTTGATATCTCAGCAAGCTTGCCGTCCTGCTTCATTTCGTGAAGGATCTCCTCGATCTTGTCGCAAAGTGCCTGATCACCAAGTCTGAAGCCGATAGCGTACTCCTCTGGGTCAAGGCCGTCAGGAAGCACCTTGTAATCCTTGCCTGATGTGGATATCTCGTAGTTTGCAACTACTGAGTCAAGGAACGCTGCGTCTACCATGTTAAGCTCCAACTGCTGGAGGGCTTCAACATTTGTTGCAAGCTCTGTTGTTGTCGCACCATTTGCTACAACGTCAGATGCAAGAAGTGTTTCCTGTGCTGTTGAGCCGTTCTGTACGGCAATGTTCTTGCCTGCAAGATCAGCCTGTGAAGCAACGTCGCTTGAGCCGTTTACAACGAACACCATTTCATTCTTCATGTAAGGCTCGCTCATGAGCATTACTTTCTTTCTCTCATCGCTGACAGAAAGACCATTCCAGATACAATCTATTGTGCCTGCATTAAGGTCCTGCTCCTTTGTATCCCAGTTTACAGAGTAAGTTTCAAGCTCTACACCAAGTCTTGAGCAAACTTCCTTTGCAACATCGATATCAAAGCCTACGATGTTGTCGTTCTCGTCTGTGTAGCCCATTGGCTTGAATGTTGGGTCAAGACCAAGCACAAGCTTGCCTGAATCAAGAACTTTCTGAAGTGAGTTATCCTCGCCTGTTGCAGCGGCTGTGCTGTTTGTGCCTGCTGCTGATGAAGAATCAGATGTGCTTCCGCAGCCTACAGCCAAAAGCATCATGGCAGCAGCGGAAAGTGATGCGATAGTCTTAAAAATAGATCTTTTCATTATTAACTTCCTTTCGGGTATCGTCAAAATACCATTTCATACGTTTTAACACTTTAATATAATAACATATTATAACGTCACTGTCAATTATCATTATTGCCCAAACCTTTGCAGGCTGTGGGTGCTTTTTCATAGAAAATGACCGCAGATAGGCGAAAATCAGCACTTACCAAGCTTTTTCGCTCTTTCCATAAATCTTGCATACTTGCCTATTACCGCTTGTCCCTGTGTGATACCTGCATTTTTCAGTATCTCCAAAGGCTTTTCGGGATAGTCTGCTGTATATTCAAGCTCCAACTCATAGTCTGTCAAGCCGAGATATTCGCTTTTGTCAAGGCATATCTCAACATGGTCGAAATCGGTGCAGAGCTTGCGCTGAGTATGCAAAGAGCCTGCAAGGTCAGCGGCAGGGAAATCTCTCCCCACAAGCTGTGAAAGCTCCTGTGCGGTGAGCTTTTCAGGCAGGCTGTCAAGCTGTTGTTCATACTCTTTTTTCACATGAAGTGCACCGTTTTCGGAGATAGGTGCTTTAAGCTGCAAAAAATATTTTTCGCCTATCTGCCTGACACGGATACTTGTCATGCCTGAATCTCTTTGCGGGATATAATAAAAATTGGTCTGCTCGATTATTTTGTTCCACTGAAAAAGCTTTTCGGCGATGTTATATTGTTCTTTTGTGAGAGAAATTTTTATCTCACGCTCTATATTTTCGCTCATGATATCCTCCTGCTTTAATACTTTATTATATTATAACAATATCACAATACAATGTCAACACGAATATGGTTGACAAATTCCCATAAAAATAGTAGAATTTAATTAGTAATTTGATTATTTTAAGGAGAGTTTGAGATGTCAAGAATATTGACGCCACAGCAGAAGATAGAGCGGAGCATCGTTACTGATTTTCGCAGAGATATATGGAATAAATTCGTAATGGGATATGAGCGTTACGATATGATAAAGCCGGGGGACAAAATAGCGGTGTGCATATCAGGTGGCAAGGACTCAATGCTTCTTGCTAAGTGTATGCAGCATTTGCAGAAATATCAGGGAATGGACATAGGGCTGGAGTTTATTGTAATGAACCCCGGTTACAGCGACGCAAACAGACAGAGAATAATCTACAATGCAAAGCTTATGGGCATACCCATAAAGATGTTTGAGACGAAAGTTTTTGACATTGCATACAACACAAAACGCAACCCATGCTATCTTTGTGCAAGAATGAGACGTGGCTGGCTTTACAAATTTGCGCAGGATCTTGGGTGCAACAAGATAGCTTTGGGACATCATTTTGATGATGTTATAGAAACCATACTCATGAGCATGGTATACGGAGGACAGATCCAGACTATGATGCCGAAGCTACACTCAAGGAACTACGCAGGCATGGAGCTTATCAGACCCCTTTACATGGTGAAAGAGGCGGACATTATCCGCTGGGTGGAGCAGAACGATCTGCATTTTATCCGCTGTGCCTGCCGTTTCACTGAGAGCTACGAGGGGTCAGAGAAAAAGGGTGAGGTATCAAAGCGGCAGGAAATGAAGGAGCTTATAGCAAAGTTTCGTGCCACCAATCCCAACATCGAAAACAATATCTTCAAGAGCGTTTACAACGTCAATCTGCGCACTGTGATACAATACGAATACAAGGGCAAGAAGTACAATTTTATGGACACATATGATGATTACGACCCAAGTGTTCAGGCAGATGACGATGATGATGAGGGAATAGAGTAAAAAAGTTGTGAAAAGGGCTTGACAAAGCGGCAGAGATAGTGTATAATATATTACTGTAATTGGTTTGCTGCTATGGCTCAGTAGGTAGAGCACGTCCTTGGTAAGGACGAGGTCACCGGTTCAAGTCCGGTTAGCAGCTCCATATTGGTGATACCAAATGGATATTCACCTGAAAAAGCCCGTATTTACGGGCTTTTTTGATGTTTAGAAAGCGGAAAATTTTAGTGTAAAACCGTGGATGCTTTTCACCGGTTTTCACGAAAAAAGGGAGTCGAACCCTACACAACAAAAAATATCGAACATAACGGCAGACTTTGAGCAGATTTCGCTCTGAGCCTGCCGATTTGTTATGAAAAAATAATCACAAAGTTTTAAAGGCTGTTTTGTCTATTGTCACGAATTTAAGTGACGATGATAAAACAGCCTTTTTTCATTTCTAAGGAAAGGTTGTGATACCAATGTGGCAGCTATACTATTAAAAAACAAAAAACTATACGAACGGAGGAATGACAATGAATGAAAAACTTGTGATCAATGCAAATCTGCTCCGCAAAGAGCCAGAGTTCGGTACAAGAGTTTGCGTGGTGGAAAAGGCAGAAGCAGTCACCCATGACAAATTTGAACGCCTGAAAAGGCATCCGATGCAGGACAATGATCTGATCGCAGAAAACACAGACCTTATGTTCTGCGACGTAAATAATCAGTATCATTGCCTGCTCATATACGATGACGATCAGGGCGACGGACTGCTGATCGAATCAGAGGGCGCACCTTATGCACGATATGCTCAGTATATTCCAAATGCAAAACTGCTTTACGAAAATCATATGCAAATGCATTTGCAGGAAATGAAATTTTACTGCCCTCTTGAGATCAGCAGATGGGACGATGATGAATACAATGAAATCTCACCCAATGAGGCTTCTGCTTACGAATCGGAGATAAATTATTTTATCAGCGATTTTAATCTGCCTGAGGAAAAAGAGCGAGGTCTGATGCATTGGTACAATAGAGGAAATTCTGTTGACCAAAAGGTGTTTTCGGCATTTATGTCTGTCGAAGAAAATGACGAAGAACTTGTGGGAGTTGTTACAGCAAGCGTTTACGGTCAGCTTACGAAAGATGAACTTGAAGATCTCCGTGAATATTTTATCGGTCAGCTCAGCGACGGTGCAGGAGAGAGTCTGGAACAAAGACCGATAAAAACTCCTGACGGCGAGATCTATGTCAGCTTTTGGAGTTTTGATGACAGCTGGTCATTGCAAACGACGGAGGAAATGGATCGCACTCAATCCAAAGAGCTGACCGAAGAACCTGAAATGACATTGTGAGGTGATTTATGATGTATTACGAAAAGAAAGTAGAATGGCTGAAAGAACGATATCCCGAAGGAACTCGCATCTGCCTTGACAGAATGAATGATGACCCGTTCCCTGTTGAGTCGGGGACTCTTGGCAGGGTCGATCACGTTGATGACATAGGCACTTTGCATTGTGTCTTTGACAATGGCAGAATGCTTGGCGTGCTCCCAGGCGTGGACGATTTTCACGTTATCAGAGAAGAATCGGAACAAACAGAGGGAGAAGAAATGAATATGTCAATGTAACAGTCAAGTTAAGGAAGCTTGGCCGTTTTTTATTGCGGAAAGGAACGTGGTAAATGATAAAATATTTCGATATCTTTGCAGGTATCGGCGGATTTCGCTCAGGGCTTGAAAAAGCAGGCGGATTCAAGTGCGTCGGTTATTGTGAAATAGACAAATATGCAAAGAAAGCATACGAAACGTTGTACGATACAAGAAACGAGGTGTATTACGATGACGCAAGAAAGATCGACCCAAACGAGCTGCCTAATCTCGACCTTATATGCGGAGGCTTCCCTTGCCAAAGCTTTTCAATCGCTGGAAAAAGGGGCGGATTTGACGACGCAAGAGGAACTCTGTTCTTTGAAATTGCCAGAATCGCTGCCGTTAAAAAACCTAAATATCTGCTGCTTGAGAACGTACCCGGATTGTTATCGCATGACTCAGGCAGGACGTTTGCGACCATCCTTGGTTCGCTGGACGAATTGGGGTACGATGTCGCATGGCAGGTGCTTAACAGCGCAAATTTTAGAGTCGCCCAATCCCGAAAAAGAGTGTATATTATCGGATTTCATAGAGAAAAGTGTTCCGGAAAAGTATTGTCTTTCACAGATGCAAATCCAAAAACTCTTGTCAAAAGAATTTCAGGCAGAGAGGGCAACAGAGTATATTCAGCCGACGGACTGAGCATAACCCTTACAAGTCAGGCTGGCGGTTTCGGAGGAAAAACAGGCCTTTATGAGATAATCGGCCTGCCGATAAAATCAAAAACTAAGTCGGGCTATCAGATCGCTCTGCCCGGCGACAGTATTGATCTCGCCTACCCTAACATTAATTCAAGACGAGGACGTGTAGGTCACGATGTAGCACACACGCTGACAACAAGCTGTAATCAGGGATATTACGCTATGTGTATCGATATGAATCCCGAACCGAAAGTTACAGAGCTTGCGAGGTGCATAACGTCAAGGCAGGACAGCGGTATAGGTCACCATAAAGGAGAAAAGTCGGGGGTGATCGTGATTAGCGATCCGATTGCGGTGCTTACTCCCGAAAAGGAGAAAGTTCGTCAGCAAGGGCGAAGATTTAAACTCCCAAACGAACCGATGTTTACGATAACTGTCACCGATAAACACGGGGTGATCTACTGCGGATATATCCGCAGGCTCATGCCTTTGGAATGCTGGCGTTTGCAGGGGTTTACAGACGAGCAGTTCAACAAGGTGGCGGCAACCGGAATGTCCGACGCACAGCTTTACAAGCAGGCAGGAAATGCCGTTACTACGAATGTTATTGAGGCTCTTGCAAGGTTTATTTTAGAAATTGACAAGGAGAATGCAAATGAATAATATGATAAAGATATTTGAAAATGAGGAATTTGGTTCGCTCAGAATTTTAAAGGAAGATAACGGCAGAATCATGTTCTGCGGCAAGGATGTGGCTTCTGCATTGGGCTACAGCAACACAAAGGACGCAATAAGGCGGCATTGCAGGTGGGGCGTGAAACACGACCTACCTCATCCGCAGTCCCCAAGCAAGACCATTAAGATGATTTTTATTCCTGAGGGCGATGTTTACAGACTTGTCGCACACAGCAAACTGCCAAGAGCTGCGGAATTTGAGTCGTGGATATTTGATAAGATCCTGCCTCAAATCAATCAAACAGGCGGCTACGTAGCTAACGAAGATATGTTTATCGATAACTATCTCCCATTCCTCGACGAGCCGTATCAGAATCTTTTCCGTCTGCAGATGATGGCGATAAATCAGCTCAACGAGCGTATCCGCCACGACGAACCGTTGGTGGAGTTTGCGAAACAGGTTTCTGATACAACCAATCTCATTGACATGAACGCTATGGCGAAGCTTGCGAGAGCCGAAAATATCCCTGTCGGCAGAAACAGGCTCTATAGTTGGCTGAAAGGAAAAGGCGTGCTTATGGCAAACAATCTCCCCTATCAGACTTTTATCGACTGCGGATATTTTGCTGTTAAGGAGTCGGTTTTTGAAACTCCGACTATGACAAAGACCTATCAGCAGACGTTTGTTACGGGAAAAGGTCAGCTTTTTATCATAGGTCTGCTGAGAAAATATTACGGAAAGGAGATGTCGTGATGTCCAAAAAGCCAAAATGTCCGCTGATAGGGCAGGACGGAAATATCTTTAATCTTATGGGCATAGCCTCAAAAACGCTGAAAAGGAACGGAATGTATGATGAGGCAAAGGAAATGTGCAGCAGAATAACATCTTCGGGCAGTTACTATGAGGCCTTGAATGTTATCGGCGAGTATGTTGAGATCACGTCGACCGATGATGAACAGACAGAAGATGAGGATATGGAAATGGAGATGATGTAAATGACGTATTTGTTCATTGGAATGATGATAGGTGTTATCATCGGAACAACGATAGGTTCTCTTGCCGTGGCTTTTAAGTCTGCTGAAAAAGAGATCGCACGTCTTGATAAGGAGGTCAAAGATGCACACAAACAGAGTTAAAGCCAAAGTAGACTTCAAGTTCTGTATGGGTAATATTCCTGCAATGCTGAGAGCAACAAAGCCTGTGCTTTCGGAAAAGCAATACAAGGAGCTGTGTAATGAGGTAAACAAAGCCGACGGCTACCTTGAACAGAAACGCATCATATTCAGCTATGTTGACCCGATAATCAAGGGCTGAAAACAGCGTAAAATCTAATATTTATTAAGGTCGTTTTGCCAACAGCAGATCAAAAATCTGGTGCTTGCAAAGCGACTTTTCTGCTGTTGGTTCTAACGGCAGAATAGGAGTAAATTGAAAGCAAAGCTTTCAATTACGAGTTTTGTGCTTTGCACAAAACATCGGAAGGAGGTGTGCCTCCTTTCGGAGGCAAATTATATATGAACAGTTTTATGTCATGGGTAGGGGGAAAGAAGAATCTTCGTGACGAGGTTCTTGCAAGATTTCCACCTTACTATGAAAGGTATATAGAGGTTTTCGGCGGCGCAGGCTGGGTGCTGTTTCACAAGCCGCCCGGTGCAGATTTTGAGGTGTACAATGACTTCAATTCAAATCTTGCAAATCTTTACCGCTGCGTTCGTGACAAGCCTGCAAAGCTGAAATACAAGCTTAGGTATGTGCTTGATTCAAGAGAAGATTTTGAGTATTTAGCCCTACTTCATAAGCGTGGCATTTTGCCAAGACTTTATGACGTTGACAGGGCGGCTAAGTTTTATCAGCTTATACGTTACAGCTATGCAAGCGGTCTTGACAGCTTTGGAAGTCAGCCGCATTCGATATGGTCGGACTTCCCTATGATCGACCTTGCCGCAAGAAGATTGCAGAAAGTAGTTGTTGAGAACAAGGATTTTGAAAAGCTGATTAAGCAGTACGATAGACCAGTAAGTTTTTTCTACTGCGATCCGCCCTACTTTGCTACCGAAAGTTACTACAAGGACGTGGGATTTACGGCAAAGGATCATATCAGACTGCGTGACACACTTTTAGAGATCAAAGGCAAGTTCTTGGTTTCATACAATGACTGTCCGGAGATAAGGGAGATATGGGACAAGCCTAATACCCACATCGAGGAGATAAGCAGACTTAACAACTTAGCACAGCGTTATGACGCAGGCTGTCAGTACGGCGAACTGCTTATCTCAAATTATGACACAAGCGAAAGGGCAAAGGCAGTTCGTCAGCTTTCGCTCTTTGACAATTAAACGATCACGGAGGTTTGATTTATGAAAAATGGTATATGTACAAAAGGATTTATCAATGAGTTGGGAGACATAGAAGTACCCGGTGTGTTCTTTGAAGAGGGAGCGGAGGTGGATCTGAAAATATGGGTCGAGAGAGGAAGATTTGAGATCGCCCTTTTTCCTTCAGAGAATGAGAGTAAGCACCATGACTGCGGCATCTCAGAGGAGGAGATACAGCGTACCTGTGCAATGTTTGATGACTGCGGCGATTGTCCGCTGAAAGAGTATTGTGAAAGTGAGGCAAAAGAATGAGGATACTTGTGTTTGAACCTCTGAAAGAACCGTATGTGAAAGATATCGAGGACGATATCCAGGCAATGCAGGAGGTGGTCGGAGGAAGCATTGAACCTATATATTTTGAGCAGACAAATGACGCACTTTGCTGGTGCAATGATGAGTTTCTGCTGAACGGTTCAAAGCCTAACAGGATAGTTGGAAATACTCTTGTTCACGGCACTTTCTATATTTCTGGCAACTGTCTGAACGAATACGGAGAGTGGGATTCTTGTTCACTTGCTGATAAACAGATAGAAAAGTACAAGCAGCAGTTTGATCATATCATAGTGGATCTGCCCGGTATCGGGCTGGTTGCTGTTAGAGAAACAAGACCTGAAGTGATCGAACCGCTTGAAGAATTTGAAGAGTCACCGGAGATAAGTATGTAGTTTGCTAAAGCTTATGCTGTGCAAATTGTGACAAAGGTAGAACTTCAATAAAAAGTCTGGATTTTAAAGTATTAGTGTGATATATTGCTTGTCAAGGAGCGTGATAATATGAAAAAAGCAATGGTCATATCAATATTCTGTGCGGTATTTTTATCAGCCTGTGGAAATATATCGGAATCCACAGAAAGCGAAAACTCTTCAGTAGCTAGTCAAACTGCGGCCACGGCTATAGTTTCCGCAGAAACATCGGCAAAGGAAGAAATGGATACAAGTGAAACCACAGCGACCATTAAAAAGAGTTCGCAGACGGTATCATCTTCCTCAAAGCCGACAGATACTGAGGTAACTGCGGCTAAGAAATCAAGCACTTCAAATACAGGCGGCAATTCGGTTCAGGGGCAGAATAACGCTGTACAGGGTAATAACCAAGCTGTGCAGAATAATACTCCATCCAACAATTCTCAGGATAATAACTTAGCGGAGCAGAACGCCCAGCCGTCCAATGAGAAGCCTCAGAATGCCACCAAATCAACAACGGCAAAGCCGTCAGCATCGGCAGTACCTACGGTAACAAATCCGCCTGTCGCAAGGACAAAGCCTGAGACTACAACAGTGCCGCAGACTCAACCACCCTCGCCGATGCCTACTGAGGAAGAAAGATATATGGATATCGGCAGAAGCTTATTTCATAACGGCTCTGATTACAGCAAGGCAGAGGCGGTATACAACTGGATGACTGAAAACGGTTCGGGAACTTGTGTGAATTATTCGTGGCAGACCTACTATTTGTGCAAAGGTACAGACCTGGAATGCTATCTTACATGGATGCCGTCAAAACTGTATGGTCATGTAGCAAATGTTGTTAAGGTAAACGGAACATGGTTTGTTCTTGATACGCAGGGACAAGGATTTCTGCTGAATAACGACTGCGGATTCAGCGAAATAATAGATATTGATGAATCATATGTATCAGGGGCGGATTTGATAAGCAACCAAAGATATGATGAAATATATTAAAATGTGCAAACGAAAGAGCTGAAATCCGGCTCTTTTTCTTTGCAAAAATGAAAAGGAGAAATGCACTTTATGTTCAAAAAATCGAAAATATTAAAGAAGCTCGGTGCAGGGTTCATGGCAGGACTCTGTGCTTTTTCTATGTTCGGCTCATCTATGAGCGGAGTTATTACGGCAAATGCCGCAAGTTCATCGACTGAAAACGCAGCATTCCCGTCGGCAGATACGGTGATCGCAAAAGCGGCGAATTTGCTGGGTACGCCGTATACCTATGGAAACAAGGGCTACTGGTATGCGTATGATCAGGGACAGTACACTCCGCTGTCGGTGCAAACGATCAACAACCTCGGTATCGACTGTTCGGGTCTGGTGTACTATACGCTTACACAGCTTGGCTACAGCACTTCGGGATTTTCATGGAACAACCCTGTGCCTGTTGACACAGATCATTGGCTTACAGTCAATGATAACTGCACCATAACTTACGACGGAAAGACTTCAAAGGTTGAAGTCGAAAAGAAAAACATCAAAACAACAGACCGCCCATATTGGGAGTGTGCTGATGGTTCGGTTATTACAGCAGGTTCTGTGGTGGTCGCTCAGAATCCGAGTGGTGAGGATCACGCTTGGATATATATGGGCGAATTTGATTCAAGAAATGATGTGGTAAGCTACCTTAAGTCTATCGGCGTTTCGGAAAGTCTTATCAATTCCAAAACAGTCGGGGACGGCACAGGCGCAGGAGGTACACACTGGAGAATCGAATCAAACGGTTCTGAGGGCGTTGTTATCAACAACAAGACTGACGGTAAGACCGCTACCGCTATGAATATGTCGGCGTTCAGGATCACAAAAAATGATGTGAAATTTGAAATAACCAAGGTTCTTGCTTCGGACAAAACGGTTAAAATTTCAGGTACAAGCAAGGTGGACGGCACGGTTGCAAAATACGGAGTATATACCGATAAGGCTTGTAAAAACAAGGTCGGCGAGATCACTATCGGCAAGGACGGAACAGGCTCCATTCAGTTACCCGAAAAGCAGTATTACGTTAAGGAGATCTCCGCACCGACAGGTTACAGTATCTCTGAAGAAGTGTTCGCATTAAAGGCTGACGAAAATATATTTGTGACCGAAGATTTTACGAGAGGCACAATTAAGGTCAACAAGACCGCCGAAGATGGAATCGTAAGCGGCAGAGAGTTCAAGGTCACAGGAAACGACGGCAGCAGTTACACCAAGAAAACCAATGCAAACGGCGTTGCCGAATTTAACGGATTAAAGGTATACAACACATCTACGGGCAAAGCGATCACCTACACCGTATCCGAGATCAATGTAGATACAAGATACGAAGTTCCTAAGGCTCAGAATGTTACGCTTACAAGCGGAGATGTTGATCTGACTGTGAATGTAAAGTTCAACAATCAACTTAAAACGGGCTCGATAAAGATAAATAAGCAGTCTGAGGATAATCAGAACGGTGATAGGGAGTTCACTATTACGGGCAACGGTAAGACCTACACAATTAAAACAGGTTCGGACGGTGTTGCAATTCTTTCCGATATTCCCGTTTACAACAGCAGAAACGAGAAGATCGTGTACACCATTTCCGAGAAAAATGTTCCAATAAGATATGTAGTTCCTGCGGATCAGACAGCAACTCTTACTGCTGACGCAACCACAACTAAGACATTCAAAAATATCCTCAAGAAATTTACTGTAGAGGTGAAAAAGCAGGATTCCAAAACAGCATCAGCACAGGGCAATGGAACGCTTGCAGGAGCAGTTTACGGACTGTACAAGGACGGCGAGCTCGTAGATACCTATACGACCGATGAAAACGGATATTTCAAGACAAAAGAGTATGTCTGCGGAAACTACACTGTTCAGGAAATTTCGCCAAGCGAGGGCTATCTGCTTGATGAAACAGTTTACTCAGTTGGTGCAGAAGCTGAGAATTATTTCATTGAGCATAACCCACTTTCTATGACAGTGACTGAGGACGTTATCAAGGGAAATATCGCAATGATCAAGCATTCCGATGACGGCTCTACTCAGATAGAAACTCCCGAAGTGGGAGCTGAATTTGAGGTGTATCTGAAATCTTCGGGGTCTTATGCAAATGCTGTTGAAACAGAACGTGATTACCTGACGTGCGATGAAAACGGATTTGCACAAACCAAGGATATGCCATACGGAATTTACACCGTGCATCAGACCAAGGGCTGGGAAGGTACTGAGTTTATGGCTGATTTTGATGTGAAAATTTCGGCTGACGGTCAGACCTATCGCTACCTCATCAACAATGCAGAATTTAAAAGCTATATCAAGGTAGTAAAAGTGGATTCCGAAACGGGAAAAACCATTCCTTACGAGGGTGCAGGCTTTGAGATCTATGATTCAAACGGTCAGAAGATCTCAATGACTTTTGCATACCCTACCCCAACCACAATCGACACTTTCTACACAAACAGCGAGGGCTATCTGATCACTCCCGAAGTTCTTCCCTACGGTGAATATTCGCTTGTTGAGGTTCAGGCTCCTGTGGGTTATGTTCTGGACAGTACGCCTGTGTCTTTCACAGTTTCTGCTGATAACGCAGAGGAAGAAAATGCCCTGACGGTTATTAAAGTCCGCAAAGAAAACACCGCTCAGAAAGGAAAAATCAGCGTTCGGAAAACAGGCGATATTTTCACAAGCGTGGCAACGGCTTCCTCCGCATACACCAATGAAAACGGTGAAATGATCGTGAATCCAACAACTTACACTCCCGTGTTTGCAGACGGAGATCTCAGCGACGCAGTATTTCAGGTGATCGCTGTAGAGGATATCGTTACACTCGACGGTACAACAAGAGCTTATGCAGGAGATGTTGTTTCGGAGATCACGACAGACGAAAACGGCTATGCCGAAACCGAGCCGCTTTATCTCGGCAAGTATGAGGTCAGAGAGACCAAAGCTCCATACGGTTATGTGTTGAACAATAAGCCTAAAGATGTTGAGCTGACATATGCAGGGCAGGAATTTGAGGTGAGAGATACTGTGAATACAGCTTTTGAAAATGAGTATCAGAGCGTGAGGATATCGCTTTCTAAGGTTATGGAAAGTGATGAACTGTTCGGGATCTACGGCAAGGACTACTATACGAGCGTTCGTTTCGGGCTATTCACCGCAGAAGATATTACTGCCGCTGACGGTACGGTTATTCCTGCGGACGGAATGATTTCAGAAGTTTCACTTGATGAAAATATGACCGCAAAATTTGATGTACAGATACCTTTCGGCAGGTATTATGTTCAGGAAATTGCAACCGATGAACACTATGTTCTCAGCGGCGAAAAGTATCTTGTAAACTTCGAATATATGGGACAGGACATTCAGACTGTGGATATTGACTGCGGACAGTTTGTAAATCTTCTCAAGCGTGGCAGGATAGAGGGTCACAAGGTAGATGATAAGAGTGAACCTCTTGAAAATGCTGTGTTCGGGCTGTTTACTGCCGACTGCGTGAAGTTCAGCAGAGATACTGCAATAATGACTGCCGCTTCAGATGAGAATGGCTGTTTTGAGTTTACAGATGTTCCTTTCGGACAGTATATCGTTCGTGAGATAGAAAGTCCGAGTGGATATATTCTTAGCGACAAGGAATATGCTGTCAGCATTTCAGAGGACGGAGAGGTTATTGAGATAACTACGGAAAACAAACCTATTACTGTTGAGATCTCCAAACGTGATGTGTACGGAAACGAACTTGTGGGTGCTGAAATGGTGCTTGAAAATGCTGACGGTGAGAAAGTTGATAAATGGACTTCCGACGGCACAAATCACATTGTTTCAAAGCTTGGTGCAGGTGAATATGTGCTTAAAGAAATTGCCGCACCCGACGGTTATATTATTGCGACAGACATTAAGTTCAACGTTGATGTTTACGGCAATGTTACCGTAGAAAACGTTGATTCAACAGCCGTTTCAGATAACGGCTATCCGCTTATCGTTATGGTGGATGATACCACTAAGGTTCGTATTTCAAAGCGGGACATTACAACAGGTGAGGAACTGCCTGGTGCAACGCTCCAAATCATTGACGAGGACGGAAATGTTGTTGAGGAATGGGTATCCACGGACGAGGCTCACTTCATCGAAGGAAAGCTGATCGCAGGCAAGGAGTACACGCTCCGTGAAACGATCGCTCCAGACGGTTACGAGATTGCAAATGAAATCAAGTTCACGGTAAACGCTGACGGCAGCGTGACCGAAGTCGTTATGTATGACGAGCTTACACCTAAAACCACTACTCCGTATACAGGCGATAACCACAGTGATTTTGCGGCATTTGCACTTATGGGCGCTTCGCTCATAATCTTTCTTGTGCTGATCATTAGCAGAAAGAAAAATGATGACAAGGAGCCTGAAGATCATTCAGCTCTTTGCCCCGAATTTATTGAAATTGATGAGGATTGATCTATGACTAAGAAAACCAAAGCTATTCGCACTATTGCGGCTGTGACCGCAGCCGCCCTCCTCGGAGGGGGAATTTATCTTCTGGTGAAAAACGACGTGGCTCAGAAAATCAATTGGCAGGATATTCTGATCTATGCTCCTACCCCGATAGCGAGAGAAACGCTTGATGAGGCAGTCAACAATAGTTCTGACAAGCCATCGGCGGACAGAGTTCCCGAAGATACAAAAAAGGAGCTTACAGCACAGGTACGGCAGCTTTCCAACGAGCATAGTGACTCCGTGGCCTGGCTGTATATCCCCGGTACAAATATCGATTACCCGGTCATGCAGTCGGAAGATAATGAATATTACGCTCACAGGGCGGCGGACGGAAGCTATCTCTATGCAGGCTCGCTGTTTATGGACTACCGCTGTTCAAGTGATTTTTCGGACTTCAACAGCGTTATTTATGGTCACAATATGGGCAATGGAACGATGTTTGCAGATATTCCGAATTACGAAAACGAGGAATATTTCATGGAACACAGCTACGGCTGGCTGACTACCGATGACAATGTTCGGTTGATAGATTTCTTTGCGGTTGCAAGAACTACAGACACAAGCGGACTTTATCTTGCTGATCCGACCTTTGAAGAGTGGGATTTACAGCTCAGAAACTGCGCGAGTATTTACAAGGAGATCGGCATTTCCGAAGAAGATAACCTGATAACGCTGTCAACTTGTACTTCTGCAGAGGGTAACAGCCGCACAATTCTGGTAGGGAAAATTATCGAAAACAGAGAGGATGATGTGTAATGAGATCAAAAAAGAAAATCATTGCGGCGGCAGTAAGCGCATTTTGTTTTGTGCAGATGATGTCAATAACCGCTTATGCTTCGGGCGATGTTGCGGGGGCGGTGACAAGCACTTGGACTACAGCAAGAGCACAGGTCGTTTCAGTCGTAAACAATGTGGTGTTTCCCGTGATAGACGTTATACTTGCAGTTCTGCTGTTTGTGAAGATAACACTCGCATACCTCGATTATCGCAAACACGGTCAGCTTGAATGGACGCCGATCGCTATCATTTTCGGCTGTTTGATCTTTTCCCTGACCTGTCCGCTGTACATCTGGAGCATAATCTGATAGGGGGGAAAATGAATATGAAAGCAAAAGCATTGACTGCAATTTTAGCAGCGTTTATGCTGACAATGACAGCTTGCGGAACGATCAGTCCGCCGATCCAGAATGCTGTTACGGAAACAACTACTACAACCACAGCCGAGTCCATATACGACTCGGCTGCCTCTTCAGGGGCTGAAAGCAGTTTAGAGGATGAAAAGATAAAGACGGACACCTTTATTGCCGAATTTTTCGATTCCGATATATCCTTTGTGGATACAAGTGAATTGGTAGCGGAAGCTATGAAAGGCTGTTCTTTTGATAATGAAATCGATGATTCAAATGGTGTGCAGAAGATAACGCTTAAAGGCACAAACGGAGGTGGTTCTGTTGAGGTGATGTGTATTGATCTGAGTAAAAGCGGTCTTTCTTACGATATGGAATATATCCTTGAAAATTTAGGGGATCATTACTTCAGGCAGACTGCTGCTCAGATGAACGGTATCACAGCGGACGATTTTGTGTCCGATTACAGAATGACAAGCAGCGTTGTATCAAAGGGAAAATATCAGCGTTATGCGTCAGTCCAGAAAACTGATGGAATGGCGTCGCAGTTTGGATACACTGAGACCTACGCTGTTCTTAGTGAAAACAAGCTGACCGTTGCGTCGGGTGCTTTTCTCAGTTCGGATATGATGGAGAGGCAGAGTTTTTCGCAGCTGATGAGTAAGTTTGCGGAGAATGTCAAGTATTAAGGCGGTGATAAAGTGCCATATATCCCATTTACAGACGAACAAAAAGTCCTTGCCAACAGCGTAGACCTTGAGCAGTTTCTCAGAATGCGAGGAGAAAAGCTTGAACGTGTTGGCAGAGAGCATAAGCTCATTTACTGTGACAGCTCCGGCAGGCACGACAGTATAACTATCCGTGGATCAAAATGGTTCGACCATAAAAATCAGACAGGCGGCGGAGCAATAAAGTTTATGCAGGAGTTTTATGGTATGGACTTTCAGACTGCGGTTCAGGAACTGCTTGGTCGGAGCATATCTCCGCTGTCTAACAGCCCACCGAAAGCGGATAAACAAGAGCAAAAAACAAGAGAATTTAAACTTCCAGAACCGAACAGCGATATGCACAGGGTATACGCCTACCTCATAAAACAGCGGTTTATCTCGGCTGACATCATCACACACTTTGCCAAACAGCATACCCTCTATGAGGATAAAACCCACCACAACGCAGTATTTGTCGGACTTAATGAAAATGGCGAGCCTAAGCAGGCACATAAGCGGTCAACAAACAGCGTTGGAGGTACGTTTCGTATCACTTGCGGCGGTTCTGATACCCGTTACAGCTTTGCACATTTCGGAGAAAATGAACGACTTTATGTATTTGAAGCTCCCATAGATATGCTGAGTTTTCTTACGCTTTATCCGAAAGATTGGCAGAAACACAGCTACATCGCTATGAACGGAGTTTATGAAAATGCTGTTTTGACGGCTTTAAAAAACCATTCTAACCTGTCAGAAGTCATTCTCTGCGTTGATAATGACGAGGGCGGTATCGAGGCTGTTGACCGTTTAAAGGATATTCTAAATGAGAACGGATATTCAAACGTAAAACGCCTTGCGCCTCCGTACAAAGATTGGAACGAGGTACTAAAAGCAAAGAATGGCGTTTATGCTCTTCCTGCTGTCCCTAACCAACATAAAGAAGAATATCATCGTCAGTCGAAAAATTTGCAGTATCTCAAATGCCGTCCGGATAAGCTGACGTCTCAGATCTATGCCACCTTCAAGAACGAACAATACAAATATCTCGCTGAGTATGCGCTGGCTGGCTCGGCATTTTTCATGCCCAAAAGTGAGCGAATTAACAGCGAATGTAAAGCATTTGAAAGGCTCCAACACAAACTCAAGGGTAGTTACAAGCCTTACACCGACAAGGGCAAAAAATCACAGAAACAGAGGAATTTGCAGGAGTGTGTTCAGACAGTGCTAAAGGACTTGCGACAGACCGCCCGTACCCGTGAGCAGTCGGTAAATACGGCAAAATTGCTGTATCAGCTCGCCGACAGCGCTGTAAGACTGTCTGTTGAGGAAACTTTAAATGCTCCTATGCAAGAGAATATTGAATCAGAAGATATAGTTTCAGAACCCGAACCTTGTATGGAATTCAGCTGATCAAGTTTTTTGGTTTTGTAAAGCAAAATTGAGGACATTGTCCTCAAAGAAAAACTTGCAGCAATAGCCGTTTGCGGCTATTGCTATACCCTCCGCCTCACAGCGCAATACCTTGAAGATAACAAACTAACTATCTTATTAAATACAAAAGATAGAATATTCTATGATTGGAAGTGAAAAATTGAATGAAAAACAAATGATTTTAATAGGCGTGCTTGCAGTGATTTTTGTTGCATTTTTAGTAGTTGTAAATCTGCTTGACAACAAGTCGCTTAACGGAATTAAGGCGAAAAAGGTCGGCAACGGACAGCACGGAACTGCAAGGTGGGCGACGAAAACGGAGATAAAGAGAACTTTTATCCCTCTGCCATTCGAGCCTGAACTCTGGCGGCAGGGTAAGAATCTGCCGACTGTACAAGGCACAGTTGTTGGTTGCAGAGGTTCAGGGAAGAAAACCATAGCTCTTGTGGATGACGGAGATGTTCATACTCTTATGATAGGAGCGGCAGGAGTCGGCAAGACTGCATACTTTTTGTATCCGAACATAGAGCTTGCCTGTGCTTCGGGAATGTCATTTATCTCAACTGATACAAAAGGCGACGTTGCACGAAACTACGGAACTATCGCCAAAAAGTATTATGACTACAATGTTTCTGTGCTTGATCTGCGTAACCCTACACGCTCAGACGAAAACAATATCCTGCACCTTGTAAACAAGTATATGGATATTTATCTGTCCGATAAAAACAATCTTTCAGCGAAAGCAAAGGCTGAGAAATATGCTAAGATCACAGCAAAAACAATTATCAATATCGGCGACGGTGACATCCACAACTACGGACAAAACGCTTTTTTCTACGATGCGGCTGAGGGTCTGCTCGCCTCGGTCATACTGCTTTTAGCGGAGTTTGGCGATAAAAATGAACGGCATATCGTTTCCGTTTTCAAGCTTATTCAGGACTTACTTGCTAAGTATCAGCCAGACCCGAAAGCAAAACCTAAAATGTATTTTTCAAAGCTTATGGACAAGCTTCCTAGCGAACACAAAGCAAAATGGCTTGCAGGAGCGGCTCTGAATGCATCTGACCAGTCTATGCTGTCGGTAATGAGTACAGCGTTGTCAAGGCTTAACAGTTTTCTTGATTCTGAACTTGAACAAATGCTGTGCTTTGGAACAGCGATAGACGCTGAGAAGTTCTGCAATGAAAAGTCTGCTATCTTTATCGTTCTTCCCGAAGAAGATACAAGCAAGTACTTTATGGTCAGTCTGCTTATCCAGCAGCTTTACCGTGAGATATTAGTCATTGCAGACGAAAACGGCGGCAAGCTTAAAAACAGAGTTATGTTTTACTGCGACGAGTTTGGAACTTTTCCTAAGATAGAGGGCGCTGAATCTATGTTCTCCGCAGGACGTTCAAGAAAAATATCCATTGTGGCGATAATACAGTCCTTTGCACAGCTTGAACAGAACTACGGAAAACAGGGTATGGAGATAATCACCGACAACACTCAGCTTACTGTATTCGGCGGATTTGCACCAAACAGCCAAAGTGCAGAGGTGCTTTCAAAAGCTTTGGGCGAACAGACTGTATTGAGCGGTTCGGTATCAAACGGCAGGGACAGATCTCAGTCATTGCAGATGATAGGCAGACCGCTTATGACTGTGGACGAACTGAAATCTATGCCGAAAGGACAGTTTATTGTTATGAAAACAGGAACGCACCCGATGATAAGCAAGCTAAAACTGTTCTTCAAATGGGGTATCAAGTTTGAAGAAGAATACAAACTTCCCGATAAGACCGCCCGTGCCGTTTCATACAAAGAGCGTGATGAACTGATAAAAGACGTTGAAGTGAAATATCCGCAGAAGAAAAAAGAGATCACGTTAGAATATGAGGAGCTGACGGCAAAGAAAAAGACAACTGTTAAAACGTAAAGGAGCTGATGCATATTGATATTTCCAAGAAGGATCTACGACTTAGGACTAAGTCACAAGGCGGTGGCTGTGTACTGCTATCTGGCAAACCGTGCGGACAAAAACGGAGAATGTTTTCCCTCTGTACGAAGGATAGCAGAAGATCTGAGCATACACAAAAGCACGGTGTATCGTGCATTTACAGAACTTGAAAACCGTGGATTGTTAGAACGAATACCTCGCTATCATATCCAAGGCGGACGCCGCAGCTCGCTTTACAGAGTAAAGGGCGAGATAACAAAGGCAGGAGGTGGTGCGGATGTTTGAATGGATCTCAGACGCCATTGACTGGATAAGCGACGGTATCTCATCGCTCTGGGACAACACAGTTGGTGCTGCCGCCGATGCGATAAGCGACGCTATTTGGGATATTATGTTTGAATGGATCTTCAATAAGGTGTATGGACTGATAGCGGAACTATTCACATTTATTAATGAGACTGCAACGGATATTTTTGCTCTGTCCTGGGTACAGGTGTTTGTCGGACTGTTTGGCAGTTTTGCGTGGATGCTTTTTGTCTGCGGACTTATCGTAGCTGTGTTCGATACGGCTGTCGCTTATGAATCGGGGCAGGCAAACATCAAGAACACCTGCATAAATGTACTGAAAGGTTTTATGGCAGCAAGTCTTGTGACGGTCGTTCCGCAAAGGCTTTATTCATTCTGCGTCAATATGCAGGGTACCTTTGCAACTGAACTGCTTGGAAATTTCATATCCGGAACGAGCGACACGATGGCGGACACCGGACTTGCGGTCATATTTGCCCTTGCTTCAGATATTTCGCTGTTCAGTCTATTTTTTATGATCTTATTCGGTTACTGCACGGTGAAAGTTGTGTTTGCAAACATCAAGCGTGGCGGCATAATGTTATGCCAGATAGCTGTGGGGAGCTTGTATATGTTCGGAGTTCCGAGGGGCTACACAGACGGATTTTACAGCTGGTGCAAGCAGGTCATAGCAACCTGCCTGACGGCTTTCTTGCAGACAACGATCTTGTATATCGGACTTCTGACTTACACTCAGCACCCATTGCTTGCGGTAGGGATATGTCTGTCGGCTAACGAAGTGCCGAGGATAGCTCAGATGTACGGGCTTGATACCAGCGTTAGAGTCAATATGATGAGTGTTAGTCATACTGTTTCTATGGGGGCTAAGGCGGTGAATATGATCAAGGGAAAAGCTTGATTTTACGTTAAACGTATGATATAATGACATTATTATTTCAAAACAAAAAGTGGTGTACGCTATGTTATTTGTTCAGCAAATTGAAATTGAATACAGAAAAAACGTCAGGTATGCAAATTTTGCACAAGCAAGAAATGCCATAAAGTTCTATCCTGTAAGAATCAATCCTGATGAAATACAACAAAATGTATTGTTTCATTCTGCTTTTTTTATCAGGATACTAACGGGATGCACAATAGAGGTACAAAAAGTCGGCAGTTTACAGAAAGTCAGCTGTATGATGGAAAATTCAATCGTTCTCCCTTTGGTAAAAAGATAGGGGTGAAACCGATCGGTGATAATCAGTACGAAGTTCATTTTTATGGAGGATTTGATAAAACTGCTTTTGTTTTGAGAAAAGATCAATATGGACGGATTGTTTTTAATGAAAGAAACACCTATTATGACACGGGTGAGTGGTACTATCAGTTTTTCGTTTTCAACATTGTCTGTTGTGAAAAAGATAATTTCAAAGAAAAAATCTTCTTCAATAAGAATCCGGACTATGAATTTAATGGTATGAAATATTTAAGATACTGCTAATACAGTCAAGCTAAAGTTTGGCTGTATTTTTATACCCCAAAGGAGGTTTGATAAAAATGAAAACCTACATCTACCCCGAAAACCTGAGAGCAAACGTAAAGCTGTGGTTCTGGAGCGTTCGGGATTTTATCATAATCTGCGGCGGAATAATTCTGTCGGTTGTGATTCTGGTGAACTTCTGGAACGTCCTGCCCTTTGCTGCGACCGCCTGCTTTGCGTTTCTCTCTCTTCGGGTCGACGAAACTTCGATCATAGACTATATTTTTAACGCTGTGAAGTTTTTTCTGACTTCGCAGCAATTGTATTTATGGAGGAAATTTTAAATGACAAAGAACAAAAACAGCGTTCAGGGTCTTATCTGTCTTGAACGCTTTACTCGTTTCGGTGTAAAGACCGACAAAGTCGAGATCGTTTTTTTCAGTGTAGAACCTACCAATATTTCCGTGCTGTCAGCAGCTAATATCGACGTCAAAATACATCATCTTATGATGTTATTGAGTACCATACCTGACCTAGAAATACTGGCATTGGATTCCTGCGAGTGTTTTGACAGCAACAAAAATCATCTTAGGAAAAGGCTTGAAAAAGAGCAGAACGAATCGGTCAGAAAACTGCTGAAAGCGGACTATGATTTTCTTGACGAGATACAAATTGAGATGTCAACAGCGAGGCAGTTTATGTTTGCTGTGCGTTTCAGACGTGAAAAGGACGAGCAGATATTCAGTACGCTGAATCGTGTGGATAAGGCAATATCGGAGCACGGTTTTGCGGCTAGGAGAATGACTAAGCCTCAGATCAAGCGTATGCTGGCTTTGTACTTCGGGACAAGTATTTCTGGAGAAGATATCCCTGATATTGAGGGAGAAACGGAATTGGATTTGGAGGGAAAAACAGATGAGAAGTAGAAAGCAAAAGAAAAAAGAACTGTCAGAAGAACAGCTTGAGGTCATCGATACAAAGAACTTTTTTGACCGCATTGCACCGGGCATTATACGCTTTTATACAGATCACTACATCTGCGGAAACAGTTTCAGATGCGTCTGGGCTGTGACTGAGTATCCGCCGAGCACAGAAGAAACTGCTATACTTGCTCACCTTGCGGACAGAAACGGCGTTACGCTGAGGATATATGACAGACTTGTTACCGCCGCAGAACAGCGAAAGATCGTGCAGCAGGCAATGAGGAAAAATCATATGATGACGACTGTAAATGATGTGAACGAGAGCATAAAGGCTCAGGATAACATAAATGATGTGGTGGAGCTGATAAGCGAACTACGCAGAAACAAAGAACCGCTACTGCATACGGCTGTGTTTATTGAGTTGAAAGCAAGCTCTGAGGATAAGCTGAAAGAACTGCAGGCCGATGTTCAAATGGAGCTGACACGTTCCAAAATATCTGTTGACCGTTTGCTTTTGCGGCAGAAAGAGGGATTCTTGTCTGTTCATCCTGCGGGCAATAACGTATTCGCAAGTCAGTTTGAACGTGTTCTTCCTGCAAGCTCGGTGGCTGATCTTTATCCCTTGAATTACAGCGGCAAGACCGATGAGAGCGGCTTTTATGTTGGAAGAGATAAGTACGGCACGAATATTCTTGTTGACTTTGACAAGCGAACTGAGGACAAAACAAACTCCAACATTCTTATACTCGGCAACAGCGGTCAGGGCAAGTCTTATCTTATGAAACTGCTGTTGTGCAATCAGCGTGAATCAGGCAAATCTATACTTTGCTTAGACCCTGAACACGAATATGAGGATCTGTGCAATAACCTTGGCGGCACTTACATTGATATGATGTCGGGTGAGTTTATGATAAATCCGCTTGAGCCAAAAGCGTGGTCAGAAAATTCTCGCTTTGGAAATCAAGAAAAGGAAACCGATGACAGCCCTGAAACATTCCGAAAAGTAACCCGTTTAAGTCAGCACATCAGCTATTTGAAAGACTTTTTCAGAGCGTACAAGGATTTTAGTGACGCCGAAGTCGATACGATAGAAATTATGCTGATGAAGCTGTACGCAAGATTCGGTATTGATGACTTCACGGATTTCAGTACGCAGAAAAACGAGGATTATCCGATTATGAGCGATCTATACGAACTCATAGAAAAGGAATTTATGGCATTCGATCACGAGAAGAAACATCTCTATACCGAAGAAATGTTACAGAACATCTGTCTTGGACTGCACAGTATGTGCAAAGGAGCAGAGTCGAAGTACTTCAACGGATGCACCAACATCAAGAACGGCGAGTTTATCTGTTTTGGAGTGAAAGGTCTTATGGACACGAACAAAAGGCTGAAAGATACTCTGTTGTTTAATATTCTGTCGTATATGAGCAATCAGCTTTTAGGGTGCGGAAATACTGTTGCGGCAGTTGATGAGCTGTATTTATTCCTCACTAATATGACGGCGATAGAATATATTCGTAACGGTATGAAACGTGTGCGTAAGAAAGAGTCCTCGTTTATTCTGGCAAGTCAGAATATCGAGGACTTTCTGCTGCCTGAGATAAAGGAGTTCACCAAGCCGCTGTTTTCTATTCCGGCACATCATTTTCTGTTCAATCCCGGTAATATCTCTCCGACTGCATTTATTGATACCCTACAGTTGGAGGAATCGGAGTACAGTCTTATCAAGTATCCTGAAAGAGGAACTTGTCTGTATCGGTGTGGTAATGAGAGGTATCTTTTGCAGGTCATTGCTCCTGCCTACAAGGCGGCACTGTTTGGTTCGGCGGGAGGAAGGTGATGTAATGTCGGCGACAGTTGCGGCGGCTCTTAAAAAGGCAGCCGTATATATTCTTGGTGATGAAAAAAAGCGAGGCAAGCTTGTGACTGTGGTGCTTAGTGCTGCGGTGGGTTTGCTCCTTTTGCTGTGTGCTCCTGCGGTGATGCTTTCTTCTCTTGGGGAGGTCGGCGAGGAAGCTCAAGTGCCTGAACTTCACATTAATGCCGATGATTTTTACAGCTCTCTTGACAGTGAAAGCAGGCAAAGGCTCGATGATATCCGATCAGCAGGTAATGACATTGCAAACGCTATGGACGAAAAGGGTGTCAAGGTTCAGACCATAAAGGCTCAGCTGATATATATGTCTTACTTTGAAGATGTTCAGAATTTTAATGCTGAGTCATACGCAAATTTGTTCGCTAATGCTCCGAATGACAGCGATTTGATTGCGGCGATAAACTCGACTTACAGTTTGGATATTGACTATGATGAGTTTATTCGCACATACACTTTTGTGATGAACAGCACCATAAATGCGTTTATGTTTTCTGATACAAGCACGAAAAACTGTGCTGATCTTGCGGCTTGGGCTGATAATGCTTACATCTCGGGCTGGGGATATATGAATGGTTTTATTGGTGAAAGAAGCGAAACTGACAGGATACGTTATGCGGATAACGCAGGGCTTGTGCTTGGGTATCTAAACTACGATCCTATGGAAAAGGTGTTTGATTCTGCTTACAGCACATTGGTTTATACCGAACAAGGTGGTCTTGATACCATGCCGGAAGTCGCAGGCGTGGGACTGTTCGATGGCAGTAAACACGGGATTTATATCGGCAATAATGAAATGATTTACAGTTCGGAGGCTGTTGGATATATTACAAAAGACTTTGTTTCAAACGGCGGTTGGTCAAGCTGGTGTACCTATGAGGGAGTGGATTATCCGCAGGAGGTGACTGACGCTATTGAAAGTTTGAATGAGGACAGCTCATCAGAAAATTAATTTTATTGGAGTGTGATAGGTTGAAAAAATCAGTTACGGTAAGTGTAAACGAGAAAAAGCTCTCTGCGATAGAGATGTATCTGGAGCAGAAAAACACAACTCTTGCGGCGGAGCTTGAAAAGTATGTGGATCAGCTTTACGGCAAGGTCGTTCCGCAGAATGTGAGAGATTTTATTGATATGATGTCGGACAGAAAGCCTGCGAGAAAGCAGAAGATCACTGCTCCTGCCGAAACGGAAAAGCTGTCCGAGCAGTAACTCGCCACGGTTCGCACCGTGTGCCCTCGTGTGGCGTTTTCAGAGCATGGGTGGGGTAACTTTACCCTAAAGGCAGCTGGGGCGAATTTGGGGCATTTTGTTGCAAAGTTTGAGAATGGCAGGGATCAGATGATTTCGGGTGGGTTTGAGGGAAATTTAATATATTGCAGGTTAAAATTTTGGCGTCAAAGCCGCCAAAATGCTCACAACGGACGAGCAAAGCTCGCCGTGTTTGCGAGAGTTTTGAGAGATCTGAAAAATGGAGTCAGAAAGCGAAGGTTGAGTTTTTTATGGAGTCAAAGAACAGAAGATCAGCAGAAAATAGCGAACGTTCAGGCGTTTGTGATGATGTCAAGGTGAAATTTCCGCTTTATGTTTTCCCAGAGACGATGCAGAAAATTGATATGCTTTATGAGGCTGACAACTGCAAGTCGAAGACGGAGTTTATAGAGAAGGCGATACGTTTTTACTGTGGGTATCTGCTTAACAAGGACAGTGTGGCAGCGGAATATGCCGCTCCTCAGATCACTGCAATAACTGAGGGCATAGTAAAAGGCACGGAGCAGAGGCTGTCCCGTGCCTTATTTAAGGTTGCTGTCGAACTTGGTGCAGTATCACATATGCTTGCGGCGATCAATGATATTGATGATGAAACGATGGTGAAGCTTAGGGCTATGTGTACTGACGAGGTCAGGAAGATAAATGGGGTTATTAATTTTGAAAGGGCGGTGAGGTATCAACGGGCGGACTTATGAATATCATTATAGTTTTATCACAGAATTCGCCAAACGTTTTTCGTTGCCGATTTCTGTAGTATAGTATCGTTGTTCAATTCCGTATATTAATTCTTTTAATTCTTTTTCCGAACCTATGTCAAATGTGTTTTTATCCTCATTTGTTTTAAGATTCTTGCAGTATTTAGAAATGTACTTAACGATTTGTTTCTTTTCTTTCGGATTAAATTTCTTAAGTGTCTCTAATGCCATTGTAATACGTTTTCTATTTGCGGTTTTAACTTCTAAAGTTGAGTATCCACTCGTCAGATTAATAAATGACGAATTGAGGAATTCAGTTGTTTCTTCATCCGTTGCTTCACGATATAGTTCCTCTATACCTTTAAATATTTTCTTTAATTTTGATAGGCTTTGAAAATAAAGTGTGTCATTATTTTTCTGATATATTGCGTCTGGAGTCACATTAATATTAATGCTTTTACTGTTTTCTTCATAAGTAAAATCATCTCCTATATGTATAAATCTACGAGGTTTTAAGTTTGCTTTGCTTATATTTTGAAAATAGAAAATGTCATCTTGTATTGAGCAAAGATAATCAATAGAATCAACTTCAGATTTGCTGAGCTTTTCATAATTAACTGATGAGAAGTCTTCTTTTAGAAGCTCAATACAAAATGTGGTTTTTGAAAATGAAGTAATCATATACCATTCATTTTCTTCGTGTAATGTTGATGACGAATATTCAATTGCATCATCTAAATTAGACGGAAACGAGTATACATCTTTTCCACTAATCATTTTTTTGTAAGTTGGTGTTCTTTTTCTGTCCTTTACTTTAACGATTAGGCATTTCATTTTGTTCCTCCAAATTCTATAAAAGCAGTATCACTAAGTCGCTTAAGATTTTCAGTTTGTAATTCTTTAGCGTTTCGATATGTTTGTCTAGAAATAATCATTATTTTTGTTCCTTTGTCGGTTGTTATGTAATAGTATTTGTAGCCAATTAGTAAAAGCATTGGATTAAAAAACTGTGTCTGTGATGCGAATGTAAATATAAATACGATTATGTATATACAAACTAATGTATGACAATTATCAAGTCCAATGCCAATAAAAAAATAACCAAGATAATTTGCAAGGAAGTCATTATTTACTTCATCAATGTTTTCACAATTAGATACATTATCACTAGAACAGCCAGCCTTTGTGATAATAATCCAAAAAGCAATCAAGATGAAAGGCATAGCAATTAAGCAAACATCTGTAAGAAAAATTGATTGGTTCAGAAAGTTCCATTTTTGATCTATTCCATATATGATTACTATCCATATGGTTGATATAAGAGTAAAAAATAACTTGTGTATGATTTTTATCATAGAGAAAAACTCCTTTATATTGAGATTAATAAATGATAACTCTTTATTATCAACCGTTAGAGGAGGAAGTAAAATGGAAAGATATATAGTATTAATTACGATGCACGCCGATCCGGCAATGGCTCCTGGATATGATGAATGGGGAGGAACTCATACGTACATGAAAGAGTTGCTAGATGAGTTCGGAAAAAGAAAAATTAGGTGTCTGATGTTTACAAGAAGATCCATGCAGTACCTTCCTTACGAAGAACAGTATAATGAATATTGCACAGTCTATCGTTTAACAAATGGTGACAATGAACCAATGAGTAAAACGCTTTTAAAGAAATATCATTCTCAAAACGTGGAACAAATTCTTGAAATAATAAAGAAGCAGGGTAGACTGCCTGAAAAGCTTCATAGTGTATATTGGAACAGTGGAAGAATCGCAGCTGATTTAAGTGAAAAATTAGAAATTCCTTTTGTTCATAGCATCATATCTAATTCAAGGGGAAGAGTAAAGCGTGGAGCTTATGAACCAATGCCCGAGCGTGAATTTTATGAGCAAGAAATTTACGATAAAGCACAATGGCTTATTTGCGTTTCCGATGATGAGGCAGCGGATCTTATGACCCTGTATAATGTTGATAAAGATAAGATCGTAGTTGCGGGACAGTATATTCATGAATCATTTGTTATGCCCTCCCATGATCCAAATGATTTCCCTAGACTCAACTCTACGATTTCACGCGGCAGTCAAATAGCAGCGGCTGAGAAATATAATAAAATTGCTCAGCCCAAATCATACGATACATTCTGGGCGCAAAAAGCGTTTACATATATCGGAAGAATGGATAGGAATAAGGGGTTGAAACACATTTTTTCCTCTTGGAATATGCTGTATAATAAGTATAAAAATCTTTGCCCGCCATTATGGCTAGCTGGAGGTAGTTTGCCGGAAATTGAAATGATCAGAAGTGATTTCAAAGAAATAAATCCTGATTTAACAATACTGGAACAATACGGAAAAATCGTTTGGTGGGGCTGTATTGATCCTTATGGATTAAGTACTGTTCTTCTCAGAACATCGGTATTACTGACACATTCACTGTACGAACCCGGCGGACGTGTTGCTGTTGAAGCGATGTGTGAAGGTGTTCCCGTTATAGGGACACCAAACGGGTTTGCCAAAGATACTATAACCGACTGGTATAATGGTTTTCTTGTTAAATTCGGTGACGTAGCGGAATTAAGCGCTCGCATGGAACATTTCATAAGGCAACCATATTTAAGCAATACATTAGGACAAAATGCGATAGCTGCTGCAAAAGAACTAATGGGTTCATGGCGGTTTATTGAAAAACATTTAAAGTGCTACTTTGATTGTGAATCATCGCCTAAAGATGAAAATAATGCAAAACCTGTACTATCACACAAGAAAATTAATCTTTACCCTTATTGCATCAGCAGATATTCTGATGAAACAATAAAACAGTTTTTCCATAAATGCAGTGGCTGTACTGCAGAACAGCTACATATACTAACAAACCAAAACAACTCGTCAGATGTTTATATGGTAAAATGCAATAACAATCAATATGTTATAAAAAGGACTTACACCCGCCTTGCAATAAGTCCTATGTATAATCCTGTTCGTAAAAATGAGTATGCTCGTAATGCCGGTAAAATGTTTAAAACTGAATTACAGGCTTATAAGAGAATCAATAGCCCATTATTGGTAGGATATGATGAGTTTCATGCTCTTCTCCTGCTAAAAAAAGCAGAACCTTTCTATGTATCAAGTGTTGACAGACTTAAGTTGTGCATAAAAAATGTCCTGAACAACTGTCAGATAAGCAAAGATGAACGAGAAAAATACATTGACATAATATTATTGAATGATACTCCCGACAAAACAATTGAGAAGCTGAACAATGAAATTGAAGATTTCTTTTTTGACCCTTCTTGCCGTTTCTCAGGTAAATTATGTTGGCAAACTGCAGCAGAAATGCTTAATTATAATAGATCAAGCATACCAAGCTGTATCTTCATGGTCTTAATTGATTGCGTAAAACATTTTTCCTCAACTGATGAAGAAAACACTTTGGAAAGGCTATGTGCTGTGAATACCGATCTGACATTTGACCATGTTTATTTCTTCGATGGACAAATCTGCATGATAGATCATGAAAAAACAGCGGTTGGCGAACCCGAAGCCGGTGTAGCCAGGTTAATCCATGATTTTATTATACAGCAAAAATTAGAGAAATCAATGCTGCCGGAATTATTTCTTGCGATGAACGAAATAGATGGGTTAAGAGTCAGAAATTTAATTTCATTTGTTGCTTTTGGCTTTTTTCATGATATAATAGAAAAAAATGTAATCTATTGTACCAATGATACTGAAAATCTCAAAATTTTGCAGGAACTTATGAGGTTGTAAAAATGAATCTTCTTGTAATTGCTCCACATCAAGATGATGAGATTCTAAGCGCATTTTTACTGATGCATAATGTGCTGGAGAAAAATGGAACTGTAAACATACTGTATGCGACAAACGGAGATTACAGGGGAATAGACTATGCATATACACGTTATTATGAAAGTTTGAATGCGCTGTCATTACTTGGTATATGTGAAGATCATATGCTGTACTTAGGATATGCAGATACCGGAATGAGCAAAGAAAAAAGCTTTCTAATGCGCTTAAGAAGCACTCCTGAACAGCAAAATTCTCCTGTATCATCTTGTACATATCATCCGGCGAATAAGGAAACTGTCCATTCTTTGCATACGGAAACTCAAGCTGAATACACAAGTCAGAATTTCCTTGACGACTTGGTATACGCAATAAGATCATGTTCGCCGAGTTTAATCGCAGCCCCGTCAATATTTGATTTGCATGGGGATCATTATGCCTGTGCAATGTATTTATATGATGCACTAAGAATCATTAATCATCCCATAAAAGTTCTTTCTTATTTGATACATACTGAAAATGAAGATGTTTGGCCAAATAGAAAAAGTGATATTTTCCAACCGCCTAAAAATCTTACCACTTTTCACTGGATCTATGTTTATGGAAACAAAGAAGCTGTTTCCGCCAAAAGAAACGCTATTTCAGCTTTTTCTTCTCAATCACCTTCGGCTGATAACTGCTTTTTGTATTCATTTGCAAAGCAAAACGAGCTTTTCCTTTTAGAATCTATCCAATAATAAAAATATCTCCATTATAAATATAAATGCTTTTCAGTTCAAGCTGTTCGTGATGATTAATGAGCTGATTTATTGTCTTGAGGTAATGTTTTTTTATTTTGTCAGGAAATCTGAATTCATCAGCTATTTTTTCAGCCGAGATATAATCTGCTCTTTGACTTGCTTTTGTGTCAAATAATAGCTGGCTGCACTTGCCTACAACAAGAAGCACCAGGTATTCCCTACTGGAGATAAAATCATCACATGATTCAATTAGGTTTTGAACTTTTGTAATTAATCCGGATTTAAAAATGCTGTACGCATCGTATAGCATTTTTATTAATTCTTCTTTGTTTCCAGAAGTGATAAAATAGTTTACATAATTTAGTTTGCTACGCCAACTATAGTGCTTATATCCTGAATACTCCATTATTTCTGTCGCTTCTTTAAAGCATTTTACAGCTTCCGATACTTTGTCAGCCAGTAAAAAAGCGCAGCCTTTTATATTAAGTATTCTTCCAACTTCATCAAATACGCCGTGCGATTCAGCATATTTGATGCCAAGGTCAGAATGAGAGACGGCCTTATTAACCTCTTTCAAAAGCACTTTGCACATAGCCTTGTCCCCATATTCGTGAAAGGGGAAGCAGTAGAAGGTTTGGCTGTTGTTTACTTTTTCTATTATTTTACTGTAATATTCATATGACTTTTGGGGTTCGTATGACAATGAAATGCAGGCAAGATGACTGAGATGTTCAATATACAGGGTCTGGGAATTAGGTAAAGCCTTCAAAGCTGCACCAAAAACTTCCAGTGCCGCAGAATTGCCCTTGGTTTCTTTTATGTAGATTGCGTAATTGCTGCACACCTTTCCAAGATAATCATCCGGATTATCTTTCATTAATCCATCTATGCAGTTTTTAAAGTACTTATAATGTTCATTCAGAAGATCATCTGAAAATGCATAGTCTTTGAGTGCGATAGTACCCTTAAAATAGCAGATTGCTAATTCTGAATAGGATTCATCAAGTAAGTCCAACTGTCCCGAATTCACCAATGTTTGCAAGTGGTCTAATGTCAATCTTGCCTTGTCCAACATAAGTGATTTAATGATTGCATATACTTCAAGCTTTTTTATTAAATAGTTTGACAGTGCGTGAGCATTTTTGTTATTTTCAGAAATAGTTATTGCAAGTTCAATGAATTCCAACATTAACGTGAAATTGCGCTTTTGACCAAGTTCTTTGATTAACAAATCTATTTCTTTTGTAGCTTCCTCCAGTTTGCCTGCGTAAAATAAGTCATATATTATGACATCTTTATATTTTCCAGGATTATGGGTACAGAAATCTAAAATCAATTCGGAAATATTTTGCTCATTTACCAAATCAGACGTTTCTTTCATTACAGCCTGTTTAACAAATTCATTTGAGACAAATATATAGCGATCCTCTCTGACGATGATTCCTTCTTTTAAAAGTGAACTGTATGATAAATTCAAATATGAACACAAATCAATGGGAATGCGACAGTTCAACATTTTTAGCAGATAAAATAGTTTTTTATCTTTTTTCTTACAAGAGTTGATTATTTGCGATGTTATATCGGACAGATCGTTTGGTGTCAACATATCCAATAATTCCATTGCTTTTTCGAAGTTTGGCGTATGCATTCTTCTTTTTAGATTTTGGGAAATGAATTTTATATTATAAAATCGCGTACCTACTCTTTTTACAATTTGATTCGCAGTTTTTTCTGTGATATTCAATTCCTGGATAAACCAAGTTTTTGCTTGCTCTTCAGTGAGAGTGGCAATATCTATAATGGCATATTTATTAATTATTTTGTTATAAGCCATCAGGTTCTGCTTTTGCAGGTCATATTCTGATAAATCATATTCAATTATACATGGAATGTCTTTTTCCGAAAAAAGATTGATCAAATATACAAAGAAATCATTAACTTCCTGATTAGCGGAATGAAAATTATCAAAATATACAACGTACTTTGTTTTAGGATAATGGCGTTTCATTATACATACTAAATATTCACATAATATATAGTTTGCCTCTATTTTTATAGAAAGAGAGGTTTGGTTTAATATGTATTTTATAAATTTACAAGTTTCCATAGAATAATTGTCATTGATAGTACGAGTTATGTAATCAATATCGTCTTCCTCAAACATACCTAAAAAACTATTGTCCGGTAATCCCCAAATATTGCGAATCAAATGAAGAATGACTTGTTCCTGATTCTGACACACATCCGCATTTAACCTTATACACATACAGTCGACAGTGTTTAATATTTTTCTTACAAAAGCACTTTTGCCCATGCCAATATAGCCTTGAACAATAAAGCTTTTATTATTTTTGAGTAGTGAAACGGCTCTATTAAGCTCATTTGAATAAACCTGTGCAATAAAATCTGATTCTTTATTATCAGAATTAACTTGTGGTTTTTCAATAATCTGCTTGCATATATTTTCGGAATCAGTGTTTAAAACAAGTGATGATATATGTTTGTTTTTTCTGCTTTTATTATTATCTTTTAAAAGCTCAGCCAACTCTGTACTTACAGGTATATTGTTATTCTGGATGACATTTTCAATATCTGATCCTATTAATACTTTTATATTCAATTGACTTGAATCTCTAAAACGCAATAATTGTTCTTCAAGTTGTGGAGTGAAATACTGATTAATCATAAAAACTAAGCTGTCGGTACAATTGTTATAGGCAATAATGACGTTCGCTGCAATATCTCGTAAGTTAACATTTTTCCCTCGGAGTTTGCATTCGAATAATACGCTGTACTGTTTATTTTTATATTTTATTGTTGCATCAATATCATATCCTCCATCTTTTGATGGCTGCGTTTTTTTTATTTTATTCAATGAATTTCCTAAAAGTTTTTTAACTATTTTTAAACACAGATCTTCAAAGTTACTTGAATTTTTTTGGAAATCAGACATTTTATTTCTCCTAAGTTGATAATAAAGAGTTATCCTTCAATAACCCTCGTCACATATAACACCATATCACACTTTCCTAAAAAAGTCAATCAACTTTTGAAAACTTTGTAAAAATTCACAAATCGTCTAAATTTGTCGAACTCAAACAACTCTGATATAATATAAGGTAGGTTTAAAAGCAAATTTATTCGTAAGCCTTTATGCTTTTTGTGAATGTTGACTAAATTGCTTTGCCTAATAAAATTTTAAGGAGCTGTTTTGATGTTTGAATATAGACCTTTTGTAGACCAATTTCTCGATTACTGCCGTTACCATAAAAAGCTTAGCGAAAAGACAGTGCGTGCATACAAAATCGACCTTTCGCAGTATGCACTGTTTTCCGATACGCTTTCAAAACAAGCATTGTGGGATTACATCGAGTGCCTGAATAAAAAGTACAAACCAAAAACCGTAAAGCGTAAGCTTGCTACTCTAAAAGCTTTTATCCACTTTCTTTTGCTGCAAGACTACATGGATTTTAATCCATTCGATAAGCTCGAAACTTCGATCAGAGAGCCTGTGCTGCTGCCCAAAACGATACCTCTCGACGTGATCGCTAAGATAATTTCCTTTTCTTATCAGCAGATAGGTTCAGCCCAAAGTGCCTACCAAATGAAATGTGCCGTCAGAAATGCCGCTGTAATTGAATTGCTTTTTGCTACAGGTGCAAGGATAGCTGAGATATGTACTCTTAAACCGGAAAATGTTGATCTTTTAGGACGCTCCGTTAAGTTTTACGGCAAAGGTTCAAAAGAACGCCTTATACCGGTAGAAAATATGGCTGTGCTCAGCATACTTAAAAGGTACAGACTTCTTTTTGAAGATAAGATTGCCGTGTCAGGGTACTTTTTTGTCAATAAGCTCGGCAGAAGAATGACAGAGCAGTCGGTGCGAAATATGCTGAGTTCCTATTGCAGACAATGCGGTGTTGAAATGCACATAACGCCGCATATGTTCCGTCACTCGTTTGCCACTCTGCTTTTGGAAGAGGACGTGGACATTCGTTACATACAAAGAATGTTGGGCCACAGCTCGATAACCACGACTCAGATCTATACTCACGTCACATCGTCAAAGCAAAAAGAGATCTTAAAGACTAAGCACCCAAGAAACAAAATGGATTTTCAGTGATATGTTACAACTAATAGTATTATATCATATAAGAATACATCGTGCTGTGAAATGTCAAAATTATTTGGTGAAATGTAGTGAAATGTAACTTTGCGGTGCTTATTATCATAAGGGAGGTGTAAAATGTCGCAGCTTATCGTTACGAGCCGTTATCTGAAAAACGGAAATCAGAAAAATAAAACAAAACGCAGAAACTATACAAAGTATATTGCTACCCGTGAAACTGTCGAGATACGAAGTCAAAAATTTGTTGACAGAAATGCCAATGCAACTAAAAATCAAGAGCAGCTTATTAACGATCTGATAAACGACTTTCCTGAATCCAAAAGATACCTTGAGTATGATGACTATGAAAGAGAGCCGACCATTGAGAATGCCGGTGAATTGATAAGCACAATAGTAGAACGCAATGCTGACGTGGTTGGAAACCGACAGAATTTTGTCGGGTATATGGCTATGCGTCCGGGCGTTGAGAAGAGAGGTTCGCACGGCTTGTTTAACGAAAAGGACGAGCCTATAATTCTGAATCAAGCGGCAAATGAGATAGCTGAACATAAAGGCAATGTTTGGTCACACGTTGTTTCACTTCGCCGTGAAGATGCAGTAAGGCTTGGCTATGATAATTCGGACGCTTGGCGTGAGCTTGTCAAAAGGCATATCTCAGATATTGCAAAAGCACAGAATATCCCTCTTTGCAATTTGAAGTGGTACGCCGCTTACCACGATACTACTCATCATCCGCATATCCACCTGCTTGTTTATTCAACAAATCCAAAGCAAGGATTTCTGACAAAGGCGGGTATAGATAAGATACGTTCAGCATTTGCAAATGATATTTTTCACGATGATCTGCAAAGCATTTATCAGGAACAGACAGTAAGCCGTGATGAATTGAAAGCGGTTTCCAAAAACGAATTTGAAAGCATTGTAAATATAATCGCAAGTAATGATCATACAGATCCACAGCTTGAAGAACTTATCAGAAAACTATATATCCAATTACAGAATGTGAAAGGCAAAAAAGTTTACGGCTATCTTCCAAAGGAGATAAAGGAAACCGTCAATAAAATATTTTCAGAGCTTGCAAAAGATGAGAACATACGGCAGCTCTATGACAAATGGTGTAGTCTTGAACGCTTGAAATACAAGACGTATACTCTGAAAGAAACGGAACTTCCTGAACTGTCTGCTAACAAAGTTTTTCAGCCTTTGCGGAATATGATAATTCGTACAGTACTTAATATGAAACCATTTGATGCAAATACTGAAATTGAAGGATCTGAACCAAATGATGAATACTTTGATAATACGCCTCAGAATATGTCACCTCTGTTTGATGAAGCAGAACCGTTGGCAGAGAAAGAAACTGATGAATCGGCTGCGGCAATAAAATACTATATCAAATGGAATGATCAATACAAAAAAGCCTGCAAGCTTATCTATGGTAAAGACGCTAAGCTCAATGATTTTAAGAAAGCTGAACAGCTTTTGTTATCTGAATCACAGCGTGGGAATGTTTTGGCTGATTACGATCTTGGAAAGCTTTATTCTACCGACAAACTTGGCGAAAGAAACGAAGAAACGTCTATTGCGAAATACACACGGGCTTTGCAGGGCTTTTTGCAAATAGAACCAAACTCAAAGAAATTAAAGCCATATGTTCAGTATCGTATAGGTAAAATGTTTTGCTATGGTCTTGGTACGGAGCAGGATTATGAAAAAGCCTTTGAGTGGTTTGAAAGATCGGCAAAACAGAAAAACAAGTTTGCTCAGTTCAGCCTTGCAAATCTGTATTACTATGGCAGCGGTATAGAGAAAGATCTGTCGCAGGCTTTTTTGTGGTATCAGAAATCATCTTCGCAGGGACAGCCTTATGCGGCTTATTCTATCGCTCAAATGTACAGATATGGAGAGTATGTAACCAAAGATAACGATACAGCACAGAGATATTACCAACAAGCTTTGTCGGGATTTTTGAAAATCGAAAACAATGATATGGCGAACGACGATCTCTTTTACAAATTGGGACAGATGTTCAAGCTTGGACTTGGAACAAACTCAGACGTTACAAAAGCGATCGAATACTTCAGACGTTCAGCTGAAATGAATAACAAGAACGGCTTGTTTGAGTATGGCAAAGCACTTTTGATAGGTGAACACATTCCGCAGAATACAGATAGTGCAGTAAAATTGCTTGAGAAAGCTGTCAAACTTAAAAACAGCAATGCAAAAAGATTTCTTGCCCTTGAATATATTTCAGGAGAGCATTTGGAACAGGACATTGAAAAAGGAATAGCCTTGCTTACCGAGTGTGCGGACAGCGGGGATGTCATTGCTAGTTACAGACTAGGCAAAATTTATTTGCAGGGTGAGATAATGTTTCAAAATCTGGACAAAGCAGAAAGATATTTGCTCTTGGCGGAAGATAACGAGTATGTGCAGTATGCACTTGCAAAGCTGTATTTGCAGGAAGAAAAGTATGAAATACAAAAAGCTGTCAATTATTTTGGAAGATCTGCTGACAAAAATCATTGGGCAAGTTATCAGCTTGGCAGGATCTATCTTTTCGGTGCAGCGGAACTTACAAAGGATAAGGAACAAGCTATCGAATGGTTTACAAAGTCCGCAAACGATGGCAACGAGTATGCACAGGCTATGCTGGACAACATATCGAAGTTTGAGAATGATCTGCTTGCAAATACGATTTTTAGTTTGTTTGTTAGTCTTAGTAGGTGTATTCAGGATAGTTATGACAACGATCATAAGGTCCTACAAAGCAGAGTTGACAGAAAACTGATGAGGGTTATTCGCAAAAAGAAAATGGAGTTGGGAGAGAAAGAAGAAAATCATATGGATATACAATAAAGAAAAACAGCTGATCTGTGCTTGTGAATGCATAGATCAGCTGTTTTTCTTTCGCAAAATCTGCACCTTTGCGAATAAGATTTTTTATAAGTCGTAATTTTTTAACCCAGAAGGAAGTCATATTTGTTTTTTTGTTAAAATTACGATTAATATTGAAAAAATTAGAATTTTGTGCTAAAATATAATTAGGGGTGTTTTTATGAGAATCGCTATTTGTGATGATGAAAAATCTTACATAGAAAAGATAAAAAAAGATATAAAATCATTTCAAACGCACGAAAATGAATTTGAATTTTCAGAGTTTGAAAGTGGAGAAGAATTTATTGCAGAGTTTTCAAATGATAAATATGATCTGCTCATTCTTGATATTGAGATGAAAGATCTAAATGGTTTACAGACGGCAGAGTTTATAAGACAACTTGATAAAAATGTGATCCTTATTTTTATGACCGGTTATGACAAATTCGTTTATCAAGGCTATGAAGTTAAGGCGTTTAGATATATATTAAAAAATCAACCTGAACCTATTTATTTTAAACAGCTCAGCGATACAATCCAAGAGTATTATAGAAATAAAAAATACATAAAAGTCATTGACGATGGTATTGAAAAGGAACTTCTTACAGTCGATATTTTATATATAGAGGTTTATTCACATCAGATCGTCATCCATACCTTTAACAAAGAATATTATCAGAAAGGTAAATTATCAGATTATGAGAAAATGTTAGAAGAATGTTTATTTGTACGTTCCGATAAAAGCGTTCTGATAAACGTTACTAATATTGACTACATTAAAAAAAATCAAGTATTTATGAAGAACGGCAAAATCTTATATGTCAGCAGAAATCATCTTGAAAAAATCACAAGAGCTTTTTTGAAATTTAGCAGAAACAGGTGGGGATAATGTCCATTAGTGAAGTAATTATAGAAAGTCTGAATTGTCTTGCGGAGAGCATGGTTATAGTTTTCTATTTGTACAATATGATGAAAGAGGATTATAGATTCCGAAAAAAATCATTGGTCCCGGCAGTGATACTCTGTTTTATTTCACTTGATTCGGTAACTTTATTTCTTGAGTATCCATGGGTTCATTTGATTGCTACTTTTATATTGATGATGGCAATTTCAAGCATTATGTTTGAATGTAAATTCGGTACAAAAATATTTTGTTCATTAATATTTTTAATAGTAATACTTGCTTCAGAATCACTTCCCATGGGAATTTTATATATGCTTAATTTTGGAAGTCCTTTGGAGCAGTTAACTTCAGGAGCAGGAAGATATATCGGCATGTTTTGCTCTAAATTGTTTTGCTTTTGGTTTTCAGTTTACATAATAGAATATTCCAAAAACAAGCAGAAAGATATTCCAATCAAAAACTGGCTGTCGATTATACTAATACCTATTTTAAGCGTGTTTATTCTCAATGGTATTTTTGTATCATATGGTTTAAATCACAGACAGACGATAAATTATTTGATTACTGTGATTGGATTACTGGCGCTCAATCTGTTCGTATTTAACTTTTTTGATACATATGCAAACCAACTGAAAATGAAAGTCATGGAGCAAAGGCTAAAATCAGAAGAAGAAAATTATATGCTCATTGAAAACAAGTACAATGAGATAAGGCAGTTAAAGCATGATATAAATAATCAGATATCTGTAGCAAAATCCATGTTTAGTGATGGAAATCCAAAAGAAGCAATAAAGCATCTGGATAAGTTAGCAGACAGCTTATCAGACGCGGGCAGAATATGCTACACAGGTATTTCAGCCGTTGATGCTATTATCAATATGAAATGGCAGGAGGCGTTGAATAAAAACATACAATTTACAACTAAAATTAATGTGTTCGAATCAGTGCCCATAGATAATATGCTGCTTTGCCGGATACTTTCTAATCTTTTTGATAATGCAATTGAGGGAGCTGAACGATGTTCGTATGTCAATAAATATATCTACATTTCATTGATACAAATTGATAATAAACTTAGAATTTGCGTTATGAATTCATCAGATGAGGTTGATACACAAAACCTTAAGTCGAGTAAATCGGGAAACGGATTACACGGTATAGGTGTAAGCAGTATAAAAAAGGCAGTGACTCAGCTTAATGGGGTTACATCTTTCGAGTGGGAGAATGGTATATTTACTGCTGATATATTAATAGAGTATTAACGAAGGTGACATTTAATGTCATAAAAAGTACTTTGGCGCAAAAGCCTTGAAAAAGATAAATAGTATACGCTATACTGAAAACTGGGAACATCCAGTAAAAGTATAGCGTATTTTTTTATCTTGGAGAGTAATTGATCGATGAAGAAACTGAATCAGGAAACAAAACGAGGACTTATTATAACGTTAATTCTCAGTGCAATCTACGGCATAACGACATTAGTAACAGGACAAGCCTGCAGTATAACATATTGTCAGCCGAAAGAGCCTGAGAATTTGCATAAATTTTTTAAAAAGGAAAGGCGGTGAAAAATATGAAGGCAATTAAAAAGCTCATGTTGAAATATGGTTCATCATTGGCGGCACTTGCACTGATGATAGGCGTCAGTTCCAGTTCTCAGGCTTGCTGGTGGTGGTACAATCAGCCAAAAGAGCCTGAAGGTATGAAGAAATTTGTAAAAGAAGACTAATAAAAAAGCGGTAATGGAGCGCTTCGGCGCTCCGATACTGCGGAACGGAGGAGAAGTTATGCAAGGAAAAAACAACTTCAAACGAATACTTTCCGGCATAATGAGTGTAGCTATGGCAGCAACTCTTTTGCCGAGTTTGCCTGCAGTTGCAGAGGATGCAGCAGAAAAGTATCCCTATACAATGTTTGCCGCTTCTGATACAGAAGGAGCTATCACCATTAATGCTAATAATTTCTGTGTGAATGGAAATATAGCGACAAACGGCACAATTGTTTCAAGCGGAAATATGAATGTCAACGGTACGAAAACTGAGAATGCTGACGAAGAAATGATCTACATTCTCAAAAAACTGAACTACTCGTATTTCAGTGGCGATAACGTTGAAACATATGCTGACGATTACAGCTTTGAGGACCTGAACATCAACATTAATAATCCCATGGATGTTAACGGCACTCTAGAACTTACGGGAAATATTAATCTCAATTCAGGAATTAAAGCTGTTGAAGATGTTACCATCAATGGAGAGGTTAAGAATACGAACAATTCTGTTATTTGCTCCGAAACAGGAGATATCAATATCGAAACAAGCAACGTTAATTTCAGCGGCTTGATTTATGCTCCTTACGGAGATATCAACATCGATACAGATAACCTTAACCTCAACAATGTTATCATTATCGGACAAACTATCACCATCGACTGTCCTAGCATTAATGCTAATTACAGCAACAGTATGGCTGAACTTGTCGGAACAGAATCTGACATTGAGGTTGAGCTTTATGCTTTCGGAGAGTATAACAGCGATGCGAACAGCATAGATATGGAGTGGTACACCAATTACAAAAACAGCAGCTATGAGATATGGAGTTCAGATGATAATGTCAACTATACATCCGTAGCTGTCGTTTCGGATGCAACTACCTATCAGTACCCGATCACCGATGACTTTGAAACAAAATACTTCAAGGTTTCCCTTATCACCAATTACGGCGAGAGAATTGAATCAGTACCTTTTGTTGTAACAAAAACAGAAGATGGCTATTCTGTTGATTTTCTTGACAGCGACGGTGACGGGCTTCCGGACATTTATGAGAATATGATCGGTACAGATTTGAATAATCCCGATACTGATGGCGATGGACTGACCGATTATCAGGAAGTATACATAACAGGAACAGATCCTACAAAGTACGATTCAGTAACCGAGGGTGTTTCGGACGCTGATGCAGATTCTGACAGTGACGGATTGACCAATGCCCAGGAAATAGAGCTTGGAACTGATCCAAGAAATGATGATACGGACAATGACGGACTTTCAGATTACGATGAAATTAATATTTACGGAACTGATCCTCTCGTTCCGGACACAGACGGTGATGGCTTAAAAGATGGCGATGAGCCGTATATTGGACTTGACCCGACAAATCCTGAAACATTTGACGTTCCCGATGCGGAATATGTAAGCAATCAGACTATTGCCGAGAACAGCGAGGCTCTTAGGGAGATCAATACTGACGATAGTCCTTACAAAATGTCTATTGAAATTGAATCGACAGGTTATGTTGAGGGTAATTTAAAAGCAAAGGAAACAAGCTACTCAAAAGCAATAAGAAATGACGCCATTCTTGGCATTGCACCGGAGTTAACTTGTGGCAACTCTTGCAATATCAGCAAGGTTGTGTTAAAATTTAATATAGCTGATGAATCCGTAGACAATGAACTTAATCTATTCCCTGATGAGCCGGATTTACAAGGATTAAAACGTCTTACAATCTTCAAATACTTTGAAGATATGAATATGCTTCTGCCCATTGAAACAAAGTATGACCTTGAAAACAATACAATTTACACGGAGGTTGACGAACTTGGCACATACTGTATAATGGACATGGAGAAATGGCTTGCCAACCTTGGAATCGGCATTAACGAAGCTGAACCTATGTTGATGTCCTTTGAGGCTGAAGCGGTAGAAGATATAGCTGCTGAATTCAATGAAGAGTCTACACGTGTAGAATTTTCTGAAGAAACACTCGCTGAAATAAATGACGAGGAAGATACTCTTACTGAAGAAACTTTTGCTCCTGCAATGTTTGCTGCTGCTCAGACCAGAGGCGCTGTTACCGTTCAGACACCCGTTGATATTGCGTTCCTTATTCAGACTTCCGGTCAGCTTGAGGATACATTTAATTCACAATGCGAAATGATTGGTAATTTGATGGATTCCCTAATTGCTCAATACGGGAATGGTAATGTACGTTTCTGTCTTATTACTTATAATTTGAATGGAGCACAAGCTCTGAAATTTACATCTGACGGAAATATATGGTTTACCAACAGTGTGGCTGTTAAAATGGCTCTTAGCGCACAGCAATATGTGTACACTTCAGGTTATACTGATAGAGGTAATGCGTTTAAACTATTACAAAATAATGTTACTTTTAAAGAAACATCGGCAAAATTTATTTTTCAGGTAATGAATGGTTCTACGAATGTTGGTTCAATGTATTTTGATCAAATAAATACATGTGCGAAATTAGGCATAAATTATTCCGAGTTAATGCCGGCAGGTTACAGTTACATTGATCCTTCTTATGGACAGCAGGTAGATAATGCGATAAAGAGTACTGGCGGACTTAATCTAACATATGGTACAAATTCAGAGAGTAGTGTTTATAATCATATTGTGGGTAATGTTGCTCCACCTCATGTTGAATTTAAAGCCGTATTGCCAACAGGTTGGGAAACTATTAACCTAGTCAATGTGTTAGATCCTAATAATGGAGCAAAATCAGATAATGATGATTTAACCGACTGGGAAGAAGTTGACACTGAAAGTGGGCTTATTACATGGGATAACGATGGCAATATTCAGTTGCCTACCTTTGAACAGTGTTTGAATAAAGTTCATGATCAGGGTTTTTCTTATGTGTTGAATGAATACAGTGATTCGATTCCAAGTTATATGCATCGATATTTTTATGGCGTTGAGATTCTTCCAATTAAGTCAAATCCCTGTGAGGAGGATTCGGATGGGGATGGATTAAATGATGGTTACGATCCTAATTCACTTTCAGCAAATAATTATAGTTCACAGATGATTGCTCTTGACAATACTGAAACTGTTACAATTATTCAAAAATGCCTTGAGTATTTGGGATATCTTGATATGCAAAATCAGGCTTACGGTACTTTTGGTGGTTTGTCAATTGCTGCTACACAACTTTTCCAATTAAATCATCGTACATTTTCAGATGGTATTTCGTTTAAAAAAGATTCAAATGATTCATATTTTATTGATCTTAATACATATTATGCTATTTTATTAGAAGCAAAAAATAACGGATTCACAGATTTAGTTGAAGACATAGTATGGTTTAATGAAAATTACACTCCAAAGACAATGCCGTTGGAAGAATTTAATGCAAGTTTAAATCCTAATAATCCAGTGTTTATATCATCTGTTAAACGGAGTGATTTTGATAAGGATAATGTATATAACGATAAGGTGGATATTTATGTATATGATTATACGCCAATATTAAATGGAATTCTCAGATATGGAGCACAGGAATTTCACTTCCATTATTATTCGTGTAATCCTTCACCCGTAGAAAGTCTTAATTATCCTTGTCAAAAATATGATAACACATCCAATAAATGTGCTCGTTTAACAGGAGATTATTCCTGGATGATTAGTCAAGTGAAAAATAATGCTCCATATGATGTAAAAACAAGCGGAAGTTGGAATAATTTCATGAAAACTGTTAATGCGAATATTCGTTTTTCGACCAGTTCATTTCCATTTTTATATTCTGACATAATTATAAATGCTGAGATATTCGGAAACATTCTCTTCGGATATGCAGGACATGCTGGTGGCTTTACGAAAAAAGAATTAGAGAGTGGTGGTAGCTTATATTCATTCGTGACAACGGGAGAATTTGATAATACAGAGGATTCAACATACGTAAGATACGGATATGATCTTTACAATAATGTGATTAAAGATTATGATTACATTCATATTTCACAGTAAGATATATCCGGGGTAATTACTATGAAAAAAAAATATATTATTGTGCTGATAGTATTAATTCCTGCTTTGTTTTTCATAATTAGTTTTATTTACAAGGAAAAAGTACATCAAGAGTATGTTAAAAACTGTTATAAGAATAACAAACAATATATGGAATCCATTGTTGATTATTTTGAAAAATATAAATATGATTCAATCCCTATGATTATATATTCACAAGATGACCATATAATCGAGAAGTGTTTAGGGAAAAATAGTGAATATATTGATTGTGGAGAAGAAACTTTTGATAAATATTTCACTTATATGCGGAATAAATACCAAAAAGACAGCCCTTATAATGTGTTTTCCTTTATTCGTGTAAACTATGATAATCAAGGAAATATGCTGATGTACTTTATAGTAAAAAACAGAAAAATTGAGAATGATAAGATACGAAATTATTACCTCGTGTATATTGATAATGAGTATAATGGACATGGTTCAGATTTAGCTATCGACAATTCCACAATCAAAAGCAAACCATTTTCAGGAAATTGGTATCTATGGTCTAAAGATGTTTTAAACGGATAATTTCAGTAATTTATTATTGCAATTAAAAAAAATAATTGCTTAATTATATTCAAAACCAAACAAGTTAAAATCGCCACTATATCTCATATCACAATAGGCACACTCTAACTGTTTAACAGGCTCTCAAAAAAACGATTTGGGAGCCTGCTTTTTAGAGTGATTGTATTTCCCTCATAATCATTGAGAACAGCTCTCTAAGGGCTTCTCCGCTTCTCTGACGGCTATAGTTAAGCAGAAGTCGGCTTGCAATGCCGTTGCGGATTTCATATACACAAAGGCAAATATTCCTTTTTAAGCGATGGATGGTTGATTTTTCGGAAACGATGTGGTATAAGTTTAATGAATTCGAAGAATATAATAGTTATACAACCCAAAATGGAAAATATACTATTTCATTAAGAAATTGCAGTGAAGCAGGTTTATCAGGTTCAATAAGATTAAATGTGTATTTGGTGCATAATGACAATGGATCAATCGAATATATTTGGAAAAAACGTCTTGATTATTACGATGATTTCACTCCATATATTAAATTTGCGGAACTCAATAATGAGGTAATTGTAAAATTTCATAAAAATATTTAACCAGCGAATTAGAAATCAAATAAATCAGAAAGAATCTATATATGAACAAATTATAAAAATAGATGAGCTTTAACGTCAAGAAATGTCATTTGACGTAAAACTATTGAAAAAAATAACTTAAACACGCTATACTAAAAGCGAGGTGATGAAAAATGATTTCAAAACTCGCAAAAGGTACGGCGTGTTTTTTTGTCGACAATAAAATAATAGAAGTGGAAGATTCTGAAGTTTATGCTTATGGAATAGAATTATTGTTATCTACAATCTTCAACTTAATTATAGCTATTATTATTGCTTTAATTTCCAATGAATTTATTCCTTGTGTTATTAATTTGACAGCGTTTGTAACTATAAGAATGTATGCCGGAGGATACCATGCTGATACGCATTGGGGATGTATGCTGACACTTGTGTGTGTACTTTCTGCTTTTATTTTAATAATAAAGACTTTTAGTACAGCTACGATAAGGTTTTTATCTCCGATTCTATGGGTTTTATCAGTATTAATTTTATATAAATTTGCACCGGTTGAACATCCAAACAAACCTATATCAGAGAAAAAGAAGATGAAGTTAAGAAAAAAATCTTTGATTTCATTTTTTATATGGACAATATTCTGCATTATTTTCTATTTTGTTAAAACAGAAGTATGCTTTTATGCAGTAACAGGAATATTTACATTAACTTGTGCAATGGTTGCAGAAAAAATAAAACTACTCATAAAATCATATTCATAACGTTGATTTTCAGTGCGGTCTACGGCATAACGGCAATAGTAACGGGACAAGCCTGCAGTATAACATATTGTCAGCCGAAAGAGCCTGAGAATTTGCATAAATTTTTTAAAAAGGAAAGGCGGTGAAAAATATGAAGGCAATTAAAAAGCTCATGTTGAAATATGGTTCATCATTGGCGGCACTTGCACTGATGATAGGCGTCAGTTCCAGTTCTCAGGCTTGCTGGTGGTGGTACAATCAGCCAAAAGAGCCTGAAGGTATGAAGAAATTTGTAAAAGAAGACTAATAAAAAAGCGGTAATGGAGCGCTTCGGCGCTCCGATACTGCGGAACGGAGGAGAAGTTATGCAAGGAAAAAACAACTTCAAACGAATACTTTCCGGCATAATGAGTGTAGCTATGGCAGCAACTCTTTTGCCGAGTTTGCCTGCAGTTGCAGAGGATGCAGCAGAAAAGTATCCCTATACAATGTTTGCCGCTTCTGATACAGAAGGAGCTATCACCATTAATGCTAATAATTTCTGTGTGAATGGAAATATAGCGACAAACGGCACAATTGTTTCAAGCGGAAATATGAATGTCAACGGTACGAAAACTGAGAATGCTGACGAAGAAATGATCTACATTCTCAAAAAACTGAACTACTCGTATTTCAGTGGCGATAACGTTGAAACATATGCTGACGATTACAGCTTTGAGGACCTGAACATCAACATTAATAATCCCATGGATGTTAACGGCACTCTAGAACTTACGGGAAATATTAATCTCAATTCAGGAATTAAAGCTGTTGAAGATGT
>CDZT01039580.1_pt1 | contig 118173 bp, 114 predicted proteins | sample 557531 | NCBI WGS metagenome assembly CDZT01 (sample SAMEA3182066, study PRJEB8094) | gut metagenome | biome: human; feature: gut; material: Stool; isolation source: human stools | place: Canada | collected 2013-03-05
GAAACCAGCTTTTTCCACTGGGAAAAGAGAAAATTCAGCGGGGTCAGCACCCAGATCCAGAGCCGGATAAAGGGCGCACTGAACATGGCAAAGCGCTCCGGCGTGTCCTTTGCAACGCTTTTGGGGGTGATCTCGCCAAAGATCAGGACAACGACCGTGACCACAATGGTAGAAACGGTCGCGCCGATGTCGCCGTAAAGTCCGACGAACAGAAGCGTGCCGATGGACGCCACCATGATATTGACGATGTTGTTGCCGATCAGGATGGTGGAGATCAGCTTGTCATAATCTTCGGACAGCTTAAGTGCCAGCACTGCCCGCTTGTTTCCGTTGTCCGCCAACACCTTGAGGCGGGTCTTATTCAGAGACGAGAACGCCGTTTCTGTGGCGCTGAAATAGGCGGACATGGCGATGCAGACCACCATTGCAAAAATGCTTCCAAAATAATTCATTTCAAACTCCTTTATGTTCTGTTCATATTGCAAAAAAAGACACACCTATACCCGATACCGCAGCAAAGGGCGTAGATATGCCACATACGAACAAACCATATAAGAGCGGTTACCGTTGTCGTCGCTACTGTCGTTTTCCACGGATCTCTTCCTCCTTTTTACTGTGTGCGTATATCATAGCATTTCTGCGGTGTAGATTCGGTAAAGAAACTGGCGCAGGGCAATATCCTCCTGTGAGAAATCTTGAAGCGGTTCCGCTTCTGCGGTATAATAATGCCGTAATATCGTTCAGGAGACGCATGATGAAGAACCGTCAACGACAAAAGGATATTCTATTTTCGATCCTTATTTTTTGCAGTGCCTTTGCCGTCAATTTGCTGATTCAGAAGCTATTTACCACGCAGACGCTGGTGCCCATGATCTTTGTGTTCGGCGTGTTTTTGATCTCCCTGAAAACGCATGGGTATTGCTATGGTATCATTTCGGCCATCGTCAGCGTGTTTGCGGTGAATTTCGCCTTCACCTATCCCTATTATGCCTTTGACTTTTTCGTAGAAGAAAGCATCCTGTCCGCCGTCATCATGCTGGTCGTCGCCGTTTCCACCAGCACGCTGAATATTCGTATCCGCGATCAGGAGAAGCTGCGCTCAGAGAATGAAAAGGAGCGAATGCGCGGCAATCTACTGCGGGCGATCTCCCATGATCTGCGCACACCGCTCACCTCCATATACGGATCCTCCTCCACGCTGATCTCCAAGTATGACGCGCTGCCAAAGGAGCAGCAGCTCAAGCTGTTGGGGGAAATTCAGGAGGACAGCGAATGGCTCATCCGCATGGTTGAAAATCTTCTGTCTGTCACAAGAATCGACGGTGCGAAGGTGGAAGTTGTGAAGACACCCACGGTTCTGGATGAGCTGATCGACTCCGTTCTCATGAAGTTTTCCAAAAAGCATCCGAATCAGAAGGTCATCACGCAGATACCGGAGGAATTTGTGGACATTCCCATGGATTCGCTCCTGATTGAACAGGTACTGCTGAATCTTCTGGAAAATGCCGTATTCCACGCAAAAGGCATGACGGAACTGACGCTTTCCGTTTCTCTTGTGGGGGATAAAGCGGTATTTGAGGTCGCCGACAACGGCTGCGGCATTCCGGAGGATGCGCTTCAAAAGATTTTCACCGGAAGTTATGAAAAGTCCGCCGCGCCGGTGGACGGAACCCGCCGTAATATGGGGATCGGACTATCTGTGTGCGCCGCCATCGTCAAGGCGCACGGCAGTGACATTACCGCAGAAAATAGACGTGGCGGCGGCGCGGTATTCCGCTTTGCTCTGGAAAGAGGGGGTGAGGACGATGGGCAATAGCAAGTACAAAATTCTGATTGTAGAGGACGAGGCCAACATCAGAAGTTTTATCAAAGCCAATCTGGAAACCAGCGACTATCAGGTGCTCTGCGCGGAGACCTGTGCGCTTGGGATAATGATGTACGCTTCCCATCATCCGGACCTCATCGTTCTGGATCTCGGTCTGCCGGATCGGGATGGCAGGAGTCTGATTCAGGAGGTGCGAAGGACGGGTACTGTGCCCATCATTGTGCTCTCCGCCCGTTCCAACGAGAGGGACAAGGTGGAGGCGCTGGATCTGGGGGCGAATGATTATATCACCAAGCCCTTTGGCACGGAGGAACTCCTGGCTCGTATCCGCGCCGTTCTCCGCAGCCATCGGCACAGTGAAGAGAATGAAGGTACCCCCGGAGGGAAATTCTGCCTTCGGGACTTGCTGATCGATTATGATACACGGCAGGTTTTTGTAGGGAAAGAGGAGATCGACCTGACCCAGACGGAATACAACATCATGGCTTTTCTCTCCGTTCACGCCGGAAAGGTGCTGACGTATGCCGCCATCATCCGCGCGGTCTGGGGGTATTCAGACTATGGCAGCGTCAAGAAGCTGCAAGTCAACATGAAGAACATCCGCAAGAAAATGGGCGTGACGCCCGGCGAAAAGCGCTACATCATCAACGAGCTTGGCGTCGGATACCGTATGCTGGCGGAGGATGAATAGATAACATACTGTGTTATTATGGAAAACAGGATTTTTTATTAACAACTTGAAAAGAAACTCAAGATCAGTGCAAAATCTGCGCCGCAGTAAACAAAGAATAGATATTTTTGCTGAAAACCAAGACGGCTGAAAACTATCTGGATTTTCAAGAATTTGCTAGACTTTATCCCTTTTCTGTGGTAGTTGTTTGTGTTACCAAAACGGAAAGGGGAACACAGATGGCGAAAAAACGGGCAAACGGGGAAGGCAACATCCGCAAACGCAAAGACGGTCGCTGGGAAGGGCGCTACACGGCGGGCATCGATCCGGAGACGGGGAAGCCAATCGCAAAGAGCGTCCTCGCGCGGACGCAGCGCGAATGCAAGGAAAAGCTCCAGAAAGCGATGGAGGAACTCGAAAAGATCGACATCACGAAGCGCCGGGATTACACGGTTGGCGAGTGGGCGCAGCTCTGGTACGAGAACTACGCAAAGCCATCCGTCCGCGCATCCACGGCGGCGTACTACAAGAACTACATTGACCGGCATATTGTGCCGCGTATTGGGAACATCAAACTGACGGCGCTCACGACGCTGCAAATTCAAAAGTTTTACAACGAGACCAAGGCACGCGGGCGGGTGCAGCGGTACGAAAACATGGACGATCTGAGTCTCAGCAACAAGACGATTCGCGGACTGCACACGATGCTGCGGCAGTGCTTGGAGCAGGCGGTCATAGAGCGGCTGATTCCGTACAATCCCGCAAACGGTTGCCGCCTGCCGAAGAAAGAAAAGAAGAAAATGCAGATCATTCCGCTGGAGAAGATTCGGGATTACCTGAAAGCGGCGGAGGAATGGGGCGTCCTGCCGATGTTCTATCTGGAACTGAGTACCGGCTTGCGGCGCGGGGAACTGGTGGCGCTGCTGTGGAGCAACCTCAACTTGCAGACGAAAACGCTGACCGTGTCCAAATCCGTGTCGCGCGGCAAAGGCGAGTTGGTCGTAACGGAGCCGAAAACAGAAAACTCTGTCCGGGAGATTTATCTCAGCGACGAAGCAATTCGACTGCTGGTCGAAGACCGCAAGAATCACCCGTTCAGTCCGTATATGTTCCCGTCACCCAAGACTGGTGGAATGTATGGTCCGGACTGCGTCGGACGGATTCATAAGAAGCTGTTAGAAAAGGCTGGTATTGAGGAGCACGTCAGATTTCATGATCTCAGACACACATTCTCGACGCTGGCAATCCAGAGCGGAATCGACCCGAAAACGGTCGCGGAGATCCTCGGTCACGCCTCGGCGGAATTTTCACTGGACGTGTACACCCATGTCACGGCAGGCATGAAAAAAGAAGCCGCGCAGAAAATCAGCGGCTTCATGGCAGGCGTCGGATGAAAAAAGAACAGAAAAGCACACACCGCCTGTCGGAAAAGCTCCGGCAGGCGGCGATTTTTCATTTTCGGCGCTTTCCGCTCCGAATTCCCGTTTGGGTCGCGTTTGGGTCAGACGGAAAAGTCACAGAATTCTCCATCGAAAAAAGTTCTGAAAACGCAGAAAAATCCGGCTGAAATCAACAGATTTCAGCCGGATTTGGTCGGAGTGTCGGGATTCGAACCCGAGGCCTCTTGGTCCCGAACCAAGCGCGATACCAAACTTCGCCACACCCCGTTAGCTCGATTATTATAGTGAACAAAACCGGTTTTGTCAAGAGGCAAACGCATGATTTTCTCAAAGCCGCATAAAAATGAACCGGAGGCGATGCAAATGGAGAAGACGAAGCGGGAAGAAGGGCAAAAAACGGGGCGCTGGGCGCGCTGGAGTTCGCGGGCATATTTGTCGCTCGCGCTGGCAGCTGTGGTGCTGACCGTCCGGACATGCTGCCCCGGCGCGGTAGAGACGGTGCGAGACGTGCTGGGACTTGGAGAAGGAGGCCGGACGCGCGCGGCCTTTGCAGAGCTCCGGGATGCGCTGTCAGATGGCGAGAGCGTTGTGGCGGCGTTCGCAGAGTCGTATCAGGCGCTTGCCGGTGAAACGCCTTGATCTCGCGCCCGGCTTTGCTGCCGCACTGTGCCTGCTGCGGCTGCTGGCTGAGCCGCGTGTTTTCTACGCGTTTCTTGCGGCCGCGGCGGCGCACGAGGCGGGGCATGTAATGGCCATCTATCTGGTCGGGGGAAGGGTAACGGGGATTCGGCTCGGCATGTGCGACGCGAAAATCGAGACCCGAGGGCTTGGCTACCGGCAGGAGATTTTTTGCGCGTTGGCAGGTCCCGGGATGAGCGTACTCGTGTGCCTTGCGTTGCGGAAAGCATACGCTACCTGCGCGGCCATCAGCCTGCTTCTGGGGCTTTTTAACGCGATGCCGGTCTATCCGCTCGACGGCGGACGGGCGCTGCGGGCGGGGCTTTGTTTGGTTCTGCCGCTCGGACGGGCGGAGGCGGTCTCCAACATAGCAGGTCTTGCGGTCTGCGCAGTGGGACTGGCGGGGGCGATTTTCTGCGCGCGGGCGTATGGGCTCGGGTTTGCGCCGGTTGCACTCTGGCTTGTCGTTTTTGCGCGTGTGCTGCGCCACGGACACGAAGAAGGGCTTGTTTCTCGGGCTCCGGTAAGGTATAATAAATAGAACTTTGACTTTTTGAGGTAGAGCTATGACAGATACCTTACACAGAATTCTGCCGCAGGTGCAGAAGCCCGCGCGCTATGTAGGCGGCGAGTATAACCAGATCGTAAAGGATAAGAAGGATGTGGACGTGCGCGTGGCGTTCTGCTTCCCGGATACCTATGAGATCGGCATGTCCAACATCGGCATGCGCATTTTATATGGGCTCATGAATGAGATGCCGGGCGTGTGGTGCGAGCGGGTGTTTGCGCCGTGGGGCGACATGGAAGCAGAGATGCGAAAGCACGCCATTCCCCTTTACGCCCTCGAGAGCCATGACCCTGTGAAAGCGTTCGACCTGATCGCATTTACGATCGGCTATGAGATGAGCTACACCAACATTTTAAATATGCTGGAGCTTTCCTGTGTGCCGCTTTTGGCGCGCGAGCGGGAAGGTCTCGAGAACATCATCTTTGCCGGCGGCGTGTGCGCGGTGAATCCCGAGCCGCTGGCGGAATTTATCGACTTTTTTTCGCTCGGCGAGGGCGAGGAGATCACGAAGGAGATCATCGACTGCTACCGGCAGGCGAAAAAGGATGGCTGTACGAAGCAGGAATTTCTCCTGCGCGTGAGCAAAATCGACGGCGTCTACGTGCCGTCCCTCTATGAGCACACCTATAATCCGGACGGAACGCTTGCCGCCATTCGGCCCAAAAACGGCGCGCCCGCGCGTGTCAGAAAGCGCATCATACAGGACATGGACAAGTCGTATTTTCCGACGAAGACGATCGTTCCCTCGACGGAAATTGTCCATGACCGGACGAATCTTGAAATTTTCCGCGGCTGCATCCGCGGCTGCCGCTTCTGTCAGGCGGGCTTCTGCTACCGGCCGGTGCGCGCGAAAAGCGTGGACACGCTCTGCGGGCAGGCGATCGAATCGCTGGAGGACTCCGGCAACAGCGAAATGACGCTCGCGAGCCTGTCGACGTCCGACTACCGAAAGCTCCCGGAGCTTGCAGACAAGCTGCTGGATTACTGCGAGCCGCGGAAGATCAACCTTTCGCTTCCGAGCCTGCGCGCGGATAATTTTTCGCGCGATTTAATGCTTCGCGTGCAGAAGGTACGAAAAAGCGGCCTGACGTTCGCGCCAGAGGCGGGCTCGCAGCGGCTTCGCGACGCGATCAACAAAAATGTCACGGAGCGCGAGATTCTCGAGACCTGCGCCACGGCGTTTTCCGGCGGCTGGAACAGCGTGAAGCTCTATTTCATGCTGGGGCTTCCGACGGAGACGGACGAAGATGTGGCGGCGATTGCCGAGCTTGTCAACAAAATTGTCTACTGCTGGCGGCAGAACGCAACGAACAAAAAGCGCCGCCTGTCCATCAACCTCGCAACAGCTTTCTTCGTCCCCAAGCCCTTTACGCCCTTCCAGTGGGAGAAGCAGACCAGCCCCGAGGAATATCTGCGGCGCGTGCATCTGCTGCAAAGCTGCCTGACGGCGCGGGGTGTTGATTACCGGTACCATGAGAGCGACCTCAGCAGACTCGAGGCGGTTCTTGCCAGAGGCGACCGGCGGCTATCAAAAGTCCTGCTGCGCGCGCATGAGCTTGGCTGCAAATTAGACGGCTGGGACGAGTACTTCCGATATGATCTTTGGATGCAGGCCTTTTCCGACTGCGGGGTCGACCCGGAATTTTACACGACGCGCGGCTTTGAAGAAGACGAAATTCTTCCGTGGCAGACGATCGATATTGGCGTGAGCTGGGACTTTTTCCTGCGCGAGCGGGCGCTGGCGTATCAGTCTGTTACGACGCCGGACTGCCGCACAAAATGCGCCGGATGCGGCGCGCGGAGTTTGAGCGAAAGAGGGGTGTGCGATGAATAGGCTGCTGTTTGAAAAGCGGGGCGACGCGGTATTCCTTTCGCACCTCGATCTGATGCGCGTGTTTCAGCGGGCGTTCAAGCGCGCGGGCATTCTCATCTGGCATTCGCAGGGCTTCAGCCCCCGGGCGTATGTGTCGATCGCGCTGCCGCTTCCGGTCGGTATGGAGAGCCGGTGCGAGATTCTGGATTTTGAAATTGAAGACGGTTCGGTCGAGCTTTCCGGTCTTCCTGCGCGGCTCAATGCCGTTTTGCCGGCAGGTATCCGGGTACTGGAGGCATACGAGAGCGCGCGGAAAATCAAGGAGCTGACCCGCTTGCGGGCCGAGGTGACGCTCGAGTATGACAGCGGCGTTCCCAAAGATGCGCAGAAGGCGCTTGCCGCGTTTTTTGCGCGCGAGAGCATCGTTATCACCAAGCGCAGCAAAAAAGGAGACAAGGAGCTCGACATCAAGCCGCTCATTTTCGCGCTTTCCATTGCGGCAGTAAGCGAAACCGAGCTTCGGCTGGCGTGCATTCTTTCCGCGCAGAACCCCGGGCTGAACCCGCAGCTGCTGGCGGCGGCGATTGAGACGCATCTGCCGGACTATAAACCGGACTTTGCGCGCGCCGGGCGCACCGAAGCGCTCGATGAACAGGAAAATCCCTTCCGATGAGACAGGAGTACCTATGCAAGGACATGTTACCATTTTAGGTTTTACGCCGAATATCGAGGCCATGATCGCCTCCGGCGGCAGAATTTCCACCATGGACGGCACAGCGGATGAAATTTTCGAAGCGTCGCTTGCCGCAGGACGCGAGAAAAACGAAAAGCTCATCGGGAAGGTGCTTTCGTCGGGGCATACGTCGGTGCTGGAGCACGGATTCGTGAACCTCGCGTTTGAAAACGTCTCGGTGCTGGCCGAGCAGTTCCTGATTGAGTTCCGGCTCGCGTCCTTTACGGTCAAGTCCCGGCGCTACGTCGATTTTTCAAAGGCGGGCTACGTTTCTCCGGAACTGGAACATGACGCGCAGCGCGAGATATTTGACGAGACAGTGCGCACGCTTTTTGCCATCTACGACGAGCTCGAGGCGGCGGGCGTCCCGAAAGAGGACGCGCGGTTCGTGCTGCCGTACTGCTTTTGCAGCAACTTCTTCTGCTCGATGAACGCGCGCGAGCTTCTGCATGTGATGAACGAACTGCGCTATGGGCGCGGGAGCGAAATTCCGGAGCTTTGGGCGCTGGGCGAGAGCCTGTTTTTGCAGTGCGAGGAGAAGCTGCCGTTTCTGGCGGTCCGGAAAAAGGACGCGTACGCCAAAAAGACGCTGCCGCTGCCGGATGGCGTGCCGGTTCTGCCGGAGGCGCAGGTCACGCTGCTGGACGGAACGAGAGAGCCCGAAAAGCTCATCTGCCGCGCGGCGTATCTCGCAAACGGCATGCAGGCGCCGGGGCTGACGCGAGACGAGCAGGCGCGGATTTTAAGAACGCTTTTACAGAATAACCGCAAGCGCGAACTGGAGCAGGCGAGCTTTACGCTTTTATATTCCGGCATGTCCCTTGCCGCGCTCACGCATCTGACGCGCCACCGGATGCAGGCGCTCTGCGCGCCGGATCTGTTGGAAAACGCCGATTATAGCCGGTTCGTTCTGCCGGAAAGCGTCAGAAAAGCCGGGATGGAATCGCGCTACCGGGAGGCCTTTTCCATTGCGGAGGCTGCGGCAAGGAAGCTTTCTTCCATGGGCGCGGGAAAGGATGCGCTTTCGTATCTTCTTGTGAGCGGGCTCCAAGTCCCGGTTGTCTCGACGATGAACGCCGGAGAGCTCTATACGTTTTTCCGCCTTCGCACGTGCGAGCGGGCGCAGTGGGAAATCCGGGAGCTGGCCACCGAGGCGTTAAAAGTCCTGCGCGCGGCGCATCCGGCGCTCTTTTCCCTCTATGGCCCGACCTGCTTCATGACGGGCGCGTGTCCCGAGGGCAGAATGTGCTGCGGAAAGACGGCGCAGGTGCGCGAGAAATTTTCCGGGACCCTGTAAAATAGAACGCTCTGCGGTCTTTTTCCGCAGGGCGTTTTTCGCCTCCATGCCGCGCAATTCTTAGGAATTCTTAAATTTCCCGGAAATATCCGGAAGGCATGGTATACTGGGTTCAAAGGAGGAAGGGGAAATGCGGAAAGAATGGGTCGCGTGGCTGCTTCTTGCATCGCTGCTGCTCTCCGGGTGCGGGAAGACGGCGCAGGTACCGGACGAGGCGCAGGCTGCGGAGGAAGCTGTGATACAGATGGAAACGCCAGCGGAAGAACCGGCGCAGGAGAACGGGATTTCTCCGATCGAGCCCGGGCAGTGGGCAAAGTACGCGGAAATTTACGACGCGTATTTTCTCGGAGAAGACCAGCGGCTGCCGCTGGATTTCATGTTCGCAAGGCCGATTTTGCAGATGGCAGACCTTGACCAGAATGGTGTGCCGGAGCTCATTGTGTACCACGGGGTAGCGACGGCGATGATGATCTTCGCGATTTTTACGATCGAAGACGATACGGTCAAGAGCCTGACGGAGCTTCTCAGTTGGAACTGGGCAATGCCGACGGATGCGGGCGACTGCGTTATTCCGACGACTGGGATGGTCATCCCCGACGCGCATCAGGAAATCCTCTGCGACAGCGCGTATATCGCGATGGATAGCCGCGTGCTGCCGTTTGATCCGTCCTACGGCGCGATCTCGGCGCGGCGGGATGCAGAAACCGGAGAAGCCTTCTGGATGTTCAGCTGTTACAACAACAAAAGCGCCGAAATAGACGGCGTTTTGTGCAATGGCGGCGGGGAATACTGGCGCTTTGCAAACGAAGATGGGAAAATCGTCCCCGTTCTGATGGAGCGGTTCGGTATAGACTATGACGAGGAGACTCCGTTCGCGGGATACAGTCAGGTGTTTCCGGACGAGGAGCCGGAGTGGATCGAGGAAGCGGGAAGCCAAGCGCCGGTGGTAGACGGCAGAATGTCAGCGGAGCTGACCGAGCGGTTTGTGTCTGCGCGGGATACGGCCTATCCGGCGCTCGATTCCGCGCCCGAGGAATGCAAATTTTATGTAACGAAGGGCGATTCAAACGAGGAGCTTCTGCAAGACGCGCACGCGTTTTTTGCGCGATTTTTCGCGCTTGGGAACTGAAGCGGCTTCCGGTGCGTCTAAAAACCAGAGATATCAATGAAAGTCTGAAAGGAGACTGCATATGAAAAGAAGATGGATTGCGCTGCTTCTGGCGCTGACGATGGCCGCATCGCTTTTGGCCGGCTGCACGAAAAAAAGCGAAACGCCGGCCCAGCCCGAGCAGGGGCAGACCGAGCAGGAGGAAAATCAGACCAAGCCGGAAGAGAACCCCACGAAGGAGGAACAACCGGACGTGACCCCGGAAAGCCCGGACGATACGCCCGAGAATCCGGACGATGCGGAGAAGCCCGCTGACGAGCAGAAGCCCGATGAGGAAGAAAAGCCCGAGGAAGAGCCGGAGCTTACCGAGGAGCAGAAGCGCAGGCTCCGCATCGAACAGGCTGTCGAGGAAAGCACAATCTGGGCGGCAGACGAGGAATACAACAACTTCTTTACTGAGGCGCTTCTCCAAAGCCGCTTGGAGGACTTTTTGTTCCAGAACTGGGACAATGCCGCGCTCGGCATTTCCGATTACTTTGACGCAGACGATTTCAGGCTGAACCTCTACCAGAATTCGCTCGACGAATATTTCTGTGTCCTGTCGCATGAGGACAGCTTCCGGGAGCTTTCCATCCGCCTGAACGCGGACGGCGCGAGCGTCTATACGCCCGGCACGAATGCGGGGAGCGCAAATGCTTCGGCGGAGATCGAGAGTCTGGTCGACGGGGCGAAATTTGACAAGCGCTACGACGGGTACTATTTTGACGATAACATGGACGCGCAGGCGAACAAGACCTTTAAGAGCTACTGCGCACTGGCGCTGAACGGCTTTCAAAAGACGCTGGAGGAAAACAGGCAAGCTTGGAAGGTCGTGCTGGACGACGCGTACCGGGTGACGGTTTCGTTTGACGAGAACGACCAGTTTGTGCTGGAACTGCAAGGTGAGACGAGCTACTGGCTCGAGCTTCGCTATCGCCCGGAGTGCGGCGTGTGGGCAGATGTAAGCTTGGTTCCGACGTTTGAAAGCGACTTGTCAGACTGGAGGCCGGAGGAACTTAAGCTGACAGATTCGTATCTAATTTCCCTTGTCCATACGCTCGAGCTCGGCATGACGTCTGCGCCGTTTACCTTTGATCGGCCGAAGGATCTGACGCCCGAGCAGCTCTGGCTCATGTTCCTGCTGCTCACGCCGAAGCAGGAGTTGGAGGCGACGTATGAGAAGCAGGATAAGATGTATCACATCACGCAGGGAATGATAGAGCACACACTGTCTCAATACATGAAGGGCTATTCTCTTGATATCTCAAAGAGCAAAAACTATGACGCGGCGACAGATGAGATTGTCGTTCCAACGGTATCCGGTTTTGGCGGCGACAGCCTTGCAAAGCTGCGTGAAAAGCATATTGACGGCAATACCGTGACCTTCACGGTCGACTACTATAGCCCCGACGATGTGAATTACGCGAATGTGCAGAAGTCCAAGACGTATACCGTCACGTTCCTCTATGGCCGGTACCGCTATGAATCCGCCGTGGAGGCTGCCGCGCTGCCTCTGGGCAACGGATGATCGAGGCGGCTGAAAAAGGAGGAATCTGCGATGAAGCATACAAGGCTCTGGATCTGGCTCTTTGCGGCCTCGGCGGCGCTCAATGTGCTGCTGTACGCGCAGATGATCATTAACAATCAGAAACCGCCGGAAGCGCCGATCGTCAAGGGGACGTATGCGCGGCAGGAGGGAGGTACGCTTTACCGGCTTGCAATGCGGGACGACGGATATTACTGCCTGTATCTGGCGGGAGAGATTCTGGAGCTTGGGCGCTACGTGCGGGTCGATGAGAACCGGCTTACGCTCACAGCGGAGAGCCCAGAGGAGCTTCACGGATGTTCGGCTTTCCTTATCGGCGAGACGCTGTATGAGATTTTAAGCGACGGCTCGGTTCAGACTTACGAAAAGACGGTCGATATTCCCTATTACGATAACGTGAAGCCTGTGTGGAACGATGAGGCAAACGAAAAATGAGCGAGAAAAACGCATCCGCCGGCTTGACGGATGCGTTTTGCTGTTATTCGGAAGGCTCCTGCTCGTGCAAGGGCTTGCCTTTTTTCAGGGCTTCGTGCTCTTTTAAAAGCTCATCATGGAGCTCTAAGGAGTTCCAGCCCTGATTCGTCTCGGTCAGTATGGCCTTGAGGGAGATGGCAGGCAGGCGCGTCGCTTTTAGAAGCGTCAGAAATGCGTTTACCATCGGCTGCGAAAAGCCGCAAAGAACGAGCATCGGCTCGGGAAAGTTCTCACCGTCATAGACGCTATCAAACGTGCCGAGTGCGCCCGTAAACGAGCCGAGGCTTTGCAGATACTCCCGTTTTTCCACCGGCCTGACTTTGACTCCCAGTTTCATCGCCGTCATACGGAGCTTCGATAAGTGCTTGGCGGGGAGGTTATAGGTTAAAATCAGCTGCGTCATGCGCGCGTCTCCTTTTTCTCGTCTCGCAGAAAGCCAAAATAGACGATCATCGCGGCGATTGCCCAGAAGTAGACCATCATGTAGGGCTCTTCGAAAATATTTTCAAAGAAGCAGTGCACCAGCACGCCGAGAAGGCCACAGAACATGCCGCACACCAAGGGATAATTCCGGTTGGATTTCTTCGTCCACTGCCGGCCGGTCCGGTAGATGCTCCGGCAGCAGGCTGTGATCATGCCAAGGAGCATGATGACAAAGCCGCCGAGCCCCAGATAGCCGGTCTCTACGAGGGCCTTGAGGTAGTAGTTATCAAGATAGAAATACTGCACGTAATCGAGCACCTGATTTTGCATCGCGACCGCACCACCGAACATGCCGTGCCCGACGCCCGTCCACACGCCGGACGCCTCGAGCAGCTCCAGACCCAAAGACCATCTGCCGCCGCGGCCGCCGTTTGTGTTCGCGTCGATGAAGTCCTGCGTAAAGAGAAAGCCGATGCGCGTGCGCACAAACGGAATGAGCACCAGAAGCGCGAGCCCCGCCGCCAGCAGCAAAAAGAGCCTCCGGTCAACAAGCAGAATGAAGAGAATGATCGCGACGGCCATCGCGACCCACGCACCGCGCGACATCGTAAACAGGCACGCAAAGCACATGCAGAACGTCGTGAGCCACGCAACCACCTTCTGCGAGGGCTTCTCCGCGTAATAGGCGAGCGCCGCCGTCATCGGGACGAAAAGCACCATAAAATCGCCCATGATGTTGGGACTGCCGAAAATGGAGTAGACCCGCGTCCGGACAGCAGTCTCCGCCTGCGCCACCCAGTTAGAGGGCATCGGTGCTTTTGTAATATACTGATAAATGCCGTGGAGCGAGAGAACAAAGGAAAGCGATACCAGTGTCAGATACAACGTCATGCAGTCGCGATCGTTCCGGATGAGCCTTGTCACGAGATAGAACCAGAGAAGGTACTGGCATGTCGCGCGAAAACCCGCGATCTGGATGGACGTGTACGGGCAGACAACACACAGCAGCACGAAGCAGACCGTGAGAAAGACGGCTACCGGAAGGTCGAGCGGATTGAGCTTCGGCGCGATGGGGGAAGCGGCCTTTTTGCGCTCCCAGATGATCCAGAGAACGCAGAAAAGAAGCAGCGCCTCGTCCCACACAGAGGACACCACCGGGATGGACAGAATGTCGCGCAGCACGTAGTCGATGAGAACGTAAAGCCCGATGGCAAAGAGCAAAATCGCCGTCATGCCGCCGGAGAAGAGCCAGCCGAACGTGCGGCTATTGCGCCCGCAGGTGAAAACCGCGCGGTAGACCTGATAGAGCACGGAGCTTTCGACCCAGCTTGTCCCTTTTTGGGACAGGCGCTCGTTGCAGCGGGTAAGAAGCTTGTTCGTTCCGCTCTCGTCGAGCGCGCTTGTACCGGACGAAAGGCGGCGCGAGAACCACGCGGCTGCCTTACTCGAGCGCCAGCACGAAGCAAAGCCCCGCCGCACCCGGCTTCCTTCTGCCACATGCGCGCACCAGGATAAAATCGCCAGCGCCCAGCGGTACAAAAAGCAGCCTTGCAGCATGTCAGCCATTGTCAGCCTCCATGCCGGAGATGATGCCGGTCAGCTCAAACTCGCTCGTCTTGAGAATATACTCGTAGCCCACGCGAACCTCCTGACTGCCGACCTGCCAGACATTGCCGGAGAAGGTGGCCGTGGCCTTCACGGTGACGTAGAGCCAATAGCCCGCTTCAGGCGCGTCGAAATACGATGAGACCTCGGTAACTTCTGCCGGGATGAGCTTGGCGTTGTTGACCAGCTGCTTTCCGATCTGGGTTTCGGCAAACTCAGCGACCTCGAGCGGCTGGTCTTTAAACAGAACTGTGAACGTCAGCTCGTGCTGATTATCCGATACCGCCGCCGCGGCCTTCTTGCCAACGACCTTCCAGCCCACAGCCAGCACAACAGCCACGACCAGAAGGAGCACCAGCAGGTCGATCAGGTTGATTTTGCCGAACAGGCGGCCTTTTTCATCAATAATTTTCATGTGTGCCTCCAGTACCTTTGGATTTGGTTGATTCTGCGGAGAAAATAGACTATAATATTTATCGATTCCGCGCATCATGCGTATTTTATCCTAAAACACAGGAATAAACAAGAGCAAGTTTCTGCTCTGGGAGTTTTTATGAAAATCATCCATTTAATTTCCGGCGGCGATGTCGGAGGCGCCAAGACGCACGTTTTGTCTTTGCTGGAAGGTCTGGGCAGGACGCAGCAGGTGCGGCTGGTCTGCTTTACAGCTGGCGCGTTCGCGGACGATGCGGCGGCCATGGGCATTGATACGCTCGTTTTGGATTCCGGCGTGCGCAGCAGCATCCGCGCCTTGACCGCCATGATCCAACAGGAGCATTTTGACATCGTCCATTGCCACGGCTCTCGCGCAAATATGATCGGCGCCATTTTAAAGCGGACGATCAAAGTCCCCATCGTTACGACCGTCCACTCGGACTACCGGCTCGATTACCTCGGAAGGCCCTTCCATAGGCTCACCTACGGCACGATCAACACCGTCGCGCTGCGCGTGTTCGACTATCATATTGGCGTGTCGGATGCGATGGTGCAGCTACTCATTTCGCGCGGATTTGACCCGCAGAAGCTGTTTTCCATCTACAACGGCGTAGACTTCCCCCCGAAGCCTGCAAATCTTTCGCGGGCGGAATATCTCGGGAGCCTCGGTATCACGTTTGACGCGGACACGGTCGTTTTCGGCATCGCCGCGCGATTAAACCCCGTGAAGGACATCGCAACGCTCATCCGGGGTTTTGCGGGCGCGTGCAGAACCTGCCCCAATATCCGGCTCATTATCGCCGGAGACGGCGAGGAGCGGCAGATGCTGGAGCAGCTGGCAAAGGAATCCTGCCCCGAAGACTCGGTCATCTTTGCGGGCTGGGTCAAGGATACGGACAGCTTTTACAACGCCATCGACGTCAATATGCTGACCTCTCTTTCTGAGGGCTCGCCGTATGCGCTCGTGGAGGGCGCGAGAATGCGCTGCGCGACGATCGCAACGTCGGTCGGCGGCATCCCCTATATGATGGAGTCCGGCGTGACGGGGCTTCTCTTTACGCCGCGGGATGTCGATACCTTGACTGCCTATATGGTGCGGCTCGTCCAGAATCCGGCGTTTCGAAAGCAGCTCGGGCAGAACTTCTATGAAAAGGCGGAGCGAGTGTACTCCGCCGAGGCGACCGTCAACCACCAGCTCGACATTTATCGGGCGATCCTGCGCCAAGCTGCGCAGCCAAAGGAAAAGCGGCGCGGCGTGACGATCTGCGGGGCGTATGGCAAGGGCAATGCGGGCGATGAGGCGATCTTGAAGGCCATTTTGCGCCAGCTCCAGCACATCGACCCCGACATGCCCATCTGCGTGCTCTCGCACAATCCGAAATCGACAAGGCTCACGCACCATGTGGGCGCGGCCTATGTCTTCAATCCCTTCTCGTTCCTTCCCGTCATGCGCCGCTCGAAGCTCTATATCTCCGGCGGCGGCAGCCTCATCCAGAACCAGACGAGCACGAGAAGCCTCAACTATTATCTCTTAAGCATCCGGCTTGCAAAGCTTGCCGGAAACCGCGTTTTGATGTATGGCTGCGGCATTGGCCCCGTAAATGGAGAAGCCAGCCGGAAGCGCGCCGCGCGCGTCATCGACCGGAATGTCGACGCGATCACGCTGCGAGAGAACCTCTCTGCCGAGGAGCTGAAGGCCATGGGCGTGACGAAGCCGAAGGTCTACGTGACGGCGGATCCGGCGCTGCTTCTGGAGCCGGGACTGGAGGGCGCAGTCGACGGATTTTTGCTCGGCAACAACATGGACCCCGCCGGACGCTATGCGCTCTTCGTTCTGCGCGACTGGCCGGGCTTTGCGGAAAAGAAGCGGGCGTTCATGGAAAGCGCGAAATACGTAAAGGAAACGTATGGCCTCACGCCGGTTTTCTTCGCGCTTGAGCCGGGGCGGGATTTGCCGCCCAGCCGGGAAGTCGCGGAAGAATTGCCGTTCGAGTGCCCGATGCTGTCTGCGCCGAGCGATGAAAAGCTCATCATCGGCATGATGAAGAAGATGCAGGTCGTCGTGTCCATGCGCCTGCACGCCTTGATTTTTGCCTCGAGCGTGGCCGCGCCGCTGGTCGCTGTGTCCTATGACCCGAAGGTTACGGGCTTCATGCACTACATCGGCCAGAAGCACTGCGTCTACTTTGAGGACGTGACGGCGGAAAACCTCTGCGCGCTGATTGACGGGGCGCTCGGAGACACCGGCTCGTACAGTGTGGACCGGCTCCGGACGCTCGCGGCGCAGAATGAAGAGATTGCGAAAAAGCTTTTGGAGGAAGACAGATGAAGCAGATTGTGTGTCTTGCCACGTCTCCGTGGTACCCGATCCCGACCCGCAAGCAGCAGGTCATGAGCAGGATCCCGGACGCGGAGATTCTATATTTTGACCCCTCGGCGACGATCATTGCCCCTCTGCGCGACAAAACGGCAAAGCCTCTTATGACCGCGTGGAAGCAGCCGGGGGAGAAGGTGAAAGACAATATCACCGTCTACCGGCTCCCACCCGTTCTGCCGTTTTTCAACAAATGCCGGGCAATCAACCGGGTCAATCAGAAGAAAATCGCGAAATTCGTGCGCGAAATAATGAAGGAGCACGGCTTCGAAAAGCCGCTTCTCTGGGTCTACTCGCCCGTGACGGTCGACTGCGTCGATCTGATTCCGCATTCCGGCCTTGTTTATGACTGCGTTGACCGGCACTCGGCCTATGGCGGGCTCATGAACCCGGCGCTCGTCGACGCGATGGAGCTGGAGCTCGCGGCGAAGACCGATATGACGTTCGCAACGGCAAAGTCCCTTGCCGAACGCCTGCAAAAGGCGCAGCCGGAGGCAAAATTTATCCCGAACGGCGCGAACTTCGAGCGCTTTTTTGAGGCGACGAAGCCGCAGCCGGTACCGGAGGATATGAAGGACATCCCGCACCCGATTTTCGGCTTTGTCGGTGCGCTGCAAACGTGCATTGAGTATGGCTATGTCGAGCAGGCGGCGAAAGCGCGGCCGGAGTGGCAGTTTGTCTGGATCGGAAACGAGAAGCCAGGTGTCGATTTAAGCGCCCTGCGGGCGATGCCGAACGTGCGGTTTCTCGGCGTGAAGCCGAACGCGGAGCTTCCAAAGTATCTTGCGCAGTTTGATGTGTGCCTGAACCTCTTTGACGCAGGGCCTCTGAGCAAAGATGTAAGCCCGCTCAAATTCTACGAGTATCTGGCCACGGGAAAGCCCATCGTCTCTACGCGCCAGCCGGATCAGGTATTGCAGTTCTCCGATATCATCCACATCGCGGACGATGCGAAGAGCTTCGAGCAGGCCTGCGCCGCGGCTTTGGAAGATACCCAGCCGGAGCGTACAAACGCGCGCATCGAGGCAGGACGTAATAGCTCCTGGGACGCGCGCGTGAGCGAGATCTGCGCGGTGCTGCGTGAAAAGGGAATCCTGTAGCGATTTTCTGTGTGGGCGCGATGCCCTATTGACTTTCATCTCTTTTCGTAGGAGTCGATGCCAACATCGACCTGGCGGTATAGACCGTTTTTTCGAAAATCCAATGCGAATTCGATGATTCCCAATGGGGCGATGTGGGCATCGCCCCCTACGCGTTGAAACGATTGTTCAAGGGCATAAAGGAAAAGGGGAGTGCCGGAAGCGGCACTCCCTTCTCTTATTTGCTGGCTGTCCGGCTGCATGCGGTGCAGCTCTCGGACGGCGGGATGCAGGTATCATTCTTTCCGGGGAAAAATGCGTCCATCGGGAAATCGATCTGGCTGAAGACCTCGCAGGGATTTTCGTCCGCCGCGCCGGAGACGTTCGGGCAGCTTTTGCTCGGGATACAGTAGTCGAAGCTCGGGATGAGCAGCTGTGTGCTGCGCTCGAGCCGCGCGATGGAGAACTGGCCGACAGTTACAAGCAGGCGCTTGCACTCGCCGCCGAGTACGAGCTCTTCTTCGAAGCAGTCGAGGATCCCCTGCGGGATCTGCGGCGTGTCGCTTGTGCAGCAGTTGCAGGCGCAGACCTCCTGCACGCGAGAGCCCAGGATCATCGGGTCGACGACCTCGACGATGGCCTCCGGGACGCTCGCCTCCTGTAAGCTCTTTTTGCACAGGCAGCTCTTGTAGCTGCGGCTGGAATAGATTCTCGCGGTCGTCTCGCCGCCGAAGAGCACGAGGCGCTTGGAGAAGACGGCAAGGCCAGTGATGGTGCAGGGCCTTCCCGCCTGCATGACGGCGTCTGCGATGACGCGGTAGTAGTACGTGATGTCGACGGTGTAGTACCCGGCAGAATAGGGGACGGGGTCCGTCTGGATGGCAACGTGCATGAGCTCGACAAAGCGTGCCTTCGCGCTCACGGCCTTGTCAAGCGTACACTGCGACTCGACGGTTAAGTACACGTGCAGATCTTCGATGCAGTCCTTGGCCAGACAGCTGTCGGTAATCTTATCGGTATGCACGCAGACCGCCTCACGGATGCCGCTTAAGTCGCAGGCCGGCGTGTTCCGGGTCGTATCAGACATACGGATAACCTCCTTATAAAAAGCTTTCACAACAGTTTATGCCGCGCGGGCAAAATGTGAAACAAGAAAGACGACTTTTCACGCGCTGTGATGGACAAACGCAAGAAGATATGGTAAAATAACTTCAATTTGACTGTAGGGAGTGCCGGGATGAAGACGGACATCATGGGTATCGCGTTTGACAATGTGACGATGCAGGAAGCCTTAGACAAGGCCACGGCGATTTTGCAGGGAAATAAGACCTGCTACGCCGTTACGCCGAACGCAGAAATTGCGTATGAGGCAATGAAGGACGAGCGCCTGCGCGCGCTCATCAATGGGGCTGACCTCGTTCTGCCGGACGGCGCGGGCGTGGTGCTGGCGTCGAAACTCCTGAAAACGCCTTTAAAGCAGAAGGTCGCAGGCGTGGACTTTGCGGACGGGCTTCTTGGCCTTCTCGCCGAAAGCGGCAGAAGCGTCTACCTTCTCGGAAGCAAGCCCGGCGTTGCCGAGCTCGCGGCGGAAAAAATGCGCGAAAAGCACCCGGGGCTCATCATCTGCGGCATGCACGACGGCTATTTTAAAGATGAAGCGCCGGTTATCGAGGCGGTGAACGCGGCAAAGCCAGATGTTCTTTTCGTCTGCCTCGGCGCGCCGAAGCAGGAGCTTTTCATGAAGCGGCACCAGCAGGAACTTACGTGTAAGCTCATGATCGGTCTTGGCGGCTCGCTCGATTCGTTCGCAGGAACGGTCAAACGTGCGCCCAAGTGGATGATCGCGGCCAATCTCGAGTGGCTTTACAGGCTCTATAAGGAGCCAAAGCGCTTCGGCCGGATGCTGCGGCTTCCCAAGTATCTTTGGGCGGTCGTTTGCAAAAGAATAAGAGGATAGGGAACATGGGAAAACTCATTGTATTTGAAGGAACCGACGGCACGGGGAAATCGACCCAGTACGAAAGAGCGTGCGAGCGGCTGGAAGCGCAGAACGTGAGGTTTGAGAAAATCAAATTCCCGCAGTATGACGAGCCGTCGTCCGCACTCATCAAGATGTATCTTGCGGGCGAGTTCGGAAGCGACCCGGACAAGATCAACCCCTACGCCGCTTCGACATTTTACGCGGTCGACCGGTACGCCGGCTTTGCACGCGGCTGGAAGGATTTTTATGACAAGGGCGGGCTCATCGTCTGCGACCGGTATACCACGTCCAACGCCGTCCATCAGGGAAGCAAGCTTCAAGGCGAAAAGCAGGCGGAATTTTTTACCTGGCTCTATGATCTGGAGTACGACAAGATGGGGCTTCCGAGGCCCGATTTGGTCCTCTGCCTCGACATGCCGACCGAGCTTGCGCATCTGCTGCGGGAAAAGCGCGATACGCAGGGCGTTGGCGACGCAGATATCCACGAGCACGCAGAGCAGTATCTGGCCCGGTGCCGCGAGACGGCGCGCCAGGCGGCAAAGCACTACGGCTGGACGCTCATTTCCTGCGTCAAGGACGGTCGTCTCCGCTCGATTGAGGACATTCACGAAGAAATTTACCGGCACATTGCGGCCTGTCTGGAGGTATAAAAATGGTTGTTATGATTTTGGGTTCCGGCTTTGAGCCGGTGGAAGCCATTGCGCCGTGCGACATTCTGCGCCGGGGCGGTGTGGAGGTTCAGCTTGCGGGCATCGGCGGCACGATGATCGAAGCGGGGCACGGTATTACCGTCAAGGCCGACTGCACCGTAGAGGAAGCCGACTTTGAACATGCCGAGATGGTCGTGCTTCCCGGAGGGCTCGGCGGCGTGCGGTCGATTCTCGGCTGTAAGGCGGCCATGGACGCTGTGCAAAAGGCGTATGACGATGGAAAACATGTCGCTGCCATCTGCGCGGGGCCGACCATTCTGGCCGCGCTCCATATTACGGATGGCAAGACCGCCACGTGCTATCCCGGCTGCGAGGTGCAGATGGGAAGCGCAAAGTGTGTGCCGCAGGATGTGGCGCGCGACGGGAAGGTCATTACCGGCAGAGCCGCGGGCGCGGCGCTCGATTTCGGTCTGGCGCTTCTAAGCGCGCTCCGGGGCGAAGAGGCGGCAAAGGAAATCGCGGACGCGATTGTCTATCGCAGATAACAAAGGGAGGAACGTATGTCCGACCACGAAGAAAAAAACGTCAATCAGCCGGACAGCGAGGAATTCGACTTTTCGTCGATGTCCATCGATGAGCTGATTGCATCTACCAAGGAAGAAATTGCCCGCGTCGACGAGATGATGGGCACGTCGCGTCTGCCTGACGCGGAGGAAGCGGCGGAAGAGCTGCCGCAGGAAGACGCGCCGGAGGCAGGCGAGGTGTCGCTGGACGATGGTGCGCAGAACCCGGAAGAGCCGAAGCAGCAAGAGCCCTTCGAGCCGAAGCTTCCGGAGGAATATGCCGATCTGAGCTTAGATGCGGACGAAGAGCCGGCCGGGGACGACGAGGCGCAAAGGCCGCGTCTGGCGCCCGGGATCAAGGTACTTTTATACGTGTGCTGCGTGCTGGCAGCGTCCGTTTTGCTGGCAGTTGTCGGCTGGCAGCTGGCAGACGATGTGCTGGCGCTCACGAAGCCAGACGAGGAGATCACTATCACAGTTCCCGAAAACGCGACGGTTGCGGACGTGAGCCGGGAGCTCAAGGAGAAGGGCCTCATCGAGTACGAGTGGCTGTTCCGGTTCTACTGTCTCTATTCCCATGCAGAGCGGAAAATCCAGCCCGGCACGTATGAGCTCAACCATCTCTACGACTACCATGCGCTTGTCAACGGCATGACCCCGAGCACGGGCCTGCGCGCGACGACCGAGGTCACGATTCCCGAGGGCTACGAGTGCGAGGACATCTTTGCGCTTCTCGAAGAGGCCGGCGTGTCCACTGTGTCTGAGCTCGAGCAGGCAGCGGCAAGCTACGAGTTTGACTACAGCTTCCTGCAGGACCTTCCCTACGGCGACAAGAACCGCCTCGAGGGCTACCTGTTCCCGGATACGTACCAGTTCTATCTGAACGACAAGCCGGAAAATGTCCTCGGCAAGTTCCTGCGGAACTTTGAAAGCAAGATCACGGACGAGATGTACGCCGCTGTGGACGAGCTGAACGACAGACTGGCTGCGCAGATGCGGGCAAACAATTTTACTGAGCAGGAGATCGAAAGCGCGAAGCTCTCGTTCCACGATGTGATCATCGTCGCGTCGCTGGTTGAAAAGGAGACGGCCAAAACGTCCGAGAGCGCGTCAATCGCGTCGGTCATCTATAATCGCCTTTGCAGCAAGCTCTATCCGTGCCTGCAGATTGACGCGACGATCCAGTATGCGCTGGACGAGCGCAAGGAAGTGCTCTCGAACGCCGACAAGGCGATCATCAGCCCCTATAACACCTACACGAACGCGGGCCTTCCCGCAGGACCCATCGCGAACCCCGGCATCAATTCCATCCGCGCGGCTTTGTATCCGGCGGATACGGATTACTACTTCTACGCGCTGGGGAATGACGGCGTGCACAAGTTCTCGAAGACCTACTATGAGCACCAGGACTTCCTGGCAAGCCTGGAGGGCGATACCACGAGTGATGCAGCTCCCGATGAACAGGCGGACGCGGAAACCGGTGATGCCAGCGCGGACGCGGATGCAAATGGGGAAGCTTCCACGGACGGAGGGGACGTAAATGGCACGTAAAGTGGAGCTTCTCTGCCCGGCGGGCGATATGGAAAAGCTGCAAATGGCCGTTTTATACGGTGCGGACGCAGTGTATCTGGCGGGGACAAGCTTTGGCATGCGCTCATTTACGGGAAACTTTACGCCCGAAGAACTGCCGAAGGCCATCCAATTTGCCCACGAACACGGCGTACGCGTGCATGTGACGGTGAATACCATGCCGAGAAACGACGAGGCGGCTGCGCTTCCGGCGTGGCTTGAGCAGCTGGATGCGGCGGGCGCGGACGCGCTGATTCTCGCGGACCTCGGCGCGTTTGCGATGGCCGGGAAGTACGCCCCGCGCTGCGAGCGGCACATTTCGACGCAGCAGTCGATTGCAAACTATGTCTGCGCGCAGAGCTGGTTCGACCTCGGCGCGAAGCGGGTCGTTCTGGCGCGGGAGCTGAGCCTGCCGGAGATTATCACGATCCGGGAAAAGGTTTCTCCCGAGCTGGAACTCGAGATCTTCTGCCATGGCGCGATGTGCGTGTCGTATTCCGGAAGGTGCCTTCTTTCAAACTACATGACCGGCCGGGACTCCAACCGCGGCCAGTGCGCCCAGCCGTGCCGGTATCAGTACGCGCTGATGGAAGAAAAACGTCCAGGGGAGTATTTCCCCGTCTTTGAGGACGAAAAGGGTACGTACATCATGAACTCGCGCGATATGTGCATGATCGACCATATGAAAGAGCTGGTAGACGCGGGCGTGGACTGCTTCAAAATTGAAGGCCGGGCGAAATCCGCGTACTATGCTGCAATCGTCACGGGCGCGTACCGGCATGTGCTGGACGACGTACTTGCCGGGCGCGAAATTGATAAGATTTGGCGCAACGAGGTCGAGCACGTCTCGCACCGGCACTACTCCACCGGCTTCTTCTTCGGTCAGCCCGGGCAGTACACCGAAAACTCGCGCTATATCCGCGATTGGCAGATCTGCGCGGTCGTGGAATCCTGCGACGAGGATGGAAACGCGATCTTGAGCCTGCGCAATAAATTTTCGCAGGGCGACGAGGTCGAGCTCGTCGGCCCGGACTGCAAGCCGTTTTTGTGGACGGCGGGCGAGATGCGGGATATGGACGGGCTGCCGCTTGCGGAGCCCCGGACGCCGCAGATGCGTTTTCAGGCGAAGCTTCCGAAAAAGGTTCCCGCGATGAGCTTTGTGCGGCACGCGGTGGAGCTGTCCGGGAGATAGAATTTTCTGGATTTTTTCAAAAACGCTATTGACTTTGCTGCGAATTGTGATAAAATAAGCGCAATATTGGTTTTTGCGATGACGAACCGAGCAGACAAAAGCGGCCAGAAGAGAGAAGGGGACGGTGGGAGCCCTTCGGCACGCAAGTCTTGCAGCCAGTTCCGAGCATCCGGAGGACGACTCCGGCGGGCGCTCCCGATACTGAGCAGCTAAGATGCGAAACCTTTCGCAATTAGGGTGGTACCGCGATTCACCTCGCCCCTATCTTCAGGGGCGGGGTTTTGTTTTGTCCAACCTCCTGCCTTGGGGGATGCACCTTCCGCCCACGAAAAATGTTCTTTTCGCGGCGTAGGGGCCGATGCCCACACCGGCCCGCCCGGAAACAGAACTTTCGGGAAAGAATACCTCTGTTAAAAATTTAGTGAGAATAGAAGGAGTGTTTATCATGGCACACAAAGCTTACGGTCTCAACGAGCTTCGGGAGATGTATCTGAAGTTCTTTGAGTCGAAGGGTCATCTGCGTCTGCCGAGCTTCTCGCTCGTTCCGCAGAACGACAAATCCATTTTGCTCATCAACGCCGGCATGACGCCGATGAAGCCGTGGTTCACGGGCGAGGAAGAGCCCCCGCGCCACCGCGTGACGACCTGCCAGAAGTGCATCCGCACGGGCGATATTGAAAACGTCGGCCACACCGCGCGCCACGGCACGTATTTTGAAATGCTGGGCAACTTCTCGTTCGGCGACTATTTTAAGAAGGAAGCCATTCCCTGGGCGTGGGAATTCCTCACGAGCCCCGAGTGGGTCGGACTCGAGCCCGACCGGCTCTATCCGTCCGTCTTTGCCGGAAATGAGACAACGCCTGCTGACGACGAGGCGTTCGCGATCTGGCGCGATGTGATCGGCATTCCCGAGAACCGCATCTTCCGCTTCGGAAAAGAAGATAACTTCTGGGAGCATGGCTCTGGCCCGTGCGGCCCGTGCTCGGAAATTTACTACGACCGCGGCGAGCAGTACGGCTGCGGCAAGCCCGGCTGTACGGTCGGCTGCGACTGCGACCGCTATGTTGAGGTCTGGAACATCGTCTTCTCGCAGTTCAATAACGACGGCCACGGCCACTATGAAGAGCTCAAGCAGAAGAACATCGATACCGGCATGGGCCTCGAGCGCCTTGCCTGCGTGTGCCAGAACGTCGCGTCGCTGTTTGACGTCGATACGGTCATGAATATCACGAACAAGGTCTCCGAGCTCACGGGCGCACATTACGAAGAGTCCCAGAAAATGGACGTCTCGCTCCGCGTCATCACCGACCATATCCGGTCCTCGACCTTCATGATCTGCGACGGCATCCTGCCGTCCAACGAAGGCCGCGGCTATGTCCTGCGCCGTCTTCTCAGAAGAGCTGCCCGGCACGGCAAGCTCCTCGGCGTGAACGAGCCGTTCCTCTATCAGATCGTCGACACCGTTGTCCATGAAAATGAGTGCCAGTACCCCGAGCTCCGGGAGAAGCAGGCCTATATCACGCGCGTGATTCGCACGGAGGAAGAGAACTTCGCCAAGACCATCGACGGCGGCATGAAAATCTTCTCCGAGATGCTGGAAAGCCACAAGCAGAAGCAGGAGACGATTTTCTCCGGCGCGGACGCGTTCAAGCTCTATGATACCTACGGCTTCCCGATCGACCTGACAAGCGAGATGGTCAAAGAAGTCGGATTGAGCGTTGACGAGGCGGCCTTCCAGCAGCTCATGCAGGAGCAGAAGGTGCGCGCAAGAGAGGCCAGAAAAGCACTCGGCGACCTTGGCTGGGCCGGCGTGGAATTCGGTAAGGAAATTCCGGCCACCGAGTTTATCGGCTACACGAACATGGAAGCGGACGGCAAGATCGTCGCCATCGTCGCCGAAGACGAGCTGCGCGACGCAATCACCGCCGGGCAGGATGCGATTCTCGTTCTCGACCAGACCCCGTTCTACGCGGAGATGGGCGGCCAGATCGCCGATCAGGGCGTGATTTTCGCGGGCGACGCGAAGTTTGCCGTGTCGGATGTTCAGAAGAACAAGGGCGGCAAGTTCATGCACTACGGCAAGCTCGTCTCCGGCTCTCTCGCGGTCGGTGACGCAGTTACAGCGGCCATTGATACCGACCGCCGCAAGGCCATCATGCGCGCGCACTCGGCGACGCACCTTCTTGACTATGCGCTGCGCGTCGTGCTGGGCGACCATGCCCATCAGGCGGGCTCTCTTGTCGAGCCGGATCGCCTGCGCTACGACTTTACGCACTTCTCGGCCGTGACGGCGGAGGAGCTGGTGAAAATCAGCCGCCTTGTCAGTGAGCTGATTCTCGACGGCATGGACGTTGAAACGAAGGAAATGCCAATTAACGAGGCCAAGAAGCTCGGCGCGATTGCGCTCTTCGGCGAAAAGTACGGCGATGTTGTCCGCGTCGTCAACATGGGCGGAAAGTCCATCGAGCTCTGCGGCGGCACGCATGTCGATAACACCGCAAAGGTCGGCCCCTTCCGCATTGTGAGCGAATCGTCCGTTGCCTCCGGCGTGCGCCGCATTGAGGCCGTGACGGGTCTTGCGTTTATCAGCATGGTCGATGAAATGAGCATGCGCATCATGAAGGCCGCGGAAGCGCTTAAGACGACGCCGGGCGAGCTCATTGCCAAGGCGCAGAGCAGCATGCAGGAGATGCGGAACCTTCAGCAGACGATCGAAAAGATGAAGGACAAGGTCTTCGCGGGCGATGTGGACAACCTGATGTTCTCGGCCAAGAAGGTGGGAGAGCTCAAGGTCGTCACGGCGGTCCGTCAGGGCACGGACGCAAACGATCTTCGCAAGCTCGGCGACTTCCTGCGCGACAAGGACGCGTCCATCGTTGCGGTCCTCGGCACGGTCAACGGCGAAAAGGTGACGCTTCTTGCAGTCTGCGGCAAGAACGCAGTTGCCTCCGGTATCAAGGCCGGCGATATCATCAAGGCGATTGCTCCGATTGTCGGCGGCAAGGGCGGCGGCAAGCCGGATTCCGCGATGGGCGGCGGCACGAACGCGCTCAAGCTCGACGACGCGCTGGCAGCGGTCGACGATTTTGTTGTGGAACATCTCAAGTAAGGAGGAAACGTCATGTCTGATTGCCTGTTTTGTAAGATCATCGCGGGAGAAATCCCGACCACGAAGGTCTATGAGGACGATAAGTGCCTCGCGTTTCTGGACATCGCACCGCTGGCACCCAAGCATTTTCTCGTGATTCCGAAGCAGCATTTTGCCTCGGCCGCGGAGGTGACGGAAGAAAACGAGGCGCTGATTGGCCACATTTATACCGTCATCGCGAAACTCGCGAAGGAGCAGGGCTTCGCGGACGGCTACCGCGTGGTCACGAATGTCGGCGAGCTCGCCGGCCAGACGGTCCACCACATTCATTTCCACGTGCTCTCCGGCAAGCAGCTCGGAAGCTTCAATTGATTCTCCGGCAAAAGCTTCATAAGGATACAAAGGGCGGCGCATCAAAGCTGGTGCGCCGCCCGCCTTTTTGTTGGATTTTCAATGGAACATCACGCCAAAATCGGGTAAACTATGCCTATAACGAAGAGGAGGGATTTCTATGTACGGAATCAAGAACATCGAAAAGGCGCAGGTCCTGACGCTCAAAAGCGAGGTCGCGTATCAGCCGGGGCAGGTCGTGAGCAAGACGCTCGCGCAGAATAATGCCCTGAGCGTGACACTCTTTGCGTTTGACAAGGGCGAGGAAATCAGCACGCACGAATCGGGCGGCGACGCATTTGTCACATGTTTAGATGGCGTGGGCAGGATCACGATTGACGGAAAAGACTACGAGCTGCACGAGGGCGAGTCCATCGTCATGCCCGCGCGCCATCCGCACGCGGTATTCGGTCAGGAGCAGTTCAAAATGCTGCTGGTCGTCGTATTCTAAAACGTGCAAACGCAAAAAAGAGGCTGCAATCCGAGCTTGGGTTGCAGCCTCTTGCTTTGTCTATTTGGAAAGGCGGGACGCGGCAGTCTCGCGCGCCTGGCAGAGCGTCCAGCATTCAAAAAGGAGTTCCGCTGCCTCTCGCCGGGTGAGATTTTCAGCCGACGTTGTGACGGGGATGATAATCCCGGCCTCATTAAGAGCTGAGACGGAAGCCTGCGCCCAGACGGGGACGGCGCTGTCTTCTGCAAAGACGGCAGTTTCCTGCGGCTGCGGGAGCTGCAGAATATTCTGGAGCATCACAGCGGCCTCCGCGCGCGTGAGGTTCGACTCCGGCCGGAAGACCATGCCGCCGGGAGACGTCACGCCAGAGATCATCCCGCTTTTAAACGCCGAGACGATATAGGGCCGCATCCACGCGGGGGTCTGGTTTTCGTCGGCAAACCCGGAGGTCAGGCGCGCGCTTTCCGGCTCCGCGCCGAGAAGCTTCATCGCCATGACCAAGAATTCGCCGCGCGTGAGCGTGCTCTCCGGCTCAAAGCAGAGATTTCCCGCAATGCGCTTGCCGGTATAAACGCCCCGGTCCTTGAGCCACATTGCCGTATATGCAAGCGAATCACCCGAAAGGTCCTGATACATCGCGCGGTCGGTCGGCTTGACGATCTTGACGGTGACGGTTGCCGCGTTCGACACGTTTCCGGCGGAGTCCGTCGCAGTGTAGGTAAAAACGTCCTTGCCGACCTTGTTCTGCGCAGGCGTGTAGGTGAAGCTGCCATCCGGCGAAATTTCCACGGTGCCGCGCTTCGGCTCCTTCACGAGCTGATAGGTGAGCGTGTCGCCCTCGGGGTCGCGCGCGTCGAGCGCGCCGGTATTTGCGATGTTCTTGTACGTCTCGAGCTTCACGTCCCGGCAGACGGGCGCTTCATTTTTGCCCGTGAGGATCGAAAGCGACAGCGCGCGAGAGGGAAGAACCTCGCCGTTTTCGATTGGAAAATAGACGAGCTCGCAGCCGGAATCCCGGTTTGCCGCGGGTTTCACGCGAAGCTGGCTGAGCATCGTCCGGTCAAGTACGTCTCCTGCGCGAAGCGTCCGGCCGCCGAGCGTTAATTCTGCGTCAAGGCTCGACGGGACACTCGCGACATAAACGCCCTCAAGCGCCTCGCTCTCGGAAAAGACCTCCGCGCCCAGCGCCAGTCCATCCGGCGAGTCGACGCGAAGCTCCGCTGCAAAAGCAGTTGACGCAAACATGAAAAGAACCAGCATCAGGGCGACGAGTTTTCGCCCAAGGTGATAACGGTGTTTCAAAATGATAACCTCCTGCTTGTTTGATGACGCTGGTAGTGTTTGTTATTCTTTGCAAAATATGCAGAGGTTTTATTTTGCCGTCCGTGGCGGCAAGCGCCAGTTTAGACTGGAAGAGACCTGCCAGCCGGGTGATTCGACCCCACGCTTCTTAGCTGCGCAAAGAAGCGCGGGGTCGAGCCTCCGCGAAGAAATTGCCCAGAGGAAACCCTTGGGAAGGGTTTCCTCTGGACTCCTTCCGAAACAGAGGGGCGCGGCCCCTCTGGCACCCCGGGGCAGCCCGGTACGGCTGGTTGTACCAATCGAGCGTGCCTGCGTACTTTTGAGTGCTCAATAGCCGGGGGTACGACAAACTTGGTAGACCCAGCTCGGCGCAAAGCAAATTTTCTCTGAAAATTTCTTTGCGCGGGGGCTGCGTTCTCTGCGATGAGGTCCCCCGTCCCCCATTGCAGCCCGCCCCGCAAGGATTTTTGCAGAGCAAAAATGCCTTGCGGTGGACGAGACTGCCAAATTTGCTGCTCGGCAGGAAAATCGTCAGACTTTATACAAACCAGTGGGTACTTGCATGCCAGAAAGAGAGTGCTTCCAAAATACGTAGAAGATTGCCCCATTGGAAAGGCAATGCAAATCTGGAACTCCCGGGATCTCAAAAGGGCCGCAGCCCTTTTATTTCCGAAGGAGTCCAGAGAAAACCCTTTCGAAGGGTTTTCTTTGGGCAACTTCTTCTTGACGGCCGACGCCGTTCTTCTTTGCGCAGCTAAGAAGAATGGGGTCGGAACTACCAGGCTGGCAGGTTTCTGCCAGTTGAGCTCTGGCGCTTGCCGCCACGGGCGGCAAAAACAAAAAGTACCCTTGGCAGGCACTGCCGGAAAAGCAAAAAAAGAGCCGGGCAGCTCTCACTGCCCAGCCTATGCTAATTGAGTTTTGGCCTGATATACATGGCGCTGATATCGGGCGCCGGCCGCATGTGGATACCGGAGACAATGCCCATGGCAAGGAACATCGTGACGATCGAGCTGCCGCCGTAGCTGAAAAACGGGAGCGTAAGACCGACAACGGGGAAAATGCCGAGGCACACGCCGACGTTGATGATCGTCTGCGAGGCAAGCATGCCTGCGATACCGACGCAGATGAGCCGGTTCATGTTGTTGCCGGAGCGGATGCCGACGTGGATGATGCGGATAATAATGGCCGTCAGCAAAATCAGCACCGCGAGACAGCCCAAGAGTCCGAGCTCTTCGCCGATGGACGAGAAAATGAGGTCGTTGTGCTGCTCGGGGAGGGAATTGCTCTGGATCATGCTGCCGTGATAGAGCCCTTGACCGGTAATACCGCCGTTCTGGAGCGCGCGGATGCTTCGGTTCATCTGGTAGCGCACGCCCTGCGCCTTGGGGTCGATGGTCTGGTCGAAAATGACGAGGATTCGGTTGCGCTGGTCGTCTCGCATGCGGCTCCAGAGGAACGGGGATGCGACCGCGACCGCGCCGAGACCGGCGAGGAACCACATGAAGTTCACGCCGCCGACATAGGCCATGATGATGAAAATGAAGACATAGCACAGCGCAACGCCGAGGTCGTCGGAGACAAGGATAATTTCGCCTGCCAGCAGCATCGTAATACCCGCGAGCTTCATGACGGTCAGAGGCGATGAAATTTTGTTTTCCTCGACGCTGATGACCTTGGCCAGAATCAGAATATAGAAGATCTTGCAGATCTCGGCGGGCTGGATGTTAAAGGGCAGGAACGGAAAATCAAGCCAGCTCTTGTTGCCGCCGCGCTCGGAGCCCCAGATCTTCAGCATGCCGATAAACAGCACGCTGAAAATCAGCAGCAGCTCTCGCCGCTCGGCGATGATGTCGACGTCAATGAGCGTCAGAAGGACGTAAACAATGATGCCGAGAATGAGCGCGAGCGTCTGTGTGCGGATATATCGGGCGTTCCCGATATAATTTGTGGCGCTGGAAATGACCACGATGCCGAAGACCGTCGCTGTGACGCACAGCGCGAGAAGAACCATATCCGCTTTTCTGACAAACTCCCGGATGGCCCGGAATATTTCACGCAATCGCGTCACCTCCCTGCAAAAAGCTACAAAATCGTTACAAGTCATTATAGCAAATTCTGCGCCGTCTGTAAACCGAAAGTTTTGGGGGCGGAAAACAGCTTTTTCTTTGCAATTTCCGGGCGGGTATGGTAAGATAGGGTGCGAAAAACTGACAGATGAAATGAGATGCAGCTATGACCGTTATAACAAAGTCTCCCGAGCAGACAGAACTGCTGGGGAAAAAGCTTGCAGCGTTCTTACGTCCCGGCGACGTGATCGCGTATTATGGTGATTTGGGCGCGGGAAAGACCGCCTTTACGCGCGGACTTGCGGCGGGGCTTGGCATTCGGGAAGCCGTGACGAGCCCAACGTACACGATCGTAAACGAATATCTTTCCGGTCGCATGCCGCTGTTCCACTTTGACATGTACCGTCTTTCTTCCAGCGACGAGCTCTTTGACATCGGCTGGGAGGACTATCTCGCGCGCGGCGGCGTGTGCGCGGTGGAGTGGAGCGAGAATGTTGCCGACGCGCTCACGGACGCGATTTCCATCACGATCGAAAAGGACCCCGCGCAGCTCGATTGGCGCAAAATTACGATAGAAGGGGGCGCACGCTTTGAAGCTCTTGGCCTTTGAATCCTCGGCGAAAGCCGCGGGCGTGGCTGTTCTGGACGATGGGCGGCTGCTTGCGGAATATTTTCAGAACTCCGGGCAGACGCACAGCCGGACGCTCATGCAGATGGCGGAGAACCTGCTCAAAACCTGCGACTTAGAGCCGCAGAACATTGACGCGTGCGCGGTGGCAGACGGCCCCGGCAGCTTTACGGGCGTGCGCATCGGTGTGGCGGCCGCGAAGGGCTTTAGCTGGGGGCGCGAGATTGCGTGCTACGGCGTGTCGACGTTAGAAGCGATGGCGCGCGGCGCGGCAATCACAGACGGCGTCTTCTGCTGCTGCATGGACGCAAGGCGGGCGCAGGTCTATAACGCGGTGTTTGAAAAAACCGGAAGCGAGCTTGTACGCTTGCGTGAAGATCGGGCGATTTCGCTGGATGATTTATGTGAAGATCTACAAAATATCGAAAAACCGATTTTTCTGGTTGGCGACGGCGCGGAGCTGTGCTATACTACTCTTTTGGAAAGACTACCTCAGCTGACGCTGCTGCCCGAGCACCTGCGCCAGCAGCGCGCATCCGGCGTGGCGCTTGCCGCGTGGGAGAAAATCGGACGGGGAGAAAGCGGTAATGCCGCAAGCCTTGTGCCGAACTACCTCCGGCTGTCGCAGGCCGAACGCGCGCGATTGGAGAAAACAAAAACAGAATAACGGACGGAAAAGGAGAGTAACAGGATGAAGGAACACAATTTTGGCCCGCATGTCCACATTATGGATCATCCGCTGGTATCGCACAAGCTCACCATCATGCGCGACAAGGACACCAGCGTCAAGGATTTCCGCGAGCTGGTCAGTGAGATCGGCATGCTCATCACCTATGAGGCGACCCGCGACCTGCCCATGACCACCAAGCACATCGAAACGCCGATCTGCGAGATGGACGCGCCGACGCTGGCGGGCAAGAAGTTTGCCGTCGTTCCCATCCTGCGCGCGGGCCTCGGCCTTGTCGACGGCGTTCTGCGCATGGTTCCCTCCGCGCGTGTCGGCCACATCGGCATGTTCCGCGACGAGGAGACCCTCATCCCGCACGTCTATTTCTGCAAAATGCCTAAGGACGTTGCTGAGCGCGACATCCTGATCGTCGACCCGATGCTCGCTACCGGCGGCTCGGCTGCCGCAGCCATCGACGAGATGAAAAAGCGCGGCTGCAAGCACATCAAGCTCATGGTTCTCGTCGCCGCTCCCGAAGGCATTGAATACCTCATCAAGAATCATCCGGACGTTGAGATCTACGCCGGCGCGCTCGACGACCACCTCAACGAGCACGGCTATATCGTACCGGGTCTGGGCGACGCAGGCGATCGGATCTTCGGAACGAAGTAACGCCGCCGGATCTTTTCGCCCAGGGCCGCGTTGGTTTGGCTCGACGTACACACGGTATGCCTTCGCCCGCCTTGCCCTGAACGAAAATCTCTCGCCGGTTCACCGCCGGATCTTTTCCGGCAATGCCGCGTTAGAAAAGGTTCGACGTACAGCACGTACGCCTTCGCCTTTTCACCTTGCCTTGCCGAAAAATCTCACGCCGGTGACGAAATTTGATACATGGAAAACCGGGTTGTGTCTGACAGCCCGGTTTTTTGAAAATTTGCGATTTATTTCGTAGGGGTCGATACCCACATCGACCCATTGGGAAGTACCGAATTCGCCGAGGAATAACGTAAAATCGGATTTGCCTGCCGGGACGATGTGGGCATCGTCCCCTACGCAGAATCGGGAAGATTTCAGAAATTCCGCAGGGGCGGACAGGCGTCCGCCCCTGCAAAATGGTTACATAATTTATGGAGCGGAGATTGATTATGGACTATACAATCAGAAAGGCCTGCGAGGCGGACATTTTGGCGATTGCGGGGATTTATGACCGGATTTTAGCGAAGGAAGAGGCTGGGCAGGCGACGATCGGCTGGGTGCGCGGCGTGTATCCGACGGAAAGCTTTGCGCGAAAGGCGCTGGCGGCGGGGGATCTTTTCGTGCTGGAAGACGGGGGCAAAATCTGCGCGACGGCGCGCATCAATCAGGAGCAGGTGCCGGAGTACGCAGGCGGCAACTGGCTCTATTCGGACGCGTCGGACGATGAGATCATGGTGCTGCACACGCTGGTGGTCGACCCGCAGATCGCGGGGCATGGCTACGGAAAAGCGTTCGTCTCGTTTTATGAGCAGTACGCAAAGGATCATGACTGTCCGTATCTTCGCATGGACACGAATGCCATCAACACCGCCGCGCGCAGGTTCTATGCCAAGCTCGGCTTCCGGGAATCGGGAATCGTGGGCTGCACGTTCAACGGCATTCCGGGCGTGCAGCTGGTGTGTCTCGAAAAGAAGCTGGATTTTTGACATTTTCACCGAAAGAGCGAAGGAAAACACAGGTTGATTTTCCTGTGGATTTCTTGACTTTCCTGTGAAATTTGGGTATAATCCAGAATGTAAGATCGGTAGCTTCGGGGTTTCGCGGCTGCCTGGAGAAATATTGTCTGAAAGGAAGACTCTTATGATTTATACGGCTGAAGTACAGCATATGTGTCCGGTTGCCAAGGGCGCATATCATGGCCCCGCGCCCATTCCCGAAGAGGGCAAATGGGTCCAGGCAAAGGAAATCAAGGACATTTCCGGTTTCACCCACGGTGTGGGCTGGTGCGCGCCGCAGCAGGGCGCCTGCAAGCTGTCGCTCAACATCAAAGACGGCGTCATCGAAGAAGCTCTGGTCGAGACGATCGGCTGCTCCGGCATGACCCATTCCGCCGCGATGGCTTCTGAGATCCTCATCGGCAAGACCATCCTTGAGGCGCTCAACACCGACCTCGTCTGCGACGCGATCAACACCGCGATGCGCGAGCTCTTCCTCCAGATCGTCTATGGCCGCAGCCAGTCCGCGTTCTCCGAGGGCGGCCTCGCCGTCGGCGCTTCGATGGAAGATCTCGGCAAGGGCCTGAGAAGCCAGGTCGGCACGATGTTTGCCACCAAGTCCAAGGGCCCGCGTTATCTCGAGATGGCAGAGGGCTACTGCACGAAGCTCGCGCTCAACAAGGACGACGAGATCATCGGCTACGAATTCATCAACTTCGGCAAGATGATGGACTTTATCAAGGCCGGCATCGAGCCCGCTGAGGCGATGAAGAAGGCGCAGGGTCACTATGGCCAGTGGGATAACGCTGCCAAGTATATTGACCCCCGCAAGGACTAAGAAAGGGAGGACACGAAAATGGCATTGTTTGAGAGCTACGAAAGAAGAATCGACAAGATCAACGGCGTCCTCGCACAGTATGGCATCGGCTCGGTGGAAGAGTGCCGCGAGATGTGCAAGGCCAAGGGCTTTGATCCGTACGAGATCGTCAAGGGCATTCAGCCCATCTGCTTTGAAAACGCATGCTGGGCCTACACCGTAGGCGCGGCCATCGCAATGAAGAAGGGCGTCAAGACTGCGGCTGAGGCTTCTACCGCGATCGGCGAAGGCCTGCAGGCGTTCTGCATCGACGGCTCCGTCGCCGACGACCGCAAGGTCGGCCTTGGCCATGGCAATCTGGGCGCAATGCTCCTTTCCGAGGAGTCTCAGTGCTTCTGCTTCCTCGCGGGCCATGAGTCCTTCGCAGCCGCTGAAGGCGCGATCGGCATCGTCCGCAACGCCAACAAGGCAAGAAAGACCCCGCTGCGCGTTATCCTGAACGGCCTTGGCAAGGACGCGGCGCAGATCATCTCCCGCATCAACGGCTTCACCTATGTCCAGACCCAGTTTGACTACTACACCGGCGAACTGAAGATCGTCCGCGAGATCCGCTATTCCGAGGGCGAGCGCGCAAACGTCCGCTGCTACGGCGCTGATGATGTCCGCGAGGGCGTTGCCATCATGCACAAGGAGGGCGTCGACGTCTCCATCACCGGCAACTCCACCAACCCCACCCGCTTCCAGCACCCGGTCGCAGGCACGTACAAGAAAGAGTGCGTCCAGCAGGGCAAGAAGTATTTCTCCGTCGCTTCCGGCGGCGGCACGGGTCGTACGCTGCACCCGGATAACATGGCGGCAGGCCCTGCTTCCTACGGCATGACCGACACCATGGGCCGTATGCATTCCGATGCGCAGTTCGCAGGCTCGTCCTCCGTTCCCGCGCACGTGGAAATGATGGGCTTCCTCGGCATGGGCAATAACCCCATGGTCGGCGCAACGGTGGCTGTCGCAGTCGCAGTTGACGAAGCACTGAACAAGTAAGATAAAACCCTGTTTTTGGGGCTGGAAATGTTCTGATTTCCACCTAACGCAAAAATGATAAAAAGGAAGCACATCCTCTCGAAGAAAAAAGAGAAGATGTGCTTCCTGTTTTTTGCGTTTTGGAGGGTTTTTGATGAAGAAAATGAGGATGTGCTTCCTTTTCTGGAAAAGTGTTGAATTTCTTTGCAGGCCGTGCTAGAATAAACTTGCCACACAAATTCATATTCTCATGCTGTAAGCGTGCGTTTTTACTTTGGTAAAAATGCAGGCTCTGCTTTCGTACGCTTTGGCGTGGGATTGAATTTGTGTGGCAACAAATGGAGCTATGCGTTTTTCGGTGTGTAGCTTCATTTGGGGCTACACACTTTTTATTTTAGGAGGAAAAAGTATGAAAAAATGGATGGCATTGTTCCTGTGCGCGATTCTGATTTTGTCGCTCTGCGCATGCGGGGGAGGCTCAGGCGGTGGAGGCTCGAGCAGCCGCGGAAGCTCAAGCAGCCGATGCACCATTTGCGGAAAAGCCGCAACACACACGTTCCAGGGCTCCGGCTACTGCGACCGTCACTATAACGATGCGGTAACGTGGGCGATTGATAACGTGGCAGAAAAGAGCAAATAGAAAAGGAGAGAGAACCATGTATAGCAGTAATAATAGCGGCGGCGGAGCAGGGCTGTTTACAATTGTTCTGGGTGTGCTTCTTGCGCTGATTCTATTTTCAGTTATCGGATAAGCAGCAAATGGGAAGGTAAGTGATACGGTTCTTCTGTATGTGTCTATGCTGCTGTATTTGCTGAACCGGTTTGTTCTGAAGCGGCTTGTAACAGAGGGACTATTCTATGAAATCATTCAGTGGCATTTAAATGACTATCTTGGCGAAATTGTGTTTTTGTGCTATGTGAATATTTTGATGAAACAGGGCGGATACCGGCGCGTTGTGCGCTTGCCGGAGATTTTGTTTCTGGCGCTGCTAACCTGCGTCACGTGGGAGTATATCCTACCTCATTTCATCCAATACAGTACGCCGGATGTAAAAGATTGCTTTGCATATCTGTTGGGCGCAATGACATATTGGGCGATTCAAAGACGGAAGATATATGCAGAGCAATGCAAGCCGGACAGATTAGAATTACAAGACAGGTAAGACCGGAAAACTGCCGCACCTCGTTTGAAGTGCGGCAGCTTTTTACTGCATGGAGCTGATGGAATCGATCGCGGTTTCGGCCTCGCGACGGATGGCGTTTGCAGCCTTTTTGGTCTGCTTGTAGACCTCGCTGTTTTTCGGCAGCATCATCGCGCCGAGCGCGCCCATCGCAACGCCTGCGCCCATGGTCATCAGAAACGAACGTACCTGCATGTGTGTCCCTCCCTTCGAGAATAGTTTCCCCTGATGAAATAGAGCTCATAAGCGGCAAATCCTGCGATTTTTTCTGTTCAGAACGGAAAAATTGTGATATACTGAAAGATAAGAAAAAAGGAGGTACGGCAAATGGCTGTCGATGTATTACAGGCGAAAATCAGAAAACTGAAAAACCCGACCATGGTCTGCATCTGCCCGACCATCCGGGAGCTTCCGCTGCACATCAAGGAGGACGCGCGGCATAAATACGGGCAGACGCTGCGCGCGGCGGCCGAGGCCTATAAGACGTTCTCATTCGGCATTCTGGACGCGCTCAAGGACACGGTTCCGGCGGTGAGCGTTATAAGCGGCGCGTTTTCCGCTTTGGGCGCGGACGGTGTGGCGGCGATGCAGGAGGTGCTTTCCTACGCGGCCTCGCTCGGGTATTACGTTTTGCTCGATCTCATGCGCGCCGACCTCGGCACGACGGCAGAAGACCTTGCCAACGCGTGCTTCGGAAAAATTCAGGTCGGTGAAGAGAGCTTCACGCCCTACGCCTGCGACGGCGTTTTAATGAGCGGCTTTTTGGGAAGCGACGCGGTCAAGCCCTTTGCAGAGTTCTGCCGGGAGGGTAAAAATGTCTTCATCGTCGCTCGAAGCTCCAACAAATCCGCCCGCGAGGTACAGGATTTACTTTCCGGCGACCGCGTAGTCTATCAGGTGATGGCGGATCTTGCCATGCGCTGGAGCACGGGGCTGTTTGGTACGAATGGGTACTCGGAGATCGGCATTGCCGTCGGCGCGACGAATCGGCCTGTTTTAGAGACACTGCGGCGCAAATACGACCGGCTGTTCTTCCTTGTTCCCGGCTACGGCGCGCAGGGTGCGGGCGCAAAGGACGCGCAGTTTGCGTTTGACCGTATGGGACACGGTGCGGCCATCATGGCGGGCAGAAGCATCCTCTATGCCTTCCGGAAGCAGGACGGAGACGGACAGGACTATCAGCAGGCGGCGCTCCAGGCGGCGGAAAAAATGAAAAAACAGATTTTGAGCTATATCACGGTGATGTAAATGACAACAGTTTATCTTGTTCGCCACGCGGAGGCCGAGGGCAACACCTATCGGCGCATCCACGGGCAGTACAATTCTCTGATTACACAAAACGGTCTGCGGCAGATCGAGGCGCTCCGGACGCGCTTTGCGCCGATTCACATCGACGCGTGCTTTGCAAGCGACCTTTTCCGGACCTGCAAAACGGCGCAGTCGGTCTATCTTACCAAAAACCTCCCGCTGCACCCGGACAGACGCTTCCGCGAGGTGGAGATCGGCTGCTGGGAGGATACGCCGTTCGGCTACTTAGAGCGCTTTGAAAAGCAGGACATGGACAAATTCAACTTCGACGAGCGGAACTGGCACGTTGACGGCAGCGAAACGTGGGAGGAGTATACGGACAGGTTCCTTGGGGGCCTGAACGAAATTTGCGCGGCACAGGAGGGGAAGACCATTGCGATTTTCTCCCACGCATGCGTGCTGCGCGGGATGCAGAAGAAGCTTCTCAAAACGGACGAGCTTCCGTTCTGCGAAAATACCGCCGTTTCGCGCCTGCGCTGGGAGGACGGCGCGGTGACATTCGAGCTGCTCAATGACGCCTCGCACCTGACCCCGGAAATTTCCACGGCCATTCGCCAGCAGCGGCTCAAACAGGGCGCGACAGATCGCGCGGATTTCAGCCTCTGGTTCGAGAAAGCGGCGGATGCGAAGGAAACGTATCTTGCAAAGCTGCGGGACAAGACGGTAGGCCAGCTCATGCTGGGCAGCGGCGAGACAAAAGATACGGGCGTAATTTTAGATCTCTCACTCGACGCGCCTGTTCGGGGACGGCGCTTCGGCCAGCAGCTGCTCGGTCAGGCGGTCTGCACAGAAAGGCGGCGCGGGGCGAAGCGGCTTGCGGCAACGGTTCCGGAGCGGAACGCGGACGCACTGCACTTCTTTCGGGAAAACGGCTTTGTTTTGAAAGAACACACAACAGACGGCGCGTATCTTGAAATGGACATCGAGGTTCGCCCGCTTCCATGAATCAAAAACAGAAAAATGCAGCGGCAGAGGAAGAATCTGTCGCTGCGTTTTTGTTACCGGCCGCCTGCCATGCCCGTGCCGGAGGTTGTACCGGTATAGGAGCCGGTTCCGTTCGTGCTGCCGGTGCTGCCGGTCGTGGTAGTCGTGGTCGAGCGGGTCGTGCCGGTGCCGGGGTAGGCGTTGTAGGTTCCGTTGTACGAGCCATTGCTGTACGTTCCGGTATAGGTTCCGTTCGCGTCGTAGCCGTAGTTATAACCGGCATAGCGGCCGTTCGTGCCGTTGACGGTGCCGTTGCGGGTGGTCGAGACATTGCTGTAGCCGCCCGCATAAGGGTCGTCCATATACGCCGAGGCGCTGCACCCGGTAAAGACGGACGCGAGCAGGAGCGCGGTGAGCAGGAAAAGCGTCAATTTTTTCATAGCGTGTTCCTCCAATTTTGTTGCGGCGCATTGCTGCGCACGTGGTTTACGCGTTTAGTGTGAGCCGCGCGGGAAAGAATATGTAAGCAAAAGCTTCCAAAAGCAAGCAATTCATACAAAATCCGCCAATTTTTCAAAATTTCCGGAGGAATTCTTGATTATTTTGCGCTTGGCCTGTATAATGTCTCCAGAGGGAAGTTCGGAGTTGGCACATCAGGGCAGTTTTGAGTAGAAAGGCTCATGGCTGCCTTTGTTCGCCGACCCAAAAAACAATAAAGGAGATCAATTATGAAAAAGCTGACCGTTAAAAAGGGAACCCAGTGCATGGCATGTCTCGAGTGCGTCCGCGCTTGCTCCGAGGCATTCTACAAGGAATTCGACCCGTCCAAGGCATGTCTTCAGATCATCGACCGCAATGGCGCGGCCAAGCCCATGGTCTGCGTTCAGTGCGGCAAGTGCGCGGAGGCCTGCGAGCACGGCGCGATCACCCAGAATGCCAAGGGCGTTTACATGATCAACAAGAAGCTCTGCGTCGGCTGCGGCAAGTGCAAGGAAGCATGTCCGTTCGGTGTGCTGGTGAAGGTTGAGGACGCGCCCACGGCCTCCAAGTGCATCGCCTGCGGCATCTGCGCCAAGGCATGTCCGATGGAAATCCTCGAGGTCGTCGAGAAATAAGTTCCATGATACATCGAATGCCCGCTGCTTTTGCAGCGGGCATTTTGCGTGCGGATTTCAAAAACGTGCTTCGAACAAACGTACTTCAAACGGATGCATTCCAAATAAACGCGTACAATTCCAATTTTGGGGTGGTCAGTATTAGCCTCTTTATCCAGGTTCATAACAAAAAGAAGCAACCGCCCGGAGTCGCAAACCAGCGGTTACTTCTTTTAAGTAATCTAGGGTGTATCTGAAAACTCATGATATGACTGGCAGCGAGGGATTTTTACGTTGCGCAAGACATTTTTTCGCAGGAATACTGACGTATTTCAAGGAAAAATGACGCGGCACACCGCAAAAAGACCCGCTGTCCGGGTGCGTTGGGAGTTGGAAGAATACACCCTAAGGGGAGCTTCCCGTTTGCCGGTAGCATACCTCTTTCTATTCACAGTAGAATCAAAGGCTGCTGCCTTGTCAATCGGCTTTCGCTTACTCCTTCGGATAGATGCAGCGGACGCCGTGGTCGTCGAAATAGCGCAGCCAGGCCTCGCTGGGGCGGGCGTTGGTCACAATGGCCTCCACGCCGGAGACGGGCGTGATGTTCACAAACGACACCTTATCGAACTTCGAACTGTCGACAACGAGAATCTTCTGCCGGCCGGCACGGAGCATGGCCTGCTTGATGAGGGCAGTGAGCTCGTTCGAGTCGGTCACGCCGGCATTGCGGTCGAGTCCTTTGCAGGAGACGAAGACCTTGTCAACATGGTAATTGCTCAGGTATTTTTCGCACTGACTGCCCACGAGCGCGAGAGACTCGGCCTTGAGCCGCCCGCCGGTGAGCAGGATCGTCCACGTTTCCACGTTCGCAAGCTCCACCACGAGCTCGACGGAGGTGGTGATGATCGTGAGGTTTTTCTTATCGCGCAGCTTTTTCGCGCAGAACAATCCCGTCGAGCTGTCGTCGATCATGAGATGGTCGCCGTCGTCTACCATCTGGCAGACAAGGTCCGCAATCTGGTTCTTGAACTCGACGTTCGTCTTACTGCGGATGGCGTGGGAGAGGTCGGTTTTGGTGCTGTTGCCGAGGATGGCGCCGCCGTAGGTCTTTGTGGCGTAGCCCTCCTTTTCGAGCTTGTCGAGGTCGCGGCGGATGGTCTCCTCGGTGACCTGATAGTGCGCGGCAAGCTCGCTGACAAGGACGCGCTGGTCGGCGCGCAGCTTCTGCAAAATTTCATTTTTCCGTTCGATTGCTAACATGGTTCGTCCTTTCGTGCCTGCCGGATTTTGCTGAGGCAGGCTGAATTCCACATAATAATAATATAATATAACATAAAACAAAAAAGAACGCAAGAGCGCGTCGAGACAAAAATCGGGAATTTCTGTAAAAACTTTTGCGTTTGGCGAACGGACGCGAGGCTGGTAAAAAATACTTCTTAATTTTGCGATTTACGTCTTGAAAAAATGGAAACGGTCTGATAAATTAGAATGCACTGGAAGTTATGTTAATTTTTTATGTAAAGCGGAGCACCTTCGAATTATGGTATTTTCAAGCTTGCTTTTTTTATATGCCTTTTTGCCCGTCTGCCTGCTGCTGTACTTTCTTGTGCCGGGGCTGACGGGGAAGAACATCGTCCTTCTGTGCGCGAGTCTCGTGTTCTACGCGTGGGGAGAGCCGGTCTACGTGTTTCTGATGCTGGCCGTGGCCGCGCTCAACTGGGGCTTCGGGCTGCTGCTGGAGAAGCGGCCGGAGAAGCTCTGGTTGGCTTTGTGTGTGGCTTTGAATCTTGCGAGCCTTGTCGTGTTCAAATACGCGGGCTTTCTGGTTGAAAACTGCAATGCGCTTTTTGGAGCGGCGTTCCGGGCCCCGCAGATCTCGCTTCCCATCGGCATTTCATTCTACACGTTTCAGGCGCTATCTTATTCAGTCGACGTGTATCGCAAAGGCGTTGGGGTGCAGCGGTCTTACTGGAAGTTCCTTTTGTACGTGTCGATGTTCCCGCAGCTCATTGCGGGGCCGATTGTCCGCTATGTGGACGTGGCGGCGCAGATCGAGTCGCGCGAGACTGACCCGGAAAACGTATTTCGCGGCGTGACGCGGTTCTGCGTAGGCCTTGGCAAAAAGGTTTTGCTTGCCGACCATGTGGGGCAGGTGGCAGACCAGCTGCTGGGGGGCTCGTTTACCGGGGCGACGACGCTTGGCATCTGGCTTGGCGCGCTCATGTACATGTTCCAGATCTACTTCGACTTCTCGGGCTATTCCGACATGGCGATCGGCCTTGGCCGGATCTTCGGGTTCCGGTACATGGAGAACTTCAAGCTGCCGTATACCGCAAAGTCCATTTCCGAATTCTGGAGACGGTGGCACATTTCGCTCAGCTCGTTCTTCCGGGATTATGTCTACATACCGCTCGGCGGCAACCGCAAGCATGTCTACCTGAACCTCTTCATCGTCTGGGCGCTCACGGGCCTCTGGCACGGCGCGAGCTGGAACTTTGTGCTGTGGGGACTGTATTTTTTCGTGCTGCTGTGTATTGAGCGGCTGCTCAAAAAGCAGCTTCCCAAAATTCCAAAGCCCGTGCGGCACGTGCTGACGCTGCTGCTGATTCTGATCAGCTGGAACGTGTTCTATCATACGGACCTTGGAAGGCTTCGCGAGAGCTTCGCAATTTTCTTCGGCTTTGCGGGCTCCGGCTTTACCAGCGAGACGACCAACATGCTGCTTCGCAACAATCTGCCGCTCATCGCCATCTGTGCGGTCGGCTGCTCGGCGATTCCGCAGTTTACGGGGAACGTCGTCGGTCTTCTCTGCGCGGAAAAGCGGGAGGATGGAATCGGGCACAAGGTTTACGCGGGGCTTACATTCGTGTTTGATCTGGCGCTGCTGGCGCTGGCGACGATTTCGCTTGCCGGGTCGAGCTACAACGCGTTTTTATATTTCCGCTTCTAGGAGGGCGGGCGCATGAAAAAGATTTATCGCGCGATGGCGGGCTTTTTTCTGGCGGCGCTGCTTGCCGTTGGCCTTGCCTCGCTTTTTACAACCGGTTCCGGTACAGACGGCGCGAGCACAAAAAAGCCGGAGTTCTCCATGCAGGCGCTGCTGGACGGCACATTTATTTCGCAGCTGGAAACCTATTATGCGAACACGTTTCCGATGCGCGATACGCTTTTAAAAGCCAACCGCTGGCTGAACGGATTTTACTATTCGTCTGCCGGGGACGACAACATCCTCGTTCTTGGCGGCAACACCGGCGCCGAGCAGGGCGGCGAGTCGTTGGCGCGGCAGGAGTACGAGAAAACCGGGCAGACACTTGAAAATGAGCCGTCATCCGCGCAGGAGAGCTCCGGCGATGCGGATATTCCGGGTGATGTGACAGGAACGGAAGAGACGCTTCCGGAAAATCAGAATGGCGACACGCAGACCCCGCCGGAGGAAGCGACCGATGCGCCGGAGGAAGAAACAATTCCGGAGCTCGATAACCCGGATATCTCCGAGGCGCAGTACGCGGGCAATGTCGTGATCGTGGGCAACCGCGCGATGGAAATCCCGACTGCGACGGACTCTGTCATTGAGAGCTACGCGAAGACAGTCAACGCTCTGGCCAGCGCGTTGGGGAAGGATGTACGCACCATCAGCCTTGTCACGCCGAACGGCGGCGAGTTCTACTCCCCTGAGAGCATGCATCAGGGGCTCAATTCGCAGAAGGACATGATCGACTACTGCTACAGCCAGATGAACAGCAGCATCCTCACCGTCGACGCGTACTCTAAATTACGTGCGCATACGGACGAATACATCTTCTTCCGCACCGACCACCATTGGACGCAGCTGGGTGCGTATTACGCCTACACGGCGTTCTGCGAGGCGGCGGGCTTTGAAGCCGTTCCGCTGGATGCATTTGAGACGGGGCGCTACGACCGCTTCGTGGGCTCGATGTACAATTTTACGGCCAATTACCCGCAGAGCCAGACGCTGCTCGATAACCCTGATTACCTCGAGTACTATCTCCCGATTGCGACGACGCACGCGAAATATTACGCGGACGCGAACCTCGAGAACGGCGTGCCGGTGAGCGTGGTGTACCAGCATCTGGACGCGTCGGTGTCCAATAAGTATCAGTGCTTTATCGGCGGCGATACGCCCGTGTGCGTCATCGAGACGGATGTGGAAGGCCCCGTGTGCCTGATGCTCAAGGAATCGTACGGCAACGCGTTTGCCCCGTTCCTGACCAGTCACTACAGCAAAATCATCGTCGTCGACCCACGCGAATTTAACCGCGACGGCAAGCCGTCTCTCGATCTGACACAGTTTGCGAAGGATCAGGGCGTGGACGATCTGCTGGTCATCAACTACCCCTACATGATCAACAACTCCTATTACATCGCGTGGCTCGGCCGCCTCGTCGGTTACAGCGCGTCGTAAGAAAATTTATAACGGCCGGACACGAGGACGATTGGCGAATGCAGCTCGTCTTGCGTGTCCGGCCCTTTTTCTGCGCGCTCGATGCATTTTGTAAGCGTGAAACGAGAAAGTCTCCGCCCTCAATGAGACAAAGGCACAAAAATTCGACGCGATAGGGGATGGGGCGACAGGGAATGTCGAAGCTGGTCGACAAAAAGTGGTAAAAAGTTCATCGTAAAATATTGAAATTTTAGTGAGAATATGATAAATTATAGCCATCGCAGCGAAAAATAGTGTCTGGCCGGACAACGCCCATTATTTGAAGGAGACGTGTCAAATGAACAATCAGATTCGTGTTTTGATTGCAGATGCAAACGAAGGCTTTACCGCACAGCTATCGGGCTTCCTCGGGGAGAACTCCGCGTTTGTGGTGGCCGGGGTGGCAAACGACGGCGAAAAGGCCGTGGAGCTGCTGCATACCGTACAGGTGGACGTGCTGATCCTGGACCTCATGCTGCCGAAGCTCGACGGGATTTCCGTTCTGAAAGCAGCAAGCGCGCTGCCGAAGCCGCCGATCGGTCTGGCGCTGACAGGCTTTATGACCGAGTATGCCGCGCAGGCGGCGGAAAAGTACGGCGTGCGGTACTTTATCAGCAAGCCCTGCGGGCTGCAAACCGTCGCGGAGCGGGCGCTTGAGATTGTTGATACGGAGCGCACGGCAAAGCGGACGCGCTATCCGCAGGCCAACGTTGAGGCGCTTGTTACATCCATGATTCATGAAATCGGCGTACCTGCGCACGTGAAGGGGTATCAGTATCTGCGTGAGGCGATCATGATCGCGGTCGACGATATGGACGTGATCAACGCGATTACGAAGGTTCTCTATCCGCAGGTCGCGAAGAAATTCTCAACAACCTCCTCGAGAGTTGAGCGTGCCATCCGGCATGCTATCGAACTGGCATGGGACAGAGGAGACCTCGAAACCTTGCAGAAATTCTTCGGCTATACCGTCTCCAACACCAAGGGCAAGCCGACCAACTCCGAGTTCATCGCCCTCATCGCCGACAAGCTGCAATTGCAGCTCAAAGCCGCGCAGACCCATTGAGGATCACTGTTTGCATCCGCACCATCGAACAACGCCGCCAGCTTTTTAGCTGGCGGCGTTGGCGCGTATTTGGGATAGATCAAGGGGAGCGGCAAATGGATTCGCTGCCTGTCGCCGTTTCTTTGGGACCGTATCCATATAACAATCGGGGAGGGAAAACAGCACAGGCCTTTCTAAAAAGTTATAAAAAAGCGCGGAGCAGGCCGAGGATGAACAGATGCAGGGGATAGTAAGCATAAAACAGCGGCTTCATGACGCGGTCCAATGCGGCGCTTTTGCCGCGCGTGCCGTTGTAGAGCCGAAGAAGCGGCACGGACAGGAAGACGCACAGCTGCAAAAGACCGTACCAGACGTTTAAGGAAAGGCAGTAGACCGCGACATATAAGCTCACGTAGAACAAACACCAACGAAGCTGAGCCCCGGGATTTCCGCGATTTGCGCCGATCGATAAAATGCAGAGCGGCGCGATGCAGCTCCAGTCCGCCGGAAGCGTCACAAGGCAAAGAAGCAGAATCAGAGCGGTCTTTTGAAGGGCGGAGCAATCGAGGTCATTGACGCGCAGCATCAAGAGCCCGCCCAGCAGCGCCCAGATGACGCTCGTCTGGTTGAGGATGCTTCCGTAGGAAAAGGGAAGAAAGACGCGCCAGCCGACGCGGCCACCAAAGGAATAGAACTGATAGGCAAAGTGCGAGACGATCGCGAGCAGCAGCAGACGCAGAGCGTATTTTTGAAAGCTTCTCGTGTAATGGTAGCCCTCGGCGATGAAGTAGCACATGATGGGACAGGTGAGCCTTCCGATGGCGTGCATCAAAAGCGCGAGGGGGTGCATGGAGTATCCCGGAAAGAGCGACCACGCAATGTGGTCCACCGTCATGGCGAGAATCGCAAGCAGCTTCAGCTCGTTCCCGCAAAGCCCGCGGGGGTGTAAAACAGATTGGGACATGGCAAACTCCTGACAGCTTTTTCTTTATTGTAAGGAAGGCGGGCGGGCTTGTCAACCGCATCGCTTGACGTTTTGCCGCGTGCGTGATACCATCATGAAAACGAAAGGTGGAACGGCAATGCAACTGCGAACGTTGCTTGAGATAAGGCATGGACTTACTGCGATCATCGGCGGCGGCGGGAAGACGACGCTTTTGTACGCGCTGGCGAAGGAATGCAGCATGGATGCGCGTGTGATCGTCTGCACGACGACGCATATTCTGAAACCCTCGCACCTGCCGTGCGTTTTGTCAGGCGGCGAAGCGGAAATTCAGGCGGCACTGGAAGAAAACAGCTGCGTCTGCGTGGGAACAAAAAGCGAGACCGGAAAGTTCGGCGCGCCTGCGATTTCCTTTGAACGGCTGTTGCAGTTGGCGGACTACGTTTTTGTCGAGGCCGACGGATCGAAGCATTTGCCTTTAAAGGCGCATGCGGGCCATGAGCCGGTCGTGCCGAAAGAGGCCAATCAGACGATTCTGGTGCTCGGTGTATCGGGGCTCGGAAGACCCATCCGGGAGGTCGCGCACAGGCCTGTGCTCTATGCCAAAAAGCTTGGCGTGACGGAAGATGCAATCGTAACGCCGGAGCTTGCCGCAAGGCTTCTGGAACGCGAGGCGCTGCACACGCGGGTGCTTGTCAATCAGGTGGAAACGGAACACGAACTGGCGCTTGCGCGTAAGTTGGCCGGGTATTTACACTGCCCGGTCGCAGCGGGGGCGCTGCAAAAGGAGAATGTGATATGCTTGTGCTGATTCGGGGCGCAGGGGATCTTGCGTCGGGCGTCTCTCTGCGGCTGCATCGGGCCGGATTTCCGGTCGTCATGACTGATCTTCCGAAGCCTACGGCCATCCGCAGAACCGTCTGCTTCTCGCAGGCCATCCGGTTCGGAACAACGATGGTCGAGGATGCCGAGGGCGTGTGCTGTCATACGGCGCGGGAGGTAAAGGCCGCTCTGGACGCGGAAAAAATCCCGGTTCTGCCGGACGAGACTGCGAAATGTAAAGACTGGCTGCATCCCGACGTGCTTGTCGACGGCATTCTGGCAAAGAAGAACCTTGGAACGAAGATGTCGGACGCCCCGCTTGTCATCGCGCTGGGGCCGGGCTTCTGCGCGGGGCGGGATTGCCACGCAGTCGTTGAAACGATGCGCGGCCATACGCTCGGCAGGGTCATCTGGGACGGCGAGCCGCTTCCGAACACCAACATTCCGGGACTCATCGGCGGCTTTGCGGGAGAGCGTGTTCTACGCGCGCCGGATACGGGCGTGTTCCATCAGCTGCGGGACATTGGAGCGCTGGTTGAGTCCGGCGAAACGGTCGGCGAGGTGAACGGGCTTCCCATGGTCTGCACGATCTCGGGCGTCCTGCGCGGGATACTTCCGGACGGTACGCCGGTCGCGAAGGGCATGAAGTCCGGAGACGTCGACCCGCGCGGCAATATCCAGAACTGTTATACCGTCTCCGATAAGGCCAGCGCCATCGCAGGCGGCGTTCTGGAAGCAATTTTGCACACGATTCCGCTGGTAAACCGGGATACGACAATTGATTTGGAGGGAACGCTATGAAGCGCTATATGCTGCTGCCGGAGGATACGATCGAGCTTCTGCCGCAGGACGGCGAGGCGGAATGCGCCGTGTCGGTTTTCTGCGAGCGGACGCTCATTTTATTCCCTTGCAGCAAAATTGAATCGGTTCTGCTGCTGCGGAACGTCCGCGAGGATCGGAGAAAGCCGGAGGATTGCCTCTGCATCCGCGCGCGCGACGCGCTGTTTGATGCGCCGCAGGAGGTTCTTGTACCCATCCATCGGGATGGGTTTGAAAAATTCCGTGCAGAACTTGCGGCGGTGAGGCCCGAGCTTTTTGGGCAGCTTCCGGAACAGGAAGATGTGCGCGAGACCTGCGACCAGACGGGAAGCCATCTGCACAGGCACAAGTGAGCGTATACGCCCTTCTTTTTTGCAGAGACTAAAGTATTCTGCAAGGAAGGAGGCGCGGTATGAAAAAACGCAGCCAAGCGCGCCGCAAGGGCGAGACCTGGTGGCCGGGGCACGCGGAAACTGACCCGCAGGGAAGTTGGACGGGAAAGCCCGAGGACCCAATGGAAACGCCCGTGCAGGACGCGGACGATTTATAGAACAAAAATGCGCCCCGTTTGGGGCGCAGCCGCCATAGGAGGATGGAACAATGCGAAGACAGGACAGGGAAGTGAGCGAGCGGGCAAAGATCGACGAGGTTATTGAGAGCTGCGACTGCATTCGGCTGGGGCTGAACGCGGAGGATGGCGCATATATTGTGCCGCTGAGCTTCGGCTACGCGCCGGAAGAGCCTGCGAAGTTTTATTTTCACAGCGCGACGGAGGGCCGGAAGGTTTCGATGATCGGAAGCGGCACCAAGGCGGGCTTTGAGATGGACAGTGCGCACCGGCTTGGAGAAGCGGAGCTCGGCTGCAAGCATACCTATTTTTTTAAAAGCGTCATTGGAACTGGCTTTGTCCGACCGGTGGAGGATCTGGATGAGAAAAAGCGCGCATTGACGCTTATTATGGCGCATTACCGCAAGGACCGCGCGTTTTCGTTTACCGACGAGCAGGCACGCACGGTTACGGTGTTCTGCTTGACGGTAGATCAAATGACGGCCAAGGAGCACACCTGAGGAGGAAAACTATGAACGATTTTGAACAGCAGTATCTGCCCGAGGCCTACCGGCCGCTATCTCCGTGGGCATATTTTGGGCTTAGCATTTTATACGCAGTGCCGTTCGTGGGCTGGATTTTTCTGATTGCCCATGCAGTGGCAAGCCGGAACATCAATAAGCGGAACTATGCCCGAAGCTTCTTCTGCATCTACATATTAGCCGCCATTCTGATTCTGCTTCTGAGCTTTGCAGGACTGAGACTCGATCTGTCGCAGTTTGCCGTACCGATGTAAAAAACAACGCAATAACGGAAAACGCGCCGCACGGGACTCCGTGCGGCGCAATCGCTTTTTTGATAATTTTAGCCGATATGAAGAATGGTGGTTGCGAAGGTGAAGTAGACGAGCAGGGACAAAAAGTCCACGATCGTCGTGATGATCGGGGAGGCCATGACTGCCGGGTCGAAGCCGAGCTTCTTGGCCAGCAGCGGAAGCGTGCCGCCGACGAGCTTTGCAAGGAAGACCGTCACGGCCATGGAAAGGCTCACGACGAGCGCGACCCACGCATTGACCGATTCGGACCGCAAGAGCAGATGGTCGACCAGCATGACCTTCGCGAAGCAGGCGATGGCGAGGCAGATGCCGCAGAGCACAGCCACGCGGATTTCCTTCCAGACGACCTTAAAAATGTCGCGGAACTCGATCTCGTCCAGGCTGATACCACGGATGACCGTGACGCAGGCCTGCGAGCCGGAGTTGCCGCCCGTGTCCATCAGCATCGGGATGAACGCTGTCAGGCACGGAAGCACGCCCAACGCGTCTTCAAAGCTTGTGATGACCAGACCCGTGAGCGTTGCCGAGATCATCAGCAGCATCAGCCAGGGAATACGGTTTTTCCAAATTTCAAACGGACTGGATCTGAGATACGGGTGCTCGGACGGCAGCATAGCGGCCATCTTTTCCATATCCTCCGTCGCCTCGTCCTGCATGACGTCCATCGCGTCGTCGAAGGTGACGATGCCGACGAGGCGGCTCTCGGTGTCGACGACAGGCAGCGCGAGAAAATCGTATTTCGAGAACATCTGCGCGACCTGCTCCTGGTCATCTAACGTGTTCACGGTGATGACGTGGTCGGTCATGATGGACTCGATCGTCGCGTTGTCATCTTCGCAGAGAAGAAGGTCCTTGACCGAAACGAGACCAATTAACTTGTGACCCTTTGTCACGTAGCAGGTGTAGATCGTCTCCTTGTCGATGCCTGTCCGGCGGATGCGGAGAATCGCTTCGCCGACCGTCATGTTCGGCCGCAGGGAGACGTATTCGGTGGTCATGATCGAGCCGGCGGAATCCTCGGGATAGCGCAGGATCTCGTTGATCTGCTTGCGCATCTCGGGGTCGGCCTGCGTTAAGATACGCTGGACGACGTTGGCCGGCATTTCTTCGACGATGTCAACCGCGTCGTCGACATAGAGCTCGTCAATGACCTCCTTGAGCTCGCTGTCAGAAAAGCCGCGGATGAGAAGCGCCTGCGCGTCTGTTCCCATTTCGACGAACGTCTCCGCCGCCAGCTCCTTGGGGAGCAGGCGGAACAGAAGCGGGAGCTTGCTCTCGGGCAGCTCGTCGAAAACCGCGGCAATGTCGGCGGGGTTCATGGTGCTGAGGATGTCCCGCAGAGAGTGATACTTCTTGTCGTCGAGCAGAAGCGTCAGCGTGTTCTCTACGGAGAAATTATGTTCTGCCATAGGTCTTTCCTCCTAACAAGATTTTACTTAGGAAGTAAGACACGTCGCAGGCAAATCAGCAAAGGGCGAACGGCGCGCACGAAGGCGGCTCGAGCCCGGAGCAACTTCGGCCTGCTGATGTGCCGCTACTACTTCCTGCGTCCATTCTGTTTTCCCCCTTTTTTGGTCAGATATGTTGTGGTCAAAAAATGCTGTCCGCATCAAGACCCACCATATATATTATGAAACTTCTTGACGTTTGTCAATCGGAAACCCGGGAAAAAAGTTTAAAAATTGCAGAATGGAAATAGCGGTTGGATTTCTGCGCGTAATGTGCTAGAATACAATAAAATAGCAGAGAAAACAAAGCGGTGGGAGAAAGCATATGGCAACGGAAAAGCTCTTTTATGAGAACGTATACTGTAAGGTATTTCAGGCGAAGGTTCTGTCCTGCGCGGCGGGAAAGCACGGATTTGACGTGGTGCTCGACCAGACAGCGTTTTACCCCGAGGGCGGCGGCCAGCCGGGCGATATCGGCTATCTTGCGGACGTTCGCGTGACGGATACGCATGAAGCAAACGGCGAAATCGTCCACTACTGCGAAAGGGCGCTTGACGTAGGAAGCGCGGTCGAGGGCAGAATCGACTGGATGCGCAGGCTCAGTCTCATGCAGCTTCATTCCGGCGAGCACATTCTCTCCGGCATTGTCCACCGCCGTTTCGGCTACGACAACGTGGGCTTCCACATGGGGGCCGACATGGTGACCATCGACTTTTCCGGCATGCTCACGGAGGAAGACCTGAAGGTCGTCGAGCGTGAGGCGAACGAGGTCGTCTGGGAAAACCGCGAAATCAAAATTACATTCCCCTCCGCGCAGGAGCTCGAGCAGCTTCCGTACCGGAGCAAAAAGGTGCTCACGGGAGATGTGCGGATTGTGACGATCGAAAATGCCGATATCTGCGCCTGCTGCGGGACACACGTGACAAGGACGGGGGAGATTGGGCTTATCAAGATTTTCTCCTGCGTGAAGTTCCACGAGGGCGTGCGGCTGGAGATTCTCTGCGGCATGCGCGCATACGACTATGTGAACCGGCTCATGGAACAGAACCGGAAAAATTCCGCCCTGCTTTCCGCGAAGCCCACCGAGACGAACGCTGCGGCGGAAAGAATGGCAGAGGAGCTCGCCAGCGTCAAATACCGCGTATCGCAGGTAGAGAACGAACTGTTTTCCCTGAAAGCGAAGGCCTACGCGGGAGAAAACGACGTGCTGCTGTTTGAGAGCGCCATGAGCCCGGATGCGGTGCGCAGGTTTGCAGACGCGATTCTTGCAGGCTGCACGGGAAGAATCGCAATTTTTGCGGGGGACGATGAAGCAGGCTATAAATACGCGCTGTGCAAAAAAGACGGTGACCTTCGGGAAACGGTCAAGGCGCTCAATGCTGCGTGCAATGGGCGAGGCGGCGGTAAGCCGTTTTTCGCGCAGGGCTCTGTGCAATCGACGCGCGCGCAGCTCGAAGCGTTTTTTGCCTCGCTCGGGTGATACAGAAAGGAGAATCGGCATGTTACAGGATATTGCGCCGCATATTTATCGGAACCAGATGTCATGGAAGGCGCCGGACGCGGACGATTTTGTGCTCTGTTACCGGGGAAGGACGCTCTACTGCAAGGTAGAGGACCGGAATCTCATTTTGCCGCGCGTGAAGGATGTAGCCGCCGACGCCCTGCAATACGCGTTTTCCATCGACGAGCGGGCGGACTATCTGCTCTCGGACGCGGAATTTGAAGAAAAAGACGGCTTTTCTTACTTAGATACCGGAAAGCTCCGCAGCCTCGCCCTCGGTCCCGCGCTCATGGCGGCGGCAGCGGGGGAGAGCTTATATCGCTGGTACTCGAGCCAGCGGTTCTGCGGCCGGTGCGGCAGGCCCATGGAAAAGAGCAAGATTGAGCGGGCGATGGTCTGCCCCGCATGTTCTAATACGGTGTATCCCAAGATCTGCCCAGCGGTCATCGTTGCGATTCACGACGGCGACCGGCTGGTGCTCACGCGCTATAAAGACCGCCCCTTCAAGAACTATGCGCTCGTCGCGGGTTTCAACGAAATCGGCGAGTCGATCGAGGAAACGGTGCACCGCGAGGTGTTGGAAGAAACGGGGCTTCACGTGAAGAACCTGCGGTTTTATAAGTCCCAGCCGTGGACGTTTACAGACACGCTGCTCTTTGGCTTTTTTGCCGAGCTTGACGGCAGCGACAAAATTACCGTGCAGGAGGATGAGCTCGCGGAGGCGGGCTGGTTCCATCGCAGCGAGATCCCCGAGGACCAGAGCCGTATCAGCCTGACAGGCGAAATGATGGAGCAGTTTCGGAAAGGACTGGCGTAATAAATGAACGAAAACGAACGCGAGAAGAAGCAAATGGAGCCCGCGAATGACGCGGAAGCGCAGAAGCAGGCGCAGATCGGCCAGCGGCGGCGGATGATTCAGCTGCTTGCAGGAATGTACCTGCTGTATCTGGCCTATCAGCTGATATCGAGCGCGGTGCAGGAAGCGGCGTGGTCCACGATGAAAATTGTGAGCCTGATTGCCGGGGTTATCTTTGGCCTGACGGGCGCGGCACTTCTGATTTTCAACGTGCGCGCGGAGCTGAAGCGTGCCAGAGAGATGACAAAACCGGAAGAGAAGGAACAAGGAGAAGACGAGCGATGAACAATTCCATGAACGATCTGATGAATCTGATTTCCGTTCTCTGCGGCGGATACTGCCTGTACACTTGGTTCCGGCTGGTGCGGGAAAAGCGGCTGTTTGAAAACGGTATTCTGCTGCCCAAGGACAGAAAGCCCGAGGACTGCTTCGATGAGGACGCGTATATCCGCATCCTCCGCCCGAAGCTCGGCATTTTGGGACTGGTGGTTTTCCTGTTCGGCGTGTTCTCGGCCATCAATGATCGGTGCGCCCCGCCGCTTCTCGAGTTCCCGCTGATCTTTATCCCGTGGGGTGTGGAGGCGGCTGTGCTGATCTGGTACGCCGTGAGCAGCTCGCGCGCGATGAAGGACTATTTCTAAAAGATGAATCTGTCCCCGGTCAAAATGCTGGCCGGGGGCATTTTTTGCGCGATTGCGGTTGTAAAATGCGGTTTGGTGTGATACACTAATTCAGTTATGTAATCATTTCATTTATTGGAGGGCAAACCCATGTAGCGTGCTGGAACGGAACGAAGAAACTAGAATTTGGAGGAGAATACATGGCTACCCTGAAGGAAGAAATCTCCCGGCGCAGAACGTTCGCGATCATCTCGCACCCCGACGCCGGTAAAACGACGCTGACCGAAAAGTTCCTGCTCTACGGCGGGGCAATTGCGCAGGCAGGCGCGGTCAAGGGCAAGAAGAATTCGCGCGCGGCGGTCTCCGACTGGATGGAGATCGAAAAGCAGCGCGGCATTTCGGTTACGTCCTCCGTCATGCAGTTCCAGTATGAGGGCTACTGCATCAACATTCTCGACACCCCGGGACATCAGGACTTCTCGGAGGACACGTACCGCACGCTCATGGCCGCGGACTCGGCGGTCATGGTCATCGACGGCGCGAAAGGCGTGGAGCCCCAGACGAGAAAACTCTTCAAGGTCTGCGCGATGCGCCACATCCCGATTTTTACGTTCATCAACAAAATGGACCGCGAGTCGCGCGACCCGTTTGATCTGCTCGATGAGCTTGAAAACGAGCTTGGCATCGAAACGTATGCCTGCAACTGGCCGATCGGTTCGGGCAAGGAATTTCAGGGCGTGTACGATCGCAGAGCCGGACAGCTGCTGTTCTTCTCGGGCGTATCGGGCAAGAACCGGGCGGACAAGCTGGAAATCGACCTCGACGATGCCAAGGTTTCCGAGCTCATCGGCGAGAAGCGGCACGCGCAATTAAAGGACGATGTGGAGCTGCTTGGCGCGGGACGCGAGTTCGACATGGAGGAAGTGCAGCGCGGAGAGCTGTCTCCGGTGTTCTTTGGCTCGGCACTCACGAACTTCGGCGTGGAGCCGTTTTTGGAGGAATTCTTGCGCATGACGCCAAGCCCGCTGCCGCGTGTGGCAGACTGCGGCGAGATCGACACGTTCAGCCCCGATTTTTCGGCGTTCGTCTTTAAAATCCAGGCGAACATGAACAAGGCACACCGCGACCGGCTTGCCTTTATGCGCATCTGCTCGGGCAAGTTCGAGCGCGACGCGGAATATTATCACGTGCAGGGAAACAAAAAAATGCGCCTTTCCCAGCCGCAGCAGCTGATGGCCTCCGAGCGTGAAATCGTCGACGAGGCGTACGCGGGAGACATCATCGGTGTCTTTGACCCCGGCATTTTCTCGATCGGCGACACGATCTGTACCCCGGGGCACAGGTTCCAGTTTGGCGGCATCCCGACCTTCGCGCCCGAGCATTTCTCGCGTGTGAGCCCCAAGGACTCGATGAAGCGCAAGCAGTTCATCAAGGGTACGGAGCAGATCGCACAGGAGGGCGCAATCCAGATCTTCAAGCTGCCGAATTCCGGCATGGAGGAGGTCATCGTGGGCGTGGTCGGCACGCTGCAATTTGACGTGTTCCAGTACCGCATGAAGGGCGAGTACGGCGTGGATCTGCGGATGGAAGGACTCCCGTATGAGTACCTACGGTTCATCGACAAGTCCCCGGTGGCTGACCTCAAGGATCTGAACCTGTCTTCCGACGTGGAGCTCCTGGAGGACTACAAGGGAAGAAGCCTTCTCGTCTTCGCGTCCAACTGGTCGATCGATTACACGATCAAGCGCAATCCGGGTTTGAAACTCTCCGAGACGGCGCAGAACTGGTAAGGTACGTGGGTCGATGTGGGCATCGCCCCCTACGCAGCCATCTGACATCACGTGTTTGTAGGGGCCGATGCCCACATCGGCCCATCTGTGGTGTACGATGATTTTGCGTCGTTCACAAAAAATTCACAAATATTTTTGGCCGGGCAGATGGATAATCTGCCCGTTTTTTTCTTGAATTAGAAAATACAGGAAACTAAATTAAAACAAAATTGTAACAAATATAAAACAAATGGATACAAATTGTGCCGAAACGCGAAAGGAACCACAAGCGCTTGTAGTCAAGGGGTTCAGAATCTTAATTTCTCTTAAATCTCCACAAAATAGTTGCAAATTTTAATTTTTATGGTAAACTTAGAAGGAACAATCCCCGCAGAAGCGGGAAAACATGGAAGGAAATTGAGAGGTGTTCTTTATGAAGAAGAAATTGAGCAGACTCTTATGCGCGCTCCTCGTGCTGACGATGGTGCTCGCAATGGTGCCCGCCGTCTCGGCGGCAGGCAGCGGCAAGACGGCGGATGACCCTATTGTATTGTATGATGGGCAGACGTCATCGGACATCCCCAAATGCACGGGTAATCATACGCTGACGGCTGCATTCTATGAGGTCTTTGGCAGCACAGAAAGCAAGACTACAAAGTACATTTCGTTCAATTCCAAAACGGGGTTGATTACTGCAAAAGACGCTACATACAAGAACGGTACGTGGGGCGTTGTGAAAGCTGTTTTCAGCTGCAAAAATTCTGACTTAACGGATAATGTGCGTTATTATAAGGTCTTCGACAATGCGAAAAGCATCACGTTGACGGATGAAAGCGGCACAAAAATTACAAACTCTCTGCGTGCGACAGCGGGCGGTGCGAACGTCTATTTTACCGGCTATACCGGCAACCCTGCTTTGATTAGCGTTTCGACGGACGACAAAACAATCGCGACAGCTGAGATTAACGAGACGGGCTACAGCGCAAAGAAGCCGTATTTTACGGTTACGGCGGTGGGCGAAGGAACAACAACGCTGTACGTTACGATTGATCAGGGCAGAAGCACTGAAAAAACGACTTCCTATCTGGTCATTACGGGAAGAAGCGGCGTTCTGACGCTCAAGAAAGGCACTGAGGTCATTTCCCAGAGCAACTATAGAACGGATGAAGTGAAAGACGGGACGTTAAGTGCGTCCGTGGACGATACACTGACTCTGACCCCGAGCGCCGATTCCACGCTCGGAAATGTCTCTGATGTTAAATGGGTCGTGAATGATGCCAAGGATCTTGAGACTTACGGTCTTAAGGACGAGACTCCGGCGGATGTTACGTTCGAGAAGGTGGACGCAAAAACAAAGGCGGCGACCTTCCGATTCGAGCGCTCCGGCGTGGCTGTGCTCAAGGCAAAGCTTGGCACAGAGTCTGCGGTAGTCATTGTAAACATTGTCAGCAACATTCGCAAGGTCGCGATTGAGGGCACTTACACCGATGATAAGGCGCTCATTGACGACGGCCAGATGAACAATAACGGAAAGCTCAACCTTTCCGTGAAGGTCACGCCGGATGCGAACAAAGGCGACGCAGTGAGCGCAAAGTGGACGATCACAAGCGGTTCCGATTTTGTCGCATACGAAAAAAACGCTGACAGCAAAATCGACGTTGACGATAACACGGTTGCGACTGGAAGGGCTGTTACGCTGAAGGCGAAGAGAGCCGGTACGTTTACGATCAAGGTTGAACTCGGCGGCAAGTCGGACGAGCTGACCATGAAGATCAACAAACAGGGAACTGTTATCCAGATCAAGAGAATTCCGACAAATAAGCTGCGCGCAACAGTACGTGCCGGAACGGCGGACGAGATCGTTCAGCAGATGAACGAGAATGTTCTTTATAACTCCATTACCGCGATTGACAGCGAGGGCTACAATGTGCAGGTCCCTGTCAGATGGTATGACGCACAGATCAGCTCGGATAAGAAGAGCGCAACGGTTTCCGGCTATGCCGTGACCACGCGCGAGGGCGACACAAACACGTATGAATACGATGCAAACTGCAGCAAAAATATCACCGCAGAGGCCACGTTGACCGACGATGCGGCGGTTACAAAAGTCGAAATCACCAGCAGCAAGGATCTGGCCATCGCGGACGACCGCGTGACGCTGACGGCAAATGCCGAGGTCATGCCGTCCAATGCGACAGTCAAGTATCAGTGGTATGTCAATGGAAAGTCCGTCAAGGACGCTACCAGCAAGACGTATACCTATACGATCCCGAAGGCTTCCTCCGACAGCAGCACGTCCTATAAGTTCAAGTGCGAAGTGACCGCCACCTATAAGGGCGAATCCACAAGCACCATGTCCAAGGAATATACCGTCTCGGTTTCCAGAGACTACGCCGTCAGTGTTTCCACCTCGACCGGCAAGACCAGCTTCACCGTCGGCGATAAGCCCGAACTCGAAGCAACGCTTACCTATAAGGGCAGCAAGGTTTCCAACCCCTCCGTCACTTGGAAAATCTATGACGAGAAGGAAAATTCCATTGATTCCAACGTTGCGACCCTCTCTGCCAGCGGCAGCACGGCTACGTTGACCACCAAGGCGGTCAAGAAAGCATCCGGCGACAAGATCGTTGTCCGCGCGACGATCTCGGCCAACGGCCAGAGCTTCTCCAGCAGCGAGACGCTGACCATCAAGCCGGCGGAGGCCAGCACGGTCAAGCAGTCCGTCGGCTCCGGCGCGGCGCTCAAGGCTTCCAGCATCACCAGCGCCGTCACCAAGGCTGCGGGCTCGAACGCGAAGCTTTCCTACATTATTTTCAACACGCCGAAGAGCTGCACGCTGCAGAAGAGCTCCTCTTCCTCCTCTTCCATCGGCGACACGAAGTGCTACGTCTCCACGACCTCCGGCCAGAAGCTCTCCGACGTTTACGTCAAGACCTCTGCCTCCAGCGCTTCCGTCACCTACACCGCCTATGACGCTGACGATTACGTTCTGGCTACCGGCACGGTGAGCTTTGACGCGAACGATTCCGGCGACACCATCACCGCCTCCGGCGCAAGCCTCAAGACCATCGGCGCGGCCGACCAGATCACGGGCGAATACGCCAAAGCCGACTATGTGAAGTTCGATCTTCCGAGAGCAAGCGAGGGCAAGCTCTACTACGACTACACCACTATCTCCGACTTCGGCGGCGAGGTCAAGGAATCCGACAAGTACTACCTCGACGCAAGCAGCTCGCAGAACGACATTGAGGACGTGTACTTCCTGCCGGCGGCTGGCGTGACCGGTAAGTTCAAGATCGACTACACCGCGTATTCCTCTTCGAACTCCGACCTCGGCAGCGGCACGATTACCGTAAACATCAAGAGCAAGACCGCTTCCGATAAGTTTACCGATGTGTCCACGAAGACCGGCTTCCAGTGGGCGGCTGACTCCATCGACTTCGGCGCTGACAACGGCATCATCAAGGGCGCTACCACCTACACCTTCGCGCCCTCGCAGAGCCTGACGCGCGCCCAGCTCGTCACGATCCTCTACCGCGCGGCAGGTTCGCCCTCCGTCTCCGGCGTGACGAATCCGTTCAAGGACACGAAGTCCGATTACTACACCAACGCCATGCTCTGGGCCTACAAGAACTCGATCGTCACCGGCACGAGCGCTACGACGTTCAGCCCCGACTCTCCCGTCACCCGTGAGCAGATCGCGGCCATCCTGTACCGCTACATGGGCTCGCCCACGGCAACCGGCTCTCTGACCGGCTTCACCGACCGCGCCAATGTCAGCACCTACGCCACCACCGCTATGCAGTGGGCCATCGGCAAGGGCTACATCACCGGCATCGGCACGAAGCTTGACCCGAAGGGCAACGCCACCCGCGCGCAGGTCGCTGTCATCATCCACCGCTTCCTGACCAAGTAATCGGTCAAAGAAGTCCATCATCAAGCGCAAGGCTCCCGGTTCATAGAACCGGGAGCCTTTTTATACATATTTGATACCTTCAAGGAAAACGCGTAGGGGGCGATGCCCACATCGCTCCGGCAAACAGAACCGAATATACGGTAATCTGCGGCGAATCCGCAACTTCCAAATGGGTAGATGTGGGCATCGACCCCTACGAACATCCCGGCAGGCATGCGTAAAAAATACCGCCCTGATAGCTCAAGGCGGTACTTTTGTTATTCGGCAATGGACCAGTTCTCGCCGTCGAAGAAGACGGAGGCGTAGAAGCTCTGATACTGCGGGTTCTCAATGGACTCCGGCAGGACATCCTGCTCTGTATCTGCCCCGTCATCTGCTGAAGGCTCGGGGAGATCGGCAGAGGCGGGAAGGGTGATGTTCGTGCAGGTGTAATAGCCGCTGAGGCTTAGGAGCGTGCCGCCGTCCGTGGTCTGCATGGCGTACACATCGCCGACCGTCACATCCGAGACCAAAACCTCGCTGCGCGACCAGCCGTTTTCAATGAGCAATGTATCGAGGCTTCCGAGAAGCCCATCGTCCCCGCCCGTCAGGGGAAGGCTCGAAAGCGCGTCCTGCAAAACCGCAGAGACGGCAAGCTTCGCGTCCTCGCTCAGGCTCAGAATGGGGCAGATGGAATCGTAGTCGTAGGAAAGGGAATAGTCGTAGGGGCGGAAGATGTCGAAGTCTGCCAGCGAGAAGCTCAGCGTGCTGTCGACGGAAATGCCGCTCAGAGTCTGCAACGTCTTGGCCGGGATCACGCAACAGTCCGCGCCGTTGAGTTGGACATCCATTTCTGAGTCGTAGTCATTGTAGACATCGACTGTACCTAAACTGAACAGCACCTCAAACGACCGGTTCGCCGCCGGTACGCTGTCGGTGAGCACTTCGCCCGCGTCCGTCTTGCAGCTGGCTGTGACGACGGAATCTGCATGCAGGGGAGAAAGCTGCAAGGAAGAACCGGCTGAAAGCGTTGTGTAATACGCGCCGTCGATCGAGAGGTCAACGCTGATGCTCGAGCTGTTCCAGACGTACAGGCTTGTGTAGTCGAGATCGAGTGAGAGCTGCGTCGGCTGCATGAGGTTGACACTCGTCGACTTTTCAAAACTCTGACCGGCGCTCGACGTGTAGGAAATATCCAGATCGTAAAGCCCGGGGTAGAGTGCGTCGAATTTTGCTTCTGCGCGCACAAGGTTCGAAGCGTCCGGCGTATAGCCCGCGCTGTCGGCAATGTCGGCCGACTCGACCGGGACGCTTTCGGTCTGCGCGTCTCCTGCGGTGACGGATGCGCCCGCGACGTTTGTGGAAACATCCAGTTCACATGTGTCGACCAGTACACGGTAGGTTGAAAATGGGAAGCCGCCGCGCTTTTCAACGTGCAGGCAGGGACTGCCCTCATCAGCAAGCTGCGCCGTCTGCTGCCGGAAGGCCGCGCTTTCGCGGTAAAGGGCGAACATGGGGGAAAGCGCGTCCTCGGTGAAATCGCCGCTTCCGGAGGGCGCTGCTACCGCGCGCAGCCGCTCAAAATCGCCGCTTGCCAGCGCCGCCTGAAACTCTGCCGCGGTCTTTTCCGGCGTATGCTCCCGGGAAATGCGCCACAGCGCCAACGCGCCGCCTGCAACCAGAACCGCGCACAACACGCCCGCAGCGACACGCCGGGATGTGCCCGGAGTTTTTGAAGCGTCGGAGGTATCCGCACGGGGCATATAGATCTGAACATCGTCCTCCGGCACGTGACCGCAGGCGGGGCAAGCACCGCTGCCGCTTTTGGCCTTTGCGCCGCATTTCGGACAAATACGAGACATAAGAATCTTCCTTCGTTACTCGAACTGATCAAAACGCGCCAAAATCGCGCGTTTCAAATCGAACTACAGTATACTCAGAAGGTATCCAAAAGTCAATCCCTTGGGCGTCTTTTCTCGTGCAGCACAATATATTATAGTAAGGATCGGAATTGGCATGACTTGCAAACTCGTTGTAGGGGGCGATGCCTGCATCGCCCCCTACGCATGAAAGCTGGTACGTTACGAAAAAATCTCCCAGCTCCACACGGAGCCGGGAGAATTATGGTGCCGGTGACCGGGCTCGAACCGGTACGAGTTTTACCTCACGGGATTTTAAGTCCCGGGCGTCTGCCAATTCCGCCACACCGGCAAATCAGCTTCTATATACTACCACGAACACTGCGCGCCGTCAAGCAAAAACATTTCCCGCAAGTTTGTTCGATTCCGTCCGACACGGACAGAGCAGGGAAATGCTGCGTTTACATAAAGAATCAGGTCTTTAAGGCAAAATTAAGGATTTGTAACCAAAATGTAATTGCTCTTTCCCGCAAACGATGCTAAACTAACCTCAGAAAGCGGGATCATTCTATCCCAAACATGATTTTGGTAGGAGGAAAAGGAATCATGAAAACAAGTAAAAGATTACTGAGTATCGTCCTGATGCTCGCCATGCTTGTGAGTATGTTCACAGTGATGGCCTTTGCCGGCGATAAGGTAAAAGTTACCTTTGATATTGGCAAGGGCGGAACAGCCTCGATCGGAAATAAAACACTGAAAAGCAGAGAGTATAGCTTCACGCTTGCGGAAATCAACAACGCGTATGTCGTTGTGAGTCCCAAGTCCGGCTACGTCGCGGACGTGATGATCGGCGACACGAAGCTGGATCAGGCGCAGGCAAACTATGGCTTCAGCCTGTCGTCCGATATGGATGGCAAAACGATCAAGATTACCTTTAGCGAGAAGGATGCGGGCGGAGAACCCGAACCCACTCCCGATCCCGAACCCTCTGCGGATGTAAATCTGAGAATCGGCATGTGGGCAAGCGATGTTCAGAATGCCGAAATCCTGCGCGATGGCAAAGCGCTTGACATCACGACGGCAGTTTCCTTTACTCAGGAAGAGCTCAATAGAGGCGTTACGCTGACAGCTCGTGCAGACAACAAAACGTATTCGGTCAAGTGGACGCTGAACGAAGGTACGCCGGTAGAAGGCAAAACGTTCACGCTTCCGACAGACCTCAAGGATGGCAGCAAGTTGTTTGTTGAGTTTATGGTCGACACCAAGCCGGAGCCTGAAACAAAACATACGCTGACGGTTTCCTCGAAAGATGACTCGATGGGTCTTATCCAGTATGGTGAGAACGAGAAGAAATCCATTGACTTCAGCCTCGAAAAGAAGGAAAAGGTTACTGTAAAGGCTGTTGCCAAGAAGGGTTACGAGTTTGTCGAGTGGAGATCGGATGACATCGAGCTTACCCGCAGCCAGAAGCAGGATGCCACGCTGAAAATCACCATGCCCGACAATGACGTCAAGGTTACGGCTGTGTTCCAGAAGAAAACTGTTTCCGGGGACTACAAGCTGACGCTCGACGTGAGCAGACATGGCGACGTTTATGAGAACAGCACAAGAGGCGACGCCGCGAAGAGCTATTATTGGCTCGACGATGACGACGAGCTCACCTTCAAGGCAGTTGCCGACAAGGGCTACGAGGTTCGTTGGCGCATTGGCAAGGGCAGATGGAACTACACCTCGAAGATCACCGTCAACGCGCGCGACATGGGCTGGGACAACGCGACGCTTGATATCGACTTTGTCGATTCCGGCTCCACGCCCAGCTCCAAGAACTATACGCTGAGCATCGACATCACCGGCGGCAAGCATGGCACGCTCAGCTACAAGAACAGCGTCATTTCCGACGGTAAGACCTACTCCCTTGAAAAGAACGACACCATGACCTTCAAGGCAGAACCTGATAAGGGCTACGTGGCGGCATGGAAGTTCGGTACCGAGACTTATGTCGGCAGCAGCTACACCGTCAAGATGGGCTCAAAGGACGCGACGCTCTATGTCAGCTTCGTTGACAAGAATGACTATCGTTGGGGAAATCTGCCATTCCACGATGTGACGAACCGCGACTGGTACTATGACGACGTTCTGTACGCCTACATCAACGGCCTCATGGACGGCATCTCCATGACGAGCTTCGGCGCGGACCAGAACACCACGCGCGGCCAGGTCGTCACCATTCTGTGGAGACTGACCGGCGAACCCAGAGCGGCCAGAAACAACCAGTTCACGGACGTTTCGTCCAACGCGTATTACAACACCGCGATTTCGTGGGCAGCCGAGAACGGCATCGTCAAGGGCTATGATTCCAAGACCTTCCGTCCGAACGCGAACGTCACCCGTGAGCAGCTGGCAGCGATCCTGTACCGCTACGCCGAGTACATGAACCTTTCCACGAGAGGCGCTTCCAACCTCACCAAGTTCGATGACTACTACTCCATCGGCACGTGGGCAAGAGACTCCCTGGCTTGGGCAAACTATCATGGCCTCATCAACGGCGTTGACAGCTACCACATCGATCCCAAGGGCAACACCACCCGCGCACAGCTGGCAGCCATCCTGCACCGCTTCGCCGTGGAATTCGCCTGATCCCGGTATAATGAAAGGACCTCCCTCACGGGAGGTCCTTTTTTGCGCATTTTTCAGAAAATCCGTAGGGGTCGATGCCCACATCGACCCGGCAGATTGGGCCGTTTTTTTGAAAATCTTCGGCGAATTCGATGGTGCCCTTGGGGCAATGTGGGCATCGACCCCTACGCGAAGGTGGAAGATTGCGGAAATTCTGCCTGCACGAACACATCGGGAGAACGCAAAAACGCTCCTCGGAAGAGGAGCGTTTCGTGATTTGCTCAGATATTCGCGATGAGCTCGATCTCAACCTTTGCGTCTTTGGGCAGGCGTGCGACCTGAACAGCGGAACGGGCAGGGCAGGCGCCTTCCGGGAAGAACTCAGCATAGACCGCGTTCATGGCGGCAAAGTCGTTCATGTCGGCGAGGAAGACGGTGGTCTTCACAACGTCCGCCATGGAGCCGCCGGCAGCCTCGATGATGGCCTTGCCGTTTGTGAGCGACTGCTTCGTCTGCGCGGAAACGTCCTCGGGCATGACGCCGGTCGCCGGGTCGATGGGCAACTGGCCGGAGACAAAGACGAGAGAGCCTGCCTTGGTCGCCTGCGAGTAGGGGCCAATCGCGCCGGGCGCGTTGGTGGTGGCGATAACTTCTTTCATGATAAAATCCTCCTTGGATAAAATGATGGTATTAGGCTTTTTTGGTTGCCTGCTCAAGCGCTGTTGCCAGCTGGTCGGGACAGGACGTGGGCTTGTAGCCGCAGCGGATGCCGCGCAGGCGGGCGATGACCTCATCGACGGGCATACCTTCAACGAGCCGGCCGATGCCCTGCAAGTTGCCGCTGCAGCCGCCGATATATTCTACGTTTCTGAGCTTGCCGTCCTCGATGTCAAATAAGATCCGGCTCGAGCACGTGCCCTTTGTCTTGTATTCGTAATGCATGGTGTTGTTCCTTTCTATACGGTCAGGTCGCAGAATTCTGCGCCGACATAGTCACAAAGCGATTCCGGGTTCAAAAGCACCTGCGCCCCGCGCTGCCCGGCAGACACGCCAATCTCGTCATACAAAATCGCCGTTTCGTCGATGAATGTCGGGAAGTGCTTTTTCATGCCGATGGGGCTGCATCCGCCGCGGATATAGCCTGTGAGCGGCAGAAGCTCTTTGACATGGATCAGCTCGACCTTTTTATCCTTCGCGGCCTTTGCGGCTTTTTTGAGGTCCAGCTCGCAGCAGACCGGAATGCAGAAGACAAGATAGCCTCGTTTTTCGCCCCGGGCGATGAGCGTTTTGAAAATCTGCTCCGGCGGCTCACCAATCCCTTCGGCGGCATGAAGACCGCTGAGATCGTTCTCGTCATACGCGTATTCGCGCGCCTCATACGGAAGTTTTGCCGCGTCCAATAGCCGCATCACATTTGTTTTGTTCATACTTTCGCCTCCAACCGGCGGAAATTCCGCGGGTTTTCGCCCGCGCGCCACCTATTATACCCGATTGTGCGCAAACTTGCAAGACGCATGTAAATTTGCTATAATACCAGCCGATAAGAAGAAAGGGGAGAGCGCAATGTCAATTGAAAAGGTAAGGGCGTATTTTGCGCAGTTTGGAATGGAGAAGCGCATTCTGGAATTTGACGTGTCGAGCGCAACGGTAGAGCTCGCGGCGCAGGCGGTCGGCGTGGAGGGAAAGCAAATCGCAAAGACGCTCTCGTTTTTGCTGGGCGATGCGTGCATCCTGATCGTTGCAGCGGGCGATGCGCACGTGGACAATAAAAAATACAAAGAGCGTTTTGGGCTCAAGGCCAAGATGCTCGCGCACGACGATGTGCCGGAATACATCGGCCACGCGGTGGGCGGCGTGTGCCCGTTTGCCGTGAAGGACGGCGTGAAGGTCTACTTAGATGAATCGCTCAAGCGCTTTGAGACCGTGTTCCCGGCAGCCGGGAGCGCGAACAGCGCCATTGAGCTGACGATCCCGGAACTGGAAAAATACTCGAAATTCGACGGCTGGGTCGACGTGTGCAAGGACTGGAGAACCGACGCAGAGGGATAAAGCGGGCCGCTTCCGGGCATACTGCTTCCAAAAACCTTTGGAGGCGAGCACATGGAAGAATCGAAACGTGAAAACAAGCAGGAGTCTACGCAGGAGCTTCTGGAGCTCGGCGCGAGCACCACAAAATCGAGCAAGGGGAACATCTATACCCTCACGATCATCGGCCAGATCGAAGGCCACCAGACGCTTCCCGAGACGGTGAAGACGACGAAGTACGAGCACGTGATCCCGCTGCTGGCGGCGGTCGAGGAGTCGGAAGACATCGACGGGCTTCTGCTGCTACTCAATACCGTCGGCGGCGACATTGAAGCGGGGCTCGCGATTGCGGAGCTGATTGCGGGGATGAAAAAGCCGACGGTGTCTCTTGTATTGGGCGGCGGGCACTCGATCGGGATTCCGCTGGCCGTCTCCGCCAAGCGCGCGATTATCGCGCCGAGAGCCAGTATGACCGTGCACCCTGTGCGTATGACGGGGTTAGTCGTCGGCGCGCCGCAGACGTATCATTATTTTGACCAGATTCAGGACCATATCGTGGACTTCGTGACCGAAAACTCCCGCATTTCCCGCGAGGATTTTGAGCGCTACATGATGGCGACTGGGAACATGGCGACGGATGTGGGAACGGTCCTTTATGGCGCGGAGGCGGTCAAGTCCGGGCTTATGGACGAGCTTGGGACGCTGTCTGACGCGCTTAGCTATCTTCACCGGCAGATCGCGCGCGGAAAAAAGCGCCGCGGGGAGTCAAACGGGGAGACAAACGGCTAAAAAGTCTGGAATTATTCTCTGGGTTGTGATAATATAAATCAGTATGAGATTTTTACGCGGCCTCGGCCGCCTCAACCTTGGAGGATTGTCTATGACCTATTGGAATGCCGTTTTGCTGGGGCTGGTGCAGGGCGTGGCGGAGTTTCTGCCGATCTCGAGCTCCGGCCATCTGGCAGTGCTGCAAAACTTTCTCGCCATCGGCGACATGGAAAACCACATGCTCTTTGACGTGCTGCTGCATCTGGGGACGCTGGCTGCGGTTATTCTCGCGTTCTGGAAGGATGTGCGCGAGGTCGTGACGGAGTTTGCGCGCATGCTCCACATCCGAAGAACCCCGCGAGGATTGAGGCCCAACCGGCGTGAGCGGCGGCTGATCAGCTTTCTCATCATCGCGACGCTTCCGCTCATCCCGGCGGTGTTTTTATCGAATGTGGTGGAGTCTCTCTACCAGAACACGTTTTTCATTGGCTTCGCGTTTATCCTGACGGGCTTTCTGCTCTTTGCCGCCGACCGCATGGGGCACGGCAACAAGGACGAGCGGAGCTCGACAACGGCGGACGCGCTGGTAGTCGGTCTTGCGCAGGCGGTCGCGGTCGTGCCGGGGCTGTCGCGCTCCGGGACGACGATCAGCTTTGGCATGCTGCGCGGCTTTGAGCGGAGCTTTGCCGTGAAATTTTCGTTCCTGCTCTCCATTCCGGCGGTGCTCGGCGCAAATCTGGTGTCGATCATCAAGGTGTTCTCGACGGGTGTGGAGTGGAGCTATGTGCCAATGTATCTGGCCGGCGTGGCCTGCGCGTTTGTGTCGGGCTACTTTGCCATCTATTTTCTGCGGCTGGTTGTCCAGCGCGGAAAATTCGGCGGTTTTTGCTATTATTGCTGGGGCGCGGGGCTTGTGACGCTGCTGCTGTCCCTGATTTCCTGAAAGGACGGAGCCTCATGGCGGAAAAGCAAACAAAAAAACGTGCCTCCGGCAGCAAATTAACCGGGAAATCCTCCGGCAGCCGGAAAAGCACGTCAAAGGGCTCGAAATCCAAAGCGAAGACACAGACGCCCATCCGGCGCGAGGTCGGCGCGGGCGTGTGTCTGGTGCTGGCGCTGTGTACGGTGCTGGGCTGCCTTGGCATCAAGGGTGCGCTTTTGTCGCTGCTGATCGGGCTTTTCAAGGGGCTCATCGGCTCGGGACTTTACATACTGCCGTTTTCGTTCGTGATGGGTTTTCTGATTTTGCTGCTGCATGACGGAAGACCTGTCGCGCTGCGCGTAACATGCAGTTTTTTGTTGGCCGTGACCATCGGCGCGCTGGTGCAGCTGGTGGGCGGACAGGAGGGAGCCGAGTGGTCGCTTGACATGATTGCGGAGCTCTGGGACGGCGGTCTGGACGGCAGCTGCGCGGGCGTTGTGTCCGGGCTTCTGGCGCAGACGCTCGAGCTCATCATCAGCCGCATCGGCGCGGTCATTGTGCTTCTGGCAGCGCTGGCGATGGAGCTTATTACGAGCCTTAATATGACGGTCAGCGGGATCATTACCGCGATCAAGAACCGCCCCAGAATCGAATATGACGAGCCGAAGCGCGAGCATCCGGACCCTGCCGAGCGGATCGTGAACCACGTGGCGCAGAAGCACATTGACCACGTTGAGCAGCAGATGGAACGCCGCCGCGCGAAGGCTTCGGAGTTTGATCTTCCTGTGGACGAGCCGCCGCTTCCCGTGCAGGAGCGGAAGGAAAAGTCGGAGAAAAAGCCGATGCGGCCGGACGTTTTTGTCGAGGAAAGCCGCAAGCAGCAGCGGCAGGAGGCGAGCCGGGAAGCATCCGATGGGCCGGACATTCTGGCCGTGAGACCCGAGCATCCTGCGCAGGCAGAGGTTCCGGAGCAGGAGGAGCTTCCCAAGAAGCTTCCGCCTTTGAATCTGGACGAGCTGCGCCGGGAAGAACCGCCGCTTGTCGTGCCGAACCGGACGCGGCCGGAGGAAGCAGCCGATTCGCAGGAAGAAGAACCGGAGAAGCCGGTCTTCACACCGCACCCGGCAGCGCCCGCACCCATTTCACCTGCGCCCGAGGCTGCGTTTTTATCGGCGGCCAGTGCGGCCAATAAGCCTCTTCCGAAGCCGGAGGCGGCCGTCGCCGCGATCGAGGAAGAGCTTGCACCGTTAGAGCCGGCAGCGGACGATAAAATCAAAAAGAACGATGTGCGGCTTGAAGCTGCGGCCATTGCGCAGGAAATCGCAAGCGCGCCCGAGCCTCCCGCATATCAGTATCCGCCGGTATCTTTATTGAAGCAGGGCTCCGGCGCGGCGCACGACGGAACCGAAGAAATGCGCCAGAACGCCGAACGGCTCAGCGATACGCTCAAGTCCTTCGGCATTGAGGCGACGATCATCAACGTCACGCGAGGTCCTTCTGTCACGCGGTATGAGCTCGAACTCAGCCGGGGTGTAAAGCTCTCGAAGGTGACGAATCTCGCGGACGATATTGCTTTGGCACTCGGCGCGTCGGGTGTTCGCATTGCGGCAATTCCCGAGAAAATTTCCGTGGTCGGTATTGAGGTACCGAACCGCGTGGTGTCGACCGTTCTGGCGCGCGATGTGATCGACTCGCCGGAGTTTGAAAAGAGCAAATCGAAGGTCTCCTTCGCCGTCGGCAAGGACATCGGCGGCAACCGCATCATCGGCGACATCGGAAGACTGCCGCACCTGCTCATCGCCGGTACGACCGGCTCCGGTAAGTCGGTGTGCATGAACTCGCTCATCATTTCGCTTCTCTATAAGGCGAAGCCAGAAGAGGTCAAGCTCATCATGGTCGACCCCAAAATGGTTGAGCTCGGCATTTATAACGGCATTCCGCACCTGCTCATTCCGGTCGTGACCGACCCCAAGAAGGCGGCGGGCGCGCTGCAGTGGGCCGTGACGGAGATGATGCGCCGGTACCGTCTGATGGCGGACGCGGGCGTGCGTGATCTGGCGTCTTATAACAAGGAGGCGCGCTCCAGCGGCGAGTTTGAGACCATGCCGCAGATCGTGGTTGTGATCGACGAGCTGGCAGACCTGATGCTGGTTGCGGCCAAGGAGGTCGAAGAGTCGATTTGCCGCGTGGCGCAGATGGGTCGTGCGGCTGGCATGCATCTGGTCATCGCGACGCAGAGACCTTCTGCCGACGTGATTACTGGCCTTATGAAGGCGAATATTCCGTCTCGTATTGCGTTCGCGGTTGCCTCCGCGATGGAGTCTCGTATCATTTTGGATACGGCGGGCGCAGAGAAGCTGGTCGGTAAGGGCGACATGCTCTATGCGCCGCTGGGGCAGGGAAAGCCCAAGCGCGTGCAAGGCTGCTTCATCACCGACGATGAGGTGCAGGAGGTCGTAACGTTCATCAAGCGCTCGAATACGGCGGAATATTCCGACGAGGTCATGGCCGAAATTGATAAGAAGGCCGCCGAGAGCGGCAAGGGCAGCAAGGACACGTCTGCATCGAATGTATCGGTCGACAGCGCGGACGACGGCGGAGACGAGATGCTCCCGGCCGCGGTCGATGTAATCCTGGAGACCGGGCAGGCCTCCGTTTCCATGCTCCAGCGCAGGCTGAAGCTCGGCTACGCGAGAGCCGCACGCATCATGGACGAGATGGAAGAACGCGGCATTGTCGGCCATTTTGAGGGCTCGAAGCCGCGGCAGCTGCTGATTACAAAAGAGCAGTGGCAGGCCATGCAGTCCGGCCAGCAGATGCAGATTCTGGAGGAGGACTATAATCCGCCCGTCGAGGAAGAAATCCCGTAATACTTGAAATTCCGCGAATTTTCGCGTAATTTACCCATTGTGTTTGGAAAACGCATCAAACACAAACAGGTCGCTTCGATCAGAATCAGGCGGTTGGCTGAGGCTGAGCGATGCGACCAAAAAAATTGAGGCATTGCATCCGGACACTTTTTTGCCGGAGCGAGAGCTGGAGGTACGTATGAAAAACAAAAAACACACATCCGTTGTCCGTCTGACGTCGCTGGCGCTGCTTGCTGCGCTGGTGGTCGTCCTGCAAACCGTCGCGACCGGTATCAAGATCGGCCCCGTGCCGATTTCCCTGACGCTGGTTCCTATCGTCGTGGGTGCGATTCTCTTTGGCCCGGGCGCGGGCGCGTTCCTTGGCGGCGTATTCGGCGTTGTCTGCCTGATTGCGGGCATTGCCGGAACCGACCAGTTTACGAACCTGCTGTGGGTGGCGAGCCCCTTCTGGCTGACGCTTGTCTGCGTCGGAAAGGCCGTGCTCTGCGGCTGGGTCGCGGGACTCGTCTATAAGGCGCTTTCCAAAAACCAGACGCTCGGCTGCATCGTGGCTGCCATCTGCGCGCCGATCGTGAATACGGGCGTTTTTGCCGTCGGTATGTTCACGGCCTTCCGCTCCATTTTGCAGGACTTTGCGGGCGGAACGGACATCGTCTATTATTTCTTCGTCGCGTTTATCGGCGTGAACTTCCTCGTGGAGCTCGGCGTGAACGCGGTTCTGAGCGCGGCCATCGCGCGGATCGTGAAGGCCGTCCAGAAAGCGCACGGAGAGGCAAATTCGTAATTGGCAGAAAGGGGAGCGGAGCGTTCCGCTTCCCGCCTGTGCAAAGCATGGAGAATACATATGAGCAAACAAAAATTCCGCGCCGCCGTCTTCGATCTGGACGGGACGCTGCTGGACACCCTGTATGATCTCGCCGCGTGCGCGGACAAGGCGCTCTCTCACTGCGGCTTGCCGGGGCATACGATGGAAGAGTACCGGACGTATATCGGAAACGGCATTCCGAAGCTCGTTGCAAGAGCCGTCCCGCCCGGAACGAGCGAGGAGGATATCCAACGGGTTCTAAAATTTTATCTTGGCTATTACCCCGAGCACTGCGCCGAGCACACGCGGTTTTTCCCGGGTGTGGAAGAAACCATCCGGACGCTTCACGAGCGCGGCTATTTGCTCGCGGTACTGTCGAACAAGACCGAAGCAACGGCGAAGAAAATCATTGAACGCTATTTCCCGGACGCGCCGTTTCGCGTTGTCTGGGGCAACAATGGTGTAAGGCCGCTTAAACCCGCGACGGATGCGGGATACCTGCTTCTAAGTGAGCTCGGCTGCGAGCCGGAGGAGGTCTTCTACGTCGGAGACGGCGATACGGATATGGAGTTTGCCAGCCGCATGGGCTTTTTTGCCGCCGGGGCAACCTGGGGCTACCGTCCGGCGGAGGTGCTGAAACGCTGCGGCGCGGACGCGCTGTTTTCGTCCATGGAAGAGATTCTTCCGTATCTTCCGTAGAGGGTTTTCAGAGACACCCGAAGAAACACAAACGCTGAAAGGGGAATGCATCATGCGCGAAGTAAAAAACCACATCGAGACCAATTGCGTTCAGGCGGGCTATACCCCGGGGTCGGGCGAGCCGCGCCAGATTCCGATCATCCAGTCGACCACGTTCAAATACGACACCTGCGAGGCCATGGGACAGCTCTTTGACCTCGAGGCTGAGGGGTATTTCTACTCGCGCCTGCAAAACCCGACCTGCGACATGGTAGCGGCGAAGATCTGCGCGCTCGAGGGCGGCACGGCGGCCATGCTGACGGCCTCCGGACAGGCGGCAAACTTCTTTGCGCTCTTCAACATCGCCTCGAACGGCGACCATATTGTCGCGTCGTCGAGCATCTACGGCGGCACGTTCAACCTCATTTCCGTCACGATGGCGAAAATGGGCGTGGAGGCGACGTTTGTTGCGCCGGACTGCTCGGAAGAGGAACTCGAGGCGGCGTTCCGCCCGAACACGAAGGCCGTCTTCGGCGAGACGATCGCAAACCCGGCGCTCACGGTTCTGGACATCGAGCGCTTCGCGCAGGCTGCGCACCGGCACGGCGTGCCGCTCATCGTCGACAACACATTTGCAACGCCTATCAACTGCCGCCCGATCGAGTGGGGCGCGGACATTGTGACGCATTCGACGACCAAGTACATGGACGGCCACGCGTCGGCGCTCGGCGGCGCGATCGTCGACGGTGGAAACTTTGACTGGATGGCGCATGCAGACAAATTCCCCGGCCTCTGCACGCCGGACGAGAGCTACCACGGCGTAACGTATGCCGAGAAGTTCGGAAACGCGGGCGCGTTCATCACGAAATGCACTGCGCAGCTGATGCGGGACTTTGGCTCGATGCAGTCGCCGCAGAGCGCATTCTACTTGAATCTGGGACTCGAGAGCCTGCATGTGCGCATGCCGCGGCACTGCGAAAACGCGCAGGCGGTGGCAGAGTACCTTTCAAAGCACCCGAAGGTCGAAACGGTCCACTACTGCGGTCTTCCGACAGACCCCTACTATAAAACCGCGCAGAAGTATCTGCCGAACGGCTCGTGCGGCGTTGTGTGCTTTGAGCTAAGAGGCGGACGCGAAGCGGCGGGCGCTTTCATGCGCGAGCTGAAACTTGCCGCGATCGAGACGCATGTGGCCGACGCGAGGACGTGCTGCCTGAGCCCGGCTTCCACAACGCACCGGCAGATGACCGACGAGCAGCTGAAGGCCGCCGGTGTTCCGGCGGGACTCATTCGGCTCTCGTGCGGGTTAGAGAACAAGGAAGATCTGATTTCCGATATCGCGAACGCACTGGAGGCTATCCCAAATGCCGATTAAAATTCCCAATCAGCTCCCCGCGACCCAGACGCTCCGGCAGGAAAACATCTTCGTGATGACAGAAACGCGCGCCATCACGCAGGACATTCGCCCGCTGCGCATTCTGCTTCTGAACCTGATGCCGACGAAGGTCGACACCGAGACACAGTTTGCTCGCGTGCTCGGAAACACGCCCTTGCAGATTGAGCTCGAGCTCGTCGCGCCGCGGAGCCATGTATCGAAAAATACCTCGCAGGAGCACATGCTGGCGTTTTACAAGACGTTTGACGAGGTGAAAGACCAGAATTTTGACGGCCTCATCATCACCGGCGCGCCGGTGGAGCAGCTGCCGTTTGAAGAGGTCGACTACTGGCCGGAGCTGTGCCGGATCATGGAGTGGTCGAAGACACACGTCCACTCGACGCTTCACATCTGTTGGGGCGCGCAGGCGGGACTGTATTACCACTACGGCGTTCCCAAGCGGCCGCTTCCGGAGAAGCTCTTCGGCGTCTTCCGGCACACGGTGGAGGAGCCGAACTTCATGCTTTTCCGCGGCTTTGACGACGAGTTCTGGGTGCCGCATTCAAGAAACACGACGATTCTGCGCGAGGACATCGAAAAGGTGCCGGAGCTCAAGATCCTCTCGTGCTCGGAAACCGCAGGCCTATACGCCGTCAAAACGCAAGACGGCCGGCAGGTCTTTCTGATGGGGCACGCGGAGTATGACCGCGACACGCTCAAGCGGGAGTATCTGCGCGACGTGGCGGCCAATGTGCCGATCCACGTGCCGGAGCACTATTTCCCGGGCGATGACCCGGAGAAAACGCCGCTTGTCACGTGGCGCTCGTGCGCGCATCTGCTCTACGGCAACTGGCTCAATTACTTTGTCTACCAGACCGTGCCGTACGACATCACGCGCATCCAGTCCGGCGAGCGAACGGAAGAATAAACGAAATCCCGGCGATTGCAGCTTGTGCCGCAGTCGCCGGGATATTTTTATGCTCAGAATAGGAATGTGTAGATGACGGCAAAAACGAGCGTCGGAAGCAGGTTCGCGACCTTGATCATTTTGCCCCAGATGAGATTCACACCCACGCAGAAGATCATGACAGAGCCCGTAAAAGACAGACTCGCGATCGCCGCGTCGGTCATCACGGGCGCGATCACGCGCGAAAGAAGCGTCACACCGCCCTGTAAAATGGCGACAGGGATCGCCGAGAAGATGCAGCCCTTTCCCATGGAGGCCGTCATGACGAGAATGATCACCGCATCGAGCGCCGCTTTCGCGCAAAGAAGGGAAGCGTCTCCGAGGAGCCCGTCTTGAATCGAGCCGACGATCGCCATCGCGCCGATGCAGACCGTGAGCGAGGCGTGGATGAAGCCGGAGAGAAAGCCGGAATCCGACTCGTTGTGCGTCTTTTTGCGGAGCCACGCGCCGAAGCGCTCAAATGCACCTTCAATATTCAAAAGCTCTCCGACGAGGCCGCCCAGCACGAAGCAGATGATGAGCATCATGCTGCCGCTTGTTATAAGCGCGCCGTCTGTAAGCTTGAGCATCTGCGACATCGCGCCGCCGATGCCGATGAAAAGCACGCATACGCTGCTGGCCTTTAAGAGCGTGTCTTCCATGCTTTTTGTCAGCAGATTTTTGAACAGCAGTCCCAGAAGGCCGCCCGCAACGATTGCGGCTGTGTTGATGATGGTTCCAAGTCCCGGCATAACGTAACCCCTTTGCGTTTTTACGCGCATCATCATACCGCGAAGCAACCTGTAAATCAAGACAAAAATCGCGCGCCCCGCAAAATCGCAGAGCGCGCGTCAGCTTATAGATGGTCTGTTTGCGTGTTTCCGTGCCGGTCTGCATGGGCGCAGATGGCGCGGTAGCTCTGCTCGCTCAGATCGTGCTCCATTTTGCACGCGTCCGTTTCGGCGGTGATCTCGTCCACGCCGAGGTTCACGAGAAATTTTGTGAGCGTTTTGTGCCGGTCGAGCATGCTTGCGGCGATCTGCATGCCAGAATCGGTGAGCGTGATGAGGCCGTCCTTGTCCATGGTGATGTAGCCGTTTTCCTTGAGACGCTTGGTGGTGTAGGTGACGCTTGGCTTTGTCACGCCGAGAAATTCGGCAATGTCAATCGAGCGGATGTAGCCGTGCTTTTTCTGCATCATCAGCATCGCTTCAAGATAGTCTTCTGCTGCGCGCAGAATTTTCATAGGGGATACCAACTTTCTATAGAGATAACTATAGGTTAGCACACTTTAACCAAAAATGCAAGAGACGAGGAAAAACTGTTTGTAAATTTTCGTCAAACTTTCAGAAGAGGGCAGGGATATATGCGTACGTTGTGAAATTTGGCCTTAGAAAAAAGAATAAAAATGGCAATATTAAAAATGCCAGATATCTGCTATGATACGACCAACCGAAAGAATACACCCTAGAAGGGAGGAGGATACATGCAGCAAACAGCTTCCCACAACAGGCAGAAAAAGCTTGCCGTCATCAACGACTTCTGCGGCTTCGGGCGGTGCTCGATTGCGGTGGCGCTGCCGATCATCTCGGCGATGCACATTCAGTGCTGTCCGCTGCCGACGGCAATTTTCTCCGACCACACGGGCTTTGAGAGCTTTTTCTGCGAGGACTTTACCGAGCATATGCAGTCCTATGCGGGCGAATGGGAAAAGCTCGGATTACACTTTGACGGCATTGCCACGGGCTTTCTCGGCTCGGCGCGGCAGATCGACATCGTCAAGGACTTTCTCGCGCGGTTCAAAGGGGAACATACGAAGGTTCTGGTCGACCCTGTGATGGGCGACTACGGAAAGCTCTATCCGACCTACACGCCGGAGCTTGCCGGAAGGATGCACGAGCTTCTGCGCTTTGCGGATCTGCTGACACCGAATCTTACCGAGGCCTGCATTCTGACAAATACCCCGTATCGCGAGGATTTTACCGAGCAGGAGCTGACGGTGCTCTGTGAAAGATTCTCAGAGTCAGGGCCGCAGGAGATCGTGATTTCCGGTATCCATCTGGGCGACGATCTTGGAAACTTCGTCTATTCGCAGGGAGAAACGGCGATGCTCTGCGCGCACCGCGTGGGTGGCTACCGGTCCGGCACGGGCGATGTGTTCGGCGCGATTCTGGCGGCGGATCTCGTAAACGGCGAGCCGCTGGAGGCGTCTGTCCGCAAGGCGGCGGATTTTATCACGAAAACCATTTTGTACACCCAGAAGCTCGGCGTTCCGGACACGGACGGCATCTGCTTTGAGGAATATGTATGGGAACTGGGGCAAACAACAAAGGAAGTGGCACTGTGAAAAACAAAACGACAAGAAGGATCTGCCTGACGGCTCTGATGGCTGCGATCATCTACGTCTTTACGGCGTATATCCACGTGCCGAGCCACACGGGCTACACGCATGTGGGAGACGGCTTTTTATACCTCGCGGCAAGCCTGCTTCCGGCTCCCTACGCGGCGGCGGCCGGCGCGATTGGCGCGGGCATGGCGGACCTGCTCTCGGGCTACAGCATCTGGGCGCCCGGCACCATCATCATTAAAGCGCTGACGGCGTTCTGCTTTACCAACAAGCTGGACAAGCTCGTAAACAAGCGCAACATTCTCGGCATTGTTCCGGCGCTTGTCCTCTGTGTCGGCGGATACTATCTCTATGAGGCCATCATCACCGGTAATTTTGCCGCGCCCGCGCTCGGAATCCCGGGATATCTGACGCAGGTCGCGTTGAGCAGTGTCGTATATCTGGCGCTCGGAGCGGCGCTTGACCGCGCGGGACTCAAAAAGAAATTGGAGGAAATCTAATATGACAGATCAGAAGGGCATGACCATTACCTACAAGGCCAAAAACGGGATCTACGTGAACATGACGAACCGCTGTCCCTGCGCGTGTACGTTCTGCCTGCGGCAGAATGCGCCGGGGGTCTACGGCTCCGACCCGCTGTGGCTCGAGCGCGAGCCGACGGTGGAGGAGGTCGAGGCGTCTCTTTCCAAGTGGGACTTAAACAGCATGGATGAGGTCGTCTTCTGTGGCTACGGCGAGCCTGCCGAGCGGCTGAAGGACCTTTTGGAAGTTGCGGCGTGGCTCAAGAAGAATTACACCGTGAAGACCCGCATCAATACGAACGGCTTGGCGGACCTCATTTGGGGCGAGCCGACCGCGCCGTGGCTGGAGGGGAAGATCGACGCGGTCTCCATCAGCCTCAACGCCATCGATGCGGAGGAATATCTCCGGCTCACGCGTTCGAAGTTCGGCATCGGCTCCTATGACGCAATGCTCAAGTACACGCACGAGTGCACAAAGTACGTGCCAACCGTCATGATGACTGTCGTCGATCAGGTTACAACGCCGGAGGAACAGGAATCAGCGCGGAAAATCTGCGAGAAGCTGGGCGTGAACCTTCGCGTCCGTCCCTTCGAGAGCTGAGCAATTACGGAGGAACAGCCAAAACCGTTCGTAGGGGCGGACGACTCTGTCCGCCCAAGGGAAGTACCGAATTCACCGAAGATTTTCGCGTTTCGGGCATGCATTTTGCCGGACGGACAGAGACGTCCGCCCATATGGGATACCGGCGAATTCTGCGCGGATTTGTAAGAACGGCGCTTTGGCGGCGACCGGAGGGATAAGGAAAGCGGGCAGACACGGAGGGCGTCTGCCCGCTTTTCTGATCAGCGCCGATTGACTGCTGAGAAGAAAGCGAAGTTATGAATTGCCGAGGGAGAAGGAAAAGCGCATCGCGAGGTTTCGGAACAGCTCCTGCATGACCTGCTCGGAAAGACCGCGAATATCGAGCGTTCGGATATGCGCGAGGATCTCCCGTTGCTCATCGGGCGGAACGGAGTAGGCGCTCAGGCTCATCGTGAGAAAACGGGAGAGCTTTCGCTCGAGCGTAAAATAGAGGTCGCAAGAGCGCGCCATATACGCACGGATGATGCCGCTTGAACCGATCTCCAGCTCATAGAAATCACTCTCGGTACACGCCGGGAGGTACGAGTGGAACGTCTGGTAGAGCCGGATGGCCATGTGGCGGTAGATGTATTCCGCGCTTTGCGGCTGGCGATAGGCCTCGAGGTACATTTCGCGCACATTTTCGTTGAGCTCGGTCAGCGTGAGCTGGATGCTCGTCTCGAGCGCGTAAATGAAAACGGGCGGGAAATTCTGCTCGGTGTATTTTAAGGCGATGTTGAACTGGTTGTCGAACATAAAGCGGACGAGCTCAATGAACACGCCGTCTTTTGTGTGGAAGATATTCTGAAACGTACTGGCCGAGACGTTGGCGGCTTTCAGAATTTCGGCGACGGTTGTGCGTTTGTAGCCCTTTTCCAGAAATAGCCGGACGCAGGCGCTGAGAATCCGCTGCTTCGCGGCGAGGCTTGCTGCGGTAATCGCCACGGCGGACACCCTCTTTCAATTCATGCTTGGTATATATGCCAAGCATAGCATAAAAACGATAAAAACGCAAGTGAAAACCTTTCATCGGGTCATTAAAAAATGAGACATATGAAAAGCCGTGCGGCATATATAATATGATATATGTTCGACATAAAAAAGTGTGTGTTTTTTGCGGTTTTTCCGAAAACTTGCGCCGGGGGGAATTGACGAAGCCCACACAAAACCACTATACTATTTTCGAAAGCAAACGCGGCCGGATGCGGCATCGGGTAAGCCCGCCGGAGCGTTTGTCTGGAAAAACGTTTTGCTGTGACGATTTTCCAGATACTGCAAAGCGTGAGACACTTTGTACGGCTTTTTGCAGCTGGCAGGAGCAGAGCTCCTGTGTTCCGGGCGAGCAGTTCCTTCTATCCATAGGGCGCCGACTTGCGCGCCGCGCCGTCCGGAACTTTTTCATCCCTTCCTCCGCTCCTGCCAGCCGCCCTATCTGAAAAACCATATGTACTCCCCCACACCGCAGGCCAGCGTTCGCGCTGGCCTGCGGTATTTTTCGGCCATTTCGAACGGAATCCAAAACTTTGGCACAATGCGCTAAAAAACTGACAAAATTTTCGTCAGCCAAACAAAATTTTTGTATTGCTTCACGAAAAATGAACACGTATACTATGGGTGAGGCCGGAACAACGGACAGCGATTGTCACTTTTCCCTTTTCGGACAAGGACGCTATCCACCGCGGACGCGGCTCCGGCCATCAAACAAAAGGAGATTTTTCAATGAAGGGCAAGAAATCCAACGCATCGGTTTCTGTAGACAACATCTACAAGTTAGATGGCAGAGTTCCGGTCGCAAAGGCCATTCCGTTTGGCTTACAGCACGTGCTGGCGATGTTCGTCGCGAACGTCACGCCGGTCATGCTGATTGCAAGCGTCGCGGTCTACAACGGCGTGGCGTTCACCGCCATCGACACGGCGCTTCTCATCCAGGCGGCCGTGTTAGTTGCCGGCATCGGCACGCTCATTCAGCTCTATCCCATCTGGCGCATTGGCTCGAGGCTGCCTGTCGTGATGGGCCTGAGCTTTACGTTTTTGTCTGCGATGATGACGCTTGCGGCCAGAGACTACGGCCTTATGATCGGCGCGGTCGTTGTGGGCGGCTGCATCGAGGGCCTTCTGGGCCTGACGGCGAAATACTGGCGGCGCTTTGTCAGCCCGATCGTCTCGGCGTGCGTCGTGACGACCATCGGCTTCAGCCTGCTTTCTACCGGCATCTCGTCCTTCGCGAGCTCTTCCGTGTACCCCACCGGCGCGTGGCAGAACCTTCTTGTTGCGGTCATTACGCTGGCGGCCTGCCTCATTTACAATTCTTTTGCAAAGGGCTTCTGGAAGCAGCTTTACGTGCTCTTCGGCCTGATCGTGGGCTATATCGTCTCGCTGTTTTTCGGCATGGTCGACTTTGCGTCCATGAAGAATACCGTCCAGGAGCTCGGCTTGATCGCCCTTCCCAAGCTCTTTGCCTATACGCCGAAGTTTGAAATCGGCGCGATTGTCTCCGTGACGCTTGTCTTCCTTGTCTCGGCGGCGGAAACTATCGGCGACACCTCCGCGGTCTGCACGGGCGGCCTTGGCCGGGAAATCACCGAAAAAGAGGTCTCCGGCTCGCTTGGCTGCGACGGCTTTATTTCCGCAATCTCCGGCGGCGTGTTCGGCTGCCCACCCATTACCTCGTTCAGCCAGAACGTGGGATTGGTTGCGATGACGAAGGTCGTCAACCGCTTTACGATCATGTTCGGCGCGCTGACGCTCATTTTGGCAGGCCTCTTCCCGCCGGTCGGCGCGTTCTTCTCGACGCTTCCCGACTGTGTGCTCGGCGGCTGCACGGTCATCATGTTTGGCGCGATCATCGTCTCGGGCGTCACGATGCTCGGCGAGTGCGGCTTTGACCAGAGAAACACCATCATCGCGGCCACCTCCTTTGCCATCGGTATCGGCGTGACGCAGGTTCCGGAATTCTTCTCCGGCATGCCGCAGATCGTGAGTGATATCTTCGCAAACAACCCCGTCGCGGGCGTGTTCGTCGTGGCGATGATCCTGTCCCTGACCCTTCCCAAAAAGGTCAAGGCCGAGGACGTCGGCGCGCTGACGGAGGAAACAATGGATATCCCTGAGATGGAAAAATAAGGAATAAAAAACGCAGGTGCGGCGAAAAACCGTACCTGCGTTTCTATTTTTCTCAATCAGTCTTCATCCTGCAAGGCTGCCTCATAGAGGGCGTTTCGGGGAAGTCCCGTCTGCTTGGCGACGAGCTTCACCGCGTCCTTTTTGGAGAGGCCTTTTTCCAGTTCTGCGCGCACGAGCCTCGCGCCAGCCTCAATGGACAGCTCCTCGCTAGGCGCTTCCTGCGCGCCCTCGACGACAACGACAAATTCGCCTCTGGGCGGAGTTTCCGTATACCGGGCGACAGCCTCGCCAAGCGTCGTGCGGACGACCTCCTCGTGAAGCTTTGTGAGCTCCCGGCAGAGGCTCACACGCCGGTTCTCACCAAAATTAGCGGCCATGTCCTTGAGTGTCGCGAGGAGCTTGTGGGGCGCTTCATAGAAGATCATCGTCCGGCGCTCGTTTTTAAGGCTCGACAGGTGCTCTTGTCGGCTTTTTTTGTTGATGGACAAAAAACCCTCGAAGCAGAATCTTCCCGTGGGAAGGCCGGAGATGGAAAGCGCCGTCACGAGCGCGCACGGACCCGGAATTGCGCAGACCGTCAGCCCGGCCTCGGCGCACAGGCGCACCAAATCCTCTCCGGGGTCGGAGATGGCGGGGGAGCCCGCGTCCGAGACGAGGACGCACGTTTCACCATCCTGGATGCGGCGGACGATCTTCGGGCCGCTTTCGAGCTTGTTGTGCTCATAGTAGCTTACGAGCGGCTTTTTGATTTCCAGAAAGTTCAGAAGCTTTAAGGTCACGCGCGTGTCCTCGGCGGCGATGAAGTCGGCCTCCTCAAAGGTTTTGCGGCAGCGCGCGGAAATATCGGAAAGATTCCCGATGGGCGTCGGGACAAGATAGAGCATTCCAGCCATGTCAGATCTCCTCGTGGTAGAGTCGTTTATAATCGGCGGTCTTTTCGCCGGAGTCGGTATAGAATAGAAGGTCGTTTGCGAGCGTCAGCCCGGGCTTCGCGCCAAGCCTTGCTTCGATCAGAACGAGGCTGACGTTCGCGCCCGGGTGGTGGCGGACGAATTGCAGGCGCTTAGGCTCTAGCCGGTTTTCCCGCAGCGTGACCAGCAAATCCGTCAGCCGCTCGGGCTTGTGCACCAGAAAAAAGCTTCCGCCAAACCGCAGGCACCACGCCGCGCAGGCGCAGAGGTCAGATACTGTGCAGCAAAGCTCGCTTTTTGCGATGGCAAGCGGCGCATCGTCCGCAATCGCCCCGCTTTCGACCGGGTAGTACGGCGGATTGGAGAGAACTGCGTCAAAGCCGTTTGCGGGCAGCAGCGTCCGGTACTCCCGCAGGTCGCCATGCAGAACGGAAAGGCCGCTGAGATTGTTTTGTGCAGCGTTTTCCATGGCGCAGCGGGCAGCGTCTTTCTGAATTTCCACGCCCGTGATAGAAAGCGTTTCATCGCGCGCCAGCAGCAAAACTCCCAGCGCCCCGCTGCCGCAGCCAAGATCGCATACACGCGCGCTGTGCTTTACGCGGGCAAAATCCGCCAGCGCCATTGTATCCGTGCTGAGCGAAAACTGCGCGGCCGGAATCTGCATCCGGTATTTCCCACAAATCAGTTCCTCCATCCGCGCCTCCCAAAAAAACGTTTCCTCTATCATACAATGCCAAGCGGAAAAGCACAACCCCAAAATCTAAGCCGACCCAAGCCCCGCAGAGTTTCGCCATCTGCAGTCAGCGTGCAATCCCCATCCGGAAAGAGCCCCCGCTCTTTCCGGGCAACAAACAAAGCGCCCGTGCTCAGCACGGGCGCTTTGTTTGTTGCAATTATTCCTGAGTGATCGCGTCGTTCGGGCACTCAGCTGCGCAGGTTCCGCACTCTACGCACTGATCAGCGTCGATGACATACTTGCCGTCGCCTTCGGAAATGATGCCGAGGGGACATGCGTCAGCGCAGGTACCGCAGTTGACACAAGCGTCGCCAATAACATAAGCCATAGTATTGCACCTCCATATTTTTATGCGCTCTCATCATAACACATTTTTCTGAAAATGCAAATGATAATTCTGTGAACATTGTGAAAAAAGCCGCAAAAATATTTTCTGGTCGTATAAATCAGGAAAACAGCGGCGAAACTTCCTGAAGAAAGGATGTGAAGCCATGAAAAAGCAGGAATTATCCGGAAGACTCCGAATGCTTGTCGTGCAGGCCGGACGCTTTGCCAGAGAATTCGGCCATAGCTACGTGGGAACCGAGCATCTGCTGCTGGCCATCTCGGAGGAAGCGGGCGGCGCGGGACGGGTGCTGCGCGCGGTTGGGATGGAGGAGCCGTGCCTGCGGTCCATGGTTCTGGCGGGTGCGGGCATCGGCAGCAGGACCTTATTTCTGCCGCAGGGGCTTTCACCCAGAGCGCGCCGCGCGGTGCATCAGGCGGGCGTGGAGGCCGGAAGGCTGCACGCGCCAAATGTCACGCCGGAGCATCTGCTGCTCGCGCTTTTGCGGGACGACGGCTGTACGGCGTGCCGGATTTTACAGGAAAACGGCGCGGAGCTCGATTGCATGTTTACGGAAACCTATGGAGCGCTGTATGCGCGGCCGCAGCCGCAGCAGGGGAGGCAGGTCAGTGTGAGACTTTTGGAGCAATATTGCGAGAATATGATAGAAAAAGCGGCGGGCATGGAGCCGGTCATCGGCCGGGAGCGCGAGCTCTGCGAGGTGGAGCAGATTCTCTGCCGCAAGAATAAAAATAACCCCGCCCTGATCGGAGAGCCCGGCGTGGGCAAGACCGCGATTGTCGAGGCCTTAGCCCAACGGCTCGCCTCCGGTCAGGCGCCGCAGGGACTGCTGGGGAAGAAGCTCTACCGGCTCGATATGGCAAGTGTCCTGGCGGGGACAAAATACCGCGGCGAGTTTGAAGAGCGCATCCGGGACATTCTGGCGGAGATCCGCCGGGCGGGGAACCTCATTCTCTTTGTCGACGAGATGCACACGATCGTTGGCGCGGGCAGCGCGGAGGGTGCAATCGACGCGGCGAATTTACTCAAGCCAGCCCTTGGCCGCGGTGAGGTGCAGATCATCGGCGCGACGACGCTCGAGGAGTACCGCAAGTACATCGAAAAGGACGCGGCGCTGGAGCGGCGGTTCCGGCAGGTCCTCGTGCGTGAGCCGACAAAGGAGCAGACGCTTGATATCCTGCGCGGTCTTCGCCCGGGGCTTGAGCGGCACCACCGTATCCGCATCTCAGACGAGGCGATGTCCGCGGCGGTCGAGCTCTCGTGCCGCTATCTGGCCGACCGTTTTTTGCCGGACAAGGCGGTCGATTTGGTAGATGAAGCGGCGGCCTCCGTGTGGCTGACGGGCGGGAATCACGATACGCGGCTGGAAGAAAAAAAGCGCCATCTTTCTCAGGAACTTGAACAGGCCGTGCGCGATGGAGCGTATGAGCACGCGGCGGCGCTTCGGGACCGTCTTCAGGAGCTCGTGCGCCGTCAGGCCGAGTCCAGCCGCGCGCAGCGGATGCTGCTGGTCACGCGCGAGGATGTGGCAAACGTCGTCTCCCAGCGCACAGGAATCCCTGTAGGAACGCTCAGTCAGACGGAAAAAGAGCGGCTTTTGGCGTTGGAAGATGCATTGCACGCGCGCGTTGTGGGGCAGGATGCGGCGGTGCGGGAGGTCTGCCGGGCGGTACGGCGGGGAAGAAGCGGCATGGCGGATGCAGAGCGGCCAGCTGCCTCCATGCTCTTCGCGGGTCCCACGGGCGTCGGCAAAACGGAGCTTTGCAAGGCGCTGGCGGACGTTGTATACGGAAGCGCGGACAGCCTCATTCGCATCGACATGAGCGAGTATATGGAGCCCGGCTCCGTGACCCGGCTCATTGGAGCGCCTCCGGGCTATGTCGGCCACGGAGAGGCGGGCGCGCTCACGGAGAAGGTAAGAAGAAGGCCCTACTGCGTCGTGCTGCTCGACGAAATTGAAAAGGCGCACCGCGACGTGCGGAATCTTCTTTTGCAGGTCATGGACGACGGCGTGCTCACGGACTCCATGGGGCGCACGGTGAGCTTTAAAAACGCCATCGTCGTTATGACCTCGAACGCGGGAAGCGGCGAGGACCAGAAGGGCGGACTCGGATTTTTGCCGCAGGGAGAAACGGCGCGCTTTACATTGGCGCTGCGGCAGCTGTTCAGCCCGGAGTTTTTAGGGCGCATCGACTGTGTGGCGTGCTTTGAAAAGCTGGGGCCTGCGGAGCTTACGCAGATCGCGAAGCGGCAGCTGGAGGCGCTCTCAAAGCGGGCAAAATCGCGCGGGCTAACGCTCGAGATCGCCCCCGGAGCGGCGGAGGAGATCGCCCGGCAGGCGATGGAAAAACCGGGCGGTGCGCGCAATATCCGGCATTTGCTCCAGACGCTGGTGCAGACGCCGCTCTCCGACGCGCTGCTCTCCAGGACGCCTCCGAAAGCGCTTCAGATTTTGGCGCGCGAGGGGAAAGTTGTCGTATCGGTGACGGATGGTGACAGAGCGGAAACAGGAGAATAGAACATCTGTTCAAAAATTGCGAAATTGCCGAAAAGGGGTTAAATTTTGTAAATATTTTCTCCGGACGATTTTGAAAAAAAGGGTTGCATTTTATGTTAACGCCCCTTATTATATAAGTGAAGTGGAGCTAAGTGGAGCGGAAAAGATGAAAATGGAGCGAGGTGAGAGGGAATGTACGGAAAATACAAGCACACGGTCGATCCGAAGGGCCGTCTGTTCGTTCCCTCGAAGCTGCGCGACGAGCTCGGCGAGGCTTTCTATGTGACTTTAGGCCTCGATCACTGCCTGTCCGTCTACACGGAGGCCGGCTGGCAGGCGATCCTGGATAAATATAACGCGCTTCCCATCTCGCAGGCGCGCAAGATGCGCTTTCTTTTTGCCAACGCCGCCAAATGCGAGCCCGACAAGCAGGGGCGCTTCCTCATCCCGACTGAGCTTCGCCAGTATGCCGGCATCCGGCAGGAGGTCACGTTCATCGGGCAGGGCGGCCATGCGGAGATCTGGGACAGCGAGGCCTACGACAAGCTGGAGCAGGAGACGCTCACGCCGGAGAATCTGGCGCAGGTGATGGAGGAATTGGGCTTCTGATGGAGTTTTCGCATAAATCGGTATTGCTTTGGGAGTGCATCGATGCGCTCAACATCCGGCCGAACGGGATCTATCTGGACGGGACGCTCGGCGGAGGCGGGCACTCACTGGAGATTTGCCGCAGACTGACAAACGGCAGGCTCATTGGTGTCGACCGCGATGAGGTCGCGCTGGAGGCGGCAAAAAAACGGCTCAGCCGTCACGCGCGCAAGGTGACGCTGGTGCATGATAATTTTGAAAACATTGCGCTGATCCTGGATGCGCTGAATCTCGACAAGATCGACGGCATGCTCTTTGACTTGGGCGTTTCGTCTCCGCAGCTGGACGACGGCGCGCGCGGCTTTTCGTATATGACGGACGCGCCGCTTGATATGCGCATGGACAGAGGCAGCAGCCTGACGGCCTATGAGATCGTCAACAACTATCCCAAGGACGAGCTCCGGCGAATCTTGTACGAATACGGCGAGGAGCGGTACGCCCCTCAGATCGCGGCGGCAATTGAGCGCGTGCGCTCCGACCGGCCCATCGAGACGACGCTGGAGCTGGTGGACATCATCAAATCCGCCATGCCCGAGCGGGCGCTGCGGGAAAAGCAGCACCCCGCCAAGCGGAGCTTTCAGGCCATTCGCATTGCCGTCAACGACGAGCTCGGTGCGGTCAGCCGCATGATGCGCGCGTCCATTGACCACCTGAATCCCGGCGGCAGACTTGCCGTCATCACGTTCCACTCGTTAGAAGACCGCATTGTGAAAAACGCGATGGCAGAGGCGGCCAAGGGCTGCACGTGCCCGCCGAGCTTTCCGGTGTGCGTCTGCGGCAGAACGCCCAAGATTCAGGTCTTAACGAAGAAACCGATCATCGCTACGATGGAAGAGGTGCGGGAAAATCCCCGCGCCAGAAGCGCAAAGCTGCGCGTAGCGGTCAAGCTTTGACCCCCACGAGGGATAGAGCCTTGAGAAAGGAGAACACCCATGGCTGCGGAACGCAACCCCTATTACAGCACAAACGGCGCGGCAGCTTATGACGTGTACTCCGTAGAAAATACCATCCGGCAGCCCGTTCGCGAGCCGGAGCGGCATGAGCTTCCGCAGGAGCAGGAGCTTCCCCGGAAGCGCCAGCGCGTTCGGGCGAGAACTGCTGTCGCCCCGTTTACCATTCTCGGCGCGGCCATTTCGGCCTGTATGATGATCCTCGTGATCTTTGGCTACGTGCAGCTGTTTGAGGCGACGAGCCGGGTAAGTAAGCTCGAAAGCCAGCTTCAGAGCTTACAGGAAGAGCAGCTTCTGCTGCAAAGCAAATACGAAGGAAAGATCGATCTGGCCGGAATTGAGGAGCAGGCCGAGACGCTCGGTCTGCGCAAGCCCTCGCAGGAGCAGATCGTCTATGTCAATCTCGCCGGTACCGATCAGGCGGAGATCTACAAAACGGAGAAGAGCAGCATTCTCAGCGAAATCATCGGCGCGGTCGAGCAGAGTATTTCTGACTTGATTGCATATCTGCATCCGGCGGCGGCATAAAGTAGGACAGAGCCCCGCGGAACACAACTACAAAGCTTTGCAGGGGCGGTTTCAGATTGTTGTAAACCGTCCCTGTTTTCACAGTTGACGCCATCCGTACAGTTGGTACAATCTGGCAGAAAGGCAGGAGCATGGCACGCAAAATCATCCCCCTGAAACGGAAAAAGCAGGAACCAAAGCTATCGCGCGCCGAGCAGTCGCAGCGTGCCAACCGGACAATTCTCAGACGGACGCTTGTTCTGATGGCTCTGTTCGGCGTGGTGGTATTCATACCGCTCATTGTGACGCTCTACAATCTCATGATCCGCGACCACGACTATTATGAGGCGCAGGCCATTGACAACCAGACGCGCTACACAAGTTTATCTGCCTCCCGCGGGCAGATCTTCGACCGGAACATGAACGTGTTCGCCTCGTCGAAGACGGTGGAGACGGTCTTTATTGACCCCAATGAGATCGCGCAGGAGATGGCAAAGCCCGAAAACAGCAATCTTCTGGACCACATTGCGCGCGGCTTATCGGAAATCTTAGACGTGAGCACCGATTTTGTTTACAAGCAGGCTTCGGACAAGGCGTTCCGCTACAAGGTCATCCGCCGGAAGATCCCGGAGGAGCTTGCCGACGAGGTGCGCAATTTCGTCTCAGAGAACGAGATCAAGGGCGTGTACCTCGAGACCGACGCGCAGCGCTATTATCCCTATTCATCGCTCGCGGCGCAGGTGATGGGCTTCGTGTCGACGGATAATGTCGGCTCGGAGGGACTGGAGGCGTACTACGACTCGTATTTGCAGGGCACGGCCGGCAAGGTCGTCACGACGAAGGGCAACTACGGCTCGGAGATGCTCTATACATATGAAAAATACTACGACGCGTCCGATGGAGACAGTCTGGTCACGACGATCGACCAGACCGTGCAGCATTATTTAGAGAAGAACCTCGAGACGGCGATCGAGAAATATGATATTCTGAACGGCGCGTTCGGTATCGTTATGGACGTGAATTCCGGCCAGATCCTCGCGATGGCGAACCTCGGAAGCTACGACCCCAACAATTATCAGGAGATCTACGATCAGGAGCTTGCTGAGCAGCTGGAGGAGCAGTATCAGGACGCGCTTTTGCTCGACAAAGACTCGGAGGCTTATAAAGAGGCAATGAGCGCCTACAATCAGGCCGTCGCGACCGAACGTTTGAGACAGTGGCGGAACCGCTGCGTCTCCGACGGCTATGAGCCGGGCTCGACGTTCAAGCTCGTGACGCTGGCGGCGGCGCTGGACTGCGGCGCGGTCACGGAAAACAGCACGTTCTACTGCGGCGGCCACGAAACCTTCAATGACCGCGAGCAGGAGGTCAGCTGCTGGAAGGCGGCAGGCCATGGCATGCAGACGACAATCGAAGCGCTGGGACATTCGTGCAACATCGCCTTCGGCCACATCGGCGTCAATATGACGAGAAAAACGTTTGTGGAATACTTCAAGGCGTTCGGCTTTCTGGAGAAAACGGGCGTTGATCTTCCGGGCGAGGCTTCCGGCCTTTTCTGGGATGAGAACGACTTTTCCGTCGCGAACCTCATTTCCGCGTCTTTCGGCCAGACCTTCCGTGTCACGCCAATGGAGCAGGTGCGCGCGATCGCGGCGATCGTCAACGGCGGATATCTTTTAAAGCCATATGTTGTCAGCCAAGTGTTAGACAGCGACGGCAGCGTTGTGAAGACCAATGAGAGAACCGTTCTGCGGCAGGTCATCAGCGAGGAAACGTCGAAGACCATGCGCAAGATGATGGAGTACGTCGTCACCGACGGTACGGCGGGCTCTGCCAAGACTCCGGGCTACCGCGTGGGCGGCAAGACCGGTACGTCCGAAAAAATCGACGTATTTGATGAAAACGGCAATCCGGTCGAGGACAAGATCGTCTCGTTTATCGGTGTTGCGCCGATCGACGATCCTAAGTACGTCGTGCTCGTTGCGCTTGATACGCCAAATTACGTGGCCGGAACGAGCTACACCCCGCATAACCAGTATATTTCGGGCGGCCTTATGGCGGCTCCAACGGTGCGCGATGTGTTCCTCGATATTCTGCCGTATCTCGGCGTGGAGCCGGATTACTCCTCCGACGATATCCGGGGCGTCAACATTACGCTTCCCGATGTGATCGGCATGACGCAGGACGAGGCCGAAAAGCTGCTTTCCGACAAGTCCATTACCTACCGCACCGTCGGTGCGGGCGATACCGTTACCGACCAGCTTCCGGGCCCGGGCGCGGAAGTTCCCGGCAATTCCGAGATCATTCTCTACTTCGGAAACGCCGTCAAGACGACCGAACAGGTCGAGGTTCCCAACTTCGTGGGCTACGGCATTGCAGATGTGGACTATCTGGCGACGAACGCCGGACTTTACATTCAGGCCAAGGGCACCGATCACCGCGACGAATACGTCACGGTCGCATATCAGGACATCGAGCCCGGAACAATGGTTGACAGAGGGACTACAATTACGGTAGAATTTACTACCGGCGGAGCCTCCGACTAAGGACTCCCAAAAACAAAAAACGAAAGGAGCGCGGCACATGAAGCTTGCGGAACTTCTGAGCGGAATCGAGATTATAGAGGGCTGCTACGACCCGGAGCTGGAGGTGACGGGCGTGAGCTACGACTCGCGGGAGACGAAGCCCGGAGAAGCGTTCGTCGCCATCCCCGGCTTTGCCTCCGACGGCTACCGGTTCATCCCCAAGGCGCTCGAGCGCGGCGCGGGTGTGATCATCTGCGAGCGCGAGCCGGAGCAGAAGGCACAGTATGTACAGGTTGCCGATTGCAGAAAAGCGCTGGCCCAGCTTGGCGCAAACTGGTTCGGCCATCCGGCAGATAAAATGACGATGCTCGGCGTGACCGGAACGAACGGGAAGACGACGATCACGTATCTTCTCAAAACAGTGCTTGAAAAGACGCTTGGCGCGAAAGTGGGCCTCATCGGCACGATTCAGAACATGATCGGAGATACCGTCATCCACACCGAGCGCACCACGCCGGAGTCCTTTGAGCTGCAAAAGCTTTTCTCCGAGATGGTGGACGCGGGCTGCACGCACTGCGTGATGGAGGTTTCGAGCCACGCGCTGGTTCTGCACCGGGCGGACGAAATTACGTTTGGGACCGGCATTTTTACAAACCTCACCGAAGACCATCTGGATTTCCACAAGACGATGGACGCGTACTGCGAGGCAAAGGCGATGCTTTTCTCAAGGTGCAAGCACGGCGTTGTGAACACCGACGATGCGTACGCCCAAAAAATCATGGAGCATGCGACGTGCGACGTGCTGCGCTACGCGGAAAAAGACCCGGATGCGGAGCTTCGCGCGGAGAATATTGCGCTTCACGCCGGAAGTGTGGAATTTACGGCGAAGACCCGGGATGCGCAGGCAGCTATTCAGCTCGCGATCCCCGGCGGCTTTACGGTCTATAACGCACTGGCTGTCATCGGCGCGGGGTTAACGCTCGGCATTACGCTCGGCGATATCGCGCAGGCGCTCAAAACGGCTTCGGGCGTGAAGGGAAGAGTGGAGGTCGTGCCGACCCCCGGAAAGCCCTATACGGTGCTGATCGATTACTCGCACACGCCGGACAGCTTGGAGAATGTCCTCAAAACCGTGCGCGGGTTCTGTAAGGGACGGGTCATCGCCGTCTTTGGCTGCGGCGGAGACCGCGACCCCTTCAAGCGGCCCATTATGGGACGAATCGGCGCCGAGCTTGCGGACCTCAGCGTCGTCACCTCGGACAATCCCAGAACGGAAGACCCTATGGCCATCATCGATGCGATCGTCGCCGGGATGCAGGAGGGGCCGCACCCGCACGTGGTGATCGAAAACAGAGTGGAGGCCATCGGATGGGCGTTGGCGCACGCGGAAAAGGACGACGTGATCGTTCTTTGCGGCAAGGGACACGAAACCTATCAGGAAATCGGCCATGAAAAACGGCACCTGGACGAGCGGGAGGTCGTGGCCTCGTATTTGGGGAGAAACGTATGAAGGAATTAACGTTACAGCAGCTGGCAAGCTGGTGCGGCGGCAAGGTCGCGCCGGAGTATGAGGCAATCAAGGTATGCGGCATTCAGTCGGACTCCCGCAAGGTGCAGCCCGGAGAGCTATTCCTAGCGCTTCGCGGCGAGCGGGTCGACGGACACGATTATATCCCCGCCGCCAAGGGAAAGGGCGCCGTTGCGGCGCTCGTGAGCCAGGAAAGCGGGGAGCTTCCGTGCATCGTGGTCGAAAACACACTGCGCGCCTATGGCGAGATCGCGCGGCACTACCGCGAGATGTTTTCCTTCAAGGTCATCGGCATCACCGGCAGCGTCGGCAAGACAACGACGAAGGAAATGATTGCGAGCGTTCTGGCTAGAGACTTTAAGCTCTTCAAGAGCGCAGGGAACCACAATAACGATATTGGCCTTCCCATGACCATTTTGGATACGCCGGAGGATACGGAGCTGCTCGTCGCCGAGCTTGGTACGAACCACCCGGGCGAGATTTCGTATCTGAGCGCGATCGCCCAGCCGGACTACGCGGTCATCACGAACATCGGCACGACGCACATTGAATATCTCGGCAGCCGCGAGGGCATTTTGAAGGAGAAACTCGATATTCTGCGCGCGAGCCTTAAAAATACCGTCGGCATTCTCAACGGCGACGAGCCGCTTCTGTGGAACGTGCGCGGCCTTGGGGACCACAAAAAATATTACTACGGCATTGACAATCCCGACTGCGATGTGGTCGCCAGCGGTATCCAGGAGCTTGAAGACGGCGTGCGCTTCCATGTGAGCGGCTTTGGCCACGAGTTTGAGCTCTTCGTCCCGGCGCTGGGACGGCACATGGTCTATAACGCGCTGGCTGCGGCGGCGGTCGGACTGCTGCTGGAGGTCAAGCCGGAGACGATGCAAAATGAGCTCTCCATCTTCCAGAATACCGGCATGCGCCAGAAGGTCTACGAGAAAAACGGCATGACGATCATTGAGGACTGCTACAACGCGGGCCCGGAGTCGACCGAAGCGGCGCTCGGGGTGCTTGCAAGCATCAAAACGAGCGGAAAGCGCATCGCGGTTCTTGGCGACATGCTGGAGCTCGGCAACCGGTCGAGCGCGGAGCACTACCGCATCGGGCGCATTGCCGCGCAGAAGGCGGACCTGCTTCTGACCTACGGCGCGCACTCGGTGCGCACGGTGACGGGCGCGATCACGGGCGGGATGCCGCCGAAGCACGCCGAGCACTTTGACACGCATGAAGACCTCGCGCGCGTTTTAAAAATGCGGGCAGGCGAGGGAGATGTGATTTTGTTCAAGGGCAGCCGCGGGATGAAAATGGAACGCTCGCTCCAGCTGTTCCTGGACGATACCGACAGCGCGACATAAGCGCAAGAGAAAGAAACCGGAGGAAATACCTCATGCAAGCACTCATTGTAGCGGCATGCGCCTTTGTCCTTGCCGTAGTTTTTGGAAAACTGATCATTCCCGCCCTGCGCGCGCTGCACGCCGGGCAGTCCATCCGCGAAATCGGCCCCAGCTGGCACAATTCCAAGGCCGGAACGCCGACGATGGGCGGTCTCATCTTCATCGCCGCGGCGGCGCTCTGCACGATTGCGGGCGGCTGGCGGAGCATGCTGGCCGGGAACCTCACGCACCTTTACGTGCTGGCCTTCGCGCTGGTGTTCGGTATCATCGGCTTTCTCGATGATTTCATGAAGGTCAAATACAAGCGGAACTTGGGCCTGACTGCCATGCAGAAGCTCGCGCTTCAGCTGGCGGCGGCGGGCGCGTATCTGGCGCTTCTGCGCTGGAACGGTGACTTAACCTGCGACCTCTACATTCCGTTCTGGAACGTGAGCTACGAGATCAACTGGATCGTCTATCTGATTTTCGCGATGTTCGTCATCGTCGGCTGCGTGAACGCAGTCAATTTGACCGACGGTATCGACGGCTTAGCTTCCGGCGTGACGCTGCCGGTGATGGTCTTCTTTGCTGTGACGGCCTGGATGTGGGGCAAGACGACGCTGGCGCTGCTTCCTGCGGCCTTAGCGGGCGGTCTCGCGGGCTTCCTCGTCTATAACTTCCATCCGGCGAAGGTCTTCATGGGCGATACGGGTTCTTTGTTCCTCGGCGGAATGGTCTGCGGCCTTGCGTTCGCGCTCGATATGCCGCTGGTGCTGATTCTGGTCGGTATCATCTACATCATGGAGACCGTTTCCGTCATCATGCAGGTGACCTACTTTAAGCTCACCCACGGCAAGCGGATCTTCCGCATGACCCCGATCCACCACCATTTTGAGATGGGCGGCTGGAGCGAGGAAAAAATCTTCACGGTTTTTGTCGGTATTACCGTTCTTATGTGCATTCTTGCCTTTATCGGCGTTTCCGGCAGATGACCGGAGCTTGATCTCAGAAAGGAGCTTTCCATGGCAAACGGCTCGAATCCCGCCATCATCAGCACACAGGGAGAGCGCCTGCCCGTCCGAAGAAACAAGGACGGCAGCGTTATGATGGACGAACGGGGACTGCTCGATCTTCCGTTTCTGGTGCTGGTGGTGCTGCTTGTGACCATCGGCGTCATTATGGTCTTCTCATCGAGCTACGCAAGAGCCTATTTTAAGGAAGGGAACTCCACATATTATTTTGCCCGGCAGGCGATTTTTGCCGTGCTCGGTATCGGCGGGATGCTCTTCGTCTCGCGCATCAACTATCAGCTCTGGCGAAGCGTGTCGTTCATCGTGCTGGCGGTGACGGTGTTCTTTTTGCTGCTCGTTCCGATTTTTGGCACGGAGGAAGGCGGCGCGAAGCGCTGGATCTGGATTGGCTTTACCTCGTTCCAGCCCTCGGAGCTGGCGAAGGTTGCGATCGTTCTGACGTTTGCGACGCTCATGTCGACCTACCGCGAGAAGATGCAGACCTTCCGCTACGGTGTGGTGCCGTTTGCGCTGATTCTGCTCGTCATCTGCGGGCTTGTGGCGCTCGAAAAGCATTTTTCGTGCATCCTGATTCTTCTTACCATCGGCGCGTCCATGATGTTCCTTGGCGGCACGGACCTCAAATGGTTCGGCTACGGCGCGATTGCGGTCGGCGTGTTCGCATTTTTGTACCTCAAGTTCATGGGCTACGCGAGCGCGCGTGTGACGGCGTGGCGCGACCCGGCTTCCGACCCGGCGGGAGACGGTTATCAGATTTTGCAGTCGCTCTATGCCATCGGTTCGGGCGGGCTCATGGGGCTTGGCCTCGGCAGGAGCCGGCAGAAATATCTTTACCTTCCCGAGGAGCACAACGACTACATTTTCCCGATTCTCTGCGAGGAGCTCGGCTTTGTGGGCGCGATGGTGGTGTTGGTTCTTTTCATGCTGCTCATCATCCGGGGCTACTGGATCGCGATGCACGCGCGAGACCGCTTCGGCGCGCTCATGGCGGCGGGACTTACGACGCATCTTGCCTTGCAGGTGTTTTTGAACATCGGCGTTGTGACAAACTTCCTGCCCGCGACTGGTATTTCGCTGCCGTTTTTCTCCTATGGCGGCACGGCGCTTCTCATCCAGCTCTTTGAGGTTGGGCTGATTCTGAGCGTTTCGCGGCAGAACGATAATAAACTGCTTTAAGCTGTGAAAGAAGCTGATGCTTCTTTCGGATAACATGGATTTTTATTTGATTTCGTGTCTGCGGACACGAAACGCTACGAGGTTTCGGACACAAGGGACGGAGGCATGCCATTCGTGAACATCGTCTTTACCTGCGGCGGCACGGGCGGACACATTTACCCCGCGATTGCGGTGGCGCGGCTGTTTGAGCAGCGTCAGCCCGGCTGCAACATTTTATTTATCGGCGCGGAAGACGGGATGGAAAACAAAATCGTCCCGCGCGAGGGCTTCCGGCTTGAGACGCTGAAGATTTCGAACTTCCAGCGCAAGCTCACCCCCAGCGCCATCGCCCATAATATTGAGACGGCGGCGCATCTAACAGAGTCCCGGCGGAAGGTACATAGAATCCTCACGGAGTTCCGCCCCGATATCGTCATCGGAACCGGCGGCTACGCGAGCTTCCCGGCCCTCCGGGAGGGGGCAAGGCTCTCGATTCCGACCATGGTACACGAATCGAACGCCGTTCCGGGGTTAACGACCCGGATGGTGGAAAAATATATGGACCGGATCATGGTCTCGTTTGAAGACAGCAGGTCTTCTTACCATGACCCCAACAAGGTCGTCGTCACGGGTACGCCCGTGCGCGAGGAATTCTTGTACACCCGCCGTCAGGCCGCGCGCGAAAAGCTGGGACTTGACGAGCGGCCGTTCATCGTCTCATGCTGGGGAAGCCTCGGCGCGCGGGAGATGAACAAGAAGATCGCGGAGTTCATGAAGTGCGAGGCGGAGGCCGGAGAGCCGTTCCAGCATCTGCATGCGACGGGCTCGTTTGGCTGGCGCTGGATGCCGCAGTATGTGAAGGACCTTGGCCTGGATCTTTCGAAGCACCCGGCCATTGACATGCGCGAGTATATTTTCAACATGCCGACGGCAATGGCGGCTGCGGACTTGATTATTTGCCGCGCGGGCGCTGCAACGATCAGCGAGGTCTGCGCGAGCGCGCTGCCGTGCATTATGGTACCGAGCCCCAATGTGACGAACAACCATCAGGAGAAAAACGCAATGGTCCTTCAGGGGCGCGGCGCTGCCGTTGTTGTGCCGGAGGCCGGATGCAGCGGCAAGCTCCTGTTTGACACGGCACGGGAAATTCTGGCCGACACCGAGCGCACAAAGTCGATGCGCCAGGCAGCATCGAGTCTCGCAGTCGTCGACTCCGCGCAGCGCATTTACGAGACGGCGCTCGAGCTCATCCAATCACGATAACGGCTTCCTTCGCATAGGATGGGGAGAAATTACCCGGAATGCGGAGGAATGAGGATGAAAAAGCTTCTGATCACCGGCGGAGCCCGCCTTTCGGGAACCGTCCGGATACATGGCGCAAAAAACAGCGTGCTGCCGGTTCTGGCGGCATGCTGTCTGTGCACTTCGCCGTGTGTGTTACATAACTGCCCGGACATTGAAGACGTTCGGACGGCGCTCGCGATTCTGGAGAGCCTCGGCTGCAAAACGCGCCGGGAGGGGAGCACGCTCTGCATCGACCCCTCGGGGCTGTCGCGGTTCCGCGTGGAAAAGCGGCTGGCCGGAAAAATGCGCTCGTCGATTTTATTTCTGGGCGCGCTTCTTGCAAGGTGCGGCGAGGCGGAGCTGTCGCTTCCGGGCGGCTGCCCGCTGGGAGAGCGGCCGATCGATCTGCATGTAAAGTCGCTCGCAAAGCTCGGCGCAAGGTTTCGCTTTGAGAAGGGGATTTTGCAGGCCGCGTGGCGCGAGCGGCGGGATGGAGATATTTTTCTGTCGATCCCAAGCGTTGGCGCGACGGAAAATCTGCTTCTGGCCTGCGCGCTTATGAACGGGACCGTTACGCTGCACGGCGCGGCGCGAGAGCCGGAAATCACCGATCTGATCGGCTTTCTCCGCGCAGCGGGCGCAGATATCCGGGGCGCAGGGTCGGGCGATATCACCATCCGCGGAGTCAAAAAACTCCACGGCGCGACGTATACGATCCTTCCCGACCGCATTGAGACCGCGACGTATCTCTGCATGGCAGCGGGATGCGGCGGCGAGGTCGAACTGCAAAGGTGCGATGGGCGGCTGCTTGCGCCTGTGATTGAGCGATTGCGCGAAGCGGGCTGCGAGATCAACTGCGACGGAAGCGAGATTGCGCTCAAAAGCAGCGGACGGCTCACCGCCGTTTTTCCCGTCACGACCGCGCCCTATCCGGGCTTTCCGACCGACGCGCAGGCGCTTTTAATGGCGGCGGTCCTGCGGGCAAAAGGGGAGAGCGTGTTTCAGGAAACTGTGTTTGAACGGCGCTTTCTGCATGTGCCGGAGCTGCAAAAGCTCGGGGCGGATATTGCACTTTCGGGAAAAACGGCGCGCGTGCGGGGCGTAGCCCATCTTCATGGCGCGATGCTGCGTGCCGAAGACCTGCGCGGCGCGGCGGCCCTGATCACGGCCGGCTTACTGGCGGAGGGCGAGAGCGAGGTTCTTGGCCTTTCGCATCTGGCGCGCGGGTATGAAAATCTGGAGCAGAATCTGAAAAATCTCGGCGCTGCCATAAAAAGTGTAGATATTCCAGCGCCTTTCGTGTATAATACGTAATAATGACCGCGTGCTTTGCAAGAACGCGCGAAAACGGTTTGCCTCTTCAGGAGATAGGAAACTATGAAACGAACGAACAGATCCCGCGCGCCTGCGCGCCGTCCATCGGCACAGCGCCGCCCGGTAAGCACCGGCAGCGGTATGGGCGCAAAGCTTCTCATCATGGCGGCGGTGGTCGCGGCAGTGGTATTTGGCGTTGCGATTTTCTTCAAGGTCGGGCGCGTCGAGGTGCAAGGAAATACGATCTACTCGTCGGAGAAGATCATGGAGGCCTCCGGCCTTGAGCTTGGAGACAACTTACTCACGGTGAGCCGCGCGCGTGTGGCCGGAAACGTCAAGGCGGCGCTTCCGTATGTCGATCAGGTGAGCGTGGGGCGCGTGCTTCCTGATACGGTGGTCATCTCCGTGAAGGAAAGCCAGCTCGTCTTCGCCGCGCAGACGGATACGAATACCGTCTGGCTCATCAGCCCCTCGGGAAAGGCGCTCGAGCGCATCGACGCGTCGATTATGGAGGAGTATCCGCAGATCATCGGCGTGACGCTCAATAACCCGACCGCCGGCCAGACCGTCACGGCCGTCAACCAGACGACGCTGGATGCGGTGCTGACGCTTTTCTCCGAACTCGATGGGACGGGAATCTTAGAGCATGTGGCGAGCGTGAACGTGGAAAAGGAATATGATATGGTCGTGCAGTATGACGACCGGTATGAAATTGACCTCGGCAGCAGCGACCGCCTTGCCTATAAGGTGCAGTACTTGCAGGCGATTCTGGAGCAGCTCAGCGACTTCCAGGCGGGCACGATCGACCTGACACTCAGCGAAGCGAACCGCGCAAAATTCCATCCGAAGGCCTGACGGCGCGATTTGAGGGCTGTCTTCGACAGAAAATCCTTCTTTTTTGCGCGATTTCTATTGACCGCAGCCGGTTTTCGAGATAGAATAGACTGGATAAAATCTTGAAGTATGCAATGAGCCGGAAAACAGCTGGTTTCTACATAGGAGGAAGACAAATGGCAGATTTAACAGAAAAGGTTGTTAAGATTAAAGTCATCGGCGTCGGCGGCGCCGGCAATAACGTTATCAACAGAATGATTGCGTCCGGCGTACAGGGCGTTGAGTTTGTCGCAATCAATACCGATAAGCAGGATCTGAACAAGTCGACCTGCAAGAACAAGATCCAGATCGGCGAAAAGCTGACCGGCGGCATGGGCGCAGGATCCAAGCCCGAAATTGGCCAGAAGTCTGCCGAGGAATCCAAGAATGCCATCGCGCAGGTGCTGGAAGATACCGACATGGTCTTCATCACCGCCGGTATGGGCGGCGGCACGGGAACGGGCGCGGCTCCGATCATCGCGCAGCTGGCGCACGACAAGGGCATTTTGACGGTCGGCGTTGTGACGAAGCCTTTCAAGTTTGAAGGCGCGAACCGGATGCGGCAGGCCGAGGGCGGCATTGCGAACCTTTCCGATAAGGTAGACTCCCTGATCATCATCCCGAACGACCGCTTAAAATTTGTCACCGACCAGAAGATCACCTTTGCCAACGCCTTCGGTATCGCGGACGACGTTTTGAAGCAGGCTGTCAGCTCCATCTCCGAGCTGGTCGCGTACTCCGAGCACGTGATCATCAACCTCGACTTTGCCGACGTTTCCGCCATCATGAAGGACGCGGGCCACGCGCACATGGGCGTTGGCACGGCTTCCGGCCGCGACAAGGCAGAGCAGGCCGCGATGGCCGCTGTCTCGAGCCCGCTGCTCGAAACGTCCATCAACGGCGCGACAGGCGTTCTCATCAACATCACGGGCTCTTCTGAGCTCGGACTCGACGATGTGGAAACAGCCGCGAACATCGTCATGGAGGCTGCGAACCCCGACGCAAACATCATCTTCGGTGCGGCGTGCGACGATGATCTCGAAGACGAGATGCGCGTGACCGTCATTGCAACCGGCTTCGACGACAAGAAGAACCAGCAGCCGCAGCAGCCCGCCACCAAGATCGGTGCGTACTCCGCGGCCAGCGAAAAGGCCAAGAGTGCAGCTGTCGAGGACATTGACGACATCGACGAGATTTTCAAGATTTTCAATAAGGACTAACATGGTGCGCCCGGAGAATTCTCCGGGCGCATGTTTGCGTTTGGTGTGTTTGGCTGCAAGGCGAAGACAGATTCGGCCGCTTGACAGGGAACAGACTTTTTGCTACCATAAGACTGAGTCTACGGCGGGGAGCCGTTTTCTTGTGCGTGCTGGTTAATGCTATCTAACCGGCACTTATGACTGCAAGTTAGAGAAGCTTAACTAAAAATCGGAGGTATGAACTGTGGTAATTCTGGAGCATGGGCAGGCGCAGGCGCGGACGCTTTTGTTCTTTCCGTGTACGGCGGAGCCCGTCTGGGCGTTTGCCGAGACCATCGCGCTGCTTTCAAAGACGTGGCACGTGCTTCAGGTGGTATTTGACGGCCATCAGCCCGAGTATCCGGGGGACTTTACCTCCGTGGAGCAAGCCGTGGACGAGGTCGTAAAGTATCTGAAAAACCGGGAGATTTCCCGGCTGGACGCGGCCTATGGCTGCTCGCTTGGCGGTGCGTGCCTGACCCGCTTTCTGGCGCTTGGGAAAATCCTGGTTGCCCGCGCGGTCATTGACGGCGGGATTACCCCGTATCAACTTCCGTATTTGGTGCGAAGACTCATTTTGGCGCGCGATGTGCTGGCGTTTAAGCTCGTGGCGGGAAGCCGAAAAATTCTGGAGGCGGCCTTTCCACCGGAGCGCTTCACCCTTCCCGGACACGATCCCGTCAAGGAGTACGACGCGATGGAACAGTATCTTAAAACCTATTCCGACCGGACCATCCGCAGCATCTTCTGGTCCGGCAACAATTACGCCCTTCCGGAGAAGCCGGCGGCAGATGGCGCGAACATCGCCTACTGGTACGGCGCGGACGAGAAGAAGGACCGCAAAAATAACATCCGCTTTCTAACGCGCTATTTCCCGCAAATCGAACTCCGGGAGATTCCAAACATGGCGCACGCGGAGCTGGTGATCGTCCATCCGAAGGAATTTTGCCGGTACGCGGAGGAATTTCTGACCGAACGGACAGAAGGGGAGGAACACAAGTGAAAATGATTGAACGAAATAAGACTGCGGAAGCCGCGGCGCTTCTCATCCACCCGATGCTCTCTTCGGCGGAGGGGATCGAGCTGTGCGTCACGCGTTTTTGGGGAGACAGCGTCCATTGCTTTCTCCCGGATCTGTCGTCCCACGGAGCGGCGGCAGGGGAGACGTACCACAGCGCATGGGAAGAGGCAAAAGCAATTCACGATTATCTGGTCGAGCAAAATTGCACGCATTTGCAGCTTGGCTTCGGCGCGTCGCTTGGCGGCGTGGTGCTCTTTGAGCTGCTGAAATTTGAAGACTTGAGCTTCGACCACATCTTTTTTGAGGGCGTCAGCTTTTATGAGCGCGCGCCGCTGCTTTGCTTTGGGTTGACGCGGGTCTTTTTGTCCAAGCACCGCAAGGCTGTGAAGGACCCGGAGCTCTCCCGGCGGAAGATGAGCGAAATTTACGGCGAGACCGCCGGACCGGCCATGGCGAAACGGTTCATCGCCGTAAACGAAACGAGCATCCGCAATATCATTCATGACTGCGGCTATGTCGGCCTTCCGGATTTGGCGCCGGAAATGCAGAGACGGTGTGTGTTTGCCTACGGCGAAAAGGACTCCGATCTGAAGCAGTGCAAAAAGCTTCTTCCCGCGAAATACCCCGAAGCAAAGCTCGAGATCTGGCCGGGCTATGCCCACTGCGGCCGGATGACGGCAGACTCTGAAAACTACGCCGCCATGCTGCGGAGCATCATGACGGACGAGGCCGAATGAAGCGCGCTGCATTCGGGCAGGAGAACCGCAGTCTGGAGGGAAACGCATATGAAAGACAAAGAACTTCAATTTGACCGCACGTGCCATGTGCTGTATTCCAAGCCGTGCAAGAAGGAAATTCGGGCAAAGATCGCGCTTCACTATCCGGAAGCAGAACGGGAGGCTGTCTGGGAGAAGGTACAGCGGCAGTATGTCGAGTTCCTCTCCGATTGGCGCACCGACCTCGGCGGGAAACAGAATTTCCACAACGGCGCGGGCGGTACGTACGACTGCATTGCGATTTTGAGCTATTACGTGGCGTGTAAGGCCGTCACGTCGTTCCGCGAGATCGAGCAGATGGAGGAAAATCTGGTTCTGCCGTCCTTCCGCAGATTAAAATTTGTGGACTGCAACAAGCCGTTTTTCAAACGCCTCATGTATCAGGCGTTCACGCGGGCGAAGACGCTCTGCGATACGTGGCACGATTACGAAATGACGGTTGCGCCATTTGAGAAGGATAAGCCCATCTACTATGAATTTACGGCCTGCCCGGCGGCGGAGTTTGCCATCAAACATGGTCTGACAGACATCATGCCCGCCTTATGCAACGTCGATTTTGCGTCCATGGAGCTGATCCATGCAAGGCTTGTGCGCAAGACGACCTGCGCTAACGGCTGCAAGTGCGACTACACCATCTGCGGCGATAAGGACCCGTATCTGAAAAGCCACCCCGAGTACCGCGACGAGGCGGGCTACCGGAGAAATAGATAACCCCGGAAGGAGACCCTATGCAGACGTTTCTTGGCATATTCATCCCATTTCTTGGCACAACGGCCGGCGCGGCCTGCGTGTTCTTCATGAAAAAATCGCTTGGCGATCTTGTGCAGCGCTCGTTGGCGGGCTTTGCCGCGGGCGTGATGGTGGCGGCCTCCATCTGGAGCCTTCTGATCCCGGCGATTGAGCAATCGGCGGCTATGGGAAAGCTCTCGTTCGTTCCGGCGTTTTTCGGCTTCTGGTTCGGCGTTTTGTTTTTGCTGGCGCTTGACCATCTGATTCCACACCTGCATCTCGGAAGCGAGCAGGCCGAGGGCCCAAAAAGTAAGCTCGCCCGCACGACCATGATGGTGCTGGCCGTCACGCTGCATAACATTCCGGAGGGCATGGCGGTCGGCGTGATGTATGCGGGCTTTCTCGCAGAAAACGCGCAGATCACGGCGGCAAGTGCGCTGGCCCTGTCCATCGGCATCGCGATTCAGAACTTTCCGGAGGGTGCGATTATCTCCATGCCGCTTCGCGCCGAGGGGCAGAGGAAGGGGAGAGCCTTCCTCGGGGGTGTTCTCTCCGGCGTTGTCGAGCCGATCGGCGCGGTGCTGACGATTCTTGCCGCGCAGCTGGTCATTCCGGCGCTCCCCGTTCTTTTGAGCTTCGCCGCGGGCGCGATGCTCTATGTGGTTGTGGAAGAACTGATCCCCGAAATGTCGCAGGGAAAGCACTCCAATCTCGCGACGGTCTTCTTTGCCGCCGGGTTCAGCGTCATGATGGTCCTGGATGTGGCTCTGGGCTGAGCAGTGTTTTTCACGCACAAAAAATGACGGGAGGATATTTCCATGAAGTATAACAGCTTTTATTTCTGGATGTTTAAGGGCTCTATGAAGCAGGTGCTGGTGGAGAAATACAACAAGGCGTACGCACAGAGCATCATGAAACAGAGCAAGGCGGTCTACCGGCAGCTGGTAGAAGGAGCGGATGACATTGGAGACGACAACCCCATGGCCTACAACGCGCTCTTCGCGCTGGCCTTTGTCGCGCCGTATGTTGCGAGCGAAAAGAAAATCCCGCCGGAAACCGTGCAGGAGATGATGCGGCGCGCGCTGTATCACATCAAGTGGTACTTTGCGCGAACCGACCTGAACACGGACAAGGGAAAGGCGGAGAACAAAAAGAGCATTGTGAAGTACGTGAAATGGTACACGCCCGAAAAAGAAAAGCAGTATCCGACGTCATTCAAGGTGGACTTCGTCGGCCAGCCGTACGAGGGCGCGTGCTATTACCGCATTACCCGCTGTCCCATCTGCGCGTACGCGGAAAAGCTGGGCGTTTGCGAGCTGATGCCCCTGTTCTGCGAGCTGGACGAGGTGATGATCACGCTCCAGCACGGCGTTTTGCACAGGCAGCAGACGATTGCGGGCGGCGGAGATTACTGCGATTATTTTATCACAGGCGACAAAGCGTAAGTCAAAATCACAGGTCATGCACAAAGTCGTTGTAGATCGTGTACTCGCCGACCTTGATATTAGGGTGTATCTGAAAACTCCCAACGCACCCGGACAGTGGACCTTTTCACACTGCGCTGCACCATTTTTCCTTGAAATACGTCAGTATTCCTGCGAAAAAATGTCTTGCTCAGCGCAAAAATTTCTCGCTGCCGGTCACATTGGGAGTTTTCAGATACACCCTAGGACTTTCGATCACGTCCTTCAGATAAACGATCTGTTGATCGCGCGGACGAGGATATAGCCTGATTCTCATCGTGACCTGCTTTCTGTCTCCGGCTTCGCGCAGAACAGGTGAACGCCCAGTGCGGCGTTAAAGCCCGTCGCGGCAAACACGCTGAAGCGCTCGACCACGCCAAAGAAGTCTGCCGGTACAAGCTTCATGCCAAGCGCGCCTGTGAGCATCAGAAGGAGGGCAGCGCCTGCGCAGATGCCGTAGGAGCGGCAATCGCGGCTTTTTGCGCCGGCAAGTATAATGACGCTCAGCGACACGATCGACAGCAGCACCACCAGCGCGGTGACGATCAGGTGCATTACATCCTGAAACGTGCCTGCGTAGCCGCTCGTGGAGAGCGGGAACATGCGGTAGCCGAGGGCAGAAATCCACTCCATGATGGCGAACAGATAAATTCCGGCGCGCAGCAGCTTGGTTTTCTGTCCCTGAATGCCGACACAGACAATCGTTGCGCAAACGACATCGCACGCGTTGTACCCGGCGCTGAGCTGGTTCCAGAGGGCAAGCGACGGCGCGTCGGCAGCGCTCAGATCGCTCACGGCCTGCGCCAGCGGATGATAACCGGGATATGCCAGCGGCGAGAAAATTACCGCCAGCGCGTACGAAAGAAAGCTGACGACGCCGAGCAGTCCCAGCTTCTGCACCAAAGATTTTTTCATGGTGTTGTTCCTTTCCATACCATTGGCAGCGGACACGAAAAAGAGGCAGCACACGACCGCGGAGCCTGCGGCCAGCACTGCGTCTTTTCGTCCGGCTGATGGATGATGTTAATGTAGCTAACTAACAATCGTTAGCTACATTATAGCCATTTCTTTGTAAATGTCAAGAAGTGCGCCGCGTTTTTGCAGGCTTGCCCCCCGGAAGAGGAGTCTGCCGGGCAGCGCTATTTCATGCTTGTGTACCAAATAAAAAGAAGCACCGGAATTATAATTCCAGTGCTTTCTCTTATGGTGGAGCAGGGGTGCTCAAGGATGAACACCCCTCCAAAGCTCCGGTTTCGCCTTCAAATGCCGTTTCTATATCATCCAGCGGGATATTGTCAATGCTCAACGGCTTCTTGCTGGCGTTGATGATGAGGGTAAAGTGGTCGTCATAGAGATAGATGGAATGAACAAAGATATTGATGATGGCTCGACGCTTGGACACATCGTCGGCGGGCATCTCGCAGACATAGTCCAGAAACGCCAGAATCTGTGCCTCGGTCAGCGTGATCTTCTTGTTTTCCTCGATGGCGAGCTGGGCTTCCAGCTCCTCCTTTTCCACCATGCGCTTGTTGAGCCGTTCCGTCAGCATTTCCACGGCCTGCCCCTGCTCAATGGCCTTCCAGAGATTCTCAATGGCCGTGTCCGCCTCTTGGATCGCTTTTTTCAGTGCCTTAGCGGTTAGGTTATCCGGGCTTTTGGCGCACTCCTCAGCCACCTTCTTGGCAATAAACCGTATCTTCTCCTCGGTCAGCATTTTCAAGCACTCGTTGACTACACGATCCTCAATGTAAGTCTTGCTGACGATCTTCTTGCCGCACTTTTTCCTGCGGGCATTCTTGCACATATAGTAGTGATACTGCCTGCCGGTCTTGCTGGTACCGCCGTAGCCCACCATCATTTCCTTGCAGTGTCCGCAGAACAGCTTTGTGGTCAGCAGGTATTCGCCCTCGCCGTGAGTTCGAGCCGGCGCATTTTTGTTCTTGTTCATCATCGATTGCACCCGGTAAAACAAGTCATCGTCCAAAATGCGAGGCATTCCGCCGGGTGTTTCCTTTCCTTTGTAAAGATAGACGCCGATATAACGCTTGTTGCTGAGCAGGTGGCTGAGGCTGTTGGGGCTGAATTCCTTGCCGAGGGAGGTCTTGACCCTGCGCCGTTTCAGATCCCGGATGATCTCTGCTTTCGTCTCGCCGCTGGCGTAGCGCTCATAAATCTCACGGACAATGGCGGCTTCCTCCTCATCCACATAGAACCGCCGCTCGGCATCGACCTTGAAGCCCAGACCGGGGTTGCTGCCATTAGACAGGCACTTTTCGGCATTGATGGCCATACCCCGATGGATCTTCTGAGAAAGCTCCACGGAGTAGTATTCCGCCATACTTTCCAGAACGCCCTCCACTAAGATACCGGAAGCGTCGTCCGCAATATTCTCCTTGGCAGACAGCACCCGGACACCGTTCTTTTTCAGCTTCGCCTTGTTGATGGCACTGTCATAGCGGTTGCGGGCAAAGCGGTCCAGCTGATATACCAAAACGCCCTCAAAGGTGTGCCTGTCGCTGTCGGAGATCATCCGCTGAAATTCGGCACGGTTGTCCGTGGTGCCGCTGATGGCTCGATCGATGTATTCTCCGACAACGGTATAATGATTCGACTCCGCATATTCATAGCACACCTTGAGCTGTCCCTCAATGGACTGCTCCGTCTGGCTGTGGCTGGAAAAGCGGGCGTAAATGACTACATTCATACAGAATCCTCCTCTCCGATTTTTATTATAGTCATCCGCTCTCCGGTGTCGAATGTGCCGTATATTCCGGGTGCTTCAGAAGCCATTTTGCAAAATAGGCCTTGCCCTCGTCGCTGGCGTAAAACTTACGCAGTTCCGGGAGCATGGCCTTGGCAAAGGAGGTGAGCAACTCCTCCGGCAGTGCGACCTGCGTGTAGTCGATCTTGCGATATTCTCCCATAGGCCGCACCTCCTTATCGCTCCCGGTCGGTTCGTCGGCGGTAGTCCCGCTCGCAGAGCTTCACCACAGCATCCTCGATTTGGGCGGCAGTATAGCTTTGCGGGAAATACTTTCGGATGCGCTCCATTGGTATTTTCAAGCGGGTCTTCTGGTTGGCTTTTTCCTCCGACATAATGGTTTGGATGACCGCCGTGGTCAGCGGCCCTTCCCGGTCAGCTTTGTGCATCCGCCAAGCCTGCGAATAGGACGGGGTGCAGTCGTTGATGGCACACTGTTCCAAAACCTCCCGCTGGATGGATTCGTCAAGGAACGAAAGCTCCACGCCGACAGACAGGGCTATTTCGCCTTTGTCCATCTTTTCAAGGAACTCTGGGATGAGATAGGTCAGGCGGATATAGCGCTTAACGGTATCCTTGCTGATTCCTTCTTGCTCTCCGATTACTTCCGTGGACAACTTCGGTGCAATTTGCTCCGAAGTTATGTCTGTTCTTTGTCCCTGATGCTTCAGGGCATCAGCTTTCAACTTATACGCAAATGCCTTTTCGGATGGCAAAATATGCTCCCGGTGCAGGTTGCTGTCCACCACGGCAATGGCGGCAGCATCCCGGTCGAGGGCATAAATCAAGGCAGGGATCTCGGTGATCCCTGCCTTTCGTGCGGCGTGTAAGCGACGGTGGCCGCTTATGACTTCATATTCCTCTGTGTTTTCAATCGGTCGGACAATCAGCGGCGAGAGAACACCTTGCGTCTGTATGCTTTCGATCAGCGTGTTCATCTCGTCATCGTCCCTGACATTAAACGGGTGTCCGGCAAAGGGACGCAATTTTTCTACCGGAATTGCCACCGGTTTTTTCATCGTATTTTTCATTCTATCTACCTCTTTCCTTGTATCTTGCACGGGCTTTTTTCTCCAGCTCGTGCTCTTGTTTTAACAGTTCATACAGGTGCGGGGAGTTCCCTAAAATCCGCTCCGCACGGCGCAGATGCTCCCTTACAGGCTTCATCTGCCCGGATACCGCCCTGCGGCGTTCCTTATTTTGCGCCTGTTCCTCCGGCGACTTGGGGCGGCGTATGCGGTTGCTGATGTCGCTACGCTCATGCTCCAAAGCGGAAAGCTCGGCCTTGGATTGCTCAATATTTGCTTGCAGGTCGGCTGTCGTATGGATGCCGTGCTCCTGTAAGAAGTGATAGTCGGCAACCAGTTCCTTCAAATCCTTTTCCGCCGCCCGCAGATCCGGCGACAGCAGCATTACATCGGCAAGCTCGGTGACGATTTGGATCACCGTTATGACAAGATAAAACACCGCATCCACCAAAACGGTGGCAGTGTCATAACTGTGCTCAATGGGGAAAGCCAGCTTTCGCAGCTCGTCCTCTAACGGAAATTTCTTCGGCTTGTACGGTGGTCGGTATTCCAAGGTGAACAGCCGATAGCGATTTTCGGCGTTCTGCCGCAGCTGTCCATTGACACGCTCCTTTGAAAAGCCGATGCTGCTCAGCCGCACGGCTCGCTCCCAGTGCTTTGCTTTTACCGAAAAACGCACCAGATCAAGGGCGTAGCCCAGCGCATAAAGCTGGCTTTCAAATTCTCTCGGAGAGGTGGCAAAAGACAGGCAGTATTCCACATCCTCACGCAGATAGTCCCGATGTGTTTTTCTGCCTGCTTTATGCACCCAATATTCCTTTTTCTTGCTCTTGCTGTAAAATTCGCTGTTTTCCAAAACGGGCAGGCCGTGTTCCCGGCAGATTTGGTCAGATACTCTCCGCAGCTCCTTGTGGTCACCGATTTTGTTCTGAAATTTGCTGCCGTCCTTGAAGGACACAGGGTTCACCACGAAATGACAGTGAATGTTGTCCGTGTTCAGGTGGACGGTGACCAGCACCTGATACCGGTCGCCCCACATTTGCCGTGCGGTTTCCTTGCCGATGGCAAAGGCTTGCTCTGGCGTGACCTCACCTTTACGGAAGCTCTGAATGCCGTGGTAGCCAACGACCTTCCCCCGTAGACCGAACCGCCGCTGGACGGCGATCATCTCGGCGTAGGCGTTCTGCTTGGAGCAGTTGATGCCGCCTACAAACACCTGACGATCGGTCTTGTCGTCGTTTTCCGCATACCGCAGGGCGGCATACAGATCCTCGTCCAGATATTCCGGGGCAGTGGTCTTGTCGGGATTGTCGGCGTAATCCAGCGTCGCTTTCAGATTCCGATACACCGGCCAGAATCCGGTTACAGCCACATCGCATCACCCCTTTTCCGGCAGCAGAAATTCTGCGGCGATTTGCTTTAGCACAGCATTGATTTCTCTGTCCAGCTCCGGCGAATTTGTCTTACTTCCAAGCTCGCCCAGCTTTTCAAGGCACGCAAAAAGAGCGTCAGGCGGAACCGTTCTCGGCTCGTACCCCAACGCTCTTTGCTTCACATATTCGGTTGTACTCAGCCCGCATTTTCGGGCTTTGGTTTGAATCTTTTCCTTCTCCCTTACCGTCACACGGACGGCAATTCGTACATCCTTTCCCATGCACATCTCTCCTTTCGGGGGATTGGGGGCTGCGCCCCCAAAGAGTCAGCCGATTTCGGCTGTGATTGGGACTTTTGTGGCACACAAAGTCCCTGCTTGTTATACCGTGAGACGCACCCCGCAGGGCATAAAGAAAAGCGGCTGTCAGATACCGGGATTTCAGCGTATCTCTGCGCTGCACGATGCCGCAAACCGCTTTCTTGCCTCTTGGCGTATTACGCCAAAGTGGCTCTGATTCGGCTGCAAATACTGTAATTTGAGCCACATCTCGGCGTTTTGGCTCAGCCAAACATTTCAAGGTCATCCAGCACGCTCTTTTCATTTTCGGCTTGCTGCTCCTCGGTCAGCTTCGGTTGTACCTGCTCAAAGGCAGGAGGTGCCGCAGCAAACGACACCTCCTGCAATTCCTCCCGTATGACCTGCCGAATGTCCTCCAGCAAAACCCCGCTTGCGGATGTCTGCCGCTGCATTTCGTTTAAGATCGCCGTTACCATAAAAGCGTTGCGGGATTTATCCAGCGACTGTAAATACTGTGCGGCTTTCGCCTCTTTTGGCTTGTCCAAATCAAACCGCACATTGATTCGATACTTGCTCATCCCTTCGCCTCAGCCTTCATCTGCGTTTCCGCCAGATATTCATATCCCTTTGCGGCGGCGCAGATGTCCTCAACGAATTTTACACGGTCTGCGTTTACCTTGCTGAAATTTCTAATGAGACACCCGCCGCCACCGGTCACATACAAGGTCATCATATTCTCATCGTAGCCGTGCTCGCGCAGCCTGCGGAAAATGTCCCGCACATACTCGGCGGCGACGCCCTTGATGATTTTCAGGTCGGCAGGCGCAATATTTGCCGTGCCGGTGATCAGCACCTCGTCGATGATGGCGTCGTTGATTTCCCGCTGCGTTTTCTGCATAAACGCCTCCCGGACAGCAAGGGTACACTGATAAGTCCCAAATTTCTCGGTGAACATTTTGCCCTGCTGCGGTTTGCCGTTGATCATATACAGAGTGTTCATTGTGCCGTTGCCGATATCGGCGATCAGGTTGACGCCTTTCAGAGTGGTGGCGAAGCTCGCAATGGCGGCGTAGCCCTGCGGATAGATGCGCACATCGTCGATATAGAGGTGGTAAGCGGTCTTTTTGTAGACAAATTCCACCTCGGCGTTCTTCATCAGATATGCTCTAAAATCTGCCTTTTGCCCGCTTGTCCAGGTCAGCGGCAGACCGGCGGCAATCACAATGTGCGCCTCGGTAAGATTTTCGACTTTCAGCTCCTTGGCGATGGCTGCAAGGGTCAGCACATAATAGTCCTCGTCCTTGATTTTGTCCGGTGCAAATTCCTTGTGCCCCTCGCCGATGAGATAATACCTGCCGCCGTAGACCAGCATATCCGCCGTGAACAGCGGTTCGTGGTCATAGGCGGTGATGCCGGTAGGAAAACAGCAGTTGGCCGTTTTCATATTCCCGTACCCGTGGTCAATGCCGATGATTTTCGTGTTGTGGATCGTTTTCATTTCCTTATCCTCCTCATTTATTCTGATCTCTGATTTGTGCATATAACTCACTATCGGACGGCAGTACCGCCCGGCGGAAATAGTTGCAGTAGATGCCGCTCCGGCTGATGATCTGCACACAGCAGTGCGGCTCTCCGTCATCCAGCAGGATGCAGCTGCCGTGGTCATAGCAGCAGCATCGCCGGCGCACCAGTTTGTTGACCCGCCCTCGCTGAGACGGGTATATTCTCCATTTCATAATCTCCACCTCCGTTTGGGCATAAAAATAACACCTACCGATTTCCGATAGGTGTTATCCGATGATTTTGCCGCTCTCAAAGCCGTAATCCACGCCGGTATAGGCTTCATAGGCCTGTCCGATCTTTCGGATGCGCTTGAGCACGCCGCTGTGATTTTTGTAGCCCAGCTTTTCGGCAATCTCCTCCAGCGTGTCGCCGTTCATGCGCAGTTCAAGGATCTGCATATCCTTTTCGCTGAGCGTGGCCTTGAACTGATCCACCAGCGCCTGCGCTACCACTGTTTCCTCCACATTCTGCGACGGGTCCGGCTCCTCGTATTCCTGTCCGCCGTGGGCGTCGGCATAGGCCTCCTGAAATTCCTCCAGTGAGATCATCGGGTGCTTGGTGCGGGTGTGGTACCATTTTCGGATGAAGTCCGTTTTCTGGTTGCTCTTTCGGAAATCAAAGTCCTCGAAACAGGGGTACTCCCGTGCCGCTTGGATGATCTCGTCCATCCGGTGCTTTTTCATCACATTGGGCACGATGTAGCGCAGATAGATGTCGATCTGCCATTCCGGTACATAGCCCAACGCCGAGTGGCAACCTTTGAATAATTCGCCGGCGGACGCCAAGATGCCTTCGTCCGTCAGCTCTTGAATCCAGTAGTCCGGGCAGTGGGCAAACCGCCACGCCGGGTCGTAGCCGGAGTAGATTTCCATATACTCGCCGAAGCCCATATATGGCCAAACCATAAAGGCGGTGGCATCTATGATGAGCAGCCGGAACAGATCGCTCTCCACGAACTCACAGGCGGCCCGGTTGTGAAACAGCTCCTGCGGATTCCTCGGGATGGCGTTCAGCTCCGCCCCACAGCGGGACAGGATGCTTTTCGGGATGAAGTAGTAGAACGGAATGTACTCTGCGTTGCGGAACGGCGTAGGCGGGCCGTCCTTTCTGGTCAGCATAATTGGCATTTTTATCGTCTCCTTTCCAGAGGGCCAGCGCCTTCTATTTTTTAACGGCATAAGCAAACGCCGATTGTTCCTGCTTTTCAAAAATAATTTTAGCATAGTTGCTGTCCAATAAAAATCCCTACAAGCGCAGAAAACGAAAAAAGCCCGGTGAGTACAGAGAAAATCTGAAACTCACCGGGGCTGAACGAAAATCCATAGATTCGATTCCTGTCACCGATCTTCTTACAATAAACGGTGACAATTTTGTTTTCATACTTTTCGGGTAGAATAATGAGAAAATACTCGGAGGTAAATCCACAATGAAGGGACGATTACTCACGGCGGCGGAGATCGCCGAATTTACGGAACATCTTATCTTAGAGGAACGGAGTGCCGCAACAGTCGAAAAATATGTTCGGGATGTCCGCGCCTTTGCGGCATACGCACCGGATGGAGAAATTACAAAGGAAACCGTGATCGCATACAAAAAGCACCTGCAAGAAATCTACGCCGTGCGGAGCGTAAACTCCATGCTGGCCAGCATCAACTGTCTATTCACCTTTCTCGGCTGGCACGACCTGAAGGTAAAAACGCTGAAATTGCAGCAGCAGGTTTACTGCCCCGAAGAAAAGGAACTGACGAAAGCGGAATACACACGGCTTTGCCGGGCAGCGATGCGAAAGCACAATGAACGGCTCTGTCTGATTTTACAGACCATCTGCGGTACCGGCATCCGAGTCAGTGAGCTGCAATTTATCACCGTTGAGGCAGCACGGTGCGGCGAGGCGGTGGTAAGCTGTAAGGCGAAAACCCGGACGGTGTTTCTTGTAAAGGTGCTGAGACAAAAATTGCTCCGCTATGCAGCGGAGCAAGGAATCGAAAGCGGAATAATTTTCGTAACCCGCACGGGCAAGCCCATCAATCGGACAAATATCTGGCAGGAGATGAAATCCCTGTGTCAGGAAGCGGGTGTCAACCCGGAGAAGGTATTTCCCCATAACCTGCGCCACCTGTTCGCCCGGGTGTTTTACGGTGTCGAAAAGGACATTGCCAAGCTTGCCGACATTCTCGGTCACTCAAGCATCGATACGACCCGCATCTATATCATTTCCACCGGCACGGAGCACCGCCGCCGCATGGAGAATATGCACCTAATTTTATAAGCAACAGAATCCCGATTATGTTGTAGTTTCATTTTGATAGAAGCATATCTATACATATTGTATTATAGCATCAACCTGCGAAAAAGTAAAGAAAGCATCGACGAAAAGCGTGAAAACCCTAAAATTGTCTAAAATCGAGCACAACAAGAAAGCCTTTTCGGCTCGCTTTTTGAAGCGATAAGAGAAGGCTTGCTTTTTCATACCCTTTTTGGCCTGTCCGATCTGTGACAGGTCTTTTTTGCTGCCATGTTTACAACATAATCGGGATTATGTTTCCGGGGGGATCAAAAGCGTGACAAAGCAAGTGAAATCCAAACAGCGGGTGGCGGATCACGGCGAGGTATTTACCGCCGAGCGGGAGGTCAAGGCGATGTGCGACCTCGTGAAAACCGAGACAGAGCGCATCGACAGCCGCTTTCTTGAGCCCGCCTGCGGCGATGGAAATTTTCTCGCCGAGATCCTGTCCCGGAAGTTGGCTGTTGTAAAAAAGAAATACAAGAAGTTCCCAATGGACTACGAAAAAAACTCCGTTCTGGCCGTCAGCAGCCTGTACGGTGTGGATATTCTGCAGGACAACTGCGAGGCATGCCGGGAACGGCTTTATCGGATGTGGGACAAGGAGTACAAAGCCGTCTGCAAAAAGGAGGTCAGCGAGGACTGCCGCCGCTCGGTGCGGTTTATTCTGTCCCGCAACATCGTCTGCGGCAACGCCCTGAGCCTGATGCGCGTGGACGAAAGCCAGCAGGATACCGGGGATCCCATTGTGTTTTCCGAATGGGCTTTTGTGACCGGCTATCAGCTCCAGCGCAGCGACTACACCTTTGCCAGGCTGATGCAGGGATATGACGAGGCCCGTGACCTGTTCGGCAAGAAAAAACGCAAAAAGCGGGAGGAGCAGATGACCCTGTTCGACGCGGACGAACCCGCCGAGAAGCCCAGCGACGAGGGCGAGTCCCTCAAGAAATATGTGACGCACTACAGGAGGGTATGGGAAAATGAGCAATGATTTCTACTCCGGCATCTATAATCCGGATGTGTTGTCCTGCCTTGCCAATCTGTCCAACGATGAGGTGTTCACGCCGCCGGAGGTAGCCAATTCGATGCTGGATATGCTCCCTCAGGAGTTGTTTTCGGACCCCAATACCAAGTTTTTAGACCCGGCCTGCAAAAGCGGTGTCTTTCTGCGGGAGATTGCCAAGCGGTTGCTGACCGGATTGGAGCCGATCCTTCCCGACCTGCAGCAGCGTATTGACCACATCTTTCATCACCAGCTTTACGGTATCGCCATCACCGAGCTGACCAGCCTGCTCTCCCGTCGTGGTGTGTATTGCAGCAAGTACCCCAACAGCGTGTATTCGGTGTCCCGCTTTGACGATGCGGAGGGCAATATTCGCTACAAGCGGATTCCCCACCGCTGGAAAAACGGAAAATGCGTCTTCTGCGGCGCAGCCCAGAGCCAGTACGACCGGGACGAAATGCTGGAGACCCACGCCTATGAGCTGATCCATACCACCAAGCCGGAGGATATTTTTAAGATGAAGTTCGATGTGATCATCAGTAACCCGCCGTATCAGTTGAGTGATGGCGGCGGTAACGGAGCAAGTGCAAAACCGATTTACCAATTATTCGTACAGCAAGCGCAAAAAATGAACCCCCGCTATTTGTCTATGATAATTCCGTCCAGATGGTTTGCCGGTGGCAAAGGATTAGACGAATTTCGAGACCGAATGTTGAACGATGATAGAATACGAGTAATACACGATTATCCCGAAGCTTCTGATTGCTTTTCTGGAGTTCAAATCAAGGGCGGTGTTTGCTATTTCCTGTGGAATCGAGACGAACACGGTGACTGCTCCGTTTATTCACATAAGGGTGATGCGGTACAAGGGCCGATTATCAGGCCATTGCTTGAGGCCGGTTGTGACACCTTCATCCGCTATAACGAAGCCGTCAGTGTTATTCACAAGGTAATGGCAAGGAATGAACCGTCGATGGAAACGCTGGTTAGCACCAGACTTCCGTTTGGCCTTCCAAATACATTCAAGGGAAACAAAGTCAAGAATTCGCCTTCTGATCTATTGGTATATGTAAGCGGAAACGACCGGGAAGTGCGTGGAAGTGCAGCATATGTTGCAAGAAATGTAATTTCCCGTGGTACCGAAATGATTGGTTGGCACAAAGTGTACATTGCAAAGGCGGGAAGCGGCAGCGATTCATTTCCGCACCCTATCCTTCCAAAACCATTTTACGGGGCTCCTAATACAGTTTGCAACGAAAGCTATTTGGTTATTGGGCCATTCAAAGACAAACAGGAATGCGAAAATGTGATGTCGTACATAGCCACAAGATTTTTCAGATTCCTTGTCTTGCAGAAAAAGAACTCACAAAACGCTGCAAAGGGTGTTTATCAATTAGTTCCCCAACAAGACTTCTCCAAACCTTGGACTGATGCCGAACTTTATGCCAAATATGGTCTTACCTATGAAGAAATCGCCTTTATTGAATCGATGATCCGACCGATGGACTTGACCGGAGGTGAGGAATAATGCCGCAAATGGATTTCTTTCCCCAACGCCCAGAAGTCCATCCGATGATCTATGCCTACCGGGACTTAAATCCGGATTATGACGGCCTGCTGAAGGTGGGCTACACCGAAAAAGATGTGGACAGGCGTGTGGCGCAGCAGTACCCCACCAAGCGCCCGGACGGCAAGCTCCCCTATGAGATCTTGTACCGCAGCTCCGCCATGCGGGAGGACGGCTCCTGCTTTACCGACCACGATGTACATCGTATGCTCCGCCGCAGGAAAATCACCGGCGTGGGCGGTGAATGGTTCCGCTGCACGGTGGATGAGTTGGAAGCGGCGGTGCTGGCGGTGAAAACCGACACCCTCAACGAGGAGAACCGCACCCGCACCTTTTCCATGCGCCCGGAGCAGGAGGAGGCCGTCAACAAGACCATCGCCTATTTTCGTTCCGCCAAGCTGGATACGCCGGACCGTGCACCGAAATTCCTTTGGAATGCCAAAATGCGCTTCGGCAAAACCTTTGCCGCCTATGAGCTGGCCAAACGAATGGGGCTGAAAAAGGTGCTTGTGTTGACCTTCAAGCCTGCTGTCGAGGCGGCGTGGGAAGAGGATCTCATGACCCACAAGGACTTTGAGGGCTGGCAATTCATCTGTCGGGACGGAATGCGCTATGAGGATGCCGACCTGTCCCGCCCCATCGTCTGTTTCGGCTCTTTTCAGGACTATCTCGGCACCAACGAGAGCGGCGGCATCAAGGCAAAGAACGAATGGGTACATACCACCAACTGGGACATCGTGATCTTTGACGAATACCATTTCGGCGCGTGGCGGGACAATGCCAAAAAGCTCTTTGAAATGGACAATGAGGACGAGGATTACGACTTCGATATGGAGAAGTACAAGAAGGACGAGGCCGACAACGCCTACAACGAGACCTTCCTGCCCATCACCACATCCTACTATCTGTTTCTGTCCGGCACGCCGTTCCGCGCCATCAACAGCGGCGAATTTATCGAGGATCAAATCTACAACTGGACCTATTCCGACGAACAGCGGGCCAAGGAAAACTGGGACGGGGCTGCGGACAACCCCTATGCAGCACTGCCCCGGATGGTGATGATGACCTACCGCATCCCGGACAGCATCCGGCAGATCGCCATGCAGGGTCAGTTCGACGAATTTGACTTGAATGTATTTTTCTCCGCCAAATACGGCGAGAAAAGCAAGTCGGAGACCGCCCGCTTTGTTTATGAGAACGAGGTGCAGAAGTGGCTGGACCTGATTCGCGGCTCCTATCTCCCCGCCAGCGTGGACGATATGAAGCTGGGTCAGGACAAGCGCCCGCCTATGCCGTTTTCCGATACCCGGTTGCTGAATGTGCTGTCCCATACCTTCTGGTTTTTGCCCAATGTGGCCAGCTGCTACGCCATGTACAATCTGCTGCAGCAGAAGCAGAACAGCTTTTACCACGATTACCGCATCAATGTCTGCGCCGGGACCAAGGCGGGCATTGGCGTGGATGCGTTGGAGCCAGTGCAGAAATCCATGGGTGACCCGCTGACCACCAAGACCATCACGCTGTCCTGCGGCAAGCTGACCACCGGCGTCACGGTCAAGCCATGGACGGGCATCTTTATGCTGCGGAATCTGAAAAGCCCGGAGACCTATTTCCAAGCGGCGTTCCGGGTGCAGTCCCCGTGGACGGTGCGTACCGGCTCCGGCACCGATCAGATCATGAAGTATGAGTGCTATGTCTTTGACTTTGCGCTGGACCG